>JACCDN011098790.1_pt1 | contig 322814 bp, 313 predicted proteins | sample 7441691 | NCBI WGS metagenome assembly JACCDN01 (sample SAMN15323439, study PRJNA562643) | freshwater metagenome | isolation source: river surface water | place: USA:Blue River Watershed | collected 2017-08-16 | reverse complement strand
ATGGGCATCCAGCCAGATAAAAATTCTTCTTGATGGTAGTAGCCATAGTACGCATCGTTACCAAATGCATTTAAGAGTGCGAGCGTAGGAGCGGGGGTGTGATAAGTTGCCAGTAAGGCTGCTAGACCGTCAACGCCGATCAGTGGTAGACCGGTAGCAAAATGTAATCCATTAAGTGTAGTGATGATAACGCGTAGCGTAGTAAAAGGTCCGGGCCCTTGATTGGTGGCAAGAAACGAGAGATCATCAAACGTGAGGTTATGGCGTGCAAGGAGTGACAGGATAACGGGCATGATATTTTTACTTGCGGTAAATTTATGCTCAGTTACTGCTTCTTGTATGATGCCGTCGTGCACTAAGCCTAGCTGTACTACGTCGTAATCGGTTGAAAACATGAGGAAAGTTATTTTTTTGTTTTGCATTTCTGTTGTTGGTAAAAAGTTCCAAACGCATCAAATTCGAGATTTTTTTCCTTCTTTGGGATGACTTTGCCACAGTTGAGGCATTTCCATCCTTCAAAATTTAAAAAATGATCAAAAAACGACTGCAGGACCATGAGCCCCGAGCATTTTTTGCACTTCATACGTTCTCCTTTAGTAAGTACTGCAGCACCTTTTACATGAACGTACCATATTTTTTACAAAGATTCTAACGGGGAATCTTCCATAAAACGCAGGTAACTTAGGTACGAGTCTAAAATGAGTGCAGCAGCAACAGAATGTAACTCTTCTTTTTGTTTGTTCTGTGTCATCGCTTTTGCGTGTTTACTCGTTAAACGCTCCTCCCAAAAAACCCAGAGGGGAACAGGAAACAATACCTCGAGTTTTTCTTTTTGTGCAATAATTTTCTTCGTTTGCTCACTTTCTGTGCCTCGAAAAGTTTGAGGCTTTCCTACTACTATAGTAGTAATTTTTTCTTTCAAAAAGAGTTCTGTCAAGAAGGGGATAAGCGTGTCAAGCTCTACGGTTTTGTAAGGACGAGCGACTATGCGTGATGAGTCTGAGAGGGCCGTTCCAATCCAGCGATCGCCAAGATCTAATGCGAGTATCTTCATAAAGACTTTTTGTCCTAACAATGTATAATGTTGTGTTGAAAAATCAGTATAAAACCTCTTTTAATAAGAAGGAAATAAAATGATACAGCATCACATTATGGCTGTGCGAGACATTGTTTGGTCCTTACCCTTTTTGGGCTACATCGTAGCTGTTGGGTGCGCCTTAACGCTCGCCTTGCGTTTTGTTCAGTTTCGTTGTTTCTTTCAAAGTTGGAAGTTGGCTTTAGGTGGTGACAAGTCTGCCGGATCCGGTTCTGGGGATATGTCTCCGTTTCAAGCATTCTTAAACGCTCTCAGTGTATCTATAGGTAATGGTGCACTTGCGGGTGTGGCAACTGCCGTGTATATGGGTGGGCCGGGCGCTGCATTTTGGATGTTTATTATCGGTTTACTTGGTATGGCTCTTAGATTTGCAGAAGTATTTTTGGGAGTTTCGTTTTCCCTTCTTGCTTTGAAATCAGCAAAGCACACGCTTGGCGGACCGTTCTTATATATTAATCAGTTACCATGTGGAAAATTTTTAGCATATACGTATGCGGTTGCATGTTTGCTGTACGGGCTTATGAGTGGTAACGCGATGCAGTGTAACTCTATTGCAACAGCATTAGCGCAAAGCGCTAATATTCCTGTAACCATTACTGCAGGCTTGCTAGGTCTTTTTGTTTTATATGTGCTTCTTGGTGGTGCAAAACGAATCGTTAAAATTTCTGAATTTATTGTGCCTTTTAAAGTTGGTTTATTTTTTAGCTCAATGTTGGTTGTGCTGGTTTATTATTGGACAGCATTGCCTGCCGCATTTGCTTTAATTATAAAGGGTGCGTTTGAACCGCAAGCGGTGATGGGTTCTGTTGTGGGGGTGTCGTTGCAACGAGTGTTTGCAGTGTCTGTGTCTCGAACCATTAACGCAAGCGAGTCTGGCTTGGGAACAGCAGCTGTTTTTTACGGAAACACGGGCAGTACACAACCGTTACATGACGGGATCACCAGTATGTTAAGTACCTTTATTAGTAACAACTTAGTGTCATGCATGGTTGCTCTTACTATGGTAGCAAGTGGTGTATGGAATGGTGGCCTTGATGGTGCAGCCATGGTTGTTGAAGCGTATAAGACAGTCTTTGGTGTCTGGGGTGGCGTGATTGTATCAGCCCTTTCTCTATCATTTGGTTTGGGTGTATTTGTTGCATACGGTTACATTACTCGTCAATGCTGGTTATATGTTACTGGTGGTCGCTTCGAACGGGCTTTTGTGGCTGTGTTTGTAGGCATTTCGGTGCTTGGATCTTTAATGAGTATTCAAGCAGTATGGGCATTGGTAGATGTTGGCGTTGCGGCATGTCTCTTTATTAACTTAACAGCGCTTTTATACTTGATACCGTATACACGAGCACACGCACTACGGAGTTAATTTTTTATGACAATCAAACAGGTTATCTATCCCGTTACTGCACATACTGATCATGTCGGCCAAGGTTCTACCTTTGTTGTGATTAAAGGTGAAAAACAGGATGGTCTTAAATATCTATCAGTAGCGCTTGAAAAGGGCGCTACTACGATAGTTCTTGAACGTGATCATGAACTATCTCTTGAGCAGATGGAGCTTATAAAAAAGTATCATGCGCATATTGAGTATGTTGAAAATGCTCGCATAGCGCTTGCAGAACTCAGCGCGCAGGCTGCAGGGCATCCCGCAGAGAAATTAAAAATTATAGGAATAACAGGTACTAAGGGTAAAACCACGATCTGTTCTATGATGGCCCATATGTTAACTATGATGGGTAAAAAGACTGCGGTATTAACGACTGCATTTACGGCTATTAATTTAGGAAGAGATACTTGTTGTGGTAGCAAATCAAAGCCGCAACAAGAAAAATCTTGTAACGATGGTGATGCGTCAGATTCGTGTCATACAGATGCTTGTCCGTTGCATCTACAAACGGGTCCTGATTATGGTGGGCAGGAAAAGTCGTACACGCAGATTATGCCGTCTTCCTTAACAACTCCACAACCAGATTTTCTGCATCACTTTTTGAAAAAATGTGTAGAAGGGGGTGTTGAGTATGTGGTGATGGAAGTTGCGGTGCAAGCGCATACATTCCATAGATTGGATGGTATTACTTTTCAGGCAGCGCTTTTTGCTAACTTAGATCAAGAGCATGCGGAACATTATCCAACGATGGAAGCTTACTTTCATGAGAAGAAACGACTGTTTGGGTTAGTCACTCCCGACGGTGTGCGCGTGGCTAATAATGATGATGCATACGCTCGTAGATTGGTGTCTGAATATCCGGATGTCGTTACCTATGCGCATCAAGGGCAACAAGCTGATTATCAGTTTTCTGTTTTAGAATCTGATTGGGATATGCAAACAGTTGCTATCACACATCACAACAACCGTGTTGAAACGACGTTTACGGGGTTTCCTGGTGAACATAATGCTTCTAATATGGTTGGTGCGTATGCAGTTTTAAAAGAAATGGGCTTTAAGGTTGATTTGATGGTCGAAGATGGCGTTGCGTTTCCAGCAATTGCAGGTCGTTTAGAACCATACCTGTTGCCTAATGGTGCATGCGCTATTATTGATTATGCTCATACAGCAGGTTCTTTTGAAAAAGTTTTATCATTTATTCGTCCGCGTACTAAAAACCTGATTGTGGTTTTTGGTGCTGGCGGTGGTAAAGATAGTAAAAAAAGACCGCTGATGGGGGCAGTTGCAACAGCGTATGCTGATCTTGTTGTGGTGACGGATGATAATCCTCGGTTTGAAGACCCGGCAACTATTGCAGCACAAATTGTTAGTGGTGTGCCTTCAGAACATGCTCATAAAGTTATGGTTGAGCATGATCGGGAAACTGCCATTAGAAAAGCGTACGCGCATTCTTCTATGGGGAGTGTAATTGTGCTTTTTGGCAAGGGGCCAGATGAGATTCAAATTGTTGAAAATCAACGAATTCCTTTTAGCGAGAAAGAGATTCTTTTTAGCTTGGTATAATGTGAGATTCTTTACAAAGTTGGACTACGAGGTACTATTGAAACCTATGCTAACTACTTTTGTTTACTTAACGGAGTTTTTTATATGATGCATCTTTATCCTGCATTATGTGCAGTGACTGCTTTGGGAGCACTTGTTGTTGCTACCCTTTTTTTCAAAATTAATAGTCAGAAAGTGACTGACAAAAAAGCACTAAAAATTTCCGATGCTATTCGGCTTGGTGCGATGACCTTCCTTAAAGAAGAATACAAAGTTATTGCTGCAGTTATTCTGCCTGTAACAGCTTTGATCTACTGGTTTGTAGATCCTGTTTCAGCAACGATCTTTATTTTGGGATCATGCGTATCATTATTGACCGGTCTTATTGGTATGCGCGCAGCAACATCTGCTAACGTGCGTACAACTATGGCTGCAAAAGATGGTGGCGAACATGCTGCCTTCTTAGTGTCATTCTTTGGCGGCGGCGTGATGGGTTTTGCTGTTGCAACGTTTGGTTTATGTGGTATTAGCTTGATTCTCTACTTCTTTTCAGAAGCGAGCAATTTAGTTATGTACCTCACTTGCTTTAACTTAGGTGCAAGTTTAGTAGCATTTTTTGCGCGTGTTGGCGGTGGTATTTTTACCAAGTCTGCTGACGTAGGTGCTGATTTAGTAGGAAAATTAGAAGCGGGGATCCCAGAAGATGATCCTCGTAACCCGGCTGTGATTGCTGATAACGTAGGTGACTGCGTGGGTGATACTGCAGGTATGGGTGCAGATATTTATGAATCGTACGTTGGTGCGATGGTTTCTTCGATGATTTTGGCAGTTATGCTCTATCCTGGCCAAGCAATTTACTTAATTCTTCCTGTTGTTTTAGCTGCTATTGGTTTGGTTAGCTCAGTGCTTGGATTAGTTTCAAATTTAGTATTCCGTTTTGCGCCTGCAGCTATGTTGCGTAACGCGACCTATGTTGCGATCACTGCTTATTTGGCTGGTGGTTACTGGTTCTTAGGTTATGGTGACCTTCCGTTCCATTTATTCTGGGCAATGATTATTGGTTGCATATCAGGTATGTTGATTGGTTTAGTAACAGAATATTATACAGGTTCAACACCTATTCATCGTCTTGCGCAAAGTTCAGAAACGGGCGCAGGGACCAATATTATTTACGGTCTTTCTATTGGTATGGAATCAGTAGCATTACCTGTTGTTCTTTTGGGATCAGCAGTATTAGGTTCTTTTGTGTATGGTGGCGGTAATTTGTATGGTGTTGCTATTGCAGCGCTGTCTATGCTTGCAACCGTTGGTATAACCATGACGGTGGATGCGTATGGACCAATTGCGGATAACGCAGGTGGTATTGCTGAAATGGCCGGATTTGGTAAACCAGTTCGCGCAATTACGGATAAGTTAGATGCATTAGGTAATACAACGGCCGCTATCGGTAAAGGTTTTGCTATTGGGTCTGCAATGATGACTGCACTAGTAATGTTTGCTGCGTATGCTGAAAAAGCTAACTTGGCAACGATTAACGTTCTTGACCCATGGGTATTAGTAGGTCTGTTCTTTGGTGGTATTATGCCGTTCATGGTTTCTGCTATGACTATGCGTGCGGTAGGTAACTCTGCATGGCAAATGGTACAAGAAGTTCGTCACCAATTTAAGACAATTAAAGGTCTTATGGAAGGTACTACAGAACCTGATTATGAACGTTGTGTTGCGATTAGTACTCGTGCTGCACTACGTGAAATGCTTATGCCGGGACTTTTAACTGCAGGTATGCCTGTAGTTATGTTCTATACTTTAGGTGTGCCTGCTCTTGGCGGTATGCTTGTAGGTGCCACGCTAAGTGGCGTATTGTTGGCTTTAATGATGGCAAACGCTGGTGGTGCATGGGATAATGCTAAAAAATATATCGAAGCTGGCGCGCATGGCGGTAAGGGCTCAGATGCTCACCGTGCTGCGGTTGTTGGCGATACTGTTGGCGACCCATGTAAAGATACTTCAGGTCCAGCACTTAACATTTTGATTAAGTTAATGTCTGTTGTAGCCTTACTCTTAATTTCTCGTTAATATTCTCCAGATTTTTCTTGAGTATGAAGCGGCGTCTATCAATCTAATTGGTAGGCGCCGTTACTGTTTTTAGCCAAACACTTAATTTTACTAGGCTGTTTCAAGTAGTCTTGATGCCATGGTTTTCATGGTATAAGGGGGATTGCACATGAAGTATATCAGTCTGGTAGTGAGCTTTTGGCTGTTGTTTTTTTTATCGATAGTAGACGCTACTACTCATGAGCGTTCGCTTATTTTGGATCTGCATGAATCTGTAGAAGAACCTACTGATTCTGTGGCGTCTTTAAAACGACTACAACAAGCTTTACATGTTCTTAATCTGATGGAAAAAGCAGGCACTTTGGTTATCCCATTGGATCTTGAATGCCAAGAGCGGGCACTTAGTTGGTGTGACACAACGTTTCATAGTACGCAGATGGTGATGTGTATCGATCATTTGTGTATTCAGAAAAAGCTTGAACCGTTGTTTTGTGTGTGGAGTTCGCTGATATTTTCAAAACACCTTAAAAAGTCAGTGTTACTTCATGAATTTACTAAAGCAGTTATTGTGTTGTTGTATGCATCATTAAAAGAACATTTTGCGGTAGTAGAACAGAAAGTGCTGATGCGTGCTTCTTTTGAAATGAAACATTTAGATACGCTCTCACTTGAAGAACTTTTAGTGATTTTAGACTTATTGGTAGATGAAATTCCTGATTTTTTAGAAAAGATTGAGTTAACTAATCAGACACTTACGTGGCACGAGTGGGCAAAAAAATATTGGTTAATAGCGCCTGTTAGTGCCGTGATTGCAGGCATTAAAATCTATCTTTCGTATTTGGTAACTTATGGCGAAACTAAAACGCAGGGTGGTCAAGTATGAAAAAAAAGATAGCTCTCTTATGTGCCAGTGCTGGTATGTTGGCACACGCGCAATCGCACAAATTATTTAAACAAGAGTATAAACCGCTTAAAGGTGAGCCGTTGGTCATGGATACACAAGCATTGACGCTTGTGGCTGATGACACGGCACATTTTTTAGAAAAAGTTCCCGCAAGTAAATACACGCAGGTAGATAATGGTGTTTTTGATCATCACGCTATTACGTTGGTAGATGTACAAGAAACTGCGGCCTTTATAGCGCGTGTGGGTAAGCAGCGGCCTGAGTTATTAAAAAGTCCGTGGTTTTACAATGAGTATTTTGATTTTTATCGATGGTACGCCGATCCGCAAGCATTGGTCAAAATGCCACCGATGCCACGTGGTTGGGGTGCGCCGCCTGAATATATTCGTACTACTAAATATAGATCATGCAAAGTGTATGGTTCACATACAAAGACAAAAAAATATACGTATCCCTTATATGCTGTACCGACTGATGAAAAAAATAAGACACCAAGTCAGGTACGTGCTGAACAAAATAGTTTGGCGCGTTTTAAGTATACGCGCTCACAAATTCTTGCAGGTGCTTTAGAAAAAACTGGTTTAACAACAGCGTTAGCTTGGGTTGACGAGCAAGAGTATAAAGAATTTGTTATGCAGGGTAGCGTTAAAGTTGCATTTGATGACGGTAAAGAACAGGTGCTGCGTGTTGCGGGCAACAATAGTAAAGATCGCATCGACAGTTATTGGTTTGCAAGCCCTGTAGTGTATAAAGATCCGCGCCGTTCTAAATTTCCTTTAAAGGTGGAACCACAGCCGGGCGTATCATTTGCGGGTAACACAAAAGATTTAGGGTTTGGAAAAGTAATTGCGTTGCGTGGTTGGAATACACAGACGGAACAGCTAGAAACAAGAATAGGCCTGCTGGTCGATACGGGGACAGCGTTTACAGATAATCTGTATCAGCTGGATATTTTTACGGGATACTTCGACTCTAAAGCGGAGTATCATAAAAACACTATTGGGTATCCGCACACGGCGCAGGCCTATATTCTTATCAGGAATAAGAAAAAGTTTCGGTTATAAATGTTAGATCTTGAATGTTGTTTTTACAAAGGTAACGAGTGCAGCTTTTTCTTGAGCACCTGTTTTTTGATCAACAACTTGTCCGTTTGCTCGGTAGACCAAGGTTGGCAAGTATTCAATAGGCTTAGCAATTAGTTGTAGTTCTTCAACGCGGTCCATAACTTTTTTGTTACCAACGTCGATACTGTAAAACGTTACTGCAGGAACTGCTTGAGCAACATCACCATAGAAACCATTCATATATTGGCATGCACCACACCATGGAGCATAGAACTTTATGACTGCAGGCATTGTGTCTTGAGCGAGTTGATTAACTTGTTCAATGGAGGTTATTTCTGTGTAAGCGGTTTGTTTTGGGGCAGAATCGTCGCTGCTTGATGTCACTTCTATGATTTCTTCTTGCGCGATTACTTCCATCGGCGTGTCTTGTTGTTGGCCAATGATCATCGGTATTACTTTAAAAATACCAACGATAATAAGAACAGCACCTACGCATACAGAGACAACCGTAACAAGTGATTTATTTTTCATACTTTTTCCTTTTTTAATAAAACTTTTGTAGAGGTTAGTATAGAAATGTTTGAAAATCTAGGGTCACTATTCGAAAATTATTCTAATTTACCAGATGCTATTAATGTATAGTGCATTACTTTTTTTGATATATAGATGGTTGACTTTCTTAGAGTAAGCTCAGTAACTGCGAAATTCTTATGTTTTCTGTTTGTCACGGAAACAGTCAAAATAAACCGAGAAATTGAAGAATATTTTTTTTAAAAAAAACTAATATTTTTATTTGATTACACGTATGGAAATCGGTACAGTAAGTCATCCTTAATAAGCATTGCACTTTTCATATTGTAAACTTTTTATTTTTTTTAATACAAAAGTGAAGCATGAAAACTATGATGTTTAAAACGATGGTAGCATAAGAATTAGGGAAGGTTTTTGCTATGGAAAAAGAAAAAAATTATGCACATGACAAGAAAGGAGTGCGTATGCAGGAACATAATTATACAACATCGATGCCGTTGGTAGATTCGTTTAGTCATGACCATCAACAAGAGATGGAAAAAGCATTCTTTGTAACAAAAAAGGATGGCACACTTATTTCTCTTAACAGAGAAAAAGTATATGCAACGATTAAACGTGCTTGTCAGGGTTTTGAGCATGTTGTGTCCATTGAACTTATCATGCAAGAATGTACAAAAAACATGTATGATAAAGCGACTACGCGTGTATTGGAAGATGCATTAGTGCTTGCAGCAATTTCTTTTATTGAACGGGATCCGGCGTACAGTGTTGTTGCCGCTCGTTTGTTACGTCAAAAATTATCAAAAGAAGTATTTGGCCAGTCTGTGACTTCAGATACATATGCACAAACATACAAAGTTTCTTTTGTAAAAAACATTAAAAAGGCGGTTGAGTATAGTTTACTTGATTCGCGTATGCTTGATTTTGATTTGGACTATTTAGCCGATCAAATGGATCTTGGGCGTGATGATGCTATTGAATATCTTGGGTTATATAACTTATATGAACGTTATTTCTTAAGTTATGAAGATGTGCATCTTGAAATGCCACAAATGTTCTGGATGCGTGTTGCTATGGGTCTTGCGTTGTTTGAAGAAAACAAGAATGAGCGCGCCGTAGAATTCTACACGATCATGTCAAAGTTGTTCTACGTGCCAGGTACGCCAACCTTGTTACACAGTGGTACAACACATCCACAACTTAGCTCATGCTTTTTGACGACCATTTCTGACGATTTACACCACATTTTTAAATGTATGGGTGATAACGCGCAGATGGCCCGTTGGTCAGGCGGTATTGCAAACGACTGGACGCCGTTGCGTGCAACTGGTGCCTTTATTAAAAGTATTAAGTCGGGCAGCCAAGGTGTCGTTCCTTTCTTAAAAATTGCTAACGATGTGAATGCTGCTATTAACCGTAGTGGTCGTCGTCGTGGTGCTACCGTTGCTTATTTAGAAACCTGGCATTTTGATATTGAAGATTTCCTTGATCTTCGTAGAAACACGGGTGATGAACGTCGCCGTACGCATGATATGAATACGGCTAACTGGATTCCGGATTTGTTTATGAAGCGTGTTATGGCTGATGGTCAGTGGACATTGTTCTCGCCGGATGATGTTGCGGATCTTCATGATCTGTATGGAGCAGCTTTTGAACAACGTTATCAAGAGTACGAAGAGCTTGCGCGCCAAGGTAAAATTAAACTTTCAAAAACAATCAGCGCTTTAGAATTATGGCGTAAGATGTTGACCCGTCTTTTTGAAACAGGTCATCCATGGATTACGTTTAAAGATCCGTGTAACGTTCGTTCACCACAAGACCATGTAGGCGTTGTGCACAGCTCAAACTTGTGTACAGAAATTACGCTTAATACTTCTGCCGATGAAACAGCGGTATGTAACCTTGGTTCAGTTAACTTGGCTCGTATGATTACTGATGGTCAGCTTGATGAACAGCTTTTATCAAAAACGATCAATACTGCAATGCGTATGCTTGATAACGTGGTTGATATTAACTACTACCCGGTTAAAGAAGGCCAAAATTCTAACCAACGTCATCGTCCAGTTGGTCTTGGCATTATGGGATTACAAGACGCATTGTTCCAGTTGAACATCAGTTTTGCATCACCAGAAGCGTTAGATTTTTCTGATATGGTAGGGGAAATGGTATCGTACCACGCGATTCTTGGTTCATCACAATTGGCCAAAGAACGTGGTACCTATGTCAGTTATAAAGGTTCAAAGTGGGATCGTAATATTTTCCCGTTAGATACTATCGATTTGTTAGAAAAAGAACGTGGCATGCCGATCGATGTATCGCGCAAAACACGCCTTGATTGGAATGCAGTACGTGAGCACGTTAAGCAGTATGGTATGAGAAATTCAAACACCATGGCTATCGCTCCTACAGCAACAATTTCTAATATCTCTGGTTGCTTCCCGTGTATTGAGCCGATCTTTAAGAACCTGTATGTAAAAGCAAACATGGGCGGCGAGTTTACCGTTATTAATAGATACTTGGTCGAAGATCTTAAAGCCCTTAATTTATGGGGCAAAGAGATGCTTGATTTGATTAAGTATTACGATGGTAGCGTTGCTCGTATTGATGTTATCCCTGAACATATTAGAAATAAATATAAAGAAGCATTTGAACTTGATCCAATATGGATGGTTGATATTGCTGCTGAGCGTGGTAAATGGATTGATCAAAGCCAATCGCATAACGTGTTCCTACAAGGTATGTCGGGTAAGACCCTTGATCTTGTATACAAACATGGTTGGAAGAAAGGCATGAAGACTTTCTATTATTTACGTACTCTTGGAGCGTCTCAGATTGAAAAAGCAACCCTTGATGCATCTAAGTTTGGGTTTACACAAAAGCGGGAATATAATGCTGTAGATACCAATCAGCAAAATGGTGCGGCTTCTCCTGAAATGCCTACAGCACCAGCGGCATGTAGTTTAATAGATCCTGGTTGTGAATCTTGTCAGTAATAGTTTAAAGAAAGATAATAATCATGAACAAAAAACAAAGTATTAATGGCGGTATTGTTTGCAATAGCAAAACTGATCCTAATAAAATTTTACCCATGCGTTATTTGTGGGCGCGTCAACATTACAAAGATGGCGTTGCTAATAATTGGACACCTGAAGAAGTGTCTATGCAAAAAGACGTAGAACAATGGAAAGATCCAAAGTTTTTGTCAGCAGATGAACGACGTTTAATTTTGTGGAATATGGGATTCTTCTCAACCGCAGAATCGCTTACAGCAAACAATTTGGTTTTGGCGGTATACCGTCATGTAACCAATCCAGAATGCCGTCAGTATTTGCTGCGCCAAGCGTTTGAAGAAGCGGTACACACAGATACGTTTATCTATTGTTGCGATTCGTTAGGGCTTAACCCTGATGAAATTTACAACATGTATAACACTATCCCATCAATTGAAGAAAAAGATACGTTTGTTGTTAATCTGACTAAAACTATTTTTAGTCCAACATTTGAAATTACCGATTTAGATTCTTTACGTACGTTTGTGCGTGATTTGATCGGTTATTACGTGATTATGGAAGGTATCTTCTTCTACGCTGGTTTTGCTATGATGCTTGGTTTAAAGCGCCAAAACAAAATGGTGGGTATTGGCGAACAGTTTGAATATATTATGCGCGACGAAAGTATTCATTTAGCTTTTGGGTGCGACCTAATCAATACTATCAAACAAGAAAATCCTGATATTTGGACGCAAGAGCTGCAAGATGAAATTGTAAGTTTGATTAAACAAGCAGTTACACTTGAAGCGCAATATGCACGTGACGCATGCCCACGTGGGTTGCTTGGTATTGGAACTGACCAATTTGTAAACTATGTAGAGTATATTGCGGATCGTCGTTTAGAACGTATTGGTTTGCCAAAAGTATACAATAAAGAAAATCCATTCCCATGGATGTCACAGTCAACCGATTTAACCAAAGAAAAGAACTTCTTTGAATCTCGTGTAACTGAATACAGAACGGGTGGTTCTCTGGAGTGGTAAACCCACAGTGTAACTAGTTTTACGGTATTAAGAGCAGATGAAAGTCTGCTCTTTTTTGTTGTCCAAAGAGAGCTCTGGGCGTACACTTAGTATCTGTTGTTGTAGCTGATGTGTTTTATTATAGAAAAGAAGTTACGTATGAAAAAATTATTGTTAGTGACCAGTTTTTTTATGAGCTGTGTTGCGTATCAACAGATTAACGTTCCTCGTGTTTCTCTGGCATTTTTGCCTACACCGTTGCATGTATTATCGCGTATGACTGCCGATTTGCAGGGGCCGACGGTATTGATAAAAAGAGATGACCAAACAGGTTTAGGTATGGGCGGTAATAAAACGCGCAAACTTGAATTTTTGATGGCAGACGCACTTGCTCAAGGCTGTGATACGGTGATTAGTATAGGCGCAATACAATCTAATCATATTCGGCAAGTTGCAGCGGCGTGTGCTCAATGTGGGCTAGCATGTGAGCTTTTGTTGCGTAGCAAAAAGCCAGATCAACTGCAAGGGAACAATCTTTTGAATCATATTTTTGGTGCAAAATTGTATTGGACTAAAGAAGAAGGGCAACCGCAATCATTAGAAGAGCTGGCAGATTGTTTGTGTGCACAAGGTAAGAAACCGTATATTATTCCGGTGGGTGGTTCAAATGATGTTGGAGCGCTTGGGTATGCACAAGCAATGCTTGAAATTACTGAACAGCTTAAAGCACAAGAACAAGCAGTAACGCATATAGTGGCAGCAACAGGTTCTGCAGGAACATTAGCGGGTCTTGTGGTAGGTGCTTATGTGACTGGGTTTGCTGGTAAAGTTATTGGCATTAGTATTGATGAACCTGCTGGGAATCAGGAGGCTTTTGTAGCTAAACATGTTGCAATAGCTAATAAGATTGTGGAGCGTTTAGGTCTTGATAAAGTATTTATACCAGAAGATTTTACGATTGTTTTTGATTATGTGGCTAGGTACGCAGTACTTGGAGATCTTGAGCACAATGCCATTACCTATCTTGCACAAACAGAGGGTATTTTGTTGGACCCTGTTTACACAGGCCGTGCATTTGGTGGATTGCTTGATCTTATAAAGCGGGGCGAATTTACTTCTCAAGATACAGTTTTATTTGTTCACACGGGTGGTACGCCTGGGTTATTTGCGTATGCAGAACGTCTTGGCGCAGCGGCTTAGTGTAATGGATACTGTTTGCGGTTTTTAATGTTTAGATAGAGAGAGTTGTTTATGAAAAGTGTGCAAAAAGTTTTGATCGTAAGTCTGGTAATAAACTCAGTTTTGTTTTGTTTAGATGAATCAGTTAAACCAATAAAAACATTAAAGACACAGATGCAGCTTGCTATAGATAATGCTGATGCGCCAAAAGTTAAAAAACTATTAGAGCGGCAAGGTTTTACTGATCTAACAACTCCTATTGCGCCAGATTCAAGATCTGCCTTAGAATTGTTGCTTGATAAGGCTGCAGGTTATCATAAGCCCGCACAGCAAAAACAATTGGCTGCTATTATGCGTATGTTTCTTGTATTAGGTGTTGATCAGAATGCGCGTATACAAGGTATGAATGCATATAATACTTCTGTGCACTACTTACTACGGCATAGTCTTGGGTACGATAATATTGTTTTAGAACAGTTAATTACATCTCCAGATTTTGATCCTTTTGTTACAAATGCTAACAGTCAAACTCCTTTAGAAATGTCGCGTGCACTATGTATTGATAATCCTACACAGAAGGCAAGACGGGAATATATAGAAGGTCTTTTGGTGATGGCAGAAGAGCATGCAAAGCAGCGTTTAAAGCATGGAAAAAAATAAGGTCTATATGAATAGAGTACAAGCATATATGTTGCTCGTAATGTTTGTTTTTAGTTCTAAAGAAGTTAGTGCAGCTTTTTTGTTGTGCTGTAAAAAAGCAAAATCGCAAGAATTAACTATGGACCAACGTCAAAAAGAATATCAGCAATTCTGTCAACAATGTAAAGGTAGTATCCCTCTGGTACCTATGCTTAGTCCAGAAGAAGAAGACAAAATAAAGCGTGCTCGGTTGCAGTCTGCAACAAAACAAGAAATGAATACAAAAACGGCCGATCTGTAAGAGTAATGTACTCAAACATAGAGTTTTGAGTTTGAAAGAGCGGGTGTAATCCTGCAGGTGGTACAAAAGTTGCAGTCTATCTAGATTCGCTTGCTCGTATTTTGTATTAACTTAATAAGTCTGGATATAGCGCTCTTGAGCAAGTTATGGCGTATATTCCTGGTTATGATCAAACTGCGTAGTTGCCTTAGGCGATCTTATTGCTATACTGCCGGCGTCTTTAATTTTTACCTAAAGGGGTTCGTATGAACAACGTTCACAACATAGTGATGATCAGCTTGTTATTGTCAGGTGCGCACGTGTATGCACAAGATCCTGTAGTTACAGAAAATCAAAATGATACGCATGTTGATGAAGCTGTTGCATCAACAGAAAACCAAATAAGAAATACTGATGGTTGCACACAAGAATTTTTGGATACTGAACTTACAGCGGCAGCATTTCGTACGGTACAAGAAGTAGAATTACTTTTAAGGCTCGGTGCTAATGTTGATGGTACTCTTCAAGAGGGCCACACATCTCCGCTTGAAGCCGCAGCATACGGAGTACATGGAAAACCTGATAGTCAAGAACAAGCAGCAGTTTTTGCGGCCTTACTAAAGGCTGGTGCTAACACTAAGCTCGAAAAAAATGGTCATGCTATTTCTCTTGCACACCATTTAGCAAGCAGCTGTCAGCCAGTTAAATTGGCTCTTTTTGCACAAGCGGGCGGCGATTTTGATGTGTTAGATGAAGGGTTAAGTGTATGGCAATCATTTGAAATTTTTGGAACTGATTGTGCGGGTGCTGATAGAGCGGCAATAGAAGCGTTGCTTGCAGCAAAAAAACCTACAGTGGTAGAAGAAAAAGCTACAGCAGAAGATGCAGTAAAGACTGAAGAGTCTGCAACTGAAAAAGCTGCATCAGAAGAACTAACAAAAGATGCAAAAAATTAACACGTAACGTGTTGCTGTAAAATTATAAAAAGGGGCCTGAAAAGGCCTCTTTTTTATGGCATAAACGGTACGGTGATTTTTTGGTAAAAAATTAGAAAGTGCTATTCTATAGCGGATATAAATAAACTTTTTAGGGGTTCTTATGAAAAAAATAATGTCAGTTGTGTTGCTTGTTCCACAAGTAGCATTTTGTGATAATAATTATCAAAATAATTTAGAATTATGGCGTGCTGTAGGTGTATGTACAGATCAAGGTTCTTTTTTTAGACCAAGTGGTGAAGAGCAGGTGCTACAAGCATTACGCAATTTGGGTAACCCTAATACTACCAACCAAACAGGTAATACTGTGTTGTATACAGCGCTTCTTAATGGATGCTCAGAAGCTACTATTTTAGGTCTTATACAAGCCGGTGTAGATCTTAAAGCAAAAAGCAGCCAAGGAAGAGCTCCTTTGCATGCAGTAGCAATAGCCCAAAAAAGTAATAATCCTCATGCAGTTATCAAGCTGTTGCTTGCGTACGGTGCAGCTGTTGATCCAAAAGATAACAACTATAAAACACCAGCAGATTTTGCAGTAGCTCGTTGTAATAAGGCAGCATTACAAGCGTTTATAAAGCAAGGAGCAGAGCGTACTATTAAGCCAGCTGATTTTGAAAATATTGCGCACTGTTCTTCTGATGAAGAAACAAAGCATTTGCGCGCTACCTATTATGGTCAGAAGTCTTAATATTTTTTAAAAATGATTTTCATAGGGAGTCTTTATGGCTCCCTTTTTCTTTTTCTTAATAGGTGTGACTGGCTCTACTGTTACAGGAGCCATAGAACTTAGTTTTTCTAAAATCTGCGTGTAATCAGTTTTAGATTTTCTTTGTGGTACATACACAATTTCTTTAATGCGCACGGTGTGCTGTAGTTGCTGGAGCGCTAAGATTGTGCGTGCAGAAAGCTTATGCAGTACCAGTTTATCTACAGTTACCGATCCTGTTTTTTTACATAACGTTGGTATTAATGAAAATTGTACAAACGACACAGGGGATCTTTTTTCTGTTAATCCACCCCGGTCTTCTAATGTTAAGAGCGAATCTTTTTTGGTAATTAACACCATTTTTCTTTTGTTATAGAGCGCATGCGTTACGTATGATTTTTCCTGTATAAAGCATCCAAGCGCAACAACTAACACGAGTCCGCAGAGTATTGCCGTATGCTGCAAGGGCCGACCCCATTTTTTATGGTGTAGTGTTATAAAAGCAATCGCAGCACAGGTAATACAAAGCCAAAGCATATGTTCTGCAAGTGCTGCTAAAAAGAAGGGGGATCCAAAACTCAGGAGTTTAATCCACACTGTGCAGAGTATATTAAGCAGTTTGCCTACTAATGGTGCAGAAAACCCAAGTAAGTGCGCAAAAAATAAACATGATGATATAAGTAAAAAAAGAGCCAGAAACGGCCCAAATATAAGATTGCCCACAACGCTTATCCATGACACAGGTAATCCCCATGCGCATAAAAAGGGAAGTGATATAACAGAGAGCATCATGTTTATGTGCAAGAAGTTAAGGAACCATTTGCTCCATCGGTCTAGTATGGTATTCATAGCTCTAGAGTGTACTAAAAAGAAACAAAGCTGCCCAGGAAAAAGGAAATAGTCTATGTTCCCATTTATAGCTCACAAAGCCATTATGCTTCGTAGGGGGTCGCTACAAGCAACAACTGCTGCAGGTTCTGGGCATGCAACATCGTGCCTTTCTGCTGCCGATATAGTTTCCGTGTTGATGTTCCATGCAATGCGGTATGATGTGCGCGATCCTAAAAATCTTGCTAACGATCAGCTTATATTTTCTAAAGGGCATGCTGCACCGTTACTCTATGCTGCCTGGTGGCAAGCGGGCGCAATAACAGAAAAAGAATTGTTAACACTCCGTCAGTTTGACAGTGTTTTGGAAGGGCACCCTACACCTCGCTTTGCCTATGCTCCAGTTGCTACGGGGTCTTTAGGTAATGGATTATCAATTGCAATAGGTGAAGCACTTGCCGCGCGTTTACAAAAACGGGATACCTGTTTGTATGTACTGATGGGCGATAGTGAGTGTGCAGAAGGTTCTGTGTGGGAAGCTGTACAGCTTGGCGCGTATTATAAAACGGACCGGGTGATTGCCGTTGTTGATATGAATCGGTTGGGTCAGCGTGGTCAAACTATGCAGGGGCATGATACTAAAAATCTAGAACAAAAGTTTAAAGCGTTTGGGTGGAATACGTATATTGTTGATGGGCACGATTTTGCACAGTTGGTGCAGGCTGTTGATGGTGCACGTGCGCACACTGGTTCGCCATCAGTTATTATTGCTCGTACGTATAAAGGGCGTGGGGTATCCTTTTTACACGATAAAGAAGGGTGGCATGGTAGAGCGTTAACGCATCAAGAGTTGGTTGTGGCTCTTAAAGAGTTACCAGAACCAACAGCGGCACAGCTTGCTGGATGGCACGCAACAAAACCAACAAGTACGGTGCATGTGCAGCAAGAGAAAAAGCATCAGATTGTGTTTGAAAAGTTTGCACTACCGCTAGCAACACGCAAAGCGTATGGCATGGCACTTGCACAGCTGGGCAGTGTCTATACAAGTATTGTTGCGCTTGATGCAGAAGTTAAAAATTCTACCTATGCGTATTTGTTTGAAGAAAAATTTCCGCAACGATTTATAGAATGTTTTGTTGCAGAACAGAATATGGTCAATATGGCAATTGGTATGTCGGTTCAGGGGTTAACGCCGTTTGTTTCTACGTTTGCTTGTTTTTTTACGCGCGCGTTTGATCAGTTGCGTATGGCAGCAATTGGTAGAAACCCTGTGCGCTTAGTTGGCTCCCATGCGGGTGTTTCTATTGGGCAAGATGGTCCATCGCAAATGGGCCTAGAAGATATGGCTATGATCAGCAGTTTGCCAGGTGCTGTTATTCTGTATCCTGCAGATGGCTTAAGTTGCGCGCACTTAGTACAAGTAATGGTGCATCATACAAAAAGTATTTCTTATCTTAGAACTACGCGAGAAGAGACGCCTTATATTAACACGCCTGATCATGAGTTTGTTATTGGGGGGAGCCGTGTGGTGCACGCTTCACCAGATAGTCAGGTTACTGTTGTTGCTGCGGGCATTACGGTGCATGAGGCATTGGTAGCGGCGCAGAGTTTACAGAAAGAGGGTATAGCGGTAACGGTTATTGATGCGTATAGTGTCCGTCCCTTAGATGTTGATACGATTATTGCGTCTCTTAAAAATACGCATAAAAATGTGGTTGTGGTGGAGGACCATTACCCTATAGGGGGTCTTGGGACTGCGGTTCAAGAAGCGTTGCAGGGCCGTTGTTATAATCTTATCCATTTATGTGTGCGGGATGTTCCTCGGTCGGGTACTCCCCAAGAGCTGCGTGCATGGGCAGGTATTGATAGCCATGCCATTAAGCTTGCGGTTAAGAATCTGATAAGAGAATAAGCTTGTAGAATTGGTTATGGATGTACTTATTGGAACTATTTGCTAAACTAGAAGCTCTTTTAGGATCCATTTTTAGGGAACATTTATGAACAAAAAATTTCTTATAGCGTTACTCTTTTCAGTTGTTGCCGTTGTGGATATTGCTGCACATTCACACAAATGTTGTGTTGGTGCGTATTGCAAAATGAAACAATGCGATGCATCATGCCCTGTAGATTGTGATGAAGATCACGAAGAAGACTGCGATGAGTGTGACGACGAAGATTGCCAAGATTAATAATCTAGCAAGCAATTTTAAAAAATAATAAAGGCATCTTAACGGGTGCCTTTATTATTTTTTAAAAACTTATGGCTATTGAAAATAGGCTTCTAGAAATAAACCTATATAATCATGCACTCTCTTATTTTTTAAAAAGCAGGTGCCTGATGTTTGATACAATAGTTACCTCTATTCTTGTTGGGTTAGTAGTCTTGTTTAGTATGCGTTACCTTTTAATGCGCATAACAGCTTTTAAGTCGGTAGTTAAAACAAATGCACACATGTTGCCAGGCAAATTTGCGTTAGTAACGGTGATGTGTACGGACACACATGTAGGACAAGTGTTGGTTAATGGACAAGAATGGACTGCATTAGCAACACAAGGCCAGTTTGTTGCGGGTCAGCATGCACGTGTTGTGCGTGTGCAAGGTGTACGTTTAATTATCGAAGAACAACCTGTTTAGATTTGTTTTTTCTCTCCATTTTTTTCTTACAATATAAAATTCTATCGTTCTTATAATGCTCATGTAATGGTCGTACCAAACCGGTTTACATATGATCTTCTTTGAGGCAGACTACCCTGCGTATTATGTAAAAAATGAGGTGTTATATGAAAAAGTATATGCTCACTCTCTTAGCAATGATGCTTGTCTGTGGTGAAGCTTCTGCTCGGTTTATGTCGAGCGAAAAAGGTCTTGTTGTTGTTGGTCTTGGTCAACAAGGTGAAGGCGCAACAAAAGTTATTCAATATTTAGTAAAACCGGGCGATATCAGTGTACGTTCTCAAGGAGCGTGTGCTGCCGGCCATACGGTCAAAATAACAGTAGATGTTTGTGGTGGTTGTTCAGCTGTTAAAAAAACATCAGATCAAAAGCAGGCGCCGGTGATCATGGCTTCTAAACAACAAAAAGAAGTGACTATTACGTTACACATGGTTCCCGTGGGGATTGTGGTAACAGGCGTTAAATGTTATATGACGGGCGGTATGTTTATTGATCCAGAAAAACTGTTTCAAGAAATAGACATGCTGCAAAAGTACGGCATTTCGTTAGAAAATACATTACGTATATCTTCTAATGTACATATCATTTTTCCGTATCATAAAGAGCTCGATAGGCTCGCGCAAAAGCATGGCAAGACCCGTATAGGCAAAGATATGGTGCTTTCTGGTGCGCGTGCATGTGCTGCAGATAAACGTTGCGGCATTGGCATCCGTTTAGGTGATTTGGTATCGCCTGAGTTTCCTCAGTTGCTCAAAATGGCTGTTGAAAATGCAAACGCTATTATTACTAAAGTGTATAACGAACCGGCGCTTGATTATGCTAAAATTTTAAAAACTTATAGTACGTATATTAAGCGATTTGAATCTTTTATTCGCGATAAAGTAGAAGTAAAAATCAACAAGTTGTTACTTACTGGTAGCCGCGTTATTTTTGAAGGTTCCCATGGAACATTCTTAGATATTTCGCATGGTTGTTATCCGGCTGTTTCGGCAGAAAGTACAACTGCTTCTGGTATTTGTGCAGCTGCAGGCGTGGGGCCAACCCGTATTGCCCATACGCTTGGTGTAGCAAAAGTGTACGGCACTCATTTAGGAGATGGTCCGTTTCCTACAGAAATTAAGGATCCGCAGATTGTTTCTCATTTTCAACAACGATATGGATCATGTTGTCCAGGATCAAAGGTTAAGTACGGATGGCTTGATATTGTACAAATTCGTCAGGCAGCGTTGCTTAACGGTGTAAACTCTGTGGTGCTGACACGGATAGACGAACTTGACGGACTTAAAGAGATTAAGATCTGTACTCATTACGAACTTGATGGTAAACCGCTGTATGATGTGCCGCCGCAAATAAGTGATCTTAAACGAGTAATGCCTATGTACCATACAATTAAGGGCTGGAAAGGTTCGTTACAAGAATGCAGAAAGTTTACAGATCTGCCAGAAGAAGCTCGCATCTTTATAAAGACTATCGAGCATGTGACAGGGGTGATTGTGAGCCATATTTCAGTTGGTCCTGATAAGGATCAGACTATTGAATTGGTATCTCATCTCTTACCAAGACCAAGCTGCTGATTTAGATAAGCGGAAAAATTGGGCAACCTACGTGGAGTATTACTACCAGTAATGCCATGAGGACGCTAAGATTCTTCATGTAAGATCCTTTTTTAAAAACTTGAAAAACATTATAGATAACTAACGTGGTAGGATGATTACGAGCGCCAGACGGCGATCTTTGTAATCTGATAGGCACGTTTCTGGTACGTGCAAAAAGATGTGTATGTCTGGGACATGTGGACGGTTGAAAAGACAACGTGTGTCTCGGGGGGATTGTGATGTGGTTGAACAAACCTGAACGGGTGTAACATTGCGTCTCCTTTTTTAAAACGACTTGAAGCCAGTGTACATGCTATCGATTTAAAAAAACAAACTATTTCTAAAAAAACTATGTATGAGGCTTTGCTATAAGGATACAAGCCGTACGCTAGTTTGGGGACTATTGCTATTGGTTTTGTCTTTTTGAGCGAGTTATAGATTCTGCTATCTGCATAAATGCACGAGTAAACTGTTCAGGAGAGCAAGGCTTTCTGGTGAGCGCAGTAATCAGCTGTGCGCCACTGTTAATGAACATATTAAGGCCTGCTGCTTGTTGTGCAGGATCGTTTGCATCAGAACCCATACCAAGTGCTACAATACCACTTAACACTCCAGCAAATGTCGTCATAACTTCACCCACTTGTGGGCCTGATGAAGTGTGTTGGGCTTGTGGAGTTGCAGGAGTCTGTGCTTGTTGTTGTTGCTGCATAACATAACTGCCAGCAGGGGGTGTTTGCGTTGCAGGATTATATAGCATATAGACATATTGTACGTTGCCTTGAGTATGTGTTTGTAGCACCATAGGCGCAGGGGGCGGAGTTTGTGTTGCTGGATCATACGGCATATACACGTACTGTACTTGAGGTTGCTGCTGCTGTGGCGCAGGCTTTGCTTTAGTTTCTGAAGCTGTAATGTTTATGCTTGTCGTAAGCAATAAGAAAGAGAGAAGGGTGAAAAAGATTGAGGCCATAAGAAGCTCCTTTTTTATAAGCTTGTATCCTTATGGCCTTTGTACTATTGCTTCGGTCTATTGAGCAATTGAATCGTTATTTTTCTTTATGAATCAGGACTTGAACAATTCGTTTGTGCGTTGATTTTTGTACTTCAAGCGTATAGCCATGGTACAGCAACTGTTCACCTTTTTTTGGCAGGTGTTCAAAATGTTCAATCATAAATCCACCAAGCGTCACTGCTTCTTCTGTCTTGAATGGTATATTGAGGAACTTTTCCAGTTCATCAAGGTCAATACCTGCGTAGACTAACCAGCCACCTTGTTCAAGCGGCACGATTTGTTCTTGTGTGCTTTCGTGTTCATCATTAATGTCGCCCACAATTTCTTCAATAGCATCTTCAAGGGTAACTAAACCGATAATGCCGCCGTACTCGTTAAGTACCATGGCTATATGACGATGTTGTTGTTTGAATTGGCGTAACAGTTGGTTAGCCTTCATGCTTTCTGGCACAAAGAGAATAGGTCGAACCAATTCTTTAAGCAAGCGTTGTTCACCTTTGGACATGAGCAAGAAGATATCTTTTTGATGGACCATGCCAATGATGTTATCCATTTTACCTTCATACACAGGTAGTCGAGAAAAATGGTAACGGGCAAAGATTTCTAATGCTTCGTTCAGAGTTGAATCAACGTTCAGGGTAATCACATCAGTTTCTGGAACCATGATCTCTTTAACCGTGGTTTTGCCAAGATCAAAAATACTATGGAGCATCTGCGTTTTATCAGTGTCCATGCCGCCTTGTTGGTTGATGTAATCAATCAAGAACTGGATCTCTTTTTCAGAAACCATCGTCTCTGTACCGCTTGGAGCATCTTTGCTTTTAAACAAACGGATTACGCAGTTTGAAATAGCAGAGAGCACGCGGTTGATAGGAGACAACACGGTGAAGATAATGTTGGTAATGCCCAGTGTTGAGGTAAAGAGGCGTGACCCTTGTGTCTGAGCCATGTTCTTAGGAATAATTTCGCCAATAATCAAGATTGCCGTTGTAGCAATGGCAATCCCTAATGAAAACCCAAGGCCTTCAGAAAGTTGTAGATGGGCAAAAAGTTCTTCCATAACACGCGTGATAACTGCTGCAGCGGTAACGTTAGCTAAGTTGCTCGCAATCAAGATGGAAATAAGTACACGTTGAGGCTCTTGTTCTAATACCGTAAGCAAGTTTTTGTATCGTGTATTAGACTGTGAAATCTCTTTAAGATTAAACAGTCTGAGTGCGGTGATCGATGTTTCCAAAAATGAAAACAGCGCGCACAAAAATAAAGCTACGAGGAAGTATGCAATTTGGAACCAAAACGTGGAACTAAAATACGAACCCATAAGCCTTCTACCTCTTAATTATTAAGAATTATTATTGTTAGTGTCACCAGTATCATTACTGGTATCTATATCTTTATCAAAAAAAGTTTGCAGTTTCTTGCTGCGAGATGGATGGCGTAGCTTACGCAGAGCCTTCACTTCGATTTGTCGGATTCGTTCTCGAGTAACCGAAAAGTCTTTACCAACTTCTTCAAGAGTGTGCTCTGAAGCAACGTCGATACCAAAACGCATTTTAAGAACTTTTTCTTCACGAGGAGCAAGTGTTTTGAGCACTTCACGTACACGTTCTTTTAAGTCAGAACTTGCAACGCTTTCTGCTGGAGAAAAGTCTTTATCGTTTTCAATAAAATCTTTGATGAACGCATCTTCACTGTCCCCAACTGGTGTTTCAAGTGAAATTGGCTCTTTAGAGATTTTAATGATGTTCTTAATTTTCTTTTCATCAAGATTAAGCTCTTTTGAAAGTTCTGCGTAGCTCGGTTCGCGACCATGCTGTTGAATAAAGACACGCTTGATCTTGTTGATCTTGTTCAATGTTTCTACCATATGCACCGGCACACGAATAGTACGTGATTGGTCGGCAATAGCACGTGTAATTGCTTGGCGGATCCACCAGGTTGCGTAGGTTGAGAACTTAAAGCCTCGTTCAAATTCAAATTTTTCTACCGCTTTCATTAAGCCAATGTTTCCTTCTTGGATCAAGTCTAAGAAATGGAGTCCACGGTTAACGTACTTTTTAGCTAAGTTTACGACAAGTCGTAAGTTTGCTTTAGCAAGTTCATCTTTAGCGTATTTGTCTTCTTTTTGGCTGATCATTAACTGACGGTAGAGTGCGTTAATTTGTGCTAACGGTAACCCAGCTTCGCCTTCAGTTTTTTTGATAGCCTTTTGAGACATACGGATAGAAACTTCAAGTTCTTCTTTATCTTTTAAAATATCTTCGCTTGGATTTTTAATGTCGTTAATCCATTTGAGGCGTTCATGCGCATCACGAACAGCTTGTTGGCGTTCTTGAATTTTAAGAATGAACTTTTCGATACGTTTACCAAGCTTACGAATAAATTTGTTAGCAATACGCAACGATTTAATGGCGTTACTGATTGCCTGTTTATTCTCTTTAATCTTGGCTAACATTTCTTCTTTTTTGCCAGGCTGTGCAAGCTGTGATCGATACGTAGCGTAAATTTTTTCTTCGTTGTTAATAAGATCAGCAATAACCCCGATAGTCTTTAAGAATGCGGTACGTTCTTCTTCTATCTTAGGAAGGTTTTCTTCGTCGTACTCTGCAAACTGAATAATCTCTTTTAACCCTAGACCGTCTTTTGCAAGTTTTTCACCAAGTTGTACAAACTCTTTGTGTACAAACGGGAAGTGAGAAATAGCATCGATAGAGGTACGCTTGCTGTTAGCGATTTTGTCAGAGATAACTTTTTCTGTTGTTTTGTTAAGCAACGGAATTTTACCAATATCGCGTAGGTAACATTTAACACCGTCAGTTAAGAAACTGTTATCGGTAATACGTGCTGAAGTGTCTTCGTCTTCATCTTCTTCGCTTGCGTTTTCTTGGTCTTCTTCGTCGCTTTCACCGTCATCAAGGCCTGCAGCTCCTAATGAATCTAACGATGCAACGCGGCCTGAATTATCTTTATCGGTATGATGCATATCGTCATGACCCATAAGTTCTTCTTCCATCACCAGTTCGATATGCTCTTTTTCAAGCATTTTGAGAAGTGATGCGGCTTCTTTTTCGTTTAAGTTGTTATCTTCGTTAAACGCGATTAATTCTTCGTACGTTAAGCGTCCTGCTTCTTTTGCATGGTCAACAAGCGTTTCCATTAATTCTTGTTTAAAGTCTGTTGAGGTGCTTTTGTTAACCGGAGCTAACGGTCTTTTTGCAGATGGAGCCAGCACTCGTTTTTTGAGCAACGGCTTTTTAGCAACTTTAGATGCTTCTGTGGTAGGTGCTGCGTGCATTGTTGGTTTAACAACAGGAGCAACAACTTTTACAGGTGCCTTAGTAGGTTGTGCAACGATCTGTTTTTTTGTAGGCGCTACAAGAGCAGGTTTTTTAGGGGTAACTGCTTTGGTAACAGCCGGCTTTACGGGAGCAATAACTTTTTTGCTTGGAGTCGCTTTTTTGATAACTTTAGTCGGCTTTGGTGCTACAACTTTTTTAGGGCTCGCTTTTTTAGTGACAGTCTTTTTTACTGTTACGGGTTTGCGCGCGCCTGTTGCCGGTTTACGGGATACTGTTTTAATGCTTGGGCGTACTGTTTTTTTAGAACTTTTTTTAGCTTTGTTTTTAACCGCTGTTTTCTTGCTCGTTTTTTTAACTTGCTTTACTTTAGGGGCTTTTTTCTTATTTGCTTTTTTCATGTGCGACGTTTCTTCTTTTTTAGAGACGCTGCCAATAATGCGTCTTAAAATTTTTCCTATAACCATTTATATCAACCCCTTATGTAATAAACGTCTTTTAAGTTCTAGAAATTCTTTCACTACCATCTGCACTTCCGTTTGATTATTTTCTGCTTGAGCATGCGCTAGTCGAGATTTTGTTGTTGTCACCATTGTCTTCCAATATTTTTTTTCCAACTGTGTAATGAGTGCGTCAAGTTCGAGCGCCTCTTCTTGTTGGTCTTGTAACAGGAGCTGGTGTACTAACAATCGTTCTTTTTCTTCTAGCGTGTCAAAGAAACTTCCAAAGAGTTCTCGTTCTTCTTTGCCCGAAAAGCGTTTTAGCTTGTCGACAATCGTTTTGAGCGGCTCTGGCATATAATCAAGCAGTGTGCGTATTTCCGGTTTTTCTAATAACTGCGTATCGTTTAGTATACCATACATCAATTTTTTTTCTAAAGAAGAAATTGTCTCACATCCCTCTGTCAGAGGTTGAACGTCTCGCTTTGCTACAGGCTTAAGACCTGCTTGCAGCTCTCTTTGGAGCGATCCAATTGATATGCCAAAAATATTGGCAGCTTTTTGCAGCAGGATGTCCCGTTTAAGCGGGTCGTCTAATTTTCTGATAACATCCAGGCATTCTCGAGTAGCCTGAATTTTATGCTGTAGTGGCTCGTTAGCGTAGTTTTCGCCTAGCGTAGTTAAGAAAAAAACAAAGATATCTTGAGCCTTTTGGATCACTGGATCGAGCGTATTATGTTCTTGTAGATATGAAGCAGGGTCAGACCCAGGGGGTAATATCACCACATTTACTTCTAAATTAACTTGCCAGCACATAGTTGCTAGGCGCAAGCTTGCCTGTCTGCCAGCCGCGTCAGCATCGTACACAACAAGCAAGGTGTGTGCGTGGTGCGAAAGGGCCTTAAGATGTTCTAGTGTGCATGCAGTGCCAAGCGTAGCTACAGTGTTGGTATAGCCGTTTTGTACCATGGCAAGACAGTCGGTATACCCTTCAACAAGCAGCACAGTCTCTTGTTTTTGTATCTCTTTTTTTGCTTTATCAAGACCAAAGAGTAACGATCCTTTTTGAAAATAATCGTTTTCTTTTGAGTTGTAATATTTTGAGCGTTCATCATCTTCTTTAAAAATTCTGCCACCAAAGCCACAGTAGCTGCCTAGATGGTTGGTAATGGGGAAGATAATGCGTTCTTCAAACGGAGAAAAATGTATTTTACCTTCTTGTACAATACCCGCATCAATTAAATCTTGGAGTAAGAACTGATGCGCGCCTACATATTTGGTCAGTGCACTAATACCTTTTTGTGTTCCAGGAAAGTATCCAACCATAAAGCTATCGATGCTTGTAGAAGTAAATCCGCGCTTGGTCAGGTAATTTTCTATAGAGGCATTTTTTTTCAGTTGTTCGTGGCACCATTCTGCTACCAGTTGGCAAAGTGAAAAGTATCTTTTCTTGGTGTCAGGGTTTTTATCAAAATCTTTGCTAAGTGTTTCTGGTACTTCTAAATTGAACTTATTTGCTAACAGTTTTGCAGCTTCTATTTGTGTGCAGTTTTCAGCTTTACTAATAAAGGCAATAGCATCGCCACCAGCGTGACAACCGAAACAGTAAAAAATGTCGCGGTGTGGGCTGACGGTAAATGACGCAGTTTTTTCGCTATGAAAAGGGCACGGGCCTTTCCAATAATGGCCTGCCTTTTTTAAAGCCACGTAATGGCCAACGACATCAAGAATCGATACTTTTGCTTTGATAAAACTGAATATGTTCATTTCTTGTTAGTGAGACCTGATCTAAGAGGGTAATACGTTCTTCTGATAAACAGAATTAATCCTATCACAAACAAACCTAAAGCGCATACTTGAGATAGTGACATAACGTTCTGAATCAGTGTTCTGTCAGCACGTAACATATCAACTAAAAATCTTTGTAAGCTTACCAATAGTAAATAACAAGAGAAAAGTTGTCCCGGTTTAGTAAACTTTTTTTGACCTACGTAATACAAAAATAAAAAAATGCTAAACAGCAAGAACGAACTGTACAGTTGCGTAGGATGGAGCGGTACATGCAGTGGTGCTAATGATGCAGGGCTGGTATAGGTTACAGCAAGACAAGAGTTGGTAGTAATACCGTAACAGCAGCCAGCAATAAAACAGCCAAGACGTGCAATTGCTTGTGTTAATGGTGCGTACACACCAACACGGTCAAGAAACGGATAGACTGGTATGCCACGTTTTTTTAAATAACGGGGTATAACAATAAGCAGCGCAATAAGTGTTCCTAGAATAGAAAAGCCACCATCCCAAATAAAAAAGATAGCAAGCAATGACGGTAACGTTTGCCAGTACTCAAGCACGTACAAAATTCTGCCGCCAATAACGCCGGTAATAATCCCTACGGTGACAATATCAAACAGCGTTGTAGTGGTCATGATCGGTTTAACTTTTGGATCTTTGTGCAAGAAGTATAAAAACGTCACAACACCTAAGAAAATCATTGCTCCGTATGCTTGAATTGATAACGGACCCCAAACATGTAACGAGGTAGCCATACACGTACTCCTTAAAGTAATTTTTATTGTAGGCTAGCGCGTAAAATCAACAGTGACAAGGCAGTAGGCGTCATTCCTGGTATAAGGCTTGCGTGTGCAATCGTTGCAGGTTTGTGCGATGTTAGTTTTTGTTTAATTTCGGTTGAAAGACCATCCATGATCATGTAGTTCAGTGATGGGTCTAACTTCATAGTTTGGTATTTTTTGATACGAGCAATTTCCCGTTCTTCCCGTTCAAGATACGGACCATATTTGATGGTCGCTTGAATTGTTTGGCATGCACGGTACGGTAATCGTTTGCCTGTTAAGGTAAAGATAGTTTCTGTTGTTACGGTATTGTCGCCAAACAGATTGAGTAATGCTGTTGGTTTATGTTCAGCTTTGAGTTGAGCAATTGTTTCTTCAATTAACTGTTTTTCTTGTTTAAAAAGCTCGTAAAGCTTTGTATCTATCATGCCTAAGTTATAAGCAGGCTCCATAAGTCTTAAAAACACGTTGTCTTGACGGAGCGTGAGGCGACGCTCAGCACGAGACGTAAACATACGGTACGGTTCATCAACAGACATGGTTGTCAGATCGTCAATCATGACGCCGATATACCCTTGCGTTCTATCCATAATAAAAGGATCTTTGCCGTGTGCTTTTTGATGTGCGTTAATACCAGCAATAATGCCTTGACCTGCAGCTTCTTCGTACCCAGTAGTGCCATTAATTTGACCTGCTAAAAAAAGACCTGGCACGGTTTTAACTTCAAGTGTTGGTTTAAGTTGGTGTGGCAAAACAAAGTCATACTCTATGGCATACCCAGCACGTACAATAATCGCGTTTTCAAAGCCTTTTATGCTATTAATATATGCTTGTTGTACTTCTAAAGGTAGTGATGTTGAAAGGCCATTTGGGTACATCCAATCAGTTGAGGCACTTTCTGGTTCAACAAAAATTTGGTGTGAACTTTTTTGTGCAAAGCGAGTAATTTTGTCTTCTATTGAAGGGCAATAGCGAGGGCCTGTACCAATCAGTTCTTTTCTTAAAATCTTTGAAAGGTGGGCATTTTTTTTGATGATATCGTGTGTTTGTTCGTTAGTGTGGGTGATGTAGCAGTCTTTTTTAGGTGTTACTTTGTGTGGAGTAAACTCAAACAGATATTCAAGTTCGTCAGATTCCTGTTTTTCCATAACGGTAAAATCTAAGCTGTCTGCTTTAAGGCGTGGGGGTGTACCCGTTTTTAGTCTGCCCAGTTCTAGGCCAAACGAGCGTAGTGAGTCTGAAAGTGTCTTAACTGCTTTTTCTGTTTCTCTACCAGATGCATACTGCGTCATACCCACATGTACTAAGCCGTTTAAAAAGGTCCCGCTGGTAACAATAACGGTAGGTGCGTTAAGCACGGTACCATCAGCTAAACGTGCACCAATAACTTCTTGTTTTTCGTTTACCAAAATATCGTCAACCATATTTTCTATGATGGTCAGGTTTTCCATAGCGCCAAGGCGATTTTGGGCTTCTTGGGCGTAAGCGTTCTTGTCTATTTGTAAACGGAGTCCGTGAACAGCCGGTCCTTTGGTGGTGTTAAGCATGCGTACTTGTAGATAGGTTTTGGTACACAGTTGGGGCATAAGGCCGCCAAGCGCGCTGATTTCAAACACGATATGGCCTTTGCCAATACCGCCAATAGCAGGGTTGCAAGGCATGTACCCGATACGTTGTGCATCAAGCGTAATGAGTGCCGTTTTAGAACCCATTTTTGCTGGTGCATGAGCAGCTTCGACGCCCGCATGACCACCGCCAATTACAATGACATCAAAATCTTTTATGGTAAGCATGTTTGTTTTTGGAACCTGTTTTAAAAAGAAAAACCCCTAGAACACCGACTAAATATTCTAAGGGTTAGTATAGATGCTTGCGATTATTTGCACAATCGCAGCTTGATTTTTATGAGCGCTTAGAGCTCTTACTTTTTAAGAAAAGCGTTAACTTTTGCTAAGCTGTCACCAAATTCTGCTTTAAGGGCAGCAGCTAATTTTGGATATTTTGCAGGGATAGTTTTTGCTGCTTGAAAGCGTGTTGATAGGTTTTGTAATTTTTCTACAAGTGTTGCAAATTGAAAGAGCTTTGCTTTTTCTAGAGCTGCTTTTAAAGAAGAAGCGCCAGCTGCAACATGTTCTTTAAAAAGTTGTACGGCATGAGCTTCTTGATCCAGTATAGCAACAACGGCTGTTTCTTCTGGAGAAACATGTTTAGCTTGAGTAAGTACTGTCACAGCCATAGCTGAGATTATAAGAGCTAATTTAAAATTTTTCATCAGTGACCCTTTATAAGTAATAGTCATGTTATATGAGCACGTATATGCTTTATTGAGCATGAATATCAGTTTACCTTTTGCATGCAGGTCTATCAAAACCCCCCTATCCAATCTATTGATTTAATCGGTTTATCCGCGTATTCTAGAGCTTTATAAATAAGCTTGTTTAAGCCTGTAGAAAGGGGTATATGTTTTTCCATTTGTCATTTCTTTTGAAGCAATGGGTGCCAGCCTTCAATGTGGTCCATTACGTGAGTTTTAGGTCTTTAGCCGCTTTACTTACCGCTTTAGGCTTATCGTTTATCATAGGGCCTGTTTTTATGCGGTTCTCAAAGCGTTGGTTGCGCTCAAAAGCTCGTGAATATACCCCACATGCACATCAAGAGAGTAAGAATGATATGCCTACAATGGGCGGGTTATTTGTGCTTTTAGTGGTCATACTCAGCACTGTTTTATGGACTAATATAGCCAATCCGTTGGTGTGGGTGTTTTTGACCTGCATTATAGGTTTTGGTGCTATTGGTGGATGGGACGATTGGCGTAAATTACGTACAGGTAAAGGTATTTCTGCACGCTTAAAAAGTAGTTTGCAGGTTATTATAGCGGCAGCAGTTGGCATCTTATGGGTTGCGTTGTGTAATCCATCGACAGATTTGGTATTTCCGTTTATTAAAACATTGCATCCGGCGCTTGGATTCTTGTTTATCCCGTGGATTATTTTTGTGCTGGTAGGTACCAGTAACGCGGTGAATTTAACAGACGGTCTTGATGGGCTTGCAATCGGTTCTTTGCTTACTAATTTTGGTACGTTTGCTGTTATCTGTTATGCAGCTGGGCATCAAAAAATAGCGAGTTATTTACAGATTCCTTTTGCAGGTACTGCTGAGCTTACAGTTGCAGCAGGTGCGCTTGTTGGAGCCTCGCTTGGGTTTTTATGGTACAACACGTATCCAGCGCAAATCTTTATGGGTGATGTAGGTTCATTGTCTCTTGGTGCAGGGCTTGCGTTTATGGCGCTTGCGGCAAAGCAAGAATTAATATTACCGCTTGCTGGTGGGTTATTTGTGCTTGAAGCAGTATCGGTGATTTTACAAACAGGTTCGTATAGATTTTTTAAACGCCGCATCTTTAGAATGGCGCCTATACATCATCATTTTGAGTTATTAGGTTGGCCAGAATCTAAGATTACTGTTCGCTTTTCTATTATCACGATTGTCTTGTGTTTGCTTGCACTTATGACGCTAAAATTACGCTGACTGTTTGTGCGGTTTAAAGAGCAGTGTGCCAACCAGTAAAATAAGACCAAAGCCAAAGAGTGGTGTTAAGCTGGTTGCAATAAAGCCTCTAAAGCAAATCCAGAGTGCAATAGTACAGCTTGCTAACCCAGCAACACTTAAACTTGATGGTTTAATACGCATGAGTGATACCACGCTTACCGTGTAGGTAATTAAACAGCCCAGTGTGCTGATATATTGTAGTGGTATTTGTGAGCCCTTTGTTGAGAGCAAATAGATGCATACAGCAGCAGCTTCAGCAAGCACGCAAAGTGCAGGGATTTGAAAGCGATTAAGCTTTGTTAATGAGCTAGAGAATGGCAAATGGTTTTGATCTGCAAGTGAGTATAAATTCCACATGTTACTATACAGTACGCCATACGCACCACCCATAGCGGATGTTGCTACTGCAAGAGAAAATAAGTTTGGTAAAAATGAGTGTGCCCAGGGTGCTGTTTTTCCCACTAGTAGCGGGAATGCTTGTAAATACGCCGGTCCATTTCCAAGTTGTATATTTGAAAGTGCTGCTCCTACTGCGCCATAGAAAAAGAGTTGGTACAGTGTTGTGAGTGTTAATAACATAGCAAAAGAAAACAAAATAACGCGGGATGCATTTTTGCGAGGATTTTCGATAATACGGCTTAATGAGCACGTTGCTTCAAACCCTAAAAAGCAGAACAGTACAAGTGGTAATGATACAGGTAGTAGGGGTAAAAAATCTTGTACTGGTGGTATAGCAAAAGGTTCAAAGTAGCTGCATGCAAGGGCAATAGCGCCAAGCAGGGGGAACAGTTTTGCTGTTAAAAAAAATGTTTGAATAATACTGCCAATACGGGTGCCTAATAAGTTCAATACAGAAAATACACTTAATACAGTAAACGCAATAACAATAGTAGGTAATTGCGCTAAAGCAGGAACCATTTTTTGCATAAAAGAGCTAAACACAAACAATCCTAATGATGCGGTTGAGAGTTTACTCATAAAGTAACCCCATGTGCTGATATACCCACAATAGGGGCTGATCGATGCACCAAACGCATAAAAGTCAGTACCAGTATGGAGCTGGGTAAGGCGCGCAAAACTCATGATAAGTGGGAGCATAAGTGCACCACCAATCAGATATAAAAAGACTGACCACGGGCCAGCTTTTTGAGTCAGAACAACGGTATTAATAAAAACACCCGTTCCCAACATAATATTGAGCGTTATAAAAATTGCTGCGCGTACTGACAGTGTATGGCGTGCCGACATAAGAAATACTCCTAAAAAAACATTCTTCTCAACGTACCATGTTTTAGAAAGAGCACAACAAGTGCATAATTTGTATTGCAGCTGAAAGTGATCTCTAGAAGCACTTGCCCCGTCTTCGCCTATGGCTACGAACGGGCAGGCCGGCAGCCGCTAAAAAGACTATTTTCTCTAAGCAAAAGCGAAGCCTGGGTTTGCGCACCTTTGTTTTTATTGAGCAATGCCTCTATAGAGTGCTATTGATCCAGCAACCGCAGCATTGAGCGATTCTGCGCCTGTAGATAATGGGATAGTCATGGTTGTGTCAGATGCCGTAATCCATGAACCAGGAAGGCCATGCGCTTCGTTACCCACAACAAACAGCGTATCTGTATGTGATACTGATGGATTTTGTTCACCATCAAGTACTAAAGCACAGAGTTTAAGGTTATTTTTATTATCGAGTAGTTGTTGCCATGTCCATTGGAAGATTCTGATATGAGCTAAGGTGCCAGCAGTTGCTTGTACCACTTTAGGGCTATACGGATCGCAGCCTTCAATAACGACAACCGATTTGTAACCAAAAGCGACTGCAGAACGGATTAATGTACCTGCATTGCCTGGGTCTTGAATTTGAGCTAAGACGATGCCAGCGGTTAGTTTTTCTACTGCTGGAGTTGGCTTGATAGCAAAGACTGCTACTACGCCACAAGGTGCGTTGGTGGTAGAAAGTTTTTCTAATACATGAGCTGGAACTACGGTTAAAACTGCTTTTTTAAACAGTTCTTGAACTTCGTGAATTTTTGATTCTAGGCAATAGATTTCTGTTGGGATCCAGCCACCTTGAGCAAAAGCGCTTAATGCCCTAAAGCCTTCTACGATAAATTCTTGGTGTTGAGCGCGGCCTTTTGGGCTATGCAGTGTTACGACTTTTTTGATAGCGACGTTGGTAAGCGATGTTATGCTTTTGATCATTATTTTTTAAACCCCTAGAAAAAGAAAATGGCCTATATCTTTTCAGTATAGGCCATTTTTCTGATTTGTGCAGCTAATGCACGATCTTAGCAGTAATTATTACTGATTAGATCTTTTTTGCTTCTTAGCTTTTTTTGCTTTTTCTACAACATTAATATGCTGTTTTGCGATAGTACCGTTTGGTAGTTTTTGTGTAAGAACATATTTACCTGTTTCTTTAAAGCGAATTACACAGTGTCCCTTAGTACCAGCACAACCTTTACAGAAGATTGAAACTTTGTCAGTTTCATCTCCGTTAGGAGTAGCAGCAGTTACTCTGCCACCATTTTGGCATTTAACGTCATAAATATCTTCAATAGACATTGTTTTAGGTGTATTAGGCATGTCATTAATGTTTTCTACCTTGATTCTGTCTTGACCTGTCATAACGGCAATAATAGCACCGCTAACTGTTTGCGTGTTTTGAACACCTAACACCGCAACTACGAACAACAACTGTTTCTTCATATAAACCTCCTTTATTGGTTTTGAAGATGATTAAAAAAATCTTTTACTAACTCGTAAATTTCCATTTCTCTCCTGGCTGCTCTATCTCAAAGGTGTGAGCGTAAATCCAGTATTTATAAAGTTGATACTTTTCGTCTTCGCTTTGCATATTAAATAAAACTTCAAATTCTAAATTATTATTTGTTTTTGGAATCATAATAGTAAGGTACACACCGTCTTTTTCTTTGACGTCTTTGCCTTCAAGGGCCGATTTTTCTTCTTGAGCATTGGTGATTGATTGTATAACAATAACCTTGTCAGGGTCGTCTTTGCTGGCCGTTTGTTTTTTGATTTTAATAATGGCACCGGGTTTAACTTGTACGGGAAGATCTTGTAGACGATCTATCATGTAAGAAGTTCCGTTATTAGTTGCCTGGATTTGCTCGCCCTTAATTTCTTCAAGGGTAAGAAATGCGTCTTGACCTAAAATGCCTTCACCAAAAAGACCTGTGGTCAGTGTGAGTGGTATAAGTACTAAGCGCAATAGCTTCACTAGATAACTCCTTTTGTAATCTAATATTGAGCATAGTACTTGTTGATCAATAGATTCAAGAGTTTATATGAGTCCAGCTAAAATTTGTTCACGATAAGCTCGCATAAGAACCATCATAAAGTGCAGGTTGTGCAGACTAGCTAGATGATACGCGGTAAGCTCGTGCGCTTTAAACAGATGTCTAAGATAGGCAGCGCTATAATGTTTACAGGTATAACAAAGACAGGTTGGGTCTACAGGGTTAAAATCGGACTGGTATTTGCTGTTTAATATTTTAACGAGCCCTTGCGTAGTAAAGAGTAACCCATGGCGTGCGCAACGGGTAGGATGCGATGAGTCCATGGTATCAATACCCAGCTTAATGACCGGTTCAATTGATGTTAAATCCCCAATACCAAGCAGATGGTTAGGCCGTTCATAAGGCACATAGGGCATCATTTTTTCTAACATGGTAAACATTTCTTGGTGTGTTTTACCAAGCGACCCACCAATGGCAAAACCATCAAAAGCTTGCGCTCCTAAAATCTCACAACTTTTTTTACGTAACTCAGGATCAATACCGCCATGTACAACAGCATACATGGCCTGTTGTTGTCTGTTTGCTAGATGGTGATCAAGCGAGCGTTTTTCCCAACGGTGTGTTCGATCAAACGATGCTTGTAATTTTTCTGGTGTAATGTGGTACGGCGGCAGTTCATCAAACGGGATAATAATATCAGCACCAAGATCTTTTTGTGCATCAATAGAGCTTTCTGGCGTTAAGAGTATCGCTGCTCCATCTCGGTACGATCTAAATAAGACACCATCTTCTGAAATTTTTAAGACACCATTTTCTGTTTGTTTTTTACCTTTGCTTTTTAGTTCGTTATGCACGGTACCGTACATTAAACTAAATACCTGAAAGCCGCCCGAATCGGTAATCAGTGGTTTGGTGCGGCCCATAAACTTATGGAGTCCGCCTGCTTGTTTTACAAGGGGTGTGCCCGGTTGCAGCATTAAATGGTAGGTGTTACAAAACATGAGCTGAATATCAAGCGTGTCGCTATATGCACTATCTATTGCTTTAAGGGATCCATTGGTACCAACAGGAACAAAGTTTGGGGTGTCGATAACGCCGTGTGGTGTGGTTATGCGGCCAACACGAGCGCGAGATTTTTTTGATTGATAGATAAGTTCAAATTTAAAAAATGACATAGATGGATCTTTCTAGTTGTTAACTAATTTTTTTAAAAAATCTTGAATAATTAATGCTGATAAGTGGTGTGCACACAAAAATGCAGATAGTTTTAATAGTAAAGCTGAATGCCATAATAGGTATAATAGAATGGACTAATCCGTACATACCAAAGAATCCAAAAAGCACAGTGTCAGCAAGCTGACTCAGTAAGAGTGCGCCCATATTAATTGCATATAAATAACGCTTGTTAGTTAATACAGAAAATTTGTTATACAGCCAGATATGCAGATACGCACTGATAATGGCAACAATAAAGGACGTTATAACAAGACGTGGTATGGGTGTTAATAGTGCTGCATAATAGGCGCTGGTAGTGTCAAAGCTGTTGGGTATATAAGCAAGTAGAAAAAGACTCATAATCATAAAAAAGAAAGAACATGCAGATGCTGTCCAAATAGCCCGTTCGGTATCTTTATTGCCAAAATAGTGGCGCAGTAACCCAATGCCTAGATTTGCTCCTACTATAAACACATCAGAAGTAACCACTGGCATACCAAAAAGTGTTGCCTGTTTAAGAACAAAGAGGTTGCCCGCAATCCAGCATATACTGATAAAAGCAGTCAGCGCACCGCCGCCTAAAAAGAGGCAGCCGACACTGCATGCAGCAATCACGATATTTTGAACTAAAAAGAGTAGCTCGTTAAACATATATAAACCTTTGGTAAGCAGTGTGGGGAAGGTATAAAGATACAAAAAGTGGGCAAGAAAGGCAAAACTGCTCTTGGTGCTTATAAGAAGTATAGTCCTAAAGATGGTTATGGTATTCTTAATGGTAGTGGGGATTGTATATTAAAATAGGGATTAACAAATGAAAAAAAATTTTTTAGCAGTATGGTTATGTTCATTATCGGTATACGCTTCTGAATATGATATTCAGCAGCGGGATCAAACATGGGTGAAATTATTAGCAGCTTCGCAAGTAGGGTATGTATCCAGTGAACAGCAGCCATTTGGGCGAGTTGCAAAAACGGTGGTAGATGGTGCATCTGATGCTACCATGTGTGCCCTTATAACAGCAGTGACAAAAGTAAAAAAGAAAAAACAGGGTCGGCAAACATATCTTGTGTATCAATCTTTGTTGCCAAAACTTTCTCTAGATCAACAAAACATGCTTATTAAAACTGTTTTAGACGTAGATGATTATGATTGTATTCAAGGTGATAACGCTGAGCGCGAGATTGTTCTGGCTGGTTTGTGTACTGATGTTTCTGTAGCTGTTATACAACAAATATTATCTGCGCAACGTACTCGATATGCACAAAGCATATCGAGCAATAATTTGGCAATATTGGCTAATTTAAAAAAATTATAAGAGTGGATACTGTTTAAAGCCTACAAAGATGCATTCTGGTTGGGGAATAATACCAAAACGTTCTTGCACTTTTTCTTGTAACGTGCGAGCAAGGGTCACAATATCTTGTGCGCTTGCGCCGCCCATATTAACCAGCATGTTTGCGTGCATACCAGAAACCCAAGCATTGTTTACATGCTCAGTACCTTTAACACCAATTTGGTCAAGATAAAAAGCAACGTAGATCATTTTGCGGCCATCTCGTTCGATAGTGACTTCGTCCGGGGTAAAGTTTCTAAAAAAACTGCCGCAGGTGAATCCTTTAGGGTACCGTGACATACGGTGGCGTGTAATTTCAAAACGGCGCCCACGAGCGTACGCAACTTCTTCTGGTGTTGATTGTTTGAGTGCAAAGGTTGCATCGAGCAGATAGTAATTACCATCAACCAGTGTTGAGGTGTCATAACCAAAATTAAACCAGGCCTTATCAACTGATTTGCTCTTGCCAGTCAGTTTATCTATCACGGTTGCAGATACTAAAAAGTCGCTCAAAAAATATTCAAAATAGTGAAGGTTGATGTACGCAGATCCGCCAATGCTACCAGGAATATTACTAAATACTTCAAGTCCTGTCAGACCATGATCAAGCGTGAATTCAATAAGATCGTTCATCGTGGTACCGGTAGATGCTGTAACAAGATTGCCCTTAATAGTTGGTGTAGTTGTTGCTGGGTGAATCACTAGGCCATCAAAACCATCGTCATGCACTAAAATATTGGCACCTTGTCCAAGAACAAAAATTTCAAGCTTATGTGTTTTTGCAAATATAAGCGCTTCTTGAAAATTGTGTGGAGTAACAGGTTCGCAAAAATAACGGGCAGGGCCACCAATTTTAAACCAGGTTTTGTCTGCTAAGGGTACATACTCTCTGATGATCATGCGTTATGCGCTTTTGCTGTGTTGTGTGGTGGTGCGGATCGATTTTGTGCGGACGTTAACTTTACCTTCTTGAATTAAGTCAAAACATGCTTTGCTACACGCTTCTTGTAGTTCTACAAGACAAGTTGGGCAGGTTAAGAACTGTTCATTACAGCGAGCATTTTTGCAGTTGTTGTAATAATCAGTTGGTACTGTTTTGCAGATATCGCAGGTGCTTAAAATATCGCTATTAACACGTTGAATAACGCGTGCATCAAACACATAGTTGGCACCTCTAAAGTGGCCTTCTGGAAATTGTTCAATATAGCGATGAATACCACCACTTAGTTGGTAAACTTGTTTAGCAACACCAGTTTCTTTGACATAGGCAGAAGCGCGTTCACAACGGATACCGCCTGTGCAGACCATAAGTACTTGTTTGTCTTTGAGCATGTCTTTGTTTTGTTCGACATACTCAGGAAACTCACGGAAATAATCAGTATCAGGGCAGATGGCGCCTCTAAAGGTACCAACGCGAGATTCGTAATTATTACGTGTATCAATAATAATTAAATCTTCCGGTTTTTGAGAAATCAGATCGTGCACTTGTGCAGGTGTAAGATGGGTGCCACCTTGTGTTGCTTTCAGCTTTTCTGGAGCAATACCAAGATTTACAATCTCTTTCTTTTCTACAATACGCATACGAGGGAAATGGTTTTCATCTCCGTCAGATTCTTTAAAATCGATACCGCCAAAGTACGGATGCTCTTCCATAGCTTTTTTATAAGCATCGGTAGCTTCTTGGGATCCGCCAACCGTACCATTAATACCTTCAACAGCAATAATAATCCGGCCTTTAAGTCCTAAACTGTCGCAGAGAGTTTTTTGCCATTTAATGATGGCCCCTGGCATATCAATATCTACGTATTTATAAAAAAGAAGTATTTTTCCCATGAATCTATTCCTCTAAAAGTCATAATCTAAGCTATCACTTTAGCAAAATAGTGAAAAAATGACAGGGGCTAAAGAGGAGATTCTTAAGGTTGTAATAATTTCTTAATTAGGGTTTTAGTAAGTATGTCGGCGCATAGTGCATGTTCAAGATTATCAATTGGTAATTTTCCTTCATTATCCTGTAGATGACTTTGTGCTCCTGCTTGGAGTAGGAACATGGTAAAGGTAAGGTTGCAGGTTAAAACAGCGTAATGGAGTGGGGTTCTGCCAAGACTGTCTTGCTGGTCAAGTGCGGCACCAAGGGATACCAAGTAGGCAAACATGGCAACATCTTGTGAACTTGCAGCTGCATGCAGACACGCTTGGCCGTGGGGTCCAAGCTGTTTGTTAGGGTTAGGCTTTGGGTTTTTGGGGTTGGTTAGAAATTGGGCAAGAGCGTCTGTTGCTTTGGCGTCATCACCCATTGCAGCGTAGTAGAGTATGAGGTCTGCTTTTTCTTGCGATACTGGTTTTATAAAAAAAAGTCGTTCTATAGCATGTTGCATAGTGGCATTATGAGCAGAAAGTGTGGCTGTGCTGAGTGCTAATAAAAATGTGTATTTTTTCATAAAAAACTCCTGGGTTATAACTAAAAAATAATATCTGTGAGTCACCCTAAGTAACTGGTATGGCTCTTGCCAAGAGAGAGGCGATAAACTGGTGAAAGTTGCCTGTTTGGGGGATTTTGCTTATCTTTAATCTATCTTTAAACATGTCTTATAAAGCTGTAGTAAAAAGGTATCAGTATGAAACTCTCATTACGCTGGGTATGCGATCATCTTTCAGTACCCTGGCATACCATAGATGTAAAAAAGTTAGTTGAGTACTTCAATATTCATGTGGCTGAAATTGAAGTGTATACACCGGTCAGCCTCCCAACAGACAAACTGTTTATGGGGATTGTTACCAAAAACATGCATGATGGCCATGTGGTTGTAGAGATTCCTGAACTTGCAAACACAGCTGCACTTGCAACGCGAGATGATCTTGTTGTTGGTGCAACCTATCTTATCATTAAAGATGGTAAGCATATGCGTTGGGCTGCTCATACTGATGTGCATGGCGCAAAAGATAATCTGTTACCAGCGTTAACTGTTGCACAACAGCATGTGGCAGGGCAGTGGAAAAAAACAGTAGAAGCGGACGATGTTATTCTTGAAGTTGATAACAAATCGATTACCCATAGACCTGATCTGTGGAGTCACCGAGGCTTTGCGCGGGAGATTGCCCGCTTTGTACATGCAACTGTTACTGATGAAAAAAAATTACTTATTAAACTACCAGAAATAGCACACGAAGCATCGTATAAAGCTACTAAAGAGATGCCTGTGTCTGTAGCGATAGAAACGCAAGTATGTAGCCGTTTTGCAGTATTGCCTATTTCACATGTTACGAATAAACCAACATCGTTATGTATGGCACTCCGTTTAGCGCGCGTTGATAGCCGTGTGATTAACGCAGTGGTGGATGCAACCAATTACGTTATGTTTGATTGGGGCCAGCCGCTCCATGCATTTGATGCGGAAAAAATAAGTACCCACACACTCATACCACGCCAAGCAAAAAAGGATGAAACGCTTACGCTGCTTGATGGTACTGTGTTGCACTTAGATCCACAGGATATGGTGGTGACTGATGGTAAAAAGCCATTAGCACTTGCAGGCGTAAAAGGTGGATTAGATTCTGGTGTGTCTGAATCGACTAAAAGTTTATTGGTAGAATCGGCTACGTTTGATGCTGGCATTGTACGTACTGGTGCTGCGCGCCACAATTTGCGTACTGAGGCGTCTGCTCGTTTTGAAAAGTCGCTCGATCCGCATCAAAATGTTGCAGGGATAGAACGGTTTTTAAAGGTGCTTGCTCAAGAAGATGTTACGTATACACACGCTTCAAGCATAGTATCGTTAGGTGTACTTTCTAAGCAACGCGTTATTGTTCTTAAACAGTCGTTTATAGAAGCGCGTTTGGGAATATCGTTTAAAGAAAATGCTATCAAGACTATGCTTGAAAGTATCGGTTTTGCAGTACAGCAAAAAGCTGCTGGTGATGATACACAGCTGACGGTGACCGTGCCAACGTATCGAGCAACAAAAGATATTAAAATCCCAGAAGATATTGTTGAAGAAGTGGGCAGACTCCATGGGTACAGTTTATTGCAATCGACACTTCCCGTATTTGCAAAAGCACCAACAGATGATCAATGGCTGGATCGTATGCAGAGCATTAAGAACATGCTTGCTTACACAGCTCATATGCACGAAGTTGCAACGTATAGTTTTGTTGACCAAGAGTTTGCTAAAAAAATTGGTTGGGTTATTAAAAATCCTGTGATGTTACGTAACCCTATTGCAGAGCATCGTACGACTATGCTTGATGATCTGGTGCCATCACTTCTTCAGGTAGTTGATACTAATAAAGCAGATAATGAACAGATCCGTTTGTTTGAATGGGCGCGTACGTGGTCTAAACAGAAAGATACTGTACAAGAACAACACGTGCTTGCTGGGTTAGTATATCAGCGTAAAGATGCGGTAGATTATTATCAGGTAAAACAGATTTTGACCGATATGGGCGCATTACTCGGGTGTACCTTTGTATACAAGCCTGCACAAAAACCTGCATGGTGGGCTAACGAACATATGGCAGCAGATGTGTATTTGCATGGTACTTGTATTGGTACGCTTGCGACACTTAGCGCTGTGGTTATGGCCCGTTTAGATGGTGGACATGCGGTAGCATTTTCTCTTGATGCTCAAGCATTAGAATCTGTTGTGCGACCTGTTGTGCGGTATACACCGCTTGCAAAGTTCCAAGGTACTTTCTTAGATACCAGTGCGTTATTTGCGTCAGGTGTGTTAGTACATGACTTGCAAGAAAAACTTAAAAAAGCGGATGCACGTATTATGGATGTGCATTTGTGGGATATGTTTAGTAAACCTGAGTGGCAGGGTAAAAGATCGCTTACCTTTAGATGTTTTGTACAAGATGCGCACGCAAATATGACCAAAGAAGATACTGATCAAATTTTGCATGCTATAACTAAAACCATACAAGCTTGTGGTGGAGAAGTACGATGATGAGCCGATGCGGTAATAATTATATGCATTTTTGGGGGCTATTTTTTGTTGATCGTTTGGCAAAAATTGCAGCGTGGCGATTCTTTCAGCAGCCGGTTGATATTACTTCTTTTTTGTCGTTAGAGTTGCATTTTAACAAAGGTGTTTCGTGGAGTCTGTTTGCTCAATCAGGGTATTGGGGAAGCATTGCTATTATAGCTGCTAGTGGAATGCTTTTATGTTTTTTTGCTTGGTATATTAGTCAGCGCCGTTCTGCTGGATATTGCACCATGGGTGAAGTATTAGTGTTGGTTGGCGGAACATCAAACTTTTTAGATCGCATACGGTATGGCGCTGTTATTGATTATATTCATATACATATTGGTGCATGGTCATACCCGATTTTTAATATTGCCGACATACTAATTGTTGCCGGTATTATCTTTATGATCTGGCGCCCGTACCACGAATCGCAAGATTAATAACGTATGTATACCGTTCTTCCTACTGTTAAAAATCTTATTTTTGGGGTGCGCAATCTTTTGATTCCACGTTTTTGTTATGTGTGTCGAGCGTATGACAATGTGCCAGAAGGTTTGTGTCTTGTGTGTCGCGCAGAGATTAGACCGATTGTATCTATGCCTGTGGTGTTGCCTATCATCAAGACAGTTTCTATTCATGCTGCTAGTGCGTACGATGGGCCTTTAAAAACATTAGCGTTTAAGAAAAATTATGGCGTTGCAGGAGCGTCACGTGTGTTAGGCGCTATGATTTATGAACACACTGCAGTGCAACACAAACAGTTTGATGTGATTGTTCCTGTGCCACTCCATTGGACGCGCTATGCGTGGCGTTGGTTTAATCAATCGGAACTCATAGCACGTGTGCTACAACAAAAAACGGGAACACCGGTTGTACGGTTAGTAAGGCGATCACGCAGAACTCCGTTTCAAGTAGGTCTTACTAAAGAACAGCGACATGCAAACCTGCGCCATGTCTTTACGCTTTCTCCTGATGCACGGCAGTATGCGGGCAAAAGAATATTAGTAGTCGATGACATATACACGACTGGTACGACCATTAAAGAAGTGTGTCGTGTGTTAGCTACTATGAACCCCGAGAGTATTGACGTTGCTGTAGCGTGTCGCGTGGTGTAGCGCACAATTTTGCAACTTTTACAAACTATGCTACCTTTGCTCTGGTTAGTCTTTTACTAAGTAATGTATCAGGTAAAAAGGAGTTTTTATGATGACTAAAATTACAACGCGCGGAGTAATGCCACTGCTTGCATTAAGTCTGTTAGTATTGCCAGCTTGTGATTGGTTTGGCAAAAAGAATGCAGGTTCTGAACAAGTAGCAGGTGGTTCTGATGTTTTGTATGCTATTGATGGCAAACCGGTTATCACCGTTGCTCAATTTGAAGATTATTATCAACAAGTGCTCGCTTCTGATCCTCGCTTACAAAGCATGGCAGGATTCTTACCAAATTTAAAAAGAGAAATTTTTGATGCATTAGCAAATCAAGAATTGATTGTGGTTTGGGCAGATAAACAAAAAATGTTTGATCAAGAAGAATACACCAAAACTGAAAAGCAAGGTCTAGAACAAATTAGACGTATGTACGCAGCTAAAAAGTTTGGTGATGATAAAGTTGGTAGAATAGTAGTAACAGAATCTGAAATTATGGATTACTACAACCAACACAAAGATCCTGAATTGGTAGCAACTCCAGGTGGTATTAAAGCTTCTGGTGTTGAGTTTGACTCTAAGGACAAAGCAACTGCTTTCTTTAATAAAGTAAAAGCAAATCCTGCAATGTTTAACCAAGCAGCAAGAACTGATGGTTGTAAAGCGAAAGAATTTGCATCAGTTAACAAGTTTAGTTTTGATGTAGATAAAGCGATTACCGGCGCATTAGAAGCAAAAACAAGTTTCCCAGCTGTGGTGCTTGTACAATCTGCTGATAAAAAGTGGTGGGTAGTGCTTGGTTCAAGCAAACAAGAAACTAAGTACCGTTCACTTGATGAAGTTCGTGATGCTATTCGTGGCGCAGTAGAACGTGAAAAAGGAATGAAGATTTTTGGTGATGAAATTGGTAAACTAAAAGAAACCATTACCATTACAGAAAATTGCCAATATTTTGATCAACAACAAGCTGATCAAAGTCCTGACTTGCAAGCAATGCTTCAACAAGTAAGTGCGCAACAAGCACAAACTCAAGAAGCTGCAAAACCAGCAGTACAAGCTGTTTAACTACAGATATAATAAGAGTAAAAAAATAAGGGGAGTTGGCTGCAACTCCCTTTTTTAATAGGAAGCAAAGATGAACGCACAACATATTGTTCTTGTACTCTGCATGGCGCTTTGCGGTACTTCCTTTGCAAGTAAAAAGGATCCTCTAAAAAAAGATCCGAATGCAAAGAAAAGAAGAACTGCAATTCAAGCGCTTGATGTTAAAGGTCCAAAAAAAGCACGGTTATCGGCTGATGAAAAAGGTATGGTAGTTAATGGTATTGCAGTAGTTGTACATACTGATCCTGCGCCTATTATTATTACGATTAAAGAAGTAGAATCACCAAGTATTAACGGTCAACAACGAGTATTAGACGATATTATCTTTGAACGTATCTTGGCGTATGAAGGTGAGCATGTGTACCACTTAAGTAATACGGAAGATTCTGCTCGTAAATATTTTGAAGCAATTAAAAAGCAAAATAATTTAACAGATGAACAGTTTAAAGATCTCTTTACTCGTTTGGGTAAAACGCCAGAAGAAGGATTTGCAGACTTTAAAGCTATGTATATTGCAGAGCAGATTATCTCTTTTAAAATTAAGAGCCGTTTAGTGATTCCAGAAGAAAACGTTAAGGCGTATTACCAAGCACATCCTCAGTACGAAGAAGCTGGTTACAAATTAAAACGGGGCTTTATTGCTAAGGGTGCTATGACTGATACAGAACTTAAAGAGTTTCAAGATTCTGCTAAGCATAGTTATAAAGTTGATTGGAGCGATCCGTATTGGTTAGAAGAAAGTGAAATTGCTCCAGCTCGTGATTTTATTAAAACTATGGAACCAGGTGAGTATTCAGCACTTGAAGTAGTGCCTGGTGGGTACGAAGTGGTCAAGCTTGTTCAAAAAAGATTACAACATCAAAAGACTTTTGATGAATGCCGTGCAGGTATTATTGAAGCATTACAAGTGCCGTTTTATCAAGAGCAACTAGCAAAATTTAGAAAAGAGCTTTTTGATAAGTATCAGATTACGTATTTTATTCAGCAGTAAGTTTTAACAAGTCTCTACACAAAACAGCCCCGATTAAACCCGGGGCTGTTTTTTTATAGCTACATATTTTTTTATCCGTAATCTTCGTGCTGTGTTTATGGATTGTTAAAATCCATTAGTTAATTGTGTAATTAAATCGCTTGATTGCCCAAACTCTACAAGAGTAGCAACGCTTCCCATTTGCCCTGCAGCAGCTATCGTACTAATGCTAATAATAGTCAAACTATTAAGAGTACCTGTATCAAAATTATTAAATGTTTGCACACCGTTAGTTCCAAACGTACTTAACCGTGCACCTGTTACTGTATATGTAATAAGTGTCGGTAACAGCACACCATTAACCGTTGTTTGTCCACCAACAAGTACTGTTCCATCAGCGTTTACTTTAATTGCAGAAGCTTTGCCAACACCTAGTGTTGTCTCTTGTATAATTCCGCCGTTACCAAAGGTTGCATCAAGAACACCGGTGCTTAAGTACTTTACTACGGTGAATACCAGTGTGCTGCTAACTGTACTTTGTGCAGCTACATAATAACTGCCTGCACTATCTTGTGTTATGGCATACCCACTTGCAACACCAAGGGATGGTTCTTGTAGTACGCCATCAACACCAACAGTAAAAGGATCACGTTCACCAACGCTACTATAACGTACGACACTAAATATGTTGTTGTACGTACCACAGAGTACTATGCGATTAGCGTTATCGTACATGCCGCCGTACATAATACCATTTTGTGTAAGACCAAATGGTGTAGCAGTATCTTGCAGTAATCCCGTACCATCAATTAAAGAAAAAAGAATAGCTGTATCTTCTGCAGAACCTGTAGCAAAAGCATCCTCATTTGTTTCTTTAACAGCATAAAAGTAGCCAGGAATCATACTTGCAGCAGAATATTGAGCAATATAGGTTTGAGCAAAAGCAGATGAGTAGGTGATAATTGTTGGTGTTACATCTGTAACGCCAGTGGTACTAAATCCAGGAATCATAAACGAATCATCATTATTGACTTCTACACCTAAGCCACTGCTTACACCATATGCAGCTTCTCGTATGGTGTCTGAAGTTGTTCCAGCAGCATTATAACGCACGGTAGTAAAGTATTCCGGAGAGGCTCCATTGACGGTAGCACCCGTAGCAATGATTCGACCAGTACTATCAAGAGCTATTGCACGTACGCGTCCCCCGGTAAAATCATTAGGGGACGGAGAGGCTGGAGCTGCAGCAACACCACTACTGCCAAAAGATCCATTACGCACACCGCCTGGAGTATAGCTAATAACTTGCCATGTATTATTGTATTGACCACCTACAACAAGATTGCCTGCTTGTGTGATTGTAGTACTGTATAATAGGCCGGTTGCACTGGTATTAAAAGGTGATGCTGTATCTTGTAGTACGCCAGTGAGGATAATACCAAATGCTGTATCTCGTGTACCATCAGTGTTGTAACGAGCTATTATCCACCGGGCTGCGCCTGCGCCATCTGCTTCTGTAAAACCAGCCACTATAGCTTTCCCTGTAGATTGGAGTGCTACTGAAGAGTAGAAAGCAGGCGAAAGTTGTGCGCTAGTTTCAAGATTAATTCCCGTGTTATTAAAACTAGTATCTAGTGTTCCTGTAGGTAATTGTCTACTTATAAAAGGTTGTTTCGAACTGTTGCATGCGCACATAACCATAGAAGGAGTAAGCAAAGTATCGGTAAAAGCAATTCCACCTCCAAAGCCATATGGGTATTCTGTAAGATTATTTGCAACGACGGGATATGTTGAAGGGCTAGCTATACCGGCAGTATTTGTTGCGGCGTAATTCCATGCAACAGTTGATTGAAACCCTCCGGTGCACATAGCGGTGACTAAAATACCCGCAGTGTCGTTACCTAAGTTATTGGCGGCCAGATAACCAAATTTTCCTGTAATAGGATTAGTTACATCCGTAGAACTTCTTACGGCTATAGGTCCTGCAAAAGCACCTGTATTTGTTACTGTTCTTGTTATGACGCTAAAAGATTCAGTTGAGCAGACTGACCAATATCCATAAGTTCCAGAAAGTAGTCCAAACATACCTCCACGAGCGTTTTCACTATACGTAGTTGAAAACGTAGGAGGAAGAACACCAGTTCCACTAACGGCACGAGTAAGATTGTTGGTCATAAATCCATTATAGCGAACGCTTATTACATCTGGACCAGTGGATTGCCACAAAGGACCTTGAATACTAATACCTGCGTGAGCTGCAAGGTCAAAAGAAAGTCCTACACCATAATTGCCAAGCCCTTCAGTTGCGCCGCCAGTTGCTGAATAGTTTTGTGCAACACCTGATGTGTTGTAACTGATAATACGAGTATAGTTATTAGTTCCATTGGCAATAGGGTGTTTACCACCGACAAAGATAGTACCATCACTTTTTATGGTAATATCTTTTGCAAACGTATCGTCTCTAGTTGATTGCCAATAACCAGTAGTATTAAAAGAGGTATCAAGAAAACCGGTACTCGTAAAACGCGCAACGGTCCAACGTTTATGACCACTGACTGTTGTATAACCACAAACTACTATTTTACCATCACTTTGAATCTTTACCGCTTCTGCCCGAGAATCACTATTAAAAATGCCGGTTGTTAATTTAACAATACCTTGGGGAACGGCTGAATAAAGGCTTTTATAGCTAACGAATAGTATCATTAAGCTAAATAATTTTTTTGCTTTCATAGAGATAGTCCTTTTTTAATCTACATGATGCAAAGAGTATGGGCAGATTTGCTTTTGCAGAGCAATAAAAATAAATCTGACGGAAATAACACGAGACTATTCACAGTCTTCGTGTTGTGTTTGTGCATACAGGTCAAGCGCTTTTTGTACGAGTGCGGCTTGTGTTTGTGGGCTTGCTTGTTTGTCCTGAAAGTAGCTGGTTAGCAGTGAACTGACATCTTTTTCTGCTAAAAAGCCGCGGCGCTTTTGACGTGCAACAATGTCATGTACGGGAATAATACCAACAACATAGTGAGCATCGGCACAGGCCCGTTCAACGACAGAAAGTGATACGCCATCCTGTGTGTTTGCGGGTATTTGATACACAATTTTGACCACTGCATGCCGAAGGTCTTTTTTCTTAAGTGCATCAAGAATCTGTTGTGTGTGTGTTTCTTTATCTGCGCTCAGTTGTACATCAAGTTGTATAAAGGGACGTGTAGGACCTTCTATAAAAGTATGAGTTGTTTTTCTGTGTTCAAGATTAACTAAGCAAAAGCCTTTTGGTTCCTTTCGTTCTCCAAAGTCTACTCGTTCTATAGAGCCAGAATAAACAACTGCCGGATAGCCGTGAGGATTTAAATCTTGATATCTATGTAAGTGGCCAAGAGCAACATAATCAAAGGGTGGAATAGCCAATTGTGATGGCATGAGTGTTGGGTCGCTCCCATAAATGGCCCGTTTTTCTGAACCGGAAAAAATTCCAGAACTCACGGTTAAGTGTCCGCTTAAGACTGCAGGGATGGTAGGATCGCATTGTGCCGCAAGATTTTGAATGATAGTACCAACTGCTTGTGCAATATAGTCGGTAATATCATGGAGCGACTGTTGAAGATTCTTTTTGTTTAGGGCAATAGTGGTGCGTGTTGGCCACGGGATACCTACTATTTGTACAGGCCCCCGTTTTGTTTCTAGTTTGAGTAATGTTGGCTTTGCCATGACATGGAACCCATCAAGCGGCATATCGCCAAAAATTTCTAGACTGTTTGCTTTACCAAAACTTAACGGATTATCGTGATTACCCACCACAATAACAATAGGAATACCTGCTTGGTGTAACCGCAAGAAACAACGCATTAAGAGTTTTTGCTGTGTGGGGCTTGGTGTTGCTGTTTTATATGCATCACCGGCAAATAAGAAAAAATCGATATCTTCTTGAATGCCACGATCAATACAAAAATTAAGCGCCTGTTCAAAATCTAAAAGACGGGTATGGATACCCGTCTCTGGATCTATTTTGCCATAGTTTTCCATGCCAAAATGAATGTCTGCCGTGTGAATAAACTTCATGAACTATTTTTGCTCAGTTAATGATGTTTTTGATGCTGCCAAAAAAGAGGGATGCAGGTCCTCCTCTTTAGGTTCTTTTTGTAGTTCCTTTAATTTAGGAGCATAGCCTTCTTTGTTGATTTGGCGTTGGCGTGCAATAGCAAGTGCGTCAGCAGGCACATCTTGCGTAATGGTTGATCCGGCTGCAGTAAATGCATTGCGCTTAATAGTAACTGGAGCTACCAACGTGTTGTTGCTGCCAATAAAAACATCGTCTTCTATAATAGTTGGAGATTTTTTAACGCCGTTATAGTTGCAGGTAATGGTACCAGCGCCAATATTAACCCGTTCGCCCGTTTTGCTATCACCTAGGTAGGTTAAATGTTTTGCGCAGGTTTTTTTACCTAAGCTACTTTTTTTAATTTCTACAAAGTTGCCAACCACTGCTTGTTCATGGATTTCGCTGTATTCACGGATATGGGCAAAAGGGCCAACGCTTGCGCCGTTGTGTACGGTGCTATTGCTGATAATCGTGTGCGTTTGAATGTGTACATCGTCACCAATAATGGCGTTGGTTAATAAAGAGAAGGGTCCAACAACGCAGTTTTCTCCCACTTTTGTTTTACCTAGTAGTTGCACGCTCGATTCTATAAAGGTGCCGGCGCCAATAGTAACGGGTAAATCGATTTGTACGTTGTGTGCAATAGAAAAGCGTACGCCGTTGTTCATCCAGTATTGAATGATTTCTGCTTTTTTAATTTGCTCAGCAGCCCATAGTTCTTGGAAGGTATTGATTCCGCGGATGCGGTCAAACGGAGCAGAGATAGTTTCTACGCCAAGGTTGTTATCGCTTGCTAATTTTACTAAGTCGGTGATGTACCATTCTTTTGCAACTTCGCTCTTTTGTAGCTTAGTAATGTTTTCTTCTAAGAAGGTGCGTTTAAGAAGGTAGATGCCTGCGTTAATACAGCAGCTTTCGGTAATATCACCTTTAAATTCTTTTGCTTCTACAATAGAGATAGCATCTTGTGCTTGAATAACGCGGCCATAATGTGCAGCGCTTGGATCGCAGTTGTGAGCGGTCACAAAGCTCATAGCAGCATTACTTGTGGTGTGTTTAAGATATAATTTTTCGATAATGTCGCGTGTAACTAAGGGCATGTCACCATTAAGTACTAAAATATGATCAGATTTCCAATGTGGTTGTGAGCAAGAGATAGCGTGTCCAGTACCTAGTTGTTGTTCTTGTTCTATAAACTGTAATCTATTTGGAAATGCGGTTTCTAATGTTTCTTCGATTGCTTCTTTTTGAAAACCAACAATAAAAGTTATTGGAATATCAAGTTCGACTAGTAATGATGCTGGATAGAGGATCATTTCTTGGCCACAAATTTTTTCTAAAAGTTTTGTTTTACCAGTTTTAAATCGTGACGATTTCCCGGCAGCAAGAACAATAGCTTGAGTATTTTTGAGTGACATAGCATCTCCTCTTTAAAAAACCAACATGAAAGTTGTAAAATCGTAACATATACAAAGCATAAAATCTAAAAAAGAAGCGAGTGTAGATGCGTTACAGATCTTTATTGGTGGTGTTATTGCTTATACCTGTAATAACACATACAAAGCGTTTGCGTCAGCCTGAGCAGGCGGTATGTAAAAAAAAGTATTGGGCAGACCTGTTAGATAAACAGACATGTGAATATGGGTGGCGTACGTATGTACAGTTTTTTGCACCACAGTGTGCATCTGTTGTAACTAAAACGGAGTTTGATGCGCAGATACAGTCTGCTACAAAGCTGTGTATTACCAGTGAGCAGTTTGTTGCATTAGGTGTTGGCAACGAACGGCTTGAGCGATATTGGGGTAAAAAGACACCAGAGGAAGTTTATCCAGAAGGGGATAGGCCGCGCGGTCAGCAAGATATTGATAGTATTATCATGCTTATGAAAACAACAACACCGGTTAGTCCGGTGCTGATTGGCCACGTGCGTTATAAAGATGGTTTTGAACAGTTGGTAGTGCTTGATGGGATGCACCGTATTATTGCTGCTTATCTATCGGGGCGTTGCTTAGCAGTATACCTCATAGATCTGCGTTGATTCTTGTCTATAAGTTTCTCAAGCTCTGCAAGATAGTTTATGCGTTCTATGCCAAATCCTGGCACTTGCCGTTTGAATCTTCTTTTTTGAATAGTTTTTAATAGTGCGTTTTGATCATACATAGCGAGTAAAGGTACGATGACATAAAGATCGCCGCTTTTAATACCCTCTTTGAGTTCTTTAATAACAGCGTCTGTAATTGGTGGAGTATGTAAGCTGTAAGCGTGTGTGGTGTATAAAAGTAGTGCGATGGTTATTGTTTGATGTGCTTTCATACTATCTCCCTTTTTAATTAAAAGAACGTTGAGCAAAGAGGTATATTCTATTCTTGGTTAAGAAATACATGATCTGGTAGTGTGTAGCGTTCGCTTACATGGATTCTGTTATCGTTGGCAGTTGGTTGCGCAGTGTGAGTGTTAGTGGTCTCTACTTGCCGTTGTCTATGTGTGCGGGGCAGGGTTCTTGGGCGATTAAGAACGGTTCTGTGTATGACCCCTAGAGACGAAGATGATTCTGGGATTGCTTTTGTGAGTATATCACTGTTGGTGCAGAGAATGCTGACTACTACTAGTACACGTTTCATACTATTTCTCCTGTGGTGTTGATTATAAAATTGACAGTATCTTATAGAAAACGCTTACAGATAACAAAACTAAGTGCACTTACAGCGCCACCAAAAAATGTTCCCCATGCAGTATCAACAACAGTGACAATAAGTGGCCAGTCTTTTATGAGTGCTTGGTTGGTAAGGTTGTACGTGCTATAACACAAGAGGCCCAAAAAGGCGCCTGCACCAGCAGCATACAGCAAAGAGTTTTTTTCTAATGCCGGTTGGAGCACAAAAAAGAGAAGGCCAGCAGTGAACAAGAGATAAAAGAGTGCAGCGGCCCACCAGAGAAAGCCATCATTAAAGAGATAACCAATCTGCTTAAGATAAAAAGGGCGCATAACAGTGCCAAGCCAAATTGCATCAAGAATCAGACCTATACACAATGAGATAAGATAGAGTTGGATCATACATTTTTCCTTACGTCGTTTTTCTATTACACTACAGTTACTTCTTACCCGAATTTAATACATAGGTTATCACCATGAACAATATTATTATCTGTTTTTTAGCAGGAATTGCTCTAAGAACAATGAAAAAAGATATCATCATTCCCTCGTGGGTGGCTGTTTCTTTAAGTAGCTATATTTTAATTTCCATTGGCTTGAAGGGTGGTTTTGAGTTGGCGCATCATGTGTCGTATGCATTGTTAGGGCAAGCTGCTGTAGTGATGGGCATGGGTGTGTCTGCAACATTAGTCTATTGGGGTTGGTTACGTTTATGCAGTATCTATTCGCACCAAGAGAGTATTGTGCTTGCTGCACATTATGGATCGGTCAGTATTGCTACGTATGCCGTTGCAGGAGTTATGCTTGCAGCGCAACAGATCAGTTTCTCTCCATATTTTCCACTCTTTGTGAGTGTTCTTGAATTCCCTGCAATTATTGTGGGTAATATTTTGTTAGCAGTTACGAACAAAAAGAAATTTAATCTGATGCGTGTGATACAGCAGATTTTTTCTTGTAGAAGTTTGCAGCTGTTACTTGGTTCAATAGTGGTAGGAGCGCTCTTTAGAGAATGGATTGCTTGCGCAGTAGTGCCTGTTTTTTTTACGCCATTTGCATGGGTATTATGTATTTTCTTGTTTGAGATGGGGATTGTGGTAGGAAGTCAGATTGCAGAAATATTATCGTCATGGAAGACGGTAGTGTTTATGGCTTTGTCACTTTCAACCATTGGGATGCTGTTGGGATTATTAACAGCATTATTTTTACAATGTGATGTTGGGGATACAGTATTATTTATGACAATGGGAGCAAGCGCTTCGTACATTGCAGTGCCTGCTTCGTTGCGTGCGTCAACTGATACACGTTCGCTATCGCGCGCGCTCATCCATGCTTTGGGAGTTTCGTTTCCTTTTAATATTATGGTGGGCATTCCATTTTATATATGGATAGCGCAGAATCTGCGTTAAGCGCATGCTCATAGATTCTTGACTAACCTTAGTAAGCGTTTAATCTTAAGCTGTTCTGTGGCAGTGAAGCATCTTTTGATACAGGTATTTTCATGATTAATAATCGTAAAAAATATAGTGCTCTTTTCTTTTTATGTACCTACGTAAGTTCGTCATGGTCGATGGTATGCGATAGCCGTTATTTTCCATGGTACAGTAGACCGTTTCATCGTACTGTAAATGAGCAGTCTCGCTTTGATGTGGGTTTGTTTTTTACGAGTGCAGGAAGCGCTATTGGTGATGAAGCACATCCTAATAAACCAATTCCTGAATTGTGGGGGATATACGATCAGAAGAAGATGAGTGACGCTATGATTCAACTCGGTATGACGTCTCCTTTACTCGCGCAATGGCAGTTACAATCGAAAATCGAATGGGTAGTTAATGGCGAAATTAAAAGCCAAGGTATCTACTTCTATGGCGATTACGATATTACTCACGGTATTTCTGTCGGCGGTTCATTGTTTGTGGGTCATTTTGCAGCAAGCCAAACATTTGTTATTCCTCGTGCTACTAAAACGGCACTTGCGTTAACAACAAGCCAAGAGGCTCAGTTGGATGCAGAACGGCGACAAATGTTTGAAATGTTGGGTATGACGGAAGCGCAATGGTCAGTGACTGCACCTTCTGATGTGGAAATGCATCTTCGTTGGGGTACGGTACAAGAGTATGTTGCTCGTTGTCGAACTGTTGATATTGGTACATCATTTTTTGTGTACTTTCCGACGTCGCCTGCTCGTAATGAAGACAATCCTGCAGCAGTTCCTATTAGTGGGGGGCGTTTTTGGGGTCTTGCATGGGGTGTTGATGGGGCATTTGAGTTAAAAGAAGATCTTACAGTTGGACTACAATTTTCTGTTAGTAAACGTCTTTCTAAGACGCTTACTAAGCGTATACCTATTCAAGATGAGCCATATATTTTTGGTGCAATTACAGGGTCTGCAAAATTAGAACATGACCCAGTTATTTATTTTAATCCTTATGTCACGCTTGGTAATATACGTGGTGGATTGTCTGCTTCTGTTGGTTATACCGTTAACTATTATGGCGGTACTGTGTGGACTGATAAACGTATTGATCAGACTATTCCATCAACGTTAAATAACGTTAATAAAAATTCAGAATGGTGCGCAGAATATGTAAATATTTTGTTTGCATATAACTTTGATAGTGTTCATCAGGCACATCCTATGCATCCAGTGTTTACTGCTACGTGGGATATTCCGTTGCATTTCATGGGGTCGCATGATTTTGCTCGATCACAGATGGTAACAATAGGTATGGAAGTTCGTTTTTAAGAAAGATTAGTAAACATATGAATATGAAAAATATAATGCGGTTTTTGCCAGCTCGTCGTCTTTTTAATTTCTTTTCAACAGATATAGCAATCGATTTAGGTACTGCAAATACGGTAGTCTACGTACGTGGTAGAGGTATTATCCTCAATGAACCTACGGTAGTTGCTGTGCGTGCAAAAACCAACGAAGTGCTTGCTGCGGGTAGAAAAGCAAAAGACATGCTTGGTAAAACACCAGAAAGTATTATTGCATCCCGTCCTATGCGGGATGGTGTTATTGCAAATTTCGAATTAACAGAAAGTATGTTGCGCCATTTTATCCGTGAAGTGCACGATAACAGACGTACGCTTATGAGCCCACGTATGGTTATTGGGGTACCTTCAGGGATTACTCAAGTAGAACGACGTGCTATTGAAGAGTCTGCAAAACAGGCTGGCGCTCGTGAAGTGTATCCTATTATGGAACCGATGGCAGCCGCTATTGGTGCAGGCCTTCCGGTGTCAGAAGCTACTGGTAGTATGATTGTTGATATTGGTGGTGGAACTACCGAAGTTGCCGTTATTACGCTCAAAGGCGTGGTATTTTGCCAATCAGTACGTGTTGGTGGTGATGAAATGGATAAAGCAATTGTTAACTACGTTAAGCGTAAATATAACTTGTTAATTGGTGAACGTACTGCTGAACAAGTTAAAATGGAAATTGGCTGTGCCTTACTTACACCTGAATTAGAAGCTATGTATGTGCCTGTTAAAGGGCGCGATTTAGTCAGTGGCGTTCCAAAAACTATTGTGCTTACTTCAGGTGAAGTCCATGAAGCGCTCCTTGAAACGGTTGCTCAGATTGTGGACGTGGTACGTGTTGCGCTTGAAAATACTCCACCAGAGCTCTCGTCAGATCTCGTTGATCGTGGTATCATGATGGCTGGTGGTGGTTCGCTCTTAAAGAATCTCGATTCCCTTTTATCTAAAGAAACTGGCCTTCCTGTAAAAGTTGCAGAAGACCCGTTGTTCTGTGTGGTTAAGGGTGCAGGTATGGTTCTTGAAGAGTTGGACTCATTTAGAGAAGTCTTGATGCAATAAGGATTACATGCATAATAAGCGTCCATCTGTAGGTGGCATTCCTCTGTTAAAAAAACACGGACAATATTTTTTACGAGATCACTCTGTGGTCCAAACCATGACAGAAGCGATTCCGTTAAAGAACGCTCGCGTTATTGAAATTGGTTGTGGTGATGGATTTTTAACACGAGAAATTTTGAGCCATCCGGTTGCTGCGCTACGTGTGTATGAAATCGATCCAATGTGGGCAGAAAAAGTTGAACGTGAATGCAAAGATAGTCGTTTGACGATGTCGATTGATAACGTTCTTGATGTTGATCTTTCGCATCTTGCTGCTGATGCTCCATGGATCTTGCTCTCAAATTTACCGTATCATGTTACGTTCCCTATCTTGCATAAAGTGTTCGCATTGCGGCATGTGATTACTCAAGGTGTAGTCATGATGCAAGAAGAAGTTGCTCAGAAAATAATGAAGACTGAGGGGCGTGGGTATGGCTATGTGTCGTTATTTTTCCAGTATTACTTCCAGTGGAAGTTGCTGACTAAAATACCGCCGACAGCTTTTTATCCGCACCCCAAGGTCTTTTCTCGTTTGTTACAGTTTACTGCTAAGCAAGATGTACAACCTATTGCTCAAGAAAAAGATTTTTGGCGTTTTATTAGGTTATGTTTTGCTCATCCACGCCGTACACTTAAGAATAATTTGATTCAGACCCATATAGCAGTGAGTGCATTTGATGAATCGTTGTTGCAAAAAAGAGCGCAACAACTAAGTATGCAAGATTTTCTTACTATCTGGGACGCTATTCGCGGCGACTTTTTTTCTACCTTTCAAGATGACCTTGGTGAGTAATCGACTGCTTCTGACGTTTCTTTCCCCCCGTTTTGCTCGAACATCAAACTGAGCTTTTTTAAGATACTCTTCAATTTTTATTTGCTGCATTTCGAGCGAAAAATCTTTCGGTTGGTATTTTTGTGCCAAGTTGTACAGTTGTTTTGTTAAGCTTTCTGTTAAGATAGGCGCTGTTGTTGTCTGATCTTTAATGACAGGCGTTAGCACAGCCCCTTGATGCATTGGAACGTAGTCAACCGTAATCATGTGTTGGTCTGGCATATTTCTAACAACTGCGTGTAGTAACGACGGTATAAAGACAACGGCTGGTAAGGGACAAAGGGGAAACAGATCTCGGTACCATGGAGCGCCCCATCTAAAACACCACAGTTCAGTATGTTGTGGATCTTTGTGAATACGTTTTACTTTTTTGTGTGCAAGAAACCCGTGATTATTTTGTTCTTCAGGCGTTACGTTATGCAAACCTCTGACTTTGCGCGTCACGCGTATACGAATTTGTACTAAGTTATCAGGAAGTTTAAACGTGCGCCGTTCTTTAAAGATGCGTTCTGAAAAAAATTGGTTAGGGCTAAAGATATCGAGTGTTTGAATAGCATCTTCAGTTGAATAGAGGTGGTATACTTTTTTAAAGAGTGGATCGCTCACTAAATAGTCGGTTGCTTTTTGAACAGGCATACCCAAGAGGACTAATGTTTCTACATGGAGCTGTTCGGATGCAGGATGTGTATCTTTTTGGCGCGCTGCTGCAAGATTAAGGGCAACGTTGCCTCCATGGCTGTATCCTAAGATATGTAAGCGTGGTTCTGCTCCTGTAGCTCTTATTTTTGCAAGTTCTTCGGTGAGTTGTTGATAAAAACGTTCACCTTCTTTGGCCCGTTCTTCGATATTTAAAAGGCCGCTCCAGCCAAATGTGTAATAAAGGCGTGTACTGCGTGTGGTGAATGTTTTGTATTGGATTTCAAACATGTGTGCCATGCATTGTGCGGTTGATTGTTTTTCGGTGACCATATCAATCGGGTGTAGACCTAGGGCTTGCATTGCTTGGCTTTGGTGGAAGTACGGATCTTTGCGGATATACGTGTTTGTTTGGCTGTAGACGGAGTTTGCAATTTTGTTGCTCATGATTCTGGCCATGGTGCTTACTGAGATGTCGGCTGGCTTGAGTGTGCCGTGTACAAAAACGACAACGTCTACTGGTCCTGCATGAAGGCAAGGGAGAACGGTCAAGATAAAAAAACTCAGTCTGTTAAAAGCTTTCATTTTCCGCTCCAGTCTAGTACCGTTACTCATGTTCTGTTGTACCAAAAATGGACAGTGAAAATCAATAGTATCATCTTGAAGAAGGAGTTTAGATGCAGCTCTATCCTAGAATAATGTTAGTATTTTTTGTTGCATGCATTACGGGCAAAACGGTTGGTGGGCCTGCTGTTTGTAAGTCTCATTTGTTGTCTGATATCTGGTATCCACAACGTTCTTCAGATCTTGTTAGATATATGACTGATTTAGATGCTAAAGCTGCTCAGATGTATCCTGGCTCTATGAATCAAATACGGGCAATGGTGATTCCTCATGAATCACTTGCTGCTTCTGGCGAGTTGGCGGCAGGCTGTTGGCGCTTGGTCAAAGACCATCAGCATATTACCCGCGTTATATTCTTGGTTGCAGAACGGGATGTTCCGTTTTGTGGCGTAGTGTTACCGATCTGTACTCAATTTAAAACGCCTCTTGGCATATTATCGGTAGATAAAGATTGTTTGGCGATGCTTGGCCGTCAGTCGGCTTACTTTGTAACATCACCGTATATAGATACCAGTTGTGCTGTTAAAAAGGCGGTGCAGCGGGGTAAAAATAGTGATAACAAACGTCCGCACGTGATGCATGATCCATTTAACCATGGATCCGCGTTAGAAATGCAATTGCTCTTTTGTTCGCGCTATCTTCCTCAAGCACATATAGTACCGCTCATGATTGGTACGCTTACTCAAGAAGATGCGCATATTATTGCTATGCATCTTAAAGAATGTGTTGATAGACAAACGTTAGTCGTTGTGAGTAGTACGTTGACTGCATCTATGGAAACCATATTGAAAAGTCCTGAACTGTTAGTAACCACAGCAGACAGTGTGATTCCAGAAAAGTATCCGCTTATGGTTTTATTTTCTTTGATTCATAAAAAAGCGTGGGGCAGCCATTACGCATTAAAGCATGATGTTTCAGGTAGTATTGGTATGGTATGGGCCGATAAGTAGTAAAAAGAATTAATATACGCATAATGCTATAAAAAAGGGGCGAGTATGTATTTATTACGGCATCTGTATGCACAAGCAAAACTTGCTAAAGAACTGTTTCTTGCCTATGGACGTATGGTTATAGGTGTTTGGAAAATTGAACGGCTTGCACCACCTCGGGTTACGGTGTTTGGGGGTGCAAAGGTAGCAAAAGATAGTGTGCATGCTCAACAAGCGCACACGTTGGCAAAGCTTTTAGTTGAACGGGGATTTTCTGTTATCACCGGTGGTGGCCCCGGGATTATGGAAGCTGCTAACTGTGGTGCGTATAATAAAAATGCTTTAAAGACACACAGCATTGGTATTCCTGTAACAGGTGTAAATGGTGAACAGGTTAATCCTTGTGCTGATACTATTATTTCTACAAGTCACTTTTTTATACGTAAATGGTTACTCACTAGATCGGCAGTTGCGTTTGCCGTGTTTCCTGGTGGGTTTGGTACTATGGATGAAATGTTTGAGATTTTAACGCTCATGCAAACTAATAAATTACAACGTTTTCCTATTGTGCTGATTAATACAAACTATTGGCAGCCGTTGTTTATATGGGCGCAGCAAGCAGTAAAGGAAGGCATGGTAGATCCACAAGATCTTGCCTTACTGCGTGTGACTGACGATATTCAAGAAGCGTGTGATTGGCTTTCTCAATGTGCAGGTTCGTGTCCGGTTTGAGGTGCTTTGGTATCCAGCATATGGCCAACAAGATACGCAACTGCTGAAAGACCGAGTGTGACGAGTAAGTTCCACTTGGTATACCATAAGTTTTCATACGGAAGCTTGAAGTAGACAAAGCTAGCAAATCCAACAAAGCATGAATACAGTGCAGCTTTTTTACGTAAATCGGGCAAAAAGAATGCGCCTAATAGCGGCACTAATAAGCAGCTCACGGAAACTTCGTAACTACCTACTAAAATTCCCAAGATATGTTGCGGTACACAATAAGAAGTAATTAACGTTGCAATCCCTGTACCAAGTGTAATCATGCGTGATGTGTTGAGCGTGATAGCTTTGTGTGTGCGTTGTAATGTCATGCTTAAAATAGAACTAATCGCGCAGATTAACGAGTCTGCAGTAGATGTAATTGCTGCCAAAATAGCGCATATGCCAAAGACAAAAAACAACGGACTGGTTGATGCTTTAAGAACAGGAATCAGTGGGTTTGCAACAGCAATATGATCAGCAAAACTAAGTTGTGCTTCAAGGCCAAAGTAGAAGGGGATAAAAGCAAAGAGTAGTAATAAGATACTTGCTAGTAGGGCTGCTATTGCTGCAACACGCTGGGTGCTTGCAGAAAAAAAGCGTTGTGCCAGATCTTGTTCTATAAAAGAGAATAAAAAGGGTACGGCAACAAGAGATAAAACTTTATCTACAGTAATGGCCGAACTGTCCCATAAGAATTTGACGCTATTAAGTGTGTCGTGAGTAAAGAAGGCAACAGGGCGCGTCCATAAGCTGTAGATGCAGATGCCCGTAAAGATGGTAATGATAAAAATGATTTGAACTTTGTCAGCAACGATAACTGCATGGAGCCCACCAATCATGGTGTACAGAATAATCAGTGCCCAGAAACTAAGAAAAACCCAATCGCTTTCTATGCCCACAAAGTGCACAAAGATAGATTTAGCGGCAATAATCTGACCAACAACAATGCCTGCTAAACTTAAAACAGAGAGCACTGACGTGATATAAAAGAGTGTTGATGATTTGTATGATAGTTCAAAAATTTCGCTCACAATACTGACGTTAAATTTGCGTAACCGTGCAGCAATACCAAGTCCTAAACCTAAAAACCCTAACACAATACCCAGTGCGTATAAGAGACCTTCAAACGGTGCTTGTGCTGTTCCTAAAAACATACCGCCGCCAATTTGTGTTGCAAGGAGCGTGCCGGTAATAGTGGGAATAGAGAGGTTGCGACCAGCCAAGAAGTAGTCAGTTTGTGTGGTTACATGCCGTGATGCTATAAGACCAAACACGGTATACAGAGCGGTCAATGTTCCTAAGATCAGTAAAAACAGCGTGCTATCTATCATGAAGGTCCTTTGGGTAGGAAGTAGGTAGTATAGGGTAATTATTCAGAAAACATGCTTGTTGGGGAAAACATGCTTGTCGCAGTGTTTGAGGGAGTTTTAGCGCTCAATGGAGTTTTGGGCATGCTTGCTGTAGAACCCATTCTTAATGCTACTGGTGTAGCTTCTGATGCAACAGAATAAGATGCTACAGGAGAGGTGCTTTTAGATTGTACTCTTTTAGGCATCTGACTAGGCATCTGACTAAGAATAGTTGCTATTCCTGAACGGTTTGTATGAGCAGCTCTATCTGCTAGTGCAGTTGGACAATATGGCTTATCCCAATCAATTTTGCCTGGATTTGGTCTTTTTGCAGGGGATGTGTTTACGGTTCCAATTTTTTTAGTAATGGAAGCTACTTCTTCATCTTCGCTACCAATTTCGCTATCAGCGTTACTTCTGTTAGAGTCGCTCATATCATAGTCGCTATTACTGTTGATTGGTGTTGAGGTTCCTGAGCTGGCACGGCGTTTTCCATATTCAGCCGTAAAAGCAGTAGCGGGCATTAAAAGCGTGCAAAGTAAGAGAAGAGAAAAGAATTGAAACATGATTTATAGAGCCTTTGGGTTTTATAACTATGTTAAAAATGGATATTTGTTAATTATAACAAAACGCCTTTAAAATGCTTGTTTTTACAACTTTATATGGTCATACGTAGGTTTTTTTATGTCGTGTTTTAAATCTTTAAGAAGTTTAAACAGTGTTTGTACATCTTGTTCAAACTGTTCTGCTGATGTAAATAAAATGCCGTTTAAACCTGCTTCTAAAGCGCCTTTAATATTTTCAGGTTTATCATCAATAAAAATACCAAGCCATGGTGTATCTGTGTGGCTAGTTACTTCTAGTGCGTGTTGGTAGCTAGAAACGTGGGGCTTACTTAACCACACATGGTTATCAGTAATAGCGTAATTGATGGTGTTGGTAGGGCGATTGAAGATGGTGAAAAAGTCAGCATAATCTTTTTGTAACCTGACAAGTAGTTCCGGTCCAATATTAGAAAGTAGGTACAGTTCGTGCCCTGCGTTTTTAAGACAGGTTACTTTTTTGTGCATCTTTTTATTAGGGACATACAGATCAGTCATAAACTGGCATAAGTTGTTATACAGTTTTGGTTTTTTGAACTGTAGGTCGTAGATGTAGCTTTCTGTGACTTTAATGTTTTGTTTGTACAGCGTTGTGCATTTTTTCCAAAATGAGGGAGATGCTGTCGTTTTGACAGCTTGCCATATGAACTTTGGCTTGTTTTTTATTTTAACAAAGCTTGAAGTGTAGGGGTTTTTTTGGTGCTCAAACAGCACGTGGTGAATATCAAAAAGAAAGTAGGGTTTAGCATGAGGATTTGTTGTTATATGTTCTTGGTAGACATGCGCATTAAGCTTGGGGCTTATAAAAAGTGTTTGGCTGGTTTTGCCATAAAGCCAAGAGAAAAATGCCATGGTTGTTAAGCCTAATTTTGTAAGAGAATTCATATAGTTTTGACCCCTAAAAGCGTATAACCGTTTACCCATTAGAAGCAAGTATACACGCCCTAAGAGGCAAAAACAAAGGCTAGCAGGGTTTTGGGTTCGCTGGCTGTGGTCTAGGGGTTGAGTTTATATATGGGAGGGAATCTTTTTAAAAATAAAAGGGCCCGATTTCTCAGGCCTTAAAAGCTTTAAGCTCCCAGCCGTCGCAAATGCTATGGCGGGCAAGTAATTGTAAGCGGGGGTAAGTCTATTTTTTGGTTTTTAAGAGGCGTTCAAGCTCAATTTCATCATAATGGTCAATAATAAAATCAGCCTTTTCTAGGGCCTTGCGATTGCCTGCGCTATTAATCCCAATACAGAACATGCCCGCTTTTTGGGCCGACTCTATACCGTGCGACGTATCTTCTATAGCCACACACAAACTTGGGTCAACACCGAGCTGTTTTGCCACATGCAGATAGATATCTGGTGCTGGCTTGCCTTTGTAATTAACCTTACTAATACCGTAAATATGCTCGCCAAAGTAATCACGGAGCTTAAGTTTGTTAATGGTGGTTTCTATGTTGTTATCATCTGCGTTAGTGGCGATGCCATAGAGTAGGCCAGTTGCCTGTACTCGTTTATGGAAATTTATAAAACCATCAATAAATTTAACGTGAATTGCATAGAGGGCGTCAGCTTTGTCCCGTTTTTCTTTAACAAGATCTTCAACTTCGTGCGCTAACGAAAACATCTCTTTAATGACTGCACAACTTTTGTGTAGCGCAACACCGCGTAGTTCGTGTGCTAGTTGAGCTTCCAATTCTGGAGAAAGTTCTACTCCTTTAGAGGTGATCACTGATCGTGTCGCTTCTTTCCAAATTTTTTCGGTATCTATTATGGTACCGTCCATATCAAAGATGATTGCTTTGAATTTCATGTTGCTACCTTTATTTTCTTGCAGTACCATTTTAGTACTGTGTTTTAATCATGTAAGTAAAGTGAGGATACCATATGTTAACTACAAAGGTAAAAGGTATTGGCCAGATGGCTGTATGGTTTGCGCTAAGCGTAGTCCTTATAGGATTGAGCTTTGTTGATGTAACACCGCTTTTTGGTGTTTCTCAAAAGGCACTTTCAGTTGGTAGTTTACTTATGCCCTTAACAGGTGCTCTTACGGGTTGGCTGGCGTTTTTTGTAGCCGCAACACGTAGTGCGTTTGGTTTTTTTTCTACCGGTTCTTACGTGAGTTTTGCTTTGTATCTTCCTGGTCTATGCGCTGCCCTTGCGTGGCGTTCTAACAGCCGTTTACTCCATGTACTTTTACCACTTGCGTGTATGTTCGCTTTTGTGGCACATCCACAAGGTGCACAAGCAGTTTTCTATAGTATGTATTGGTTGGTGCCAGTCGTTCTTAGTTTGGCTTGTTATAATCGTACACTTTTTGGACGCGCTCTTGCAGCAACCTTTATAGCCCATGCGGTTGGTTCTGTAGTGTGGTTATATGCGTATGTAATTCCCGCTGCTGTGTGGAACAGTTTGATTCCTGTTGTATTGTTTGAACGTTTGTTATTTGCACTTGCACTTGTATCGGTGTATAACACAGCTCACGTAGTGGTATCGATCGTACAATCTCACGTTAGCCGGAGATATTTGCAAGTATGGAAAAAACGCTCAATCATTTAGCAGTTATTATGGATGGTAATCGTCGTTGGGCCAAAAAACAGGGCTTACAATCGGCGGCTGGTTACCGAGAAGGTGGCTTTGGAGCAGTTAAAAGGACCATTCTTTTTTGCATCGATAGAAGCATTAAACACCTTTCTTTATACACCTTTTCTTTAGAAAATTTCCGCCGTCCTCAGTATGAACAAGACCTGTTATTCGACACAATTGTGACTGAAGGTACCAAAGCGTTACCGTTCTTTAACGAACACAATATTAAAGTACAGTTTATTGGGGATCGCACACAGTTTCCTGAAAAAGTGTTACCGACCTGCCAGTTGATTGAAGAAGGCACCAAAAACAATACGGGCTGTGTGTTGAACTTCTTGTTCTGTTATGGCGCTCGCCAAGAAATGATTTGTGGTATTAAAAAATTAGTGCACAAAATTAAAACGGGCATGCTCAAAGAAGATGAGATTACCGAAGATACTTTTAACCAATGTTTATGGACGCAGGGAACACCTGAGCCAGAATTGATTATTCGTACCAGTGGTGCAAAAAGATTAAGCAACTTCTTGTTATATCAAGCTGCGTACAGTGAATTTTATTTCTTAGACTGTTTATGGCCAGAAGTGACCGAAGAGCATCTTGCACAAGCTACTGCAGCATTCACTATGACACAAAGGAATTTTGGCGTATGAAAGTTGCCGTACTAGGCGGTGGGGCATGGGGAACAGCAATCGCATCGGTATTGGCACATAATCATCAGAATGTTGTTTTATGGTGTTACGAAGAGTCGGTGGTAGACGCTATTAAAAATGAGTGTTGTAATACTACCTATTTGCCTGGTCTGACGTTACCAAAAAATATTCGTCCAACGACCTGTTTGCAGGAAGCGCTTGCAGGCGCATCGGTACTCTTTGAAGCGGTACCTGTCCCCTATTTGCGCGCAGTACTCAAACAAGCGTTGCCGTACTATCACAAGGATCAGTACTGGGTTGTGCTCAGTAAGGGGCTTGAACAACAGAGTCTACATTTGCCATCTGAAGTATTACAGGATGTGTTTGGTATAGACACACAAGTGGGCGTTCTTATGGGGCCAAGCTTTGCACATGATGTGGTAGAAAAACAGTACACGGCAGTCAATCTTGCAGCCACGTCGCCCGCACTCAGTACGCATGTTGAGCATCTGATAAAAACTGATTATTTCTTAGTCAAACCGCTTGATGACATGATCGGTATGCAATGGTGTGCAATTTTGAAAAATTGCATCACCGTTGGCATGGGCATTTTAGAAGGTGCTGGGTATACCGATAACACGAAGACTTTTTTCTTGGTGCAAGCATTACAAGAGATAAAAACTATTGTAGAAAAAGCTGGGGGCAAAACATCGACGGTGTATAATTTTGCCGGAATTGGTGATTTGATGTTAACAGCGCTTGGTACACAAAGTCGTAATCTAAAAGCGGGTCGCCTTAAAGGGCAGGGTGTAGCGAATCATGACATTAAAGAGAAGCTTGGCCATTTGCCAGAAGGGTTCCATGCGATTGTATCTGTGCATGCATGGTTACAAAAAAAACAGGTACACGCTCCGTTAGTTTCTGCAATTTATGAGATTATAGAACAAAAAAAAGCGCATGATGTTTTAATTCATGCGCTTTTAAAAACTATCTAATGCGTATTAAGCAGTGTGGTCTTGTTCGTCAGCATCAACAACTGCTGGAGCAGCTGGTGCTACTGGTACAGCCACAGGAGCTACAACTGGTGCAACTACGGGTGCTGGTGCTACAGGAGCAGCTTCAACAGCCGCTTCTTCTTGTCCAGCAATAACGCCTAATGCTCTGATTTGGTTATCAAGATCAACTATCCCTGCGTCAACAGCAGCGCTGATTTTGATCAAACGAGCTTTAAGTGCAGTTAAGTTTGCTTGTGTTTCTTGGATGTTATCAAGTGCGCCCTTAAGTGCAGTAATTGCTGCTACCAAGTGAACATTTGCAGAACCTCTTTTAATTGCGCGTTCGCTTGCTTCAATTGCTTTTTCAATGGCGCCGTGAGTGATGTGAGATTTTGCGTGAACTGCTGTTGATGCTAGAAGACAGAGGCCTAATACTACGTGCTTTTTCATGGGACAACTCCTTTTAGGATAGTGATAAATCGGACGTACCGTAACATGCTTATTTAAAAAAAAGATAGAGTTATTGTTCTTCTTTTTGATTATTATTTGTTTCTTTAGTTTCTGTGTAATCAGGGTGCGTTTGGAGTTGTTCTGCAGCTAGTGCTTGCCATGCACTAAAATCAATAGAACGTTGCGTTGCTTCAGCAGATAAACTTGCTGCTTGTTCCCGTAGGTTTGCTAAAATTCCAATAATTTGATCAAGAATAATAGTCAGTTGATCAAGCTTGGTTTTATCAACACACACATGGTCAACGTGTGCTTGCAGTCCTGTCTGTGCAATAAGGCAAAAGAGTACTATTTTTTTCATTAGTGAGATCCTTTAAGGCGTGTGTAAGATAGCTACGTAGTGTAGATGTGTAGCTGTCGTCAAAAAGGTTTGTCAACGCTTTGCGTGCACATGGATGGTAGTCGGCTTTTTAAGATCGATGTATGAACCAGCAAGTGGTTTTTGTTCGGTGATAATGCATTGGCAGCATGAGAGCGATTGGTTACAGCCATGCTGTACTTGGAGCGTGAGATTGTGAAGTGTTAAAAATTCATACGCATGGTGTACGGTCAAGTTGATAAAGGATGGTAATAACACAAGTTCTTGTTGATTGTTACTGATATACAGCGTGAGTTTTTTTTGATTGAGCGGCGTGCCAGCTGCAGGTTCTTGGCTGAGTACGGTGGCATGTAAGGTGTTTGATGGAACAGGCACTATGGTATACGCAATCGCTTCTTTTTTTAAAAGAGTAACGGCCGCATCTTGTGGCATGTCGGTACAATCAGGAGCAGTATGCTGTTGAGGTTCTGATGAAGTGACTACTAAGATAGTTTGGTGTGGGCGTATTGCTCGTTGGGGACTTGGTGTTTGAAAGAGAATAGTACCAATGGGTAATGTTTCGTCTTCTTGTGTACGTAAAAGTTTAAGAGAAAGATTACATGCGGCAGCGTCTTGTAACGCAGTGTGTAAAGGTTTGCCAAGAAGATGGGGGACGGTTGTCGTGCTGACATTAAAAAAAAGATACGGCATAACATACCCAAGAGCAAAGCACGCAAAGGGAATAAGCCAGAGAAATTTTTTTAATAGTGTACGCATGTGATGGTATCCAAAGGTGGAAAAAGCAGTGAATCAATAAGCCGGATTCTGTGTTTGGCAACCATGTATCTAAGCGACATACCCGCATGTTTAAATGGGAACAAACTACCCGACATGCCTATTTTGTCTTGCTCCAAGTAGGGTTTACCCCGCCATTATATTGCTATAACAACCTGTGCGCTCTTACCGCACTTTTTCACCCTTACCTACGTTTCTGTAGGCGGTTATTTTCTGTGGCACTTTCCATGAGCTCGCACTCTCCTTGATTGCATGCTTACGCATCCTCCCAAGGTACTTTGTTTGTTAGGAGTCCGGACTTTCCTCTTAAGTAACTGTAAGGTTACAAGCGATTGCCTCGTTTCACTGCTATTAACCATTTCAAAGAGAAATTCATTAAGGTAAATATACCACCAAAAATCAGGATTGTATAGGCAATCAGGCCTCCTAGTGAGATCATGTTATGAGCTTGGTATAAGCTGTAGAGCCAGTACCCACTCATTAAAGATGTGAGCAGTATCTGTTGGTGTTGAACATGCTGGAGGGCCCAGCGTGTTGCAAGAAGAGCTGCAATAAAAAGGTACAAAAATGCGCCGGTAATACCGTACAAAAAAAGTCCGTGCAGCAGTGCTGGTAACAGGAGAAATACGGATTCAGCATACGTCAGTGTTGCGTAACAACCGATCAAAAGTCCTGCAATAGTGCAGGGAAAAAGAGGTAAAGAAAATAGTGCTGTTAGACACATATCCAAAAAAAATAAAATAGTTTGTATTACTAAGAAGAATATAAAAAACATTTGTATTTCTCCTATGAGCTTATTCTGTGCATGCTTTTGGTGTGAGCCTTGCTTGGTTGACAATTTGTAGGTGTGCTGTAAAGTTGTCCGGTGTTAAGTTACAGTATATATAACTTTGTTTTGGAGTTACTAATTATGAAAAAAACTTTATTAGCAGTTTCGCTTTTAGTTTCAAGTCTAGTAGTTGCATCAGATGCGCCAGCAGCTCCTGCGACTCAAACTTTGAAAGACAGATTTGTGGGTTACGCAGCTTCTGCTAAAGATGGTGTTGTAAACGCTGCAGGTTATGCAAAAACTAACTTGACCAACCGTTATGTTCTTGGTGGCGTTGCAGCAGTTGTTGTTGCAGTAGTTGCATATAAGTACATAACTTCACACAAGAAAGCAAAGTCTACTAAGGCTGCTTTCTAAGATTAGTATTTAGAAAAAAAAATAAAAGGTCGTTTGTAACAGAACGGCCTTTTTTGTTGTCCTTAGGGGACATGGGGTTTATGTGATTGCTCGTTCTACGTTTCGTTCCTTTTTTCTGACAAGTTGTATTGTTGCGGCAGTATGTGGTGTTGCGCTTTTTGGGGGATTATGGCTTTCCTTAAAAACGGCACCTGTTGTGGATTTTTCTGTCTTGCAACAGTACGCACCTGGCAAACCTTCAGTCTTACTTGATTGTCATGGCAAACAATGGGGCCAGTTTCAACTTGATAAACGGACGCCCGTTTCTATGGATGGTATTCCTACCACTGTTGTTAAAGCATTTGTAGCGGCAGAAGATTGGAAGTTTTTTGAACATAACGGTATATCGCTTAAAGGAATTGCTCGTTCTGTAGTAGTTAATATGACGCAAGGGCGTGTGGTGCAAGGAGCAAGTACCATCACGCAGCAGTTAGTAAAACTATTATTTTTTGATACTCAGCGCACGTTTAAAAGAAAAATTAAAGAACAGCTTTTAGCGCTTCTTGTTGAACAGCAATTTACCAAAGACCATATTTTAGAAATGTATTTAAACCATGTGTACTTTGGTGCAGGTGTGTATGGTGTACAAGCGGCAGCACAAAGGTTTTGGGGCGTGTCTGTTGATCGCGTTACTATTGCACAAGCAGCACTACTAGCAGCAGTTGTCTGTTCGCCTGGTCATTACTCTCCGTTGTTTTATCCACTTTCAGCACAACAGCGACGTAATGTAGTGCTGGGCAAAATGAAGACGCTTGGGTTTATTACACAAGAGCAGTACACGCATGCATGTCAAGAACCACTTAATCTGATTGCCTACCACCAAGATGAATGTGGACTTTATGCAAAAGAAACCATACGTACGCAGCTAGAAGAAAAGTTGGGTAAAAAAGCACTTTACACACAAGGTTTGACCATTCAAACAACGCTTGATGTTACCATGCAAAAACATGCAGATACGGCTTCTGTTAGTCACTTTGAACGTATGCGCCAAGCGTATGGAGGTGATATTCAGGGAGCATTAATTACACTTGATAATAAAACAGGTGGTATACGTGCGTTAGTTGGTGGGGTTGATTTCCATGCATCGCCTTTTAATAGAGCGTTGCAAGCGCGCAGACAGCAAGGATCCGTTTTTAAACCTCTTATTTATACAGCAGCGTTACTGCATGGAAGATCCTTAGCAGATATGGCGGTTGATGAACCGTTAGTGGTTGAGCAAGCGGGTAAAAAGTGGGAGCCGCGAAATTATCATAGAAAGTTTGAAGGGCCCATGACGTTAGCGCGCGCGTTCTCGTATTCCAACAATATTATTTCGGTAAAAATTATTTTAGATGTTGGCCCACAGGCGGTGGTTGATCTTGCACTTAAATGTCGATTGGTTGGTCCGTTACATCCGTATCCTTCGTTGGCTCTTGGGTGCGTGGATAGTACGCTTGCAGAAGTTGCAGCAATGTTTTCTGTGTTTGCACATGATGGTATCTATACACAGCCGCATTTGATTGAGTGGGTAAAGGACACGACGGGCAAAAAAATTATTAAACACAGACCTGTTGAAGAACAGATTATTCCTACACGCGTTGCACATCAAATAGGTGCAAATCTTATGCTTGGATTAGAGCGGCGTAAAAAACAGACAACATCGTGGATAGATTCGCAAGCGATGGGTAAAACGGGAACCACGAACGATTCAAGAACCTGTTGGTTTGTAGGGTCAACGCCAGAACTCACTACTGCCGTATATGTGGGGTGCGATGACAATAGACCTTTGGGTAAGTATGTGTTCCCGGTACAAACGGCTTATCCTTTATGGTTGGCTTTTCATAAAAAAATACCAACACAACAAAAACAGTTTGTGTTTGATCCGTCATTACAATCACTTACCATTAATTGGAAAACGGGAGAGCCGGCTACGCTTGGTGATCCTGAAGTAGTGTCTCTTCTTATCTAATAAAGCCGTATCACCTTGACTTGCTGGGCATGATTTCAGTACATCTGATAGCTCAAGCAACAATAAAAAAGGGAAAAATTATGAGATGGTATGCGGCACTTTTTCTTCTGTTGTATACAGGTTCAAGCATGGGTAGTTTTGGTAGTTCGCTTAGTTCGGTTGAAGGCTTTGGAGAATCAATCGGGTCTACCACCATGAACGTGGTGAACGGTTTTAAGTCTATGGGCGGTGCAGTTCCATCGGGCTATACATACAGCTTTTGTGTGATCAATGGATGTGCACAACCAGTAATGGTTAAAGCAAAAGGTATGAAAGATATTATGGGCGCCCAATTTGCGGGTAGCATTAAAAATCAAACAACCATTAATCCTGGCACATCAAGTGGCACACAATTTAACAAGATTAGTTTGTATTTTGAGATTGAGTTTAGTACGACAGGTGGCACCTTTTTTTCTGAAAAGCATTATCAGCTTGGTGTAAAAAATGATCCTGCAACGTACATGTATCATACGTATCAAGATCAGGGCGGCAATCTGTGCGGCGAAGAAGTAGGTTCCGGCTACGTTGATACATCTGCTGGTTTTATGAGTGTTATCTACAATAATACGGCCAATACTGTCCCTGTTTCTTTTTCATTTGGAACTAATCCGATTACCATCAATCTAGAACCGCAATCGTGGAACTATCTGACTGATGTTGCGAGCTATGCCATTCGCCCAACAACAGGGTCTTTAAATTTTGGCACCTATGGATCTGTGGTAGTAGGTAAAACGGGCATGGGCCAAACTGAAACGCAAGGACAACAACCAGGGTCAACTCCGTCAGTATCTCCTGCAGTGTATAATTATGAAATTTATGGTACCACAGCGTTTGAAAGTGGTATGGCGCCCGGTAATTTTGCGCAACCAACCACGGGTGCAATTCGCTCAATTACGCCTATGCCCTGTTATATTTGGAACCAATCTGCTGAATATTCACAAGCAACGTTTAGCCAAACATTAGTACCTGCTCAGATACCAGGGCAATCGGTATGGTTACTGTACACGGGCCCTGGGTACAACAGCAATACGCAAAAAATTGAACAACCGTTTATAGGGCAGATTCCGTACGGACAAACAGTGGAAGCATTTTTAATTCGTCCAACATTACAAGACTATTATGGGCGTTTTTATTTGGTTCGTTTAAACACAACGGACGTAACAAAAGCACAAGCATTTTTACAAAGTATTGCTGCAGGCACGTTAACGGTTCCGCAGTTAAAAGTTGACCCTACCGTGCTTGCTAAACAAACAGTGACTAGTTTGATCCAAACCTATGCGGGGATACTTCCTGATACACTTGGATTATTGCAAGATGCAAACGGTACGCAAGGGTACATTATGCTTGAAGATGTCTTTTTACCGTACGGTTTAGGGTCAGGTCCCTTTTATTACAGTGTACCTGCTCCTAATTACGATGTAAGCCAGATGTTTTCTACGTTTAGTTTTTTACAAGCGTTTACCAGTTCTGATCAGATTAATCAGTCGGTTACTAACTTCCAAACTGCTTTAACAAGTTGGATACAAGGGTACGCAAGCGATCCTGTGTCTACACAAGCGAGCATGCAGCAGTTTTTACTTGCTAACGGTACGGCTAACTGTATTGCGGTTGATAAGAATGGTAACAAGAGTCTAACTCCAGTGGGGATGACTGCTTTAAATATGATGCTTTATGGGCCTGCAAGTATGACGCAATTACCTGTTTGTTACCAAGTAGGACAGAATTATCAAAACCAAGCGCCCGATGGATTTCCCACAACGTCAGTATCGTTTCCAGTAATAAGTGCGTAGTACTCATTAAAAAAGAGCGATTTTGTAGTTTGGCATGCAGTTTTTGGTATACTTACTCTTGTATTGTGTAAGTAAGTAAATAATAAGCTGCATGAGGAACAAGAGTTGAAGAATTTTTTACTAAGTATGTTATTGGGTACGTGTGTAGTTGGCGGTTTGCAGGGTGCGCAACATGGTGCAGCTCTTCAAACTGCAGAACCAGAACCTATGGTGACGGTCCACGTTATACGTGAAACAACAAACGCGCATGGTGGTTCTGTTTTGGTAGCTGATGATATGGAGTGTCCACTTTCTTTGGTTCAAAAGTTTATTTCTGGCAAAGTGTTTCACTTAGGTAAGCCTGTTTTATCTTTATATAGCGCAGATTATGACTTATTGAAGGGTATGGTACTTGCAACATGTACCTATGAACGAAACGAGTTGTTAGCTGCTAGAAGCCCTGAGGATTTACAAAAAATCTTTAAGGCAGCGATTGGGTTAAGCCTACATAAAAAGACTTTAGATGCTATAACGGTGTCGCTCTTACAACATATTGAACGGCTTTCTCCTAAGCCTGGTGTTAAAGAAGTTCGTATGAGTTGTATATGCTCAAGATACGAAACTGACGATAGTCCGCGTGTGAATTTTTTAAAAAAGTTTGGTTCAGCAGATATTGAACGTTTAGTAGCAACTGCTGTTGGATTAGTGGCAGATGAAACATATAAGAGCGATCCTCAAGGGACTGATGTTGAGAGTGATTTTGAGAATGTTAAAGCTGTGTTGCATGTATTATTACATACTGACGATTTAAAGAAGTACGTAACCGAGAAGTGCAAAGAGACATTAGCGGATGCTGTCAAAGCGCGTGCATTATGGGATTTAGAACATCATCCTGTAAGGAATCATGTTGCGGGTAACTATTCCTTAATTGATTACATGATAAGATATTTTGACGTTGCGTTTCCTTGTGGCATGAGGAAAGAAGACTTAGTATTTTGTCCGTCAGTGTCGGATCTTTTGCGTGCAGGTGCAGTTGATAAACGGTTGATGCCAAATCTGCACGATGGTTTTGCAGAAAAACGTAGTTATTTGACGATAGAGGATAAGGGTTTAGGTTCTCTGGAAGGCATAGAAGGTGTACCAAATAGTGTGGATGTACGACATCTTTCTTTAGCTCATAATAATCTTTGTGCATGGCCAAAAATAATGGCGTTTTCTGCCTTGCAATCGCTTAATCTAAGTAATAATAATGTGAGTGTGTTGACTCCTGGAATGTTTAGTCATCTTTGTCATTTAAAAAGTCTTCGTTTAAACAGTAATAATATCAGTACAATACCGTCAGGGGCTTTTGATGGACTTGCAGCTTTGGAATGGCTTAATCTAAGTCGGAATAACATACAAGAATTGCCACCAGATTTTTTGGCAAAATTTCCTCAATTAACATCGGTTGATCTTGAGAATAATCAACTTCGTAAAGTGCCAGCAGGAGCGTTGCGTGGGCCTAAACAATTAAAAAAAGTTTGTCTTTATACTAATAACTTGCCTAGCCCAAGTTCTCAAGCAGAAGACACAATACGTAAACAAAATGGATTATCTGCAGAGTGTCAGGTATTACTTTATAATCAAAGGCGCCAATGACCGTAGTACTGTTTCTTGTAACGCAGCAGGGTTGCTTACAATCTCTTCTTGGAGTAACACGGTAACAAGCTCTGGATGATCTGCTTGAGCAGCGTACGCATTATCTTTTTGATGGCTGGTTGTGCGGGTTGTTAGGGGAATAACAATGCATGGTTTTTCAAAAAATAATGTCTCAAAAAGAGAACCGGCTCCAGCGCGGCAAATAATCAACGATGCCTGGTTGTAATAGTCAGCAAGTTGATGGTGGTACGCAAATACGATGTGTTCAATGTCATGTTGCGTATAAAAAGCACCAACGCGCTCTGCATCAGCACTGCCTGTTTGATGAATAATACGCCACGTTTGCAAAACTGCCACAGGCACTGTTTCGAGCATCTTATTTAAAAAAGCTGAACCTTGCGAACCGCCTAAAATTAACAGTGTCGGTTTTGTAAGCTTGATAGGTTTTTTATCTTGCTCTGTAAAGCGTAATGGATAGGGGGCCAGTATGGTTGGTCTTTTAAAATAGTTTTTTGTTTGTTTAAAACAGATAAAAAGATTGGTTGCTAAGGGTGCCAGTAATTTTATGGTACGGCCTGGGTGTGCATTAAGTTCAAAAAGATCGATTGGTATACGCAGTACATACGCAGCTAAACACACGGGTATAGAAAGATAGCCACCGGTGCTGATAACAACAGTCGGTTTATACGTGCGTAAGATCGACACGCTTTTAAAAAAAGTAGTAATCAGCTGTGTAATAAATAGAGGCAATTTCCACCATTGTCTGTACGGAACTTTTGGTAATGCAAGACGCTCGGTATATGTAATGGCAGGAAACTGTTTGCTGATAGTCGTATCAAGTTCCTGACTATTGCCAATAAATAAAAGGGGTTGCTTACTAATCTGTGTGCGTTGCGTGCTAAGTGTGATGCACGGAATAATATGCCCACCTGATCCGGATGCAACAGCACATATGCCATGAGTTGTGATCATAAGAGTGTACCTTGCGTGTCGCCTTTTTGCATACAGCGATAAAAAAATTCTCTGAGTGATTGTTGTAATTCTGGGTCTTTAATTGCAGCAAGCGCTTGTTTTTGTGCAAAGGTCAGTGGCACTACTTGGGGCTTTATGTAGACCGGCTTGCGTTCTTGTGGTGTTGTAGTTTTCTTTTTTGAGCCACTCGTTTTAAACACTAATTTTTGAATATATGTTTTGCCTAAATGCGTGTTAATTGTTTTTAGGAGTACGGTAGAAAGCAGGTATAGTTCTTGCATCCAGCTTGCATGTTGTACGCCAAGTATCAGGGTAGAGCCGTCAATTCTTTCTACCTGGACACGTTTTGCTAAGCTGCCCATGATGGTAGGCCATTCAGCTAATAAAACTAATTTCCAAGATTCTTGTTGCAATGTTTTTTGCAAAATATCTTTTAGTGCAAGTGCATCGTTCATGAACAGCTTTCTTTTTGTAGAAAAAGGTTCTTCCAAAAAAGCTTTGCACTACCCGGCATTGGTGGCTTTTCTAGATTTTTTTGGAGCAGTGCTATCATGCCTGAGCAGATTTTTATCTGTTGTGTATTGTGTGTTGTGACTGCTTCTTGGTAGCGAGCTATCCATGCTTTAAGGAGTTTATCAATTACCGTTGGTGTATCTATTTCTGTGGGGCAATGAGTATTTAAGTAAGAATAAAAGCCTTGCGCGGATGGTGTTGCAGCCATAAAAAATTGTTCGAACGGTTCAAGTTCGTTGGAGGTGCGTGTGGCAAGGGTATGGATATGACAACGGGATCTGATAGTTGGTAGTACGTGTGTTGCCCGTTGTGCTGTAAAAAAGAAGTAATATCCTGTTGGAGGTTCTTCAATCAGTTTAAGTAACGCATTAGCCGTTGCTGGTGTTAATCGATCAGCATGTTCAAGTACAAAGACCATGGATTGATTATCTGCTAACACAAAATCACTTCTTTTAAAAATTGGTTCTATATCATCCAAAGTGTATCGTTGTTCAGGCGTAATCCATAACAGGCTATGAAAATTTTTTTCTTTAATACTGACACAAGAAAAACAGCGCATGCAGGCAGATGTGTGTGTACAAAAGAGCGATTGTATGCGAGCAATAGTGGCTGCGGTGGTTGCCTCTACAGGGCCTACCGTTAATGTTCCTGTGGCTTGGTTCATGGACGCTCGCAGTGGGATAAGACGGTAACAAGTGCTTGCTCAAGGAGTGTTTGTGGTGTTTCTGTTGCATCAAGCGTTACAACATGTCGCTTGTTTTTAAACACTTCTTCAAACCCTGCAATATTTTTATCAAGCAGATCTGTTCGTTCAAAATCTGTTAATCCATTATTTCTTTTTAAAATACGTTCCATAGCTTTGTTAAGCGGCAATTTTAAATAGAACGTAAGGGATGGTTGGTGGCCACTCATAGCCCAATTGTTGATAGTTTGCAGCGTTGGCAGATCAAGACCTTTGGAATAGCCTTGATACACTAATGATGAATCTGCCATGCGGTCTGATATGACAATCTTGCCATCAGTCAGTGCCGGTACAATAAGTTCATCAAAATGTTGTGCGCGTCCTGCAGCAAATAAAAGATATTCAGCTTTTGCATCAATACGACAGGTTCTATTAAGAACAACAGGGCGGATCAGCTCACCTAGAGGTGTACCGCCAGGTTCTTTAGTGAGCACGCATGCATAACCACGTTCACACAGCTCTTCGTACAATGAGCGGGCAAGTGTTGATTTGCCTGAGCCATCGACACCTTCTAATGAAATGAGTAAACCGTTTGGGAGAGTTTTCATATTTTTATAGCCTTGCAAGGGTAATATATCTTAAAATAGTATAGCCGTTTTGTTAAAGAAGCATACAGTATCTAAAGCCCTTGCTCATCATATAAAAGAGAAAGATAAAGAGTACGTAATGAAAAAAATAAGATTGATGCATGTGATCTCTAATCTTGAAACAGGAGGGGCACAAGTACTATTAGGTCAGTTAATTGAACAATTACATAAAGAAGGCACGTATCAACAAGTTGTGGTAACGTTCAAGCCGGGTAACTATCAAGTAACGATGGCGTCATTAGGTGTACCAATTATTATTATTACCGGTTCTGTGTGTACGTACGATCCGGTTTTTTTTATGAGATTTGCACGTGTGGTTGTACAAGAGCGGCCTGACTGTATGCACTCGGTGTTATGGGCCGCAAACTTTGTTAGTAGGTTAGTTGCTTGGTATTACAAGATTCCGTTAGTACAATCGCTCCATAATAATCTTGATCAAAATGGGTATGTACGCAGAGCGCTTGATCGATTGTTTTCTTTTTACAAAACACCGGTAGTTGCTGTTTCTGATGGTATTGTCCGATCGCTAGATACATACGCACCATGGATGAAAAAGCATGCGTTAGTGGTTATTAAAAATGGTCTAGCGTTACAAGATCTTGAACAAAAAAGTAGTGCACATACTGTGACACGTGCAGACTTGGGCCTTTCAGAAAAGCATGTTGTGATCGGTTCGGTAGGTAGGTTTGAAACAGTAAAAAATTATGCGTTACTTTTAACTGCGTTTGCGTTGCTCTATGACGAGTATCCACAAGCCCGGTTGGTGCTTGTTGGGTATGGATCGCAAGAACAGTTTTTAAGAAAGCGTGCGTTTGATTTGGGAATTAGTAGCCGCGTTGTTTTTGTGATTAATCAGCCGGGGTATAAGTATTACCGGTTGTTTGATTTTTTTACGTTGTCTTCTTATAAAGAAGGAATTTCTTTGGCTTTGCTAGAAGCGATGGGCTTGGGGCGTCCTGTTGTAATTACCAACTGTGAGTATGAGCATGATGTTGTTCAGCATGAACGTAATGGGTTGATAGTTCCAAGTAATGACCCGCAAGCATTGGCTGACGCCTTAGCGCTCTATATAAAAAAACCAGAAGTAGCAGCTGCGTACGGAGCTCAAGCGCTGTGTACGGTACGGGACTCTTTTGACAGTGCTTACATGACCGAAAAGTACAGCTACCTCTATAAAAAAACGATTGCTGCAAGCTTGTCTGTAGCAAAGTAGGGGGTGTAGGGTTGGGGTGTTTGGGTCGGTAAAACCAAAAAATTTGCAAATTCTGTTTAATAGGTTACAGTTTTTAACATTCATCTTTTACTTATAGATAACCTCCATTTCCCCTATCCGACAGTTCTGCCGGGTGGGGGACATTCATTTTAAGGGGTATACGTATATGCATAAGAAATCGGTTAACCCACCATTTTTGCCTGCGTATAGGCATGGACGCTTTGCAAATGTTTTTTTAGACCAACACGACCTGCATGAAGAACACGAAAATTTATGGCGTTCAATAAAAATGTTTTTCCACGCCTTGCCGTTACTGTTCCGTAAAGATTGTTCACATACCAAAGCATCATGGTCCCATTTACAACAAAAGCAGGCTTGTTCGACACCCAGTGTAACATGGCTAGGTCATGCCACGTGCCTGATTAAAACAGTCCATTCTACGATTCTGACCGATCCAGTTTTTGGATCACTTTCACTTTTTTATAAAAGAAAATTACCTAAAGTTGATCATCATCTGCTGCCAGATCTTGATGTTGTGCTGATCTCGCATAATCATCGGGATCATCTTGATAAGAAAACCATTATGTGGTTGCACCGCCATAAAAACCCGCTTTTTCTTGTACCACAAGGCGATAAAAAGTTGTTTGCATCGTGGGGAATTACCAACGCACAAGAATGTACATGGTGGGATAGCGTGGTGCACAATGACGTGACGTATACGTTTGTCCCAGCTTGGCATTGGTCGCAACGGGGGGTGTTTGATAGAAACAGATCGTTGTGGGGTGGTTGGGTTATAGAAGCGGCTGGCCAAACGGTCTATTTTGCAGGGGATACGGCGTATAACCAAAGTTACTTTACAGCAATTGCCCAGCAGTTTCCTGCAATCGATCTTGCGTTGGTGCCTATTGGTCCAGGGGACCCTGAACATTTAATGCGCCGCTCGCATGTGAATGCTGAACTTGCCGGGCAACTGTTTTTAGATTCTGGTGCACGTTGTTTGTTGCCCATCCATTGGGGAACATTCCAGTTTGGGCACGACCGTTTTGATGCCCCTATTAAACGTCTAGAGGCATGGTGGAACTGTGTTATGCGCGGTCGTCCGGGATATGAATTGCTCCTTGCACCGGTTGGAAAGGTTGTTCATTTTCTTGATAAAAAAAGTTTTTGCTCAGATACGCACGGCCAGAATCACCAAAAATCATAACAACCACATCGGTAGCTTGTAAGGTAGCAAGTTTTTTGTGAACGCCTGCGGCAATCGCTCCGCTGCTAGGGCCAACTAAAAGACCGTGCTGCTTGCCATACGTGTTCATCATGCCAATAGCTTCATCATCAGTAACGGTAATAATCTCATCAACAATCTGGTAATCCATAACGGGTGTTACAAAGTCGATCCCCATACCTTCAACTTTATACGGTTTCGGGTTTCCGTTTGTTGCTCTAAATGAGTTAACAGAATCTAATGCAAAAATTTTAATAGCAGGGTTTTGTTCTTTTAAAAATCTGCCTACACCACTGACTGTGCCGCCTGTACCAGCTGCTGCAAAAAAGTGGGTTATTTTCCCATCCGTTTGGCGCCAAATTTCTGGACCAAGAAGACTGTAATGGGCATCGCGGTTTTCTGTATTGAAATATTGGTTGGGCATAAAAGAACCGGGCAAGCTCTGGTGTATGCGTTTTGCTTGTTCGTGGTAACCGCGTGGATCTTCAATCAGATCAACTGCTGGGCAAATAACAATTTCTGCTCCATATGCAGTAAGTGTTTGCATTTTTTCTTTACTGATTTTTTCAGACACGGTGATAATCACTTTATAGCCTTTAAGTGCGCCAACCATAGCAAGTGCGATACCATGGTTACCAGAAGAAGCATCAACAATGGTGCCGCCTGGTTTTAGACGACCATCTTTTTCTGCTTGTTCAATAAGATACAATGCTGATCTATCTTTAACGCTGCCACCTGGATTAAGGTATTCAAGTTTTGCTAAAACGGTTGCAGGAGTTGCTAATCCTACTTTGACTAACGGAGTGTTGCCTATAGCGCTTGTTATGCGATCAAAAAACATAGTGTAGTTCCTAAAAAAATAGTGCTTATTTATAAGGTGGTTAGTATAGCAATAAAAGCTTGTATCTGTTAAATAGAAGTAGATTTTCATGGTACGCAATCTGGTTTTTGTTACTCTTGTAACCAAAGTAGAAAAAACTATTATAAAAAGTAGCGGGGGAAGATGAAAACAAAAGTAATTCTACTAATCATCATGAGCGTGGCGCAGCAGGTTGTAGCAATGCAGGATCCAAAAATATCCGTGTTGTTTGCAGGAGGCGAGCGGCATAATTATTCCCGTTCAACATTAAGACAGTTTAAAAAAGTAGCAACTTTGTTGGATGATATTGCTGATGCTGATGAATGTTCATCGGTGTTGTTAGAAAAAATTAAAAAACCACATTTTGATTTCTTGCTGAGTATGGTAGATGCAGTAGAAATAACTGAAAAACGAAAACTAATACGTCAAGAGCTGGCGCGTGCAAAAAATGATCATCAACCGCGTGTAAAGCTTTTTGAGGCGGTAAAGCTTTTAGAACCTGATGATAATAATACGATGTATCGTATTGCATTGGCGTATGTACATCATATTCACACGCTTTCAGAAAGTGCTGCAGACGGGGATCTGAGCCCTCGTGTTGAATTTTTGCAATATTTTCATGATAGTCAAAAAGATAATATGAGAGTGTTGATGTCTCTTTTTGTAGATGCAGTTGCAGATGAAACTGGCGATGATGATTCTGAAGAAGTGTACTATGGGGTGCGCCAGGTGATGTTAAGAGATGATATGATGGCTTATGTTAGTAATCGTGATGCTCAAGAGCTTATAAAAGCCATTAAAAGAAGGGCAAGGCAGAGATATCCTCATAGTGTTACATACATAGGCAGTATTAAAAACTATGTATTTGGGAGTAGTAGCGCGAGAGAACGATATCCTTTAGTGCCGCATGCTTATGTGGTAAAAACAAAGATTGATGAGAAGACAGAAAAAGTTACAACATGGCCTGGAAAAGGAGATTTTCCCTTATCAATCCAAGAGCTTCTAGATGCTCAATTATTTCCGCAATTTACACAGTATGCTCCATCTTCACCTTTATCCTTGTATTGTGATCACCAGGGGTTGACGTCTTTGATAGGGATACAGAATGTTCCTGGCATACAAGCATTGTTAAACTGTCATGTAGAAGGTAATGCAATACAAGAGTTGCCAGTAGAAATATTTAAAGGGCTGTCTTTGCAATTTCTCCATGTATCGTTTAATGAGATACAAGCTTTACCAGTAGGAGTATTTGCAGGGCTTGTTAATCTACAAACACTTAGATTACATTACAATCAGTTACAAGAATTGCCAGTAGGAGTATTTGCAGGGCTGACTAAATTACAAATGCTTGATGTAAGTGGCAATAAATTGAGGGAGTTGCCGGTAGGGATATTTGCAGATCTTACTCAGTTGCAAAAGCTTTATTTAAGGGAGAATCAGTTACAAGAATTGCCAGCAGAAGTATTTGCAGGTCTTGCTCAGTTACAAAAACTGGATTTATCGGGTAATCAGATAACTCAAACTGAAGCACAGATACGTGCAGATAACTCACAACTACCGGGCACGTGTAAGATTGATCTTTAATGAGCAGTGCTTATGGTGTGCGTTAGTTGTTATTGCTGGTGTATAACGCGTGGTGTTGACTAATCATGGTGCGCATACAAAACGCATCTGCATAATCAAACGGTATCTGTTTTGGCGTGTGCACAAACTGTTCCATCTTATGTGCAAGCATCTGCCAATTGCCCGGTTCTATAAGATGGTCAGCTGGTAGCACGTCGCTTATTCCGCCAACGTTGTACGCAAACACTGGGATATCCATAAATAACGCTTCAATAATAGAGCAGGGTAATCCTTCCCATAACGACGAGAGTGCAAAGCAGTTCCAGTTTTTCATGATTGGTGTAACGTCATGTTGCCAACCGTGCAGCGTAATAACGTGTTGTAAGTTATGTTCAGCAATCCAGCCTTCTAGCGTTGGGCGCATAATACCATCGCCAATAATGTTTAAGCGTGTGTGCGGATGGTTTTGATATACAGCGTGAAATGCTTTTAAAAGATCGATACAATTTTTTTGTGGTTTAAAGCAGGCAATGCTACCAAACACAACAAGACTGTTTGTTGGTTGCTTGAGCTTACGTGCAGCAATAAACAACTGTTCATCAACAGCAGCGCGGATGAGTGTCTGTTTTTTTGCAAAGCCGGGAAGTTTTTTGATACCCAGTTGTTGATCGTATGTAGATACGCAGATATATGACGTGGTAATAAACGCAGTGAGATACTCTAAAAGATACGCAATAGTGTGAATAAAACTTGGTTGGTAATCGTTAAAGCCAAATCCATGTACGGTGTGGATGCGTGTCTTAATACCAGCACACCATGCGGCCCATCTGCCCATGTAGCCAGCTTTAGTACTATGTGTGTGTACTTGAATATCTGGGTGCTGTTTTTTTAGTTTTTTAAGCGTGCGTACTAAAATAAAAAAAGCACGTAGTTCTTGCGCTAATGCTGACACAGAAAAACGTACTTCTCGAGTTAGTTCGGGAATCAGCAGCGCGCGTGGATTATCTTGTACTTGTGCTACTAAAGGGCCATCAGTGCCTGATATCAGATAGGTAGTGGCTGATGATGCAAGGTGGTTAAAAAGTGCTAAGCATATTTTTTGGGCACCACCAAGTTCCAATTTGGTAATGATATACACAATGGCCGGTTTTGTTGCAGACATTCGCTTTTCCTCTTTAAGATTCCTATCAAATAAAGAGTAGCTTATTGCATTAAGATAATAATAAAAGAAACAAGTAGAGCGTAAATGCTGCCCGTTTCTAAAAGTACTTGGCTGATTAAACTTACTTTAAAAATAGTGCTTGCTGCAGTGGGATTATAGGCAATTGATGCACATGCTTGTGCTGCAGTTTTACCAGAACTAATGCCCGGCATACCGGTACCAACTCCCATACAAAGACCTGCAGATAAAAAGGCGATGCCACCAATAAGCAAGGATGGATCGGCAACTTTGGTAAACAAGATAGAAAGAGACACAATCAGCGAAAACACCAGAGGCGATTCTACAATTGCTTGGCTGATTAAGGTGAACGGTAAAAGTGTGTTATATGCATATTTGTTCATGCCAAGACTGGTGCATGCTTGTTGTGCAATAAGTGCAAGACCAATTGTGGGCCCAATACTACCAACACCAATACAAAGACCTGCAGCTATTAATCTCATGGCGTCTGCAGCATGCATACTGGTGACTAATTGCATCTTGATAAGAATAGATATCATAAAAGCAAAGATGAGTGGTGTTTGCATAATCGATTGAGTCAGTAACATCATGATCTGAATTTTTTGAGCAAAGAATGGTTGGCGTGCAACTGCATGGCATGCAGCACGAGCGGGGTACGATGACACAATACCAAGGACCATACCGCTTATACCAACAGCAAACAGAATGCCAAGTTCTGCATAATAACCATACTCTGATAACGGCATACGAGCGCTTGGGTTGAAGAGCAAGATACTCATGGTTAATCCGAGTACACCTGCAGTTTCAATGAGTGCCATACCAAGCAAAAAAGTTTTTGAAATTTCAAGGCGTGCGCGTGGTTGGGTGATGAGTGCTTGTAGTGCAGCAACACCGGTTAAGCCTTCGCCAATACCCACACTAATGGACGTAACGCCAACAATCACGGCAATAGTTATAAAGTGGTATAAATATGTATCAAACATGGATTAATGACCTCCGCCATCTTTGTTGGTTGCAATACCTATGTAGGTCAGGGTCAAAACTGAAAAAATAAAGGCTTGTACAAAGCCTTCAAAAATACCAAAAAATCCTGCAATCACTAAACCCATACCACTAAAGTTGATCACTGCACCAACGATGCTTGAACTCACGGTATTGGTGTAAATGTTAGAGATGACAGATCCGCCAAGAATGTTACCAAACAATCTAAATGAGATAGATAAGATGGATGATAATTTACCAATAATATTAAGAGGCATCATAATAAAAACCGGTTGGAAGTAACCTTTAATATAGGTCCAAATACCAACCGTTTTTACCGTATAAAATTCACGGTATAAGAAACTCATAAGCCCGAGTGCAAGGGCTGTGTTCACATCCACGGTTGGTTCTTCTACATACGGAATAACGCTCATGGCGTTACACACAAAGATGAAAATAAAGAGCGATGCTACAAAACTAAAATGGTTGTACGAGAAATGATCAAGTGTTTGTTTACACATGTTCATCAGTGAAGTAACAGCTTCAATAAGACAGAACCGTACAATACTGTCTTTTTTATTAAGAAAATATCGGCACACAACTGTCAGGAGTACGATGGTGCCAAGCACAACTGCTGTAGCAATAAACGTTTCTGCTGTGACGTTGAAAAAAGGATGGACTAACCCGAGGGGTTTAAACAAAGGCCATGTTTTTTTGACGTGCAGAATATTAAGATTCATTGCCTACCTTTTACTGACAGTATAACGGTCCAAAAGCTTATAAAAAATAAGACTAGAACGAGTATACTATTCAGAAAAGGGCTTTTCAATATAAAGTACCAAGCGGCCGCAAATGAAAGCAGGCGAAGAGTGCCAAAGAGTCCTGAGCGGACAACGGCACTGGTGGTAGCAGTAGTAGGGAGCGCATGCTGGCGGACAAAAATGAATCCGTAGAGAGCTCCCATACATAATCCGGTACCTAGTGAGTAGAGCAAGGTTGTGTAGTGCATAGGGGTGTTAGATTTTCTTTAAACCTTTAAGGTGCCAATAGTCTGCAATAACTGGTGCTGGTCCGCCAATAGCAACAAGGCCACTGCGATCAGTTACCGATTTTTTTGCAGCTTCAAGAGCATCTTTAAATGATCTGAATGCTTTTGCTTTTACTTTGAAATTCTTAAGATCGTGAGCTACTTTTTCAGCATCCCATGATGTTTCTGTTACGCCAGCCTGTTCAGGAACAGGGCATACCATGATATGACCAGCAGTCTTTTTAAAGAAGTAGCGGGTTAAACGTAAGAATTCTTGGTAATCCAAATGATCTTTATGGAATGCCAATACGAGCGCAAGACCTTTAAGGGTGCGTTGATAATGCATTAAACGGATACCAAGTAAAAAGTTTTCGTACGCATCAATATTGCTTGGATTATCAATTAAAATAGTCGGTTTTTCTTTTTCAAAAATTTGGAATCGGCCGCCCAAGTTAACTGAAATTTCTTTCCAGAAATGTTCTAAAGTTCTTTTTGGATTAAGTTCAGATTCACGTTTTGCTTGGAGGGTAGGGCGCCCGCGTTGACCTTTAGTCTTATGTAAAAGGCTGTCCGCTTTAATGTATTGGTCATCAACGATATCATTGATAAAGATCGATGCAATACGTTCAGCAAGAGCTGCGCAACGGCCATGGAGTTGTTCAAACGGGTAGGTTAATGCAGGTAGTTTACGCACTGGCATTGCCCAAAGAGCACCAGCGTTTTGTGCATACTGAGACATACGCAATAAGTTTGTTTTGTTTTGATCAGCTGATACCACATGCGTACCGTTAGTAGCGCTTGCAAGGTATTCAGTTAAATTTTCTTCAAGAGCTAAACCTTCTGTATCTACTTCGTGTGCAGTGATACGAGTTAAACCAACAATTTTTGGTTGTACAAAGGTAGCTGGGTGAGAGTAAGCACCTTTATCAAGTTCTACAATAAGCACGTGTGCTTTTGCTTGATACGCAATAACAAATGCCATCATGGTCAAAAGTTCTTGGGTGGTTGCTTGGATTCCCTGCGCGCTTGCAGTGTTGATGATATCGTTAGCGATATCGGTAAAAGTTTTGTTAGCAACGTTTTCAGAATCGAGCGTAAAACGTTCTTGGTAAGATAGAATATGCGGAGAGAGCATGGTTGCTACGGTTAATCCTTCTTCAGTAAGAAGTCTACCAGCAAAATGCGTTGTTAAACTTTTTCCGTTAGTACCACAAATAAAGATAGCAGGAGTTTTTGCACCAGGGTGGCCTAGGGCAGCGTCCAGCGCTTTCATTCTTTCAAGAGATACTTGGCGGTTGGTATCGTGTGACCAATTACCGTCAAAAAATTCTGCAATTTCAGCATAAGAGCGTTGTTTGCCGCTTGGCATACTCTTAGCGCTGATTGTCGTTTTAATCGTGCTCATGGTTATTCCTTTACGTTCACTAACTTTCAAAATTCAATTAAAAAGGCGCATTTCTGACACCATAATCAAGTTTATGCCTTTAAGAGATAAAGTCAAACTAGTAATATTTATCTATGTTTTCAGGTAGAAATGTTTTCAAATTGAAAAGATTTAAGCTCTGCTGGGATATTTTTTCGGACAACTGATCGCTTGTTTGTAATGTTGAGAGCGTTACTTTTATAATTGATCAGAGAGCCGACTTTCAAAACGGGTAAGGGTTTCTTCGTAGTTACGGTTAACTCTTGCAAAATGGAGAGCGCTCTTGTCGTGAAGTTGTGCAAGACCAGCAAGTCTTTTGTGCAAGACGGCTAATGTTGCTTTTTTTTGAGTATTTTGTGGCTCACGAGAAAGTTCGCCTATTGTTCTTTGGAGGTCAACAATAGTTGCGCGTCGTGCTTTTTCTTCAAACTCGTACTTGGCACGAAGCTCTGTTTGAGATGTAGTTAGGTCTTTAATGTGTTCTTTAATCTCATAAATCTCATATTGAATAGCTGGCATGGTGTTGAAAGCGCGATGTACGCTAGCAGCTAAAGCGCGTAACTTTGTGCTTGTCATACTTGCAGTAGTAGTGTTTGGGATAGCAAGTAGGGTGGCAATAAGTGTGTATTTCTTCATATGTATTCCTTTAAAAATTACTATTTTGAGATCTATTTTTTATCAGTGCGAGAGTGGGCTGTTACCAAAAGCTCAGTATATTTTTTTTCAAGCTTTCGTATATCTGTTGCATAGGTATCATATTGCTTGGTGTATGCGTTTTGTTTTTCTACATGTGTTAACATAAGAACACTACGTTCATGGCGCAATAGTGCTACATGGTGTTGTTCTTGTGCATTGGGCTGCTGATCAGAAGACAGTGTAAGCTTATCTATTTGTTCTTGTAAGAGGTACATTTGCTCACATCGGTTTGTTGCTTGATATTCATACGATTGTGTGTGTTTATTTTGTCTATCTTTAAGCAAATCAATGGTTTGGCCAAGTTCATCAAGAGAGTCAAAGATAGATCTGTTACCTGTTAAGCAGGCGTGTAATAACCGAACAGGAGCTTGAGTTGTTACTCTGGTGAGTGCTCTTAGGGCAGTTGGTATATGTGCATTATTGGTTGTTGTGATAGCAAGAAGAACCGCGGGTAAGCTATATTTCTTCATAGGTATTCCTTTAATTTTTACTCTTGTATGGTCTATTTTTTTCTGTTTAAAGAACGGTCGCCTGTAAGAAGATTGTTATATTCCTCTTGGAGCGTAAGTATCTGTGTTTCGTATGCATGATTTTGCTTAGTATAGTCTGCGTGGCGTGTCGTTTGCAGCAATATAAGTTGGGTATATGCGTGATGTCGTATCGCTAAGGCTTGTTGAACCAGCACATTTTCTGGGTTAAAACAGCGTTCAAGTTTTATTATTTTTTCTTGTAGTGTGCGTATATGATCGTGTCTAGCTGCTGTTTCAAGCAAATATGATTGTATGTGTTTAGAGTGTTTACACTTAAGATCATCAATGTCTTGGCCAAGCGCAGCAAGTTTTTTAGCAAGAGGTTGTTGTGTTTTAAGCAGATTATTAAGTTCTTTTTTGTGCTGTTTTATTTGGTTTAAATTTTCTGTAAGCGCTTCTTCTCTTTCATGTTCTTCACACAGCCATCGTTCAATACCACAGTAGTTTATTTCAAGATTATTAATTTCTTGTTGAAGCCACGTAATACGCGCAGCGTGAGCATCGGTGCTTGCTGTACGAGATGCTTGAATTGCGTGTATGCTGCGAGTGCTTAAGAGTCTTAGTGTTCGTAAGGCAACTGGTGAGCTTGCATGTGTATGTGTGGGAATAAGAAGAAGTGCTGCTATAAGACTATAATTTTTCATACTACTCTTTCCTGTTTTAAGCGTATTAGTTTTCTACGCAGGGCAGTATAGAGGATAACAGGGGTATGCAACAACTTGTTATATAATAAAAAATGCCCCGGTGTTTGCTCAAAAGTATTTTTATGATGTTACAGCTTTAAAGAAGAAGATATCTGTTTCTGGTGTTCTTTTTGTTTACGTAACTTTATTGTATATAACCATATAGCTCCAGTTATACAAGTAGCCACTCCAGCCCATTCTGCCAACTTGGCAGGATCAACCTGATGTGGATAGAAAATTTTTTCAACTTCAGAACCACAAAACATGCAGATTAAAGCGTGGCATGTACAGCATAGTGTTATATGACTCCATAGATTTTCATCTTGCCAAGATCTTGTGAGATTTTTGCTTTTAGAAGTATTTGTAACAGGAAAATAGCAGGTAGATTCTGCGTGTACGTACCTTTGAGAGAGGGTAATAACTGATATAAAGAGCGTGAGATAATGTGTATGGTTCATAAAATTTTTAAAATTAATTGTCATCATAATAGTTACTTAGATTCAAGACGTATTGGTTGTAATATCTAAAGAGGGCTAAAAAAAACCCCTAAGTTGGTCATTTGATCGTTGTCGGTTTGATCTTCTTGCTCTTTAAAGATATTAGCAGTCCAGGTTTTTATTTTATTCATTATGCTGGTTGGTATCTCAATTATTTCATTTTTGGTTATTGTTTTATATGTATTCCATGCTTTACGAGGATACTTGGCTAGCATTGCATGACACCCTAGTAAGATAAGTGCTCTTTGTGTTGAGTCAATGACATACCGTTTTACATCATACGTATCAAAATTTTTATAGTATCTAAAAGCGCGCTCGGTAGAATATTTTTGATTGCAGAGCGTAGTGTGTACGAGCCAACAAGCACCAAGTGATGCGAGGCCATACGTGGCTGTTGTCATAATTTTTTTGGTTACCGATGGTTTTTGTTTGACAGTTGTTTGTGCAGCCTTTGGTTGGCATGAGCTAGTTTCTGCGCCGATGTTTTGTACGAATAGTAAAGAACAAAGGGCGATGGTTGTGTATTTTTTGATCATACAAATTTCTAATAAAGTTAGATGAAAAAATATAAAATATGGTCAATAGTGTAATAGTTTCTATTTTAGTTGGACAACGATCAATTCTATGGGCGTTGACGTTTCATTGACACTTTTGTGAATTTTATCGGCAGTTTCTGAAGGTCTATATACCCACTCTCCTTTTGGGAAATGAACCTTGGTAGTTGTGCCATCAGCTTCAAGCCGAGTAATGACTCCTCCGTGTAGAGATTTGACTTGTTGTGGATATTGATCGTAATGCATTTCAGTTTCTTCGTTGGGCATTATTTTAACATATGCTATGCATATATATTCATTTTCAAATTGTTTGATGTATTCCAAAGCTTGCGCGTTTGTTATCACTAAGCATAGAGCTACTATTGTAAAAAGTTGTTTATTCATAAGAGAGATCCTTATCATGTAAAAAAGAATATGAGCTTACTGTTGGCATTGAATCTTTTTAAGTGCTGGTGAGTAACTTGAATTGATATTTCACTTTAGACTTTATAATCACATTAAGAGTGCAGCGATACTGTCTTTGAATAATAAAACAAGTATTCCTGCTAAGGCTAAAAATGTGCCAAATGCAAACGGCGTAGTGCGTGTAAACGTACCATGAAGCATCATGGTTAGAGCCCATACTGATGCAAGAAAAGAACCTAAAAGTATGGTAAGCCAGACGCCAAGTACGCCGGTACATGCACCAGCTAGCGCGATATAATCAATATCGCCACTACCAAGGCCAGGTTGTTTATAGTACCAGATAGAAAGTTGGCGCGTGATACCCAAAAGAGCAACGCCTAAAAGTGTTCCACCAATACTATCGATATAACTAATTTCTAGATAACCGTAATAGGCTAGGGCCCACGCAAGTGGAACAAGATAGACTGTGGTTGCGCGTGCAATAAGCATAGCAAGAGCATCAGTATAGATAACCAAGCATGAAGCAGTTGCAAATACAGCATAACTTAAAAAATATTTAGCAGGACAGACGACATAAAAAAGAACGCACAGTGCGCCAACAAGAGAGCGTAAAAAAAGAGCAGTGTACAGTGTGTAAAAGAGAGGGACTGATCGAAGTATGGCAAGGGCTGCGTACCAGAGAGGGAATGCCCCAAAGAGAAAGCAACTTGCAGCTTTGTAGAACATTAGTCTAAATTTTCGTCCTGATCATCGTCATCGAGATCTGTGAGGACAACATCGCTTTTCTTAATGGTATCAAGCAGATGTTCTAAACGCTGAGTTTTTTCAAACGTTTCATCAAACTTGAAGGTGATGTCGGGAGTATAGCGACCGGGAATGCTACGTGCGAGTGATGCGCGTAACGATGGTTTGTAGAGTTTAAGTTCGTGTAGAACTTCTTTGAATTTGGCAAAACCTTTGTCGGTGTAGAAGAACACAGAGACAGAGCCTTTGTCAGGAGAAAGTTCAACGCGGGTGATACTTAAACCAGAAAGAGCCGCATTGTCACGAGCCGCCTCTAAGAGCAATGTTGAGATTGCTCGTAAAAGGACTGAGGACTTTTGGGCTCTTTTTACGGTGGAAACTTTTGTCATATTGGCTTATACAAGCTTTTGAGTAAGCATGCGCATGTAGTTTTGCTTGATTGCGCGCAGTAAACGTTTGCGACGTTTTTGCGTTGGTGATTCAAAGTACACACCACGTTTCATGTCTCTTACTACACCCTCGCGTTCAATCTTTTTCTTTAATTGGCGGAGTGAACGTTCTACGTTATGGCTTACATGAAGTTCGATATTTGTTTTTTTGCGTGACATGCGTTTTCAACAACCTTTCAACAAAAACAGCAGGATTAATCTACGTATTAACAGCTTTTTACTATACCTATTTTATGCTCCAGTGTCTAGTTTGCCTTACTAACCGCTCTGCTTATCAGAAGGTTGCGGTCATAGTTAATAGGCTTGTGTACGATTTATAGGCGCTGCGACGTGCTACTGGAAGCTGGAAAACGACCCCAAACGCTAGATTTGGCGAGAGGATATAGTTGAACCCAAGGTCAAAAATCTGGACTTTCCATTCAGTATCCTCTTCGAGCCTATCGGGTAAAAAGGCCGCATCAGGAGTATTGAGGGTGATTTTGTCCTTAGAGTGGCCTGCGTAATGGTAGAGTCCGTAGAAAGAAAGCTTATCTAAGAAGTTGTACGCATTGAATCCAACGGTGAAGTTCCAGCTGTCCCCTGGCGATACGTTAACCGTTGTTTTATATGGGTAGACCATATATTGCAGTTCGCTGGTTGGCACACGACGGATAACTGTTCTTTCTGAAAAGTGTGAGTAGCAAGCATCCCAGACAACTTCGATAGTGTTAAAGAAATCTAGTCCAAAGCCACCACGTAGTCGGAATGCGTTGTGTTTGTTGTTGCCGCCTAAAGGAATAGACAGGAGGTAGTCAGGATCGTTCCCTTTAGCAACACCGGCGGTAAAGCCTGCTTGTATAAAAGGTGTAAAGATGAAGGGTGCCCACTCTTCTGGGTCAGCGTTTGCATTGACCGGAAAGTTGTGGCGCGCAATTGCTGAGACGGTGAAATCTTCAGGGCCCGATTTGTGCCAGTCAAAAGTGTCGAGGTCTATTTGATCAAAAATTTCTGCGCGTTTGTCCATTAAGTATTGTTGAACAAGTTCTTTATTAGTAGTGAAATTTTCAGTACTCATACCCTGACCAGGAAAGACGACATCTGCTAGTGCGAGATCTGTTCTGTCGTCAAAGTAGGTGGTGGTGTAGGTTTGTTTTAAATCTGCATAACCACCTTGAAACGCAATGACAATATCTTCTATAGGGCGGAATGAACCTTCAAAACGTAAACCAACTTTGTGGTATTTAGCGTTCACACTAAAAAAACCAAAGTTTTGTGTTTCGTCACTAAACTCTTGGTCGCTAATGGTTGCAGTAGTGGGGGGAGTCAATCCAACAAACGCTTGTGCTCCTGCAGTAGCTAGTAGCGATGGTTGTGTTAAACCGCTTGGTACTGAACCGTAGGTCATACCGACCATGTTCAGACGGCCGTTGTAATCAAGCAGCGAGCAGTGTTCTTTTTTTTCGTTAGTAGCGCTGGATGCTTTTTGCCCGAACATGCTGATTGAAAAGTCGATGCGTTCCTTTATGCCGAGTGGTTCTTTGCCGGCAATTATTAATTTTTTTTCTGAATTAAGGAACTGGAACGGATATTGCGACGTGAATAATGGATACGGATCTGCTTGATTAAGTGTGGTATACCAGGCTTGGCAAGATCCCTGTAGCAGGAGTCCGGTTGCCAGCGCTAGGCGTTTTAGATTCATTACTGTCCTTTCTTCATTGACCTATCTATCTGCTTAGAGCATCCAGTTATACCACTCTGTATTTTTGTTCGTCAAATAACCGGTTCTATGAGCGGGTAAAAAGTAGCAAGTGAGCAACCTTTGGCTAGTTTGCTACCGCGTTAAAAGAGTCAAAGCAATTTTCTGCTGCAAAATAAAAAAGAAGGCATGCAGTTAATAAACCGGCCATGGTAATAATATTTTGACCAGATTGCCATTCCGTTTTTAAACGTAACAAGGTGATCATAGAAAGGATAAAAGCAATTACTAAAAACATGGCGGTAAAATTAAAAAAGAGTTCGTTACTGAGTAAACTAAAACTTGCAAAGATTGCTAGGCCGATTAGTGATGTGCAGGTTGTTTGATTAATGATACCAAATGCTACTAACTGGCGGGATCTGTTATTGCGTAACTTTTTAACAAACGAGAGTAGTAATGCACCAGACGACCAGATCATAGAATGCAGTGTGCCTAAGATTGCTGATATTAATGAGATGTGAATCATTTCAAGCAGCCACGGATTGTTAGGGAACATAACACTTAATGGGCCACTGACTGGTCCTGGATACTGTGCAAAAAGATCTAATGGTACTGCTAAGATGAGTGACATAACAAACGCAAGGTACAAGAGGGCGACGGCAGTCAGCGAGTACGTGATTGCTTTAGGAACATTTTTTTGCGGATCGCGAATAATATTAAAAAGTGATGCGGTAGATTCAAATCCAAAAAAAGCGAAAGCAACAACACGTGTTTCTTGAAAGATGGCTTTAATACCATGTGGTGCAAAGGGGACTAAGTTTGCGGTGTTTGCTTTGGTTAAACAGATGAGCGTGGTGCCAAGTAAAGGAAAGACGGTTAAGACAATTAAGATTTGTTGTCCTAAAGATGATAATGATACGCCTATAATATTTAATATGGTCAGACTGATTAATGATGCTAGGCCTGCGGTATATGCGGTGGTGGTTGGAAAATAACGTACAAGATGTTCACCAGCTGCGTGTGATAATAATCCCATGGCGATCAGTAATCCAATTAAGTAACAGGCGCTTGCAATAAGACCAACGGTATGTCCGCCCCACTGTTTTGCGTAGGTGTAAAAAGAACCTTCTTGTGGATAGAGCTGTGCAATGCGCGCAAGTGACTGTGCTATAAACCACACAGAAAGCGCTACAAAAGCAAAAGTGAGGATGCCTGCAGGGCCGACTTTGTCTGCGAGTACACTGGGAATTGCAAAGATTCCTGCGCCGATCATGGCATTCATACCTACAATAGTTGCTGTCAGCATCCCAATTTTATCAGAAGAGGCCGTTGACATAAGAAGTTCCTTTTAAGCCAAAAATTAAACACCATGGTGTTCAGTATACTCAAGAAAGCTTTTTTTAAAACTGAGAGCTTATTCTAGGGGTGCATACTAAGGACTGGGAAAATCTGATAAAACGGCTATTCTAGAACTACTATGAATACTTATTATTGCCTGTATTACACGGCACACGTTGATAAAAAACGGTGCTGGTTACTTTCTTCTATTTTGCGTGGTACTGAACATATTGCGTTTGATCGTTCACTTGATCCACAAACAAGTACGTTCGAATTCTTTGTGCCAGAAGCTATGGAAGCAGTCTTTTTAGAAATTATGACGTATATGCACACGCAAGGCGTTATTGCCGATCTTCAGAAACTTCCCAACCGTTTTATTTAGGTAAGCGAGCGATACACTCTTTAGCAAAAAGAGCGGCTGTAGAAAATGTTCGCTGTGCAGCAGCTGCGGCTGTTGTAAGAGCACGATTCGTTTTGATCATAGGGCTTTGCTCAAGATCTTTTTTAAGACTTTGTAATGCCTGTATGCGCGGGTGGATTTCTTTCCAGTCAGCACCCGTATCAAGCATATGGAGTAACAGTGCGTGTAGATTGTTTGCAGTAGTTAGTGGATTTTTTGATTGAAAAATAGCAACAGCATCAGCAGCGCATGCTAAATCTGTGTGTATGCTCGTTACAGCAGAAGGCTCAGTATACAGTGCTGCTTTAGCCACGGTTGTAATAATAGTATCAAGAGCTGCGGTAGGTAATTGTCCTACACTGTGCGCAAGTGCGCCTTTTTGTGCTGTAAGGCTCAGTGTAGGAAACACGGAACCGTTCACCAGTAAAACAGGTTTTTCAGGACCACAGCCATATAGGATTAATGGTGCAGGATCCATGTCTTGTTGTGTGCCATAAAGTAGTTTGATCTCTTTATCGGTAAGTAATGTTTCTTGAAGCATCTGTGTCATACGCATACGAAGATCAGCAGGAAATGGTGCGTGCGCGTGTTGAGCAAGTAGATCATGCGTATTGGTATGTGCATCTTTTAGTATTGATTCGGCACAGGTATCAATGCTCAATCCACTTTTACTTAAGAGGAGTTGATCTAATTTCATTACCAGTGTCATTCTATAATCGTAATCAGTAGATCGAGTTATTTTTTCAACACGGGTACTTGTTATATTTTTTACATGTTCACGTTCAAGACTACGCATGAGTTGTGTGAGCGTTGGTGTTGTGTTGTGACTATGAGTGTTGAAAGGTACAGAGGTTAGTGCCAATAAGATGGCTAGGCAATAGTTTTTCATGCCTCTTAATGTACCAGCTTTATATAAGCTTGCAAATGGAAATAATTATAAAATGTAAAAAATAGTTATGCGTGAGCGCATGCTGTATATCTGATAAAGACAGTAAGGAAAGCCTAGGGGTGACCAAGCAGGGGGCTTTTGAGGTATCTTCTAAAATTGATATAATTACAATTAGAATGAATTATGTTGAGCTTAGATATGAGGTTCTTTATGAACAAGAAAGTATTACTGTTGCTAGCATTGCTTACTGGTAGCGTGCATGTATCTGCTGGGTTTTTAAAATCTAATGCGGGTAAGTTGGCGCTTACGGCAGCTGTAACCTATGGTTTGTACGTATATGCGAAGAAATTTTTTAAGTCGCCCATTATGGTACTGACTAACCAGAGAATAGGTGCCATTAAAGAGCGGATAAAAAGTACGCCTCTTTTACCTATAAAAGAAATTTTACCTGATGGTCGCATGGTTACTTATACAGGTGAGCAATTGTTTATCGGTGATGGTTATGGACATGTCATGGTAGAGATAGGCTTAGAGTAATCAGATTGCGTATGTCAGATGGAGATGGTATGAAAAAATTATTACTAGCGATGAGTGTACTGATAAGTGGATATCTTTCTGCCGCTCAACCATTAACTCGATCTGTATTAGGTAGTTTAACGGCTTCTGCTTTAGCAGCTGTTGGTTATGTTATAGCAGAAAGAGTTGTAGAGGATGCTACAAAAGTAGTTGTGCCAGCAACATTAGAACAGATACAAGAAGTAACTACGTGTGGAATGTTGAAAAGCAGTTGTGCTTCTCTTGGTGATCGACTGATTACAGGTATTACTGCTGGTGTATCGTTATATGCGGTATATTTTTTATGGCGTTTGAAATGTGTTAAAATACCCCGTTCAACGCATCTAGCTTTTAGTTTGGGTGACACGTTAGGTTCTTATTTGGGCGTTAACACTGTTATATATCTAGAAAAAAATGACCAAGCCATGCGCGCTTTAGCAAAAGCTTTGGATGAAAAAAACTTTCTCTCAGATACAAAAGGTTCACATGCTGGGCTTCGTGCGCTGTTTCCAAACGAAAAAATGATAACCATCAGATATTCTCTGCCAGTAGGTTTTATTATGAGCGTCAAGGTTAATTTGGAAGATGATTTTACAGGTCTTCAAGAACTTGCTTATCAAGTATGTACGTTATTACTTAAACATACTAAGCAAGAAGTTGCTGCTAGAAGAGCATTGAACAGGGTACAAGCTGGTGTAACTGCTCTAGGTTATCCTGATTATTTAAAATAAAGAGGTTTATTATGAATAAAAAATTATTATTACTAATGGCGTTGTTAACAGGTACGGCAGGTCTTTCTGCTGGTAGTTTTCATTGGCGCGGATTAGCTCTAGGGGCAACTGCGGGTGCAATTGCTACGTATCTAGTCACAAAATTTTTTGCAGCTGATAATCAGCACATACAAAGACAATCTGTTGCTCAAGCAGCTGTACAAGTACAGCAAGTACAAGCTCAATACAATCCCGCAGCAGATATGGCTTTTACTGTAGAATTATCGAGCGTAAAGCCGTCTGGTGAGAAAAAATATGTAAATCGTGTATTGTATAAAAAGGTTCGTGATGTATCCCCAGAATGTATGCAATTGGTAGATAATTTTTTATCGGGAGCGATTTTTGAAGGTCCTTCAGGAGCATCTGCTGAATTAAAAGAAATACTATCTTCAACAGGTTTTAATCAATGTACGATTCGCTTTATGTCTCCGTTTATAAGTCCATCAGAATCGGTATTTGAGATGGTGGTGGATGCTGATGATGGCATTCAAGCATTGCAAGATTTTACAGTAAGACTTTATAGAGTATTATGCGATCCTAGAAATCTTATTCATGTGTATACGAATGCATAAAAATATTTGATCTGTTAATTCTGTAGAAAAATTTAAAAAGAGCCTGACTTAAACTGGGCTCTTTTTTTTGAGCTTATGTGGTGTTTTAAGTTTGTAATTATTTTTAAGATAAGCTCAGGAAGGCTTTTGGCAAAGGACTTTAAGTGTGATATAATTACAATTAGAATATGATTATTCTAATTAAGATGGAGGTTTTGTTATGAACAAAAAATTATTTTTAACGATAGCGTTATTAACTGGCACAACAAGTTTGTTTACTATGGAAGCGCCTGCTGCGGCAGTACCGGTAGAGCAACCGGTAAGATTGCAAGATAATAATAATATTATGGATAAAATTGGCTTGATGTTAGTTGTTGCGACAGGTTGTGATATTGCAAAAAAAATTATAGGCCCTATGTCTCTAACTGAAACAATAGGCGTGGCAACAGCTGCAGGATTATCAGGGTATGCGGCGCATCGTGTTTATCAAATGTTAAGTAATAAAAATAAAATTCGTGTGTTAACTGCAAGTGGTATTGGTTTATCGGTGGGTAGTGCTAGTTTAGTCTTAGTACCATTAAGGGGTCATAAACATCAGCAATTTGCAGCTATGTATGTGCAGAAAAAAATTGAGTCAGCGTTAGCTGATTACTTACAAGCAAATAATGCTGATACGCCATATGCTCTTCAAGGTCTTAATGGTATATTTTACTCGAAAAGTCTTGTATCTCTTACTCTGGCAAGAGAGTTATTTATGGCAAATAATTATGAACAAGGTGTAGAGATATTAAAATTAATACCCTATGCAGCTGTAACTTTTCCTGGCATGGAACAACATATTATGAGCTGGGTAGTATTACCTACAGCAGCTATTTTAAGCACGTTACAAGATCAAGGTTTGGTAGGCTACGATGAAGATGGCATGCGTTTAGGTAGAAGATAAAATAGACTTTAAAAATAAAAAAAGCTCGGTTACATCCGAGCTTTTTTATTGTACTTATCTTGAGAAAAGAGACAGTTTTTATGCTGTATGGCTTAGACGTTTTTTTATAGTTGCATAATCAAGTAGTTCAAGCAGTTCTGCCATCCCAAGACCTTTTTCTGATCCTGTTAAGAGATAACGCACACAAGAGAATAACTCTTTTGTCGGTACGGCATGTTCTTTGCCTAACGTCTTTAATGTTGCAAAAAACGTAGCGGTGTCAGCACTGTGCAGCGCTTGCTTAATAACAGTTATAACTTTTTCTGTGCCTGCTGTAGGTGCTAGCTGTGCAAGATGCGCATGGTTGGTAGTTGGAGCAGTAAATACAAAACTTAATAAGTGCACACAGTCTTTAAGGGTAATCATTTCCGGTTGTACATGCTTTAACAGTTGGCCAAGTTGTGCATCGGTGATATGTAATGTGCCAAATGCATCTGCTAAGTATGGCTTGCAGAGGCTTGTTAACTCATGCAACGGTGTAAGCATAATCCATTTTTGATTAACCCAACGGAGTTTTTCTACGTCGTACTTAATTTGTCCGGTTGATGACATATGTTCAAAATCTATGCTCGTAATCAGTTCTGGTAATGACATAATTTCTTTTTCAAACGAAACGCCAATAAGTGCTAAGTAGTTTAAGATAGCGCCTGGTAAAAAACCTTCTTGGCGCAAATCGCGTAACGAAAAGCCAAAATCCCGTTTAGATAATTTTGAACCGTCTAAGTTACACAAAATAGGCATATGCCAGAATGTTGGCAGTGGAGCACCCAGTGCGTGGTACATAGCTGCTTGACCAGCAGTGTTACTTAAATGGTCTTCGCCACGAATCACGCAGGTGATTTTCATATCAACGTCGTCAACAAAGTTAGCAAACATAAACGTTACTGAACCGTCTTGGCGTGTTACAGGGAAGTCTGAGAAGTTTTTCATTTCAAATGTTACGGGCCCGTGTGACAAATCTGTAATAGTGAGTGTTTGTGTTGGGTCTAAACGCATACGCCAGATAAAAGGTTCTTGAGCTGCTCGTTCTGCTGCAACATCGGCTGACAATTTAAAACAGGTTTTATCGTAACGTGGTGGTTGTTTGAGTGCTATTTGGCGTTGACGTTTTTTATCAAGCTCTTCAGAAGAACAGAAACAACGATAGACCAACTGTTTATTAATAAATGTTTGTAAGACTTCTTGATAAATGTGATTGCGTTCAGATTGAAAGTACGGACCATGACCGCCGTCTTTGCCCGGGCCTTCATCAAACGTAAGGCCGAGCCATGCTAAATCTTCTTGGATCTTAACAGCGTTAGGGTCAAAATTTCTTTCCGCATCAGTGTCTTCTATGCGTAAAACAAAGGTGCCCTGCTTTTGTTGGGCCATGAGGTAATTCATAAGGGCAGTACGGATATTACCTAAGTGCATCATCCCCGTTGGGGCAGGTGCAAAACGAACGCGTATTTTGTGTGTGGTCATGGGTCAAAAAATCCTTTTAAAATAGATACTTCTAGGGTACCTCCTGGGGGTTATAAAGTCTACTGGCTAGATTCTTTTTGACAGAGTCTTGTGGTCTTTGCTACCTTCTTGCCTGCTATGCACGTAAAAAAAGGAGATGTGTAGTTATGAAGCAATGTCTGCGTATTACCCTCTATGTCCAAGCTTATAAGCAAACGCTTAAAGACGGTATTCAAAAAGCCGCTAAAAAAGCTGGGATTGAAGGTACCGTTCAAAAAGTGAACGATAAAGAAATTACCGTTTTTGCCTGTGGGACAAAGCCTCACGTTGATGACTTTTTAGATGCGTTGCATCAAAAGGTCGCTACCAAGGAGCTTGATTTTTTAGAGATTGAACCATTTCTTAAAGATCGCGATTTCCGGGGTGTGTTTCGAATCATAGAATAAAAGCGATTGACTTGTACTGGGTATCTTATTACTCTAATTAAGATTTGGCTTTCATTAACCTAAGAAGGAAAAACGCCATGACAACCACTAAAGCAGTACTCTTGAGCGGCTTGCCAGTTGCATAAACTGTCGCAAGCGCTTTCTACGCGGCTCATCTAGCAGTCGCATCTTTCTCAAATTTATTTTTTTATATGTCGTCTTTATATAAAGTTCGACCAACTTTCACGAGGCATTTTTATGCGCACTCCGTTATTAGAAATACGTGGTGTTACCAAAACGTTCGGTTCTGGTTCACACACAATACATGCTCTTAAGGGCGTTAACTTAACTATTTATAAGGGCGAAATTTTCAGTTTGCTCGGAGTGAATGGTGCTGGTAAATCCACACTTTCATCGATTATTGCAACGCTGCATCCTGCAACAACGGGCGATATTATTAAAGATGGCCATTCCATCTACGATGATGTTGTTGAATATCGTCGTACGATCGGCTTATGCCCACAAAAGCCAAACATCGACATGATGTTGACCATAGAAGAAAACTTGCGTTTTGCTGGTCGATTCTTTTGTATGTCAGAAGAAAAAATCAAAGAACGCATGAAGTATCTTATGGAACGTTTTAATTTAACTCGTTATGCATCTATGAAGGCATCGGTGCTTTCTGGTGGGTATAAACAACGGTTTATGTTAGCACGTACCTTAATGCATGAACCGGAGTTAGTTATTCTTGATGAGCCAACAGTAGGCCTAGATCCTCACGTACGTCGTGATATCTGGGAAATTATTAAAATGCTTAAAAAAGAAAATGTGACCGTACTACTTACGACCCATTATCTAGATGAAGCAGAAAAACTGTCTGACCGTGTGTGCTTGCTAGATAACGGTGTTATTCAATTTATTGATACACCAGAAGAGTTGATGCGTGCTCATGGTGGTGCAAACCTTGAAGACATTTTTGTGAAGTTAATTAAAGAAAGCGAAGCTGAAGCAAAACAGCAAGAAGAATAAAGGTATATTGTTTATGAATTTATTAAGTTTTAAAACCTGTAGTCGTCTTATTTGGCGAGACTTGGTTGTATTTTTACCCAGTTTTTGGGACCGTCTGATAAACGCTGTTATTTGGGTTCTGTTAACGATTGTTGTGTTCCAATATATTTTTCCTACCATGGGTCTTAGCGCAGAGTATGGTGCTTTTATGGCTTGTGCTAACGCTATTAGCTGGGGCTTTTTTGAAGTGATGGAAAATGTATCCCGTTTTGTTGCGGATTTAGATGGTGAAAAATCTATTACGTATGATCTTACACTGCCCTTGCCGCAATGGATGGTATTTTGTCGATTAGCATTGGCAAGCGCATTGCAGGCAATGTTTATTAGTGTGTTTATTTTGCCATTGTCGATTGTCGTCTTGTGGAATAACTTTCCGCTTGGTGGCCTGTCTGTGGCAAAAGTATGTTTGATTTTTTTGGTATCGAATCTGTTCTATGGATTCTTTTCGTTATGGATGTCGAGCATCGTTCCCAATTTGCGCAGTATTAATAACATTTGGTCACGTGTGATTTTTCCTTTGTGGTGGTTGGGTGGTTACCAATTTAGTTGGGCAACCATGTATGAGATCTCGCCTATCACTGCTAAGTGCATGCTTGCAAACCCTGTTTTGTACACGGTTGAAGGTATGCGCGCTGCGGTGCTTGGTCAGGAAGGATACATAAACTTTTGGGTTTGTTTCTTTGTGATCTTTGCATGTACGGTGGTTGTAGGATATATCGCCACTAAAAGAATGCTTAAACGACTTGATTGTTTACCGTAATAGTTTTGATAAAGCTAATAATAAAAAATCCCCAGTTTTTCGCTGGGGATTTTTTATTGTGTATAAACCAGATGGTCTAAAAAATATTAGTTGTTTGCTAACTGAACAGCAGTACCTAACAATTGAGCATTATGATGAGCTCGTTGTGTAGCTGCCATGTGTGCTAATGAATATGCTTTTGATTCGTCAAACCAGTTTGCTTGGTTTTTGATTGACAAGATTGTTTGGTTAACAAGAACAATATTTTTATCGATAGCATCTATAACAGAAGCAAATGCTCGTTTATCTACGCGTACAAAAATTTCTTTAGTAGAAGTTAGTTTTGCAGATAATCTTACTAAGTGAGCAAATGCACTTGATCTGCCAAAATGTTCGTTAACAAAACAAAGATCGAGTGCTGCCAGTAGATCTTTTTCGTTTGTGTTGTTTAAAATAGCATCGATGACTTCGCGGTCTTTAGGATCCCATCCAGCTTGTGGCATGCATGCGTTATATGAAGCATATGCACCAAGTGCACCACCAGTTATTGCACCAATTCTTTCAACCCAGCCCCATTCTGAAGGTTCAAAAAGACGAGCATGAACTCTAGAGCCATCCATTCTGTAACCTAATGCATTAGCCATACCTAAAAGTGTGATATAACCAATTGCGCTTGAAAGTGCAGTGCCAGCAATAACGCCAACATGTTGCATTGGTGCTAAGTGGTAATATTTAACAAGTTGAGGTGCATCCATAATAGCGTCAACAGCATTAACAGGTTCTGCAGGAGCAGCGTGTGCTACGCTGGTGAGTGTTAGGAGGGAAAGAGCGAGTTTCTTCATAGAAACGCCTTTATAGGTAAGTGGGGTAATTTGATTAGTTCAGCCGCATAATCTATCCTACATAGTGGTTTAAGTAAAAGGTTTTTTCATGAAAATAGCATTTTTTAAAGAAGCTGCTTGTGCGGCTTTGTGCGTTTTTTCTCTCTGGGGAAATCCTTCTACTTTTTCTTTGATCTTAAAACCTAATCAACCTCTTACAACACATGCTCTTCAGGCAATACCAGAATCTTTTTTAGTCACTAGAATTGTTACGAGTTTGCCTGGCTATACTTCTGCTGAAATTGAATATCTCTTTTCTTTTAAGCCTCCAACGCTTTGTTTAAAAAAAAAATTCTTGGTGGGTGTTGAGCGTTTAAAAATGCAATCTCCCGCATCAGAAATAGAAATTTCTGCTTTAAAAATTCATGATGGATACGAGTTGCATGTTGCGGGTACTCAAGAGTGGACAGTGGGCAGAGTTAAGTACCGGGGAATGAACTTTGCCAAAGAAGAGTATGGTGTTTTGTATGATAGTACTCCTGGGGAGCTGTTTTCTCTAGAGCGGCATAAGCAGGCGCTTGAAGCCATAAAAAAGTCAGCTCAAGACCGGGGTTATCTTGATACCCAGGTAGATGATCAGTTAGTGTATCATAAAGAAGATAAGGTGGTTGATGTTTACCTGACTATTATGCAAAAATCTGTGTATAAAATTACCACGATTAATTTGGCTTTTACCGGCGCATTAAGTCGTTTTGTCCCTCAAGAGCGGGATAAACTTTATAAGAAGTTTTTTTCCGGCATGATCAAACATGCGTATAACATCAAAGATTTAGAGTTGTGTTGCAAAGAGGTTAAGCGTTATTTGTCTGAGCGCGGTTCTATTGGGACCGATTTGCATGTTCAAGATGTTATTGATCACGAGCAAAAGACGGTTGCTTTAACGATTACGCTTGGAGCATCTGAACAGCGTGGATTACAGTTTTTTGGGAATCATTTTTTTTCTACTGATCAGTTACGAGCAATTATTATGCGCTTTGGTAATGAGGCTGGTATTTTGCCACCTGCAGTTATGTGTCAAGAAATGCAAGAGGCATACCATAAAAAGGGTTTTTGGCAGGCACATGTTGATACGCATCAAGATGATGATGCTGACTATTTCATTATTAAAGAGGGTGCGCGTGCACGGGTAGGTAAAGTAACAATTTTAGGGGTGCAATCTGCGGATCATAAACATATAGTAACTACTTTTTTTAAAAAACCGGTTATGGGCAAAATGGTTGATGAAGCAGTGTTAGAAGATGCAGTAGATAAGATGATTGCCTGGTATAAAGAGCATGGATATAGCGATATTGAGTTGCTACAAAAAGAGTGGAAGTCTACTAAAAAGAAAGACCAATTTGATCTTGAATTGGTGATTGACGAAGGTGTTTGTTATAACGTCGCTCGTTTACGTATCAAAGATTTCCCTGAAGAATTACAAGATGCGGCGACGGCGTTATTGCCAGTATGTCCATTCCCGCTTTCTTTTGAATTGTTGGGGAATGTTAAAAAAACGTTGGTGCATCTTATGCGTATTAAAGGGTACGCTAATGCACAGGTTACTAGTGATATGGTCTTAACAGATACTGATTATGATGTTGTCTTTGCTGCGCAACCAGGCCCATTAGTAACGGTAGGCAAAATTATTGTTTCCGGTTTAACCAAAACAAAACATGATGTGGTCCGCTCGTTGATGGCAACTCAATCAGGTGACGTGTGGAGTAACGATAAACTGCCGCTTTCTTTTGTACATCTTAAAGCAACAGATGTGTTTGAAAGAATTTCCATTCAGCCGGTATACGGTGTGCATAAGCAAGAGCGAGATATTCTGCTTGCCGTACAAGATGACGAACCGTTTGAAGTAAAAGTTCGTTTGGGGTACGAGCAGTTGAGTAAAAACTTTGCGTTTAAAAAGGGCTCATCCTACACAGGCGGTGGTACTTTTTTATGGCGCAATCCAACGGGGTTTGCAGACAATATTTTATTTGATGTGGATATGAGTAGGTTCGAGCGTAAAGTTGGCTTGTCTTATAAAACGCCCTTTTTTATTAGTTTTCCTATGAACACAACACTCAAAACGTATGCTAATAGATATACACAACCTGTTGCTATTGGCTCTATTCATCCTTTATATAATATCACCCAAGAGGGATTTTTATGTGGGCTTAGCAAGCATTTTACGCATTACGATTGTGGTGCTACTGTAGGTTTTGAGTGGATGCTTATGAGCGATATTTCTGATCAGTTGTCCCGTGCTATTAATTTTAAAACAAATTTAATTGGTCAAAAAATTCCCTACTTTTTTGCTGAACCGATGGTCTATATAGATTTTCTTGATAATCGGTTAAGCCCTACCAAGGGTACGTTTGCTGCTCTTACCTTTAAAGGTATGTTTCCGCTGCGTGGAGAAGGATCGTATTTTGTTAAGGGGCTGATTGAGAACGGGTGGTTTGTGCCACTTGCGCCTCTTGTGTGGGCAACTCGTATTCGTATTGGTCATATTTTTAAACAAGAATTTAGTGCGGTTATGCCTTCTGAGCGATTTTATTTAGGGGGACCAAACTCGTTACGAGGCTATCAGGTTGATAAATGTCCGCCCTTGGGGCTCTTTGTGGATGATCAAGGCAAGTCGCAATGGTTGCAACAAGGGGGTAAAACGATGCTTAACTTTAATACTGAGCTGAGATTCCCTTTATTTTATAAGATGCTGCAAGGAGTACTGTTTCAAGATTTTGGGATATTGGTAGAACGTCCTCGAGACTTGGTCGTGTTCCCTGATAAGCCTTTGGCGGCTAGTGGTTTTGGGGTTAGGTATATAACGCCTATCGGCCCGCTTCGATTTGATATTGGCTGGAAATGGTATAAAGATCGTCCTGATGATGCGGCGTACGCTTGGTTTTTAACCTTTGACCATATGTTTTAGCCCAGGCGCAATTGCCTTTAACCAAGAAACCATTTATATTCAAACAGAATTGTTACAAAAAACCTACTCAAATTTAGGGGGTATTTATGAAAGATATTACAGGTCATAGTGATCACGCTCATGATATGGTTGTCGATGAAGTCATTTGTCATTTTCCATATGCAGTTTTTTCTGTCGCTTTTAGCTTGATTGCCGCAGCAGTTCTGGGCTATTTCTCTTTTGGTGCATCTAATAAAGCTATCGAACACGGTTCACATGTTTTGTTCCATAGTTTCCACTTTTTACATTTAGTATTTGCGGCAACTGGTGCAGTACTTACTTTTTTTAGATTTTCTAAAAATGTATTTAAAGGATTATTAGTTGGTGCAATAAGCGCAGTGTTTTTCTGTATTATGTCTGACGTGGTAGTACCGTATTGGATTGGTACTATGTTGGGTGTTAAGATGACCTTCCATATTTGCTTTACTCATGAACTTCATAACGTATTACCGTTCTTGCTTGTTGGACTTTTAAACGGTTGGATCTTAGGATACCACCCAACAGCAGTACAAAGCTTTTACGCATTGTGGTCACACTTTACGCATATCTTTGTAAGCTCAATGGCTTCAGTGTTGTATATTATTTCCCATGGATTCCATAACTGGTATAACTCTATGGGTGTTGTTTTTGTACTGTTAATTATTGCGGTAGTTATACCGTGTACGTTGTCTGACGTTGTAGTGCCGATGTATTTTGCTCGTAAAAAATAACTTGGGTGAACGCCTATGAGAGATATTGTTTTTAAAAATGTTTCAAAGTCTTTTGGCGGTGAGCTGATCTTAGACGATATCTCTTTTACCATTCCGTCTGGTAAATTCTTTGCCCTTCTAGGACCAAGCGGTTGTGGTAAAACAACTATCCTACGATTAATAGCAGGCTTTGAATCGGTTGATGCCGGCCAGATTTTTTTAGGTGATACGGATATTACGCATATCCCAGCCAATTATCGACGCATTAACACGGTGTTTCAAAACTATGCACTGTTCCCGCATATGAATGTGTTTAATAACGTTGCATATAGTCTGCATTTGAAAAAAATGGATAAAGACTTTATTGAGTACCGTGTGAACAAAGTTCTTAAAGCGGTACGGTTGGAACAGCACACGAATAAATCGATAGCTCAACTATCGGGTGGTCAGCAACAGCGTGTTGCTATTGCGCGTGCGATTATTAACGAGCCAGAAGTTTTGTTACTTGATGAACCGTTGGCAGCATTAGACGTTAAACTTCGTGAGCACATGCTTATCGAGTTGATGGATTTGCAAGAAACACTCAGAACTACGTTTGTGTATGTTACGCATGACCAAGCAGAAGCACTTACAGTAGCTGATACCATGGCTCTTATGAATTATGATGGTCAGATTGAGCAGATGGGCGCTCCGCGTGAAGTGTATGAATTTCCACAATCGTCATACGTTGCTCAGTTTGTAGGTAAAACAAATCTGTTTGAAGGCAAACTAAAATTGTTTGATGATGTACCTACGCTTGAAGTACCAAGCCTTGGCAAGTTCCTGCTTCAGGTAACGCAACGCACATCGTGGATGCAAGAAGGCCAACGAGTGGTTTTGGCAGTACGTCCAGAAAAAATCTGGATTAGTAAAAAGCCAGAACAAGGGTTTTCTAACCATCTACTGGGTAAAGTCTACTCGATTGTGTATCACGGACCATCGACGCAATATACGGTTATTTTGCAAAATGGTTCTAAGCTTGATGTGTTTGAACAAAATGAAGAACACTTTCCTAAAGCAAAAATTGATTATGATGACGAAGTCCATTTGTACTGGCAAAAAGAAAATGCGGTACTTTTAGAGCGCTAGGGGCTACGGATGAGAAAATTCTTTTCCTCAGAAAGTTCGTTTCTTTGGGGTGTGCTTGCTCTCGTGTGGCAAGTGCTCTTTTTTTATGTACCACTTTCTTTTTTGATAAGCACCAGCGTGGTGATGTTTTTACCATCATCGCATACCAGTTATTTTACCTTTAGCCATTACACAGCATTACTTGATAGCGTGTATGGCATTATCTTTTTACGCTCGCTCTTGTTAGCGGTAGGCACGGTAACTGCGACGTTACTGATCGCGTATCCTGTTGCCTATTATTTAGCTTTGCGTGTTGAGCGTTTTAAAACGGTATGGTTTGCATTATTGGTGTTACCGTTTTGGACCAACTTATTATTGCTCGTTTATTCATGGTACTTTTTATTGGAAAATGACGGGCTGTTAAACTCGGTACTGCTTAGTATAGGCCTTATTAGTACACCTATTAAGATGATGAACACTGCCTTTGCGGTGTATTGCGGCATGATCTACTGTTATCTGCCGTTCATGTTATTGCCTTTGTATACGTCGTTAGAAAAAGTTGATAAGCGTTTGCTGGAAGCATCTTCAGATTTAGGCGCTACGTATTGGCAGACTTTTAAGAATGTTATTTTACCACTGACTGCACCGGGTATTAAGACGGGCGTGCTCTTAGTATTTATCCCATCGTTTGGGGAATTTGTGGTACCAGCGCTCCTTGGTGGTGATAAGAGCATGTATGTTGGCTCAGTCATTACGCACTATTTTTTAACGATTAGAAATGTTTCTCAAGGTTCAGCATTTACCTGCGTGAGCGTCTTAGTCCTCTTATGTCTGTTGGGCTTAGGCATAGCTATTAACGCTAAAATCAGAAAATGGAGAGCGCATCATGGCTAAATATATACCGTATCAACGTGTGTTATTATCACTGTGGGTTGCGGCAACCTATATGTTTTTGTATGTGCCGCTATTGGTTCTGATTGTGTTTTCTTTTAATAGCGTTGCGTTTCCGTATCGCTGGGAAAGCTTTTCGTTGCGTTGGTATCAAGAACTTTTTAGCTCTGTAGAAATTTGGCAAGCGACTATCAATTCGTTACTCGTTGCATCGTTCAGTGTTTTTTTCAGCCTTGTTGCGGGGCTGATGTTTGTGTTGTGGAATGCACAGCGTTCTTCAGACATGATGCTTGGTTTTTTCTATCCTAACTTGGTAGTGCCAGAAATTGTTCTGGCCGTTGGCTTACTAAGTTTTTTTGTCTTTTTTAATGTACCACTTGGGTTAACATCGCTGATTGTTGGGCATACCTTATTAGGCCTTGGGTACACGATTCCTATCCTTCATGCACGTGTCGCATCGTTAGATTATAGATTAATCGAAGCATCGCTTGATCTAGGTGCTACACAACGCCAAACCTTTTTTAAAATTATTATACCGATGGTGACCCCGTCGTTAGTGGCAGCAGGGTTATTGGTCTTTATCTTATCGCTTGATGATTTTTTAATTGCCTTCTTTTGTGCAGGAACATCAGCACAAACGTTATCGTTGTATATTTATGCCATGATACGTACCGGTGTATCGCCGGTGATTAATGCGCTTGCTACCTGTATGGTGGTAGTGAGCAGTATCTTGGTTGGTGCCTTTTGTTCGTTACGAGTAAGGACGCGCGTATGGTAACATCACGTTTGATCTCTTTTAGAGTTTTGGCTGTTGCTCTGTGGGTTGGCACGCTCTTTACGTTTTTATATGTGCCTGAATTGGTTACCTGGTACAAGCCGTCCCGTTCCATTAACGTTTTTATGTGGTCAGGAACCGTTGCTCCAGAAGTGTTTAAAAAGTTTGAAGCAAAAACGGGCATTCGTGTACACGTGAGTTATTACGAAGGTAACGAAGAACTGTTGGTAAAGTTACTTGCCACTAAAGGCAAAGGGTATGATCTGATTGTGCCTTCTGATTATAACGTGCAGTTTCTTATTGAGCATTGTCTCTTAAAAAAACTGGATAAAACAAAACTAAATTTCTTGTGTCAGTTAAATCCAAAATTAACCGGCCATTATTTTGACCGTTGTAACGACTATTCTGTACCTGCGGAATGGTATTTTATTGGTTTTGCAGTTGATCGTAAAAAGTTCCCTCATGGTTTACCGGCCGCATCATGGGATACCATTTTTAACCCGGCTCACGATATGCGCTTGGCATTAATTAATGATAGCCGTGAATTATCAGGTCTTGCAATCCAGTATCTGTTTGGCGATTTACGTGCATTAACCGATGCAGAAGTTGCTCAGGTTATGCAGCTCTTAAAAAAACAAAAGCCGTATGTTGAAGCGTACTCAGATTTCCGTGGTGATTTTTTGCTTGAGTCTGGCAACTGTTCTTTAGCGATGATGTTCTTTTCGCACATTGCAAAAACATTACAACAGGACAGCAACTTAGCTTTCTTGGTTCCGCAAGAATGGACCTTTTTAGGGATCGAAAATTACGCGATTCCTGCACTTTCTACCAAAGAAGATTTGGTCTATCAGTTGCTTAATTACTTATATGAACCTGAAGTGCAAAAGTATAATTTTGAACATGCTTCCAGTTTGCCGGTGCGTGCTGATGCTGACTATTTGTTTAATGCGCCTGTCATTGGTGAGTATGCTCGTTTGATGCATCCAGAAAGTACGTATAAAACTATTCTGTTTAAAAACACGCTGACTGATGAACAGGTTAATAAAATCTGGTTATCTCTTAAGGGCGGCTTTTAAATCTTCGTCCGCAATTTTTTGATCTATCATTGCTTGGCTGGTGATTGCTCCCGATTGTTCATCAATGATAAAACCCATGATATCTGCACATTGCTGCACCATGGTGAGGTATCCGGTAACGTACGTGGTTCCTCTTTGATCATCTACATTTTGTAAAATGTCTTTATTTGTTTGGAACAGTGCGCTGATGATCTCTTGCAGTTGAGGATTTTTATCTAGGGTTGCAAGTGCAGGAGCGATTGTTTTTTGGATCCAGTCGTACAGTTCTTGCTCTGTTGGATTGAGCCTTATAGGTCCAGTATTTTTTTTAAGAGATGGCAGTGAGTAGGTAGGTATTTGGCTTGGGGGAAACGTAATTGTGGTTACTGCTTTATCAACTTTTACACCAATAATGCTTGCTAGTTCTTGTACAATATCCGTGTAGCCGCCCATGTATGCAGTTCGTATTTTTACATCTTTTATGGTTTGTAAAGTTTGTTTGCCTGCTTTAAGCAGAGCGTTGAGTGGTGCCTGAAGTTCAGGTTTTTTGCTTATGGCCTGAAGACTAGCCGTGAGTGATTGTACTTTGGCGTATGTCTGTTGTGTTGCGGCTTGTTGCTCTGCAAAAGTTGGTGCTTTTTTAGTAGGTTTCTTTTGCCCTTCAGGTTGAGGAATGTAATCAAGAGGGTACAACTGAAGATAAGAGTTTGTGTTATTGTTTGCGGCGTAGCTTGTGTTGCTACTGATAAGCATGGCTAAAACTGTTGCCAGTATGTAAAAAATATTCATCTTATTGTTCCCCCTTTTTTCTAAAACTATTCTATTTGAATAGTACAATAAGGCCATCTTGTTGGGCAACAGTTTATACATGCTTTACCAGGTAGAAGCTTAAGATGGTTTTGGATTGAGGTTTATGCATGTTGGAGTATTCTATATGTATAACCATAGCTTTTAAGTAGATTTTTATTGATGGATGATCCGTACCATGGCAAAAAAATTTTATGTAACGACTCCTATTTATTATGCAACGGCAGCACCTCACTTGGGTACTTTGTATTCAACCGTGCTTGCCGATGTGGCAGCCCGTTGGCACAAACTGCAAGCGTACGATGTTTTTTTCTTAACAGGAACAGATGAGTTTGGGCAAAAAGTTGCTCAAGCGGCCGAAAGCGCAGGTAAACAGCCAAAGGCGTTTGTTGACCAGTTTATAGGTGCGTATAAAGATCTTTGGGCTCAGTACGGTATACATTATTCCCATTTTATACGAACTACCGATACGTACCATGTCAAAGCAGTTCAAGAATGGATTAAGGCTTTGCAAGAAAAAGGCGATATTTATAAGGGTGCTTATCAAGGATGGTATTGCATGCCATGCGAAACCTACTTAACACCTAAAGATGTTCAAGAGGGTGTTGATACACCACCGTGTATTTCTTGTCAGCGTCCAACACAGTTGGTTAAAGAAGAGAGTTACTTTTTTAGATTGTCTGCCTATCAAGATAAGTTGTTAGCATTTTTAGAGGCTCATCCGCAGTTTATTACACCTAAAGAACGTGCTGCAGAAGTTATTAGTTTTGTAAAAGCAGGGCTGCAAGATATCAGTATTTCTCGTGCTACGTTAACGTGGGGCGTACCATTTCCTGGTGATGATGCACATGTGACCTACGTGTGGGCTGATGCATTAAATAATTATATTACTGCTATTGGCTATGGCCAAAAAGATAAACAGGCTGCATTTGAAAAGTGGTGGCCTGCTGACATGCAAGTGCTTGGTAAAGATATTGTGCGATTCCATGCAGTGTTCTGGCCAGCATTCTTAATGGCATCTGGTTTGCCATTACCACACCAGTTATTAGTACATGGGTGGATTAAAGTGGGTGAATATAAAATGTCTAAATCGCGTGGCAACAGTATTGATCCGCATGCATTATTACAAGCGTATGGTGCTGATGCAGTGCGCTATTATTTGGTGCGTCAGTTAGCTATTACGCAAGATGGCCAATTTAGTATTGAAGATTTAGAAAAAACGATTACCTCAGATTTAGCAAACGATTTGGGAAATTTACTTAATAGATTGTTAGTGCTTGCAGAAAAAAATAATTTGTCCGTGTTGAATAATCATTCGTGGTCGCCTGTAGAAGAGCAGTTGCAAGAAACCTTGCGTGTTACCGTTACGACGATACGTAAAGAAATGGATCGTGGTTTCTTCCATCTAGCAGTTGCAGGTGTTGCAAGTTATACCGCACATTTAAATAGTTATTTCCATGCACAAGAACCTTGGAAGTTGGTGCGTACTGATGCGCAACGTTTTGCTACGGTACTCAGCGCTACCGTACACGGGCTTGCATCAGTTGCCTATCTGTTATGGCCTATTATGCCGCATAAAATGGAAGAGCTGTTAGCATGCTTAGGACATACGGTGCGTGCTGATGTTGACTATGTTGCCCGTTGTGAACGCGCACAATGGAACGATACTTATACCTTACATAAAGGACCTACCTTGTTTGAAAAACCTGAACCAAAAGAAGAAGTGGCTGCTGTTGTTGAAGAGCCTACGTATATTAGCATAGACGATGTTGTTAAAGTTGATCTGCGCGTTGGTACTATTGTTGCGTGCGTTCTGGTAGATGGTTCTGATAAATTATTAAAGTTAACTGTCGATCTTGGTGAAGCTGCACACAGAACAATTTTTTCTGGTATTAGAAAGCATTATCAACCAGAACAGTTGGTGGGTAAGCAAGCGGTCTTTGTTACCAATTTAAAACCGCGCAAAATGATGGGCCAAGAATCACAAGGTATGTTGTTGTGTGCTCAATCTGAAGGTGCATTTTCTTACGTAAGTCCGTATAGTCCAGTTGCTAACGGATCAAAGCTCAGCTAAGGTAGAGCGGCAGAATATCAAAGCGTTATTAAAAAGAGAGTTTAGGTATGAAAGTTTCCCGTTTTGGACATTATGTCCGCAGATTTACTGAGATTGGTCCTAGTAAAGCATTAGAAGTTATGTCTTATCGTGTGCAAAATTCATTTTTTGAACAGTACACACGTTACCAGGCGGAACGAAAACGGGCTTCTCATACATGGATTTCTATTGCGCAAAAACACCGCCTTGGCGCTTTTGAAGAGGCGTGGGCAGATCTTAAGAAACGTTCATTTACCGTTTTGCCAGATCTGTATACTGCAGAAATAGCTGACACTAAAAAGTTGGTGCACGAAGCGCAGAAGTTTGCACATAACTGTTTTGATATTTTAGGATCACGTGATCAATGCCTGATGACTATGCCATGGCATAGTGACTTTAGATTGCGTTATCAACATCCAGATGCTGATTATTTGTTTGATAAGAGTCTTTTTTATAAAGACTTTATGATTACACCTGGCCTGACAGATCGCTTGATTAAAGATATTAAAGTGCCATGGGAACTCTCTCGTTTTCAGCATTTACTCCCTATGGGTATTGCCTATTCAAAATCGCATGATGCAATGTATGCACAATCGTTCATGGAGCATGTGCAAGATTGGATGGACGAGAATCCATTTTTACTCGGGCCTAATTGGGTATGCCCTATGGATGTTGGTATTCGCGCACTTAACTGGGTGGTTGCCTTTCATTATTTTAAAGATAGCCAAGATATTCCGGTTGCATTCTGGCAACGATTTGTTTGTTCGCTCTATGACCATATGATCTACTTAGAAAATAATTGGGAAGTGTATGCAGTTACTTCAAACCATTATCTTTCTGATCTTATTGGGTACTACTATTTGACCTGGTTCTTTGCTGATTGGAAAGGCATTTCAAAAAAGCGTGACTGGTGTTACAAAGAGTTTGTAAAAGAGTTTGAAAAGCAGGTGTTTGAAGAAGGTGCTGACCATGAAGGCTCAACACGTTACCATGTGTTAGTGACCGAAATTTTCTACCATTTCTATCTCATGTGCCAAGAGCATACATTAGCTATTCCAGCATCGTATGTAGAAAAATTACAGCGTATGTTTAGTTTTATAGATCACATCACTATTGGTGACCAGTATCGTCTTAAGATTGGTGATGATGATTCTGGTAAAATCTTATATTACGGTATTACGCAACGTATGGTAGCAACTATTGCTCGACCTGAAGAATCGGTAAAAACATTCTATAAACAGTTTGGTTTAGCCGTTTTAAAAAATAAAGATATCCATGTCACCTTACGACACCATGCATACAGTCTTACGCAACCATCGGGCCATTTCCATAACGATGTGGGCAGTGTAACGCTTGGTGTACGTGGCATTCCGGTATTAGTTGATCCAGGTTCGTATGTGTATACACCGTCAGCGTATTGGCGTAACTATTTTAGATCAGCTGCACAACACAATACGTTTCATATTCAAGATGTTGAGCCAATACTGTTTGACGATCGTCTCTTGTTTAATCTCGCTATTCCCACACATACACCGCAAGCATCAGCATGGACAGTGCACCATAACTTATACAGCATGTCAGCTGAACGGCACGTTCAGTTTGCTTCTGATTATTCTGTTATAACATTGACTGATACGTGGCAAGAAGATCCAGGCGAGCAGTTGATGACCTCTTGGAATTTTACACTTGCTCCAGGTATTGAACCGCGTCAGGTACAAGGTGGATGGGCGTTGTATCAACAAGATCAGTTGTTGGTAACGTTAGCTTCAGAGGATATAACGTTTACGGTACATGATGGGTGGTATGCAACGGCTTATGGTACCAAGCAACCAACTAAACAGTTACGTGCAACTGCTGAACTGACTATGCATCCAACAGTGATTACGCTTCAGATACAGTAATCTGTGGATTTGAAGTAGTTTTTGTTGGGCTTTGTGCTTTTAAAAGTTCTGTAAGCTCTTCGTTAGTTGTCTTTGCAAGATTCCACCATGTAGGATTTTCTTCTTTTGGTAGAGGTGATGTTGTAAAACATTCTGCTAATGCTTGATTGAGATAATCAAGATTGTTTGTGTTACCTGTTACTTTTAACCTTTGAATTTGTTGTGCGAGTCGTTCAAGGCGTGTCATGCAAGTTTCTGAATCTTGGTGGTTGTCTGATCCATGCGCGCTAGAAGCTATTACGAGCGACAGTGCAAGTATGCTTAGTTTTTCCATCCGCTAATCCTCCTAAAAGATTATTGTAGAAATTTGTATCGTTAGTCTCTTAATGGTAAGCATTAATTCAAGACAGTATACAGCAATTTAGCCCCTAATATAGGCAGTTTTTGCGCCAGATCATTAAACCCGCGCATAAATCTTTATTTTTAAGATGTCTTATGAGTAATGTAAGTTCCATGAGTTGATTCTTAAAAGGAATAGTAATGAATTTAAACTATCTACTTTTGCTTATAACGTTATGTGGCTCTGTTTGGTTGCCAGCAGCAGATGGTACACTGAATACAGCATTCTTTAATGCCGCAGGAAACCTAACGCCGCCTAATGGAGGTGGTACAACACCTGGTATTTGGTATGTCCCCAATTCTGGTAATTATACCGGTAACATGCAAGCATTTAGTGTCGTTATGCAAAAAGGAAAAATTCTTGTTGGGGGTTACATCCGTGTCAGTTCCAGCATCACGCCATGTATTCTCCGTTTGTTTGCTGATGGTACGGTTGATACAACGTTTGGTACAAGCTCGGGGTTTACTTTTTTAAATAGTGCTTTTTTTGGTCAAACCGGCACATTTATTAATATTGGAGCAGGGGTTGCAAATGCGGTATTAGGGCTTGCTGTTGATGCTAATAATAAAATTCTTGTTGGTTGTCGTCTTGTTTTTACTGCTAATCCACAGCGTTTTGCAGTAGTAAGATTATTAGAAAATGGTGGACGGGATATAACCTTTAACCCTGGTCCTTCTTTTGATACTAATTATGGCGGTAGTACCCCAGGTCTTTGGTATATTACAGCGGCTAATCCCATTTTTACGTCTGGCAACAGCGCATGTTCTGCTCTTATGGTACAGTCTGATGGCAAAATAGTGATGGCGGGTTTTGTAGGTTTAGCGGGTGTTGCAACAATAATAATTGGACGTTTAAATTCAGATGGAACGCTTGACACAGCAGGTTTTAATGCGGCAGGGACGGTGCCAGGATTGTGGTATAAAGCAGATGCTGCTACTACTCCTGTTGATGTGCAAGTAGCATATTTCAATTCAAATACTGATTGTATAAGTCCTAAATCGATAGCTATTCAGTCTACTGGACGTATTCTTGTTGGGGGTAGATTGCATTCTACAACTCCTAATTTAGTACGCGCGGGTATTATTGCGCTTACGTCTGCTGGCATTATAGATACTACTTTTAATCCTACTCCATCAGCATCATCAACTATGGGGGGCGATATTCCTGGGTATTTTGTTTTCTTAACAGGATCGGGTAGCTTTAGCACAGGAGCAGTTAATGGTCTTGCTATTGATTCTGCGCAAAATATTCTTGTAATAGGTTCTACATTATTTAGTGGTACAACTTCTGTATTTGTAATGCGGCTTACACCAAATGGCGTCATTGATCCCACTTTTGGAGGTCAAGCATCTCCTTATGGTGCAACTGCCGGATTGTGGATTGTGACAAGTTCTTCTGTTTTAAATAGTACGGGTATTGGTTGTACGGTTGCTCTTGATAGTTTTAATAGAATTGTTGTTGCCTTTACAGGACGTATTGCTTCAACAGCATCACAAAAAATTGCCGCTGCTCGATTAACGACGGATGGGATATTGGATACCACTTTTAATCCTTCTCCCGGTACGGGAAATCCGTATGGTGGTGTTGCTCCAGGCCTTTGGTATTTTTCTACGGATAATACAGGAACGTTTGATGGGACTAATCATACAAATTCTGATATGGCTGTATCTAATAATGGTCAAATATTTTTAGCATGTTATCCCACTATAGCAGGTCCGGTACAGCGTTTTGCCTGTGTATCGCTGATTAACAAATGTGGCATTTTACAAGATATAGCATCACCGTTTAATACTGGCGTAAACGGTTTAATTTTAACAACAACGATTGATCAAGCGGGGAGGTTGTTAGCAGGAGGTTATTACAGTAGTAATGCGCAACTAACTCGGTATAACCCTACAGGTACTGTGAGGGACTCTGCATTTAGTGGAGATGGAGTAGCGCTAGGTGATTTAGCCACAACAGCAACGATTAACAAAGTAGTTAATTCGGGAACAGGTTATTTGGTTGCAGGTGTAAGCAACACGAGCCAATTTACAACAGCGTTGTATGACAGTAGTGGATTGCTTGATACTGCTTATAATCCTGCAGGAGCAATACCTGGTGTAGTATCAGAATCGACTGTTGGGGTGAGTCAAGCGTATGATTTGTTGATTAATGGAACGGCGCTTACAGTAGCAGGGTTTACAAGTACTAATCAGCCAAGTGTTATTAATTACGAAGCAGCAACAGGAGCGCGTAACAATGCTCTTGGTCAAAATGGATGGCAACAGTTTGGTTATATAGGAACGGGTGCATTGTACGGCGTGCAGTTTACAACAGGACTTATAAAGTATGGAGCAGGCCAGGGTAGTAATACAGCATTTGTACGATCATTAGGAAATCCTGTCGGTCTTTTACAAGATACTGCCGCGCCTTTTAACACTGGTGCAAACGGGTTGCTTTATACCACAACAATAACACAAGCGGGTAATCTTCTTGTAGGCGGACAATATGGTACTACGTGGGAAGTTGTTAGTTATACACCAGCTGCTGCACGCGATGGATCGTTTGGTACTAATGGTATTGCTGCAGCACCATCGGGATTTAATGCTGGGCGCGTGCGCGCAGTAGCGCTTGATAGTGTGGGTCGCATTATTGCAACTGGGGCAACGATCAATGCGTCTCCTGAAATGTTTACTACGGTAAGATATAATAGTGCGGGAACATCTTCAACAACAGGACGAGAAACTACGTTTGGTGTTGGAAGTGGTATGGGGATCTACGTGAATGAGGATGATACATTTGAGGTGGTTGGTTTTACAACAACAGGCACATCAGAAACACCAACGATTATGTCGTATGACGAAAATGTAAACTTGTTGAATGTTGATCAATTTACAACATTAGTACCAGGTCAATTTTATGCAATTCAAGAAGCGGATGGTAATTTTTTTGCAGCAGGTTCATCTGTTGATACGGCAATTTTATATCCATTGCTTGATGGTACAGGGTTATTGCGAGACACAGAGCCACCCTTTAATACAGGATATAATGGTCGTATGTATGGCGGCATCATGGACAGTAACTTTTCTATTGTGTTGTGTGGTACGTACAACAATATTTTTACCGTAGTGCGGTATACCAGTGTTGGTGAACGGGATCCCTTTACCGTAGGTGTTAATGGAGTCCTACAAGAGCCATCTTTAAATGCTGCAACGGGATATGCCATAACGCAAGACAGTGCAGGTAGTTACTATGTTGCCGCAGAAAGTACCGTCGATGGTAATCTTGTGTTCACGGTGGTGAAGTATCTCTATAGTGGTGTGCTTGATACTACGTTTGGCAACGGCGGGATTATTCAAGAAACAGCGCTCGGTATTGGTAAAGCGAGTGCAATAAAAATTAACAGCGATGGCACTATTTTTGTTGGTGGCCAAATAACGGTTAACGGTGTGTTATTGCCGACACTTATTAAATACACTTCTACAGGCGCCCGATTAAGTACGTTTGGTACGAATGGTGTGCAAACGTTTAGTAATTTTGGTACGGGTACTCTTAATGATTTGACTATTATAAGTATCAGAACTGTAGCTGCGGCAGGCCAAATGGGAAGTGTTGCAACGATTGTAGAGTTTGGACAATCAAGTGATTTGCTTGCGCAATTAAATAATGGGTTCTAAAAAAGTTTGAGAGGCTGTTATGCATGTGCGTCATAGAGTAGTGTTTGCAGTAAGTTGCATGTTTTTTTCAGCATATGCAGCAGATGGCGCTCTTAATACTACAGGGTTTAATACTGCTGGTAGTGCAACGCCTCCTGCTGGCGGTGGCTTAACAGCAGGTATTTGGTATGTACCAAACAGTGGTATCTATACGGGTGATTCACAAGCACTTGCCATAGCGCGCCAGGGGAATAAAATTCTTGTTGGCGGATCAATTCGAGTAAATAATATTCCTACTGCCGTTATTATGAGATTGTACGCTGATGGTACAGTTGATACTTCTTTTGGGTCTGCAGGTATGGCGCTTATAAACACAGCATTTTTTGAGAGCACTCTTACTATTGTAGGTGCATCAACCAATCAAAATTCAGTTATGTCTGTAGCGGTTGATGCGAATAATAATATTATAGCGGGTTGCCAGTTGGTGATTACCAGTGGTTCTGTATTACGTTTTGCGGTAGTGCGATTATTGCAAAATGGTATACGAGATAAAAGTTTTAATACGAGTGCACACGCTGCTTATGGGGGTAGCGTTCCTGGTATCTGGTATATTACCGGTACTACTACGTTCATTACCGCAAGTTCATGTAGTTCAGTTGCTGTGCAACCTGACGGAAAAATAGTTATGGCTGGATATGGAGGAGTTCTTTTAGGTACACAAAATCTTCTTATTGGACGTTTGACATCAGCGGGAACCCGCGATACAGCACATTTTAATGCATCAGGAGCTATTCCAGGTTTATGGTACAGATCAGATGCTACATTAGTTACGCAACTTACTTACTTTAATGCTGATACTGCGTGTTTAGGGACTAAATCTATAGTTATTCAAGCAAGTGGTAGAATTCTTGTAGGTTGTAGATTACACAGTACTGTCCCAAATCTGTTACGTGCAAGTATCATTGCGCTTACTTCAGCAGGTGTTCTGGATGAAACCTTTAACACGAGAGGTAGTAGTACCATAGGTGGTACTATTCCTGGGTATTTTCTTTTATTAACAGGGTCGGGCAATTTTAGCACGGGGCTAGTGTACGGTCTTGCTTTAGACGCACAAGAAAGAATTTTGGCTATAGGTAGTACGCGTTTTAGTAATACTCGTCCTTTTGTCATGCGTTTAACTTCTGATGGTGCACTTGATGCTTCTTTTGGAGGGCAAGCATCTCCTTATGGCGCAACTGCAGGTTTTTGGATTGTAACTAATAAGAGTTTGTTTGATGGATCAAATGGATTTGGAACAGTAATTACACTTGATAGTTTACAAAGAATACTCGTTACCTTTGCAGGTGTTACGTCAGGAAAAAAAATTGTTGTTGCCCGTTTAACAGCAGAAGGAATACTTGATATTACTTTTAAATCAGCATCTACAGGGAACCCATTTGGCGGGGCGACAGCAGGTTTTTGGTACTTTTCTACTAACAATTCCGGAATTTTTAATGGTAAAGAGCATATTTCTTCAGACATGATAGTGCTTGGTAATGGCCAGATTTTGCTGGCTTGTTACCCATCAGTATCAAAAGAAGTGCAACGGTTTGCTTGTGTATCGCTCATACATAAAGTAGGCATTTTACAAGATACGGCATCGCCTTTTAATACAGCAGCAAGTGGATTTATTTATACTACTACTATTAATCAATCGGGGAAATTAGTGGCAGGTGGTCAGTATGGTACAGGTGCCCATCTCATTCGTTATAACGTTGCAAGTAGCACAGTGCGAGATGTTGGGTTTGGTGGGGATGGTGTGGCAATTGGTGACTTAATGACAACTGCAACAATTCATAAAGTGATTAATGCTACAAGTAATGGATATTTAGTAGCTGGTGTTAGCAATATGAATCAGTTTACTACAGCTTTATATACAAGTGCAGGAGCGCTTAATACTGCTTACGGTTCTGCAGGTATAGTGCGAGAAACTGCTGTTGGTGTAAGCGCAGCATATGACATAATACTTAATGGTACTGCGCTTGCCGTAGCAGGAACAACGAATGGTGATAGTTCGACCGTGATTAACTATCATAGTGGCACAGGTGCTCGGAGTAGTAGTTTGGGGAATAATGGATACCAACAGTTTCCAGAATTTGGATTGGCCGCACTCTATGCTATTCAAAAAGGATCAAATGGTAGTATTTTTGGGGCAGGTGCTTACCAGCCATAAAGTGCTTAAGCGTATTATATAATGCTTTAGGCTTTGCCAGATTTAAGTCTTTATTTCACCGCATTTTTATTGGTATTTTGTATAAAATGGCCAGTTTAAAAAAGGGAAAAAATGAAGCAAAAAATACTCCTAACTATAATTTCCGGTTTGATATTTATTGATATAGGCGCACAAGATGCAAGTGAGCTTACCTACAGATCTTTTTCTAATGGTGTAGCGTTCGTGAGTTTACTTGCCAACAAAACGGGCGTTAAACAAGATACAGCGGCTCCTTTTAATACTGGTGCAGTTTCAATGGTTGTTACTACTACTATTGACCAAGCGGGTAAATTAATTGTTGGTGGTTACTATGGCACGAATGCAACGTTTGTTCGTTATACAACTACGGGATCGCGTGATACAACGTTTAATACAACAGGCGCTTTATTGGTAACAAGTTTGGCGAGTACTTCAAGTATTAATAAGGTTATCAATGCCGGCACGGGGTATATAGCAACAGGACAAAGCAATAATAATATGGCAACCGTTAAACTAACTTCAACAGGTGCGTTAGATACAACATTTAACGCTGTTGGATTTGTGGTAGAAATGGTTTCTACAGGGACAAGTATTGGGTACGATATTATTCTTAATGGATCTACGCTTGCTATAGCTGGTTTTACTTCTCCTGCTGGTACCGATAGTCCAACGGTGATGAACTATAACGCAACAACAGGTGCACGAAACCCTGCTATTGGTAATAATGGGTATCAACAGTTCCCAGAGCTTAAATTGGCAGTGTTGTATGCGATTCAGCCTGTTGGAACAAGTAGATATGCTGCTGGTTGTCGTCAGCCGTAATTTTATAAAATAGTTTCTTTAATAAAGATGGTCGTCTCTACTTCAGGTGACCATCTATAATTTTTTTAGGTACTTTTGGTTTTATTGGCTTATGCTCTTTCTTCTAAAAAGGAATAGAGTGAAGCTATCAAAAATCATACTTATTCTTATGTATGTGTTGCATGCATGTCTCGCTGCAAGAGCTTTTGCAGGGCATTCTTGTGGTGATCGTTTGATACCGGGTGGTATTGCGTTTGTAAGTTTACTTGTAGATAAAATGTCTGGTGTTGCATTTGTAAGTTTACTTGCGGATAAAACGGGTGTTAAGCAAGATACGGCGTTACCGTTTTCTTCTGAAATTACTGCATATGTGGTGACTACAACGTTTAACCAACAGGGCAATTTGTTAGTTGCCTGTCAAGCTGGTACAACATGGCAACTTATAAGTTATTTGCCTAACGGAACGCGGAACGCAACATTTGGTCTAGATGGTGTTGCTCAAGAGCCACTGTTAACCAATGGACGTCCAACGGCTATGGCTGTTGATAGTGTGGGCCGTATTGTTGTGGTTGGTACTAGTCAGGTCGGTTCTGATGCTGTATTTACTACCGTGCGCTATACGAGTACGGGTGTTATTGAACAGGTGGTACAAGTCACAGCATTTACTCCAGGTGATAGTAGTGCTTTGGGTGTTGAAGTGCATGCTGACAATTCTATAGTTGTTACCGGCTTTAGAACAGTAAGTGGCAACCCTATTCCTGCAGTTATTACCTATACGGCTGATCTTGTGCAGATTGCTGCTACGTCATACCCTACGTTTGTGCCCGGTTATGTGTATGGGGTTAAAGACATAGATGGTATTGCCTATTATGTTGGATCTGCATTTGATAGAGCGTTAGTGGGTACGCTAGTAAGTGATAGTGAAGTGTTATTAATTGAAGAAAGTGAAGAGCTGCCTTTTATAATTCATAGAGTAGGTGTTCGCCAAGATATTGTATCGCCTTTTGATGCAGTACCATTAAGAATAAGTAGGTTAGTAGGTTGGATGAATTACCTTTTGTATGATAACGATAAAATTGTTTTATCAGGTAGTTACGATGATATCTTAACATTGATTCGTTATGATCTTAATGCGCAACGTGATACTACATTTGGTACTTATGGCGTTGTGCAAATACCTGATCTTGATATGACTGCTGGCTATGCAGTTGAAAAAGACGCTTTGCACAATTACTATTTTGCGGGAGAAAGTCTTGTTGATGGAGTGTCTGTTTTTACGTTTGGTAGTGTAACAAGTAATGGTGATGTACGTTTTGTTGTACAAGAAACGAGCCTTGGTGCTGGTAAAGCATTTACGGTGGTGTGTAATGAAGACGGGACTGTTTTTGTTGGGGGCGAAACCATGGTTGATGGTGTATTTATGCCAACACTTATTAAATATACGTATGAAGGTAAAAAAATAACGAGTTTTGCTAAGAACGGTGTTGCGGTATATTCCCAGTTTGGAAGAGGGTATCTGTCTAGCCTTGAAGTGATAGATGAAAATACTATTAGTGCAGTGGGCAAAATGGGCAACTGTGCAACGTTAATGCAATTTCGTATCAAGTTAGATCGTTTAGAGCAAGTACGTCATGGTTTCTGATACGATACACACTAAGATTGTAGATGGAAGTAGGACGGATTATTTTGTGTAACCGCATTTTTTGTCAGCACACATTAAAGATACAACGCCCGTTTTTGCAGCTTGTTTTTTGAGAAGGGCGGGTGCTTTACATTCTGGACATGGTGTTTCTTCAATATCACCAAAGAGTGCGAACTTACATTTTGGATAGCCATTGCAGCCCCAGAAGGTGCCACCGCGCCATTTGCGTTCTACTACATCACCACCATCAAGCGGACATTTAAAGCCAGCTTTGTTTTGGTGGATATATTTACATGTTGGATATCCTGAGCACGAAATAAATTTACCATAGCGCCCAACCATTTCCCGCAATGGTTTTTTACAGTCAGGACACTTAATATCAAGTTCTTGTGGCTTTTCTTTTTCTGTGATTGCGAGTTTGCCGGTGTCAGAATCGCGTGCAAAATTGCCAGTATACTTACATTCTGGATATCCAGGGCAACCTAAGAATTCGCCACTTTTCCCAAAACGAATGACAAGTTTATGTGCTTTACAATCTGGACAATCAAGATCTGTTGGTTGTGTTTGTTTGCCGCCAACTTTTTCTTTAAAGCTGTTTAATTCTTTTTGGAAGTTGTCATAAAACGTATTAAGAAGATCGTCCCGTTTTAGTTCACCTTCGGCAACTTTATCAAGATCTTCTTCCATATGCGCCGTGAACTTAACGTCCATAATTTTAGGGAAATTTTCTTTAAGCAAGTTAGAGACAGTCATACCAAGTTCTGTCGGTACAAAACGTTTCTTCTCTAACGTGGTGTATTCACGAGCACGGATGGTATTTAAAATAGTAGCGTAGGTACTTGGGCGGCCAATACCTTCTTTTTCCATTTCTTTAACCAAGGTTGCTTCACTGTAACGAGGCGGAGCTTGGGTGAAATGTTGTTTAGGGTCAATCTTTTTTAAATCAAGATCAGCTTTTTCTTTAAAGCTTTCTGGAATTTTTGTGTTGTCTTCTTTATCTGATTCTTCTTCTTCCTCATTGATGCCGTATACTTTTAAGAAACCGTCGAATAGTAACGTTGAGCCGGTAACTTTAAAAACGTATTTGCCACCTTTAATAGTGACTTGACGTTGTGCATATTCTGCAGGTGTCATTTGGCATGCAACAAAACGTTGCCAAATAAGTTCGTATAATTTTGCTTGATCTGCTGATGCATATTGACGTACATAGTCGGGCGTAATAGTCACATCAATAGGGCGGATTGCTTCGTGAGCATCTTGTGCGTTGGTTTTGCCTTTTTTCTCATATACGTTTGCAGTTTTTGGTAGATAATCTTTACCAAACTGTTTTTCAACAAACGCGCGACCAGTGCTGAGCGCTGTGTCTGACAAACGGAGCGAATCGGTACGCATATAGGTAATAAGCGCTGTTGGTGTACTATCACCAAGCGGAATACCTTCGTATAAATTTTGTGCCACTTGCATGGTCTTTTTAACCGAAAATCCTAAACGGTTGTACGCAGCTTGCTGAATTGTACTGGTCATAAACGGTGGATAAGGATTTTTGGTTCGCTTTTTATCCGCAATTTCTGTGATAGAAAATGCCTGTTTTTGTATGTCTGCAGTAACTGCAGCTGCTGTTTTGCCGTCGGTGATGTCTGCTTTTTTGGTGCCAATTTGTGTGAGTTGAGCAGCAACTTGTCCTTTAGCGGCACCAAAGAGTCCGGTGATTGACCAGTATTCTTCAGGTTTGAAGTTACGTATAGCAACTTCTCGTTCACAAATCAGTTTAAGAGCAACCGATTGTACGCGTCCTGCAGAAAGACCTTTAGTTATTTTTTTCCAGAGCAACGGTGATACTTCGTAACCAACCCAACGGTCAAGCACACGACGTGCTTGTTGAGCAGCTACTTTTTCCATATCAATGGTGCGTGGGTTTTCGATCGCGTTAACAACGGCCGTTTTGGTAATTTCGTTAAACGTGATGCGATGGATATTTTTTGGATTCTTAATAACTTTTTTAATTTGTTCTGACATATGCCAGGCAATAATTTCACCTTCACGGTCAGGATCAGGCGCAAGGTAGACATGGTCGGAACCTTGTGCTGCTTTACACAGTTCGGCAATTGTTTTTTCTTTGCCGTCTAATGCAACGTATGAAATGGTAATAGGATCACGTGTGACGCCCATTTGGCTTGCTGGCAAATCCATGACGTGGCCCATCGTGGACATGATTTTAAATTCAGGCCCCAAGAACTTCTTGATGGTCTTAATTTTTGCGGGGGATTCTACTATTAACAGTTTTTTCATACGTCGAGCCACCTTTTTAGCCTACTTGAACTACGCCACTGTAACGCATTACAGCTTATTTTGCAAACAGCGATTTTAGACATTCTAGTTGCTTATATCTACAGCTATCACTATAATCAAAATAAATTCAAAGAGTCAAATATTTTGATTTTTCTTACAAAGTTGTTCACGCAGATAGGTTCTGCAGGCAAATACGCCTCGGTATTGTGAACGTTTGCATTCTTGAGTTTGGGATTTTCGATATGATCGACGAATAGGAATGTAGTAATTCTCACACGTTCTTGGTTCTAGTTTTTTTTTCTTTGCTTGAGCTAGCGTGGAGACGAGTGCCACACTTATAATCATTAAAACCTTATAGATAAGCTTCATACTACCCCTCCTTCCCTTCTAGGGTTGATAGTATCAAGTTTGTTCTATACTTTTCAATAAAAAGTTTCTATCTGAATACTTTTCAGGAAGTTTTTAGCTTAATTTTGATCTTTTTGGCAGTAAGAACTTTTATGAAGATCAATAGCTTTGAGGTTATAAGCCTGATTGCATACATCACAGAAAGTATGACGAATTTTATGAGTAATAGTACGGCCATGTTTACCACGTCTTGAGGTGGTAAACTGCTCTAATGGATGGTTAGGGCAGCTGTCCCGTATGTGTCGAAAAAGAGCTGTGCGATTAAAATCTTTCTTGCAATGGGGGCATGATCGGCGTTGAGGGATTCTTTGGGAGGAAGATTGCGTTGTGGTTCGGCGGCGGCAGGAAAAGATTGCAGGGACATAATCAGGATCATGAGTTTTGGTGGCGGTTATTTTTGTAGATTGGTTGTATGTAGCTTGTTCGTTTTTTCTTTTTTCTTGAGCGTTAAGTTGTCGAATGAGTTGTATGAGTGCTTGTGTTGCTCTGTTTTCTGCTTTTTGTGATGTTGATAGAGTAGCAGTATAGATTGGTAGGTTAGCGGTGTATGTTGATGCGAAAGTGGTGCTTATACTACAAAAAAGAAAGATAAGTGTGAGTTTTTTTGACACCTGATTTATTCCTTCTAAAATTTTTTACGTTATAGTACATACCTATATAAAACCATACAACATTAAGTTCTTACCCTAAAAGGAAGTCTATTATGGAATGGTCGTTGAGATTAGCTTACCCCTGGGTTTTGTACATCGGTTTACCCCTGGTCATTGCCGCTTGTGCGTATAGATACTGGTTTAGAAGATCATTGGTGTATCGATTTGCCTTAACATCTTACATAGTAGAAAGAACAAGTGCGCCATCACGCTTTATCTATCGCCTTCCTGTGTGGTTGCGCAGTGTCTTATTAGTTGGTCTTGTCATTTTAACGGCTCGTCCGCAATTGGTTGATAAGCATTCTAAAGTTCAGGTTGATGGTATTGATATCATGGTTGTGCTTGATGTGTCAGGTAGTATGCAGTTGTTTGATGATTTAAAAGATCCACGCACGCGTATTGATGTTGCAAAACAAGAAGCGATCAATTTTATTAAAAAACGGGATAATGACCCAATAGGTATTGTACTGTTTGGTAATCAAGCACTGTCTCGTTGTCCTTTAACATTAGATAAATCAATGTTGGTTAAACTTGTTGAAGAAACGCAGCTTGGTTTAATTAATCCTGATGGAACCATGTTAAGTCGTGGTTTAGTTATGGCGCTTAATCGTCTTAAAAAATCAGAATCAAAATCAAAAATTATTATTGCACTTACAGATGGGGAGCCAACGCAAGGTGATTTAGACCCGAACATCGTGGTGCAACTTGCTAGAAAATATAACGTTAAAATTTATACTATCGGTATTGGTAACGAACAAGGCGCATATGTAAGGCATCCTATTTTTGGGATACAAATGGTACAAAGCGGTTTAAATAAAAATTTACTCTACGGTTTAGCACAACAAACGGGAGGTCAATTTTTTGAAGTTCATAAACCTGCCGATTTAGCAACTATTTATGATACCATTGATGCATTAGAAAAGACTCATTATCAAACGGATGTATATCATAACTATTATGATATTTTTATGCCGTTTTTATGGGCATTACTTATTCTTGCGTATGCTGAAAGTATGCTCGGTATCTTTTTAGGGAGATTGTCATGAGCGTACAATGTTTTGGTATAAGTTGGGCTCAGGTGGGATATATATGGATGCTTGGTGTAGCGGCAATTACTACTATTGGATTAGTTATAAGTCTGTACGGACTTAAAAAAGTTGTACAATTACTTGCTGCTCCTGAACAGTATGCATTGATGTTGCCCGGATATTCATGGATCAAAATGTGTGGCAAAACAGTTGCGTTAAGTGGTGCATTGCTAGCCTTATCAATAGCCATACTGCGTCCACAATGGGGCAAGGTAGAACATGTTGTTGAACAAGAAGGGCGTGAACTGTTTATAGCACTTGATGTTTCAGGAAGTATGTTAGCGCGGGACGTTAAACCGGATCGGTTAACATTTGCAAAATCAAAAATTAAACAGTTATTACAGATGTTACCAACTGATCGTGTGGGGTTGGTTGTGTTTTCTGGCGGTGCGTTTGTGCAGTGTCCGTTAACACGCGATCGAGCAGCGTTTAATCTGTTTCTAGATACAGTTGATGTTGAAACATTTTCTTCTGGCACTACGTCTATTGCTCAAGCGTTGCGTACGGTGCTTGATAGTTTTGCATCGTTACCGACACGTAAAAATAAGTTGGTGGTGATGTTTACTGATGGCGAAGATTTTTCTGAAGGTTTAGGTGGTCTTAAAAAAGAAGCACAAGAATCCGGGTTGACTATAGTAACGTATGGTGTTGGGACATCAGATGGAGCGCCTATTCCTATGATGGGGCCAGATGGCAAAGTGCAAGGGTATCACAAAGATGAACAAGACCGTGTGGTTATATCGCGACTTAACCCTGCATTATTAGAATCTTTAGCACGCGATTCTGGTGGTATTGCTATTACTGCTACGCAAACTAATGCTGATCTACAGCAGCTTGTTGCACAAGTAGAGTTGCACGAAAAAGAAAAGTTTGAAGATAGAAAAATAGAAACAGAACAGGATCGGTACTACTTTTTCACTGGTTGCGCCTTACTGTTTCTTTTGGTGGAGTGGTTATTATGATGTTTAAAATTGCATGTACGGTTTTTTTGATGAGCATGTCATTGCATGCTGGTTTGCAAGAGTATAAAGGTGTGCAAGCGTACAGAAAAGGTAATTTTCAGGTTGCACAAGAAAAGCTACAGCAAGCTTTGATTAATAATCCGCATGATGTGCAGTTACTTTATAATAATGGGAGCGCCGCGTATCGTCTGAAAGAATATGATAAGGCGGTTAGTTTTTTTAAGAAAGCTTCTGAGATAAGTAAACCAAAAGATCCGTTGTATGAAGATACTTTGTATAATTTAGCAACGTCGTATGCTCAACAAGAACAATTACAAGAAGCATTACAGACATTTAATAAGTTGTTGCGTCAAAATCCATATCACGAACGTGCAGTGCATAATAAACAAGTTGTTGAGCAGTTGATGCAAAAGAAAGAGCAAGAGCAGCAACAACAAGAGCAAAAAGAAGATTCAAAATCCCAACAAAAAAAAGATAAATCCGAACAAAAACAGGGGAACAAGCCCGATCAAAAGGACGGATCCAAAGGTGGTCAAGATCAGCAAGGTGAGCAAGATCAAGAAGAAGGGGATCGTGATGGCCAGGACGGGAACCAAGAACAGCAGTCCGGCACCCAAAAAGGAAAGAGAAAACAAGAGCAACAAGATGGATCTGAACATAATGATAACCTTTCAGAAAAATCTGGTAGTAGAAAACAACAAAAACAAACAGAGTCCAGCAAAAAAGATTCTCAAAGGGAGTCCCAACAGAAATCTGAGGGGCAAGATAATCAGGACGTAGATCAACACGGCGCTAACCAAAACGGGAGCAATGCTCGTAAAGCTGGTGATCATAAAAACCTTTCAGAGTTAGATAAGAATAAAAAAGGTACTGCTGGTGACAAAAAAGCACAACAAAATAAAGAACCACTGTATGCAGCTCCAGCAGAAGAGCAAGACACGCAAGAGGATAAAAATCAACCAGAGTACCAGTTACTGAAATCACTTGATAAAGCAGAACAAGAAGTAGGTAAAGATCTTTTCAAAACCATGACACGAGCACATATGAAGGGGGCACGCGATGGACAAAAGAATTGGTAATGTATATCTCATAGCGCTGACGCTATGTGCAATAAGTAGCGCGCATTTGCCAGCATCAATGTCGTTAGTTGCAAAGGACATGTACGGCAAACATATTCAACAAGCAGAAGTTGGGATGCCATTTACGGTAGAAGTACAAGTGGTGGATGGTCCTGCGTATGAACCTACGCTCGATATACCGCAAGAAGTGCATGTGTTGGATAAATCAGTTAGCAGTAGTTATCGTTCTATTAATGGTAAAACATCCGGCTCTCGTACCTATACTTATCGAATGCGTATAGATAAAGAAGGTTCTTTTATTATTGGACCTGCACAGATTGTTACTGGGCAACCATCAACCATGAGTTCCGGTTTACTTAAAATGCAGGTGACTAAAGATGCGGTAGCAACAGCGCCGCTTAAAAAGCCGTTCTTTTTAGAAAGTTTAGTACATCCATCTACTATGTATGTTGGCCAGCAAGTAACATTTATGGTTCGGTTTTATTACGCATCTGATGCGGTAACACTCGAGCAGCTAGAAGATCCTGTTTTTAATGATTGTTACGCAACAAAAATGAAGGGTCCTTTTTCTGGAGCAGAAAAGCGCGATGGTATTGATTATAAATATCTAGAATGGCGATCTATTATTTGTCCTAAAAAAGCAGGTTCGTTAGTGATTCCTGCATTGGCTGGTAACATAGCGGTATCTGGGCAAAATAGTCGTTATAGTTCTACTACCGATATGTTCAGTTTAATAGAATCGATGTTTGGTGGAGGACGTATCGAGCGCCATTATGCACAAGCAGTAACGATAGAAGTGTCACCACTTCCTGATCATAATGGACCGGTGCACGGTGTAGGTTCGTTTACCAGTTACACTGCTAAAGTGAACAGTAAAACAGGGTCGGTAGGTGAAGGGATTGTTTTAACGCTTGAACTGATCGGTACAGGTAATACACAGGCTATGGTGCATCCAGAACTTATTGTTCCAGAGCATATTAATTATTACGATTCACACGCTAAAGAAAAGTTCTTAAGTGATATCATTAAGAAAAAAGATTTTGAGTATATTTTGCAATTTTTAGAACCGGGTGATTATACCATTCCTAAACAAAATTTTACGTTTTTTGATCCGCATACTAAAAAGTATAAAACACTGACTACGGCACCAGTACAACTTTCTATTACTGGTGTTGCTCAAAAACTGGTGGAAACAAAAGAGCAAGACGTACAACCAGCACAACAAGTAGAACAATCAGATGATGATCAGCTAGCGCCTATCTATAAAGCATCTTGGCGTGCAGGTATGCCGCGCCGTTTTATGCCATGGATGTGGTATAACAGTCTGTTACTTGGTCTTATTGGTATGACACTCTGTGTTTGGGTGTATCGTCGTTGGGCTGCGTATCGTGATAAGTATGCGACATATTATCGTCATAAATATGCTTTTAAAACTGCACGTAAAGCTATTGCAGCACTCCGTGTCGGGGATGATGCTGCGGTTCTTTATGGACTTATTAAGCAGTTATTTGCTGATAGATTACAAGTGCCAGAAGCATTAGTTTCATCAGGTTTAATAGAAGAGACGTTACAAAAACGGGGTATGTCTGATGAGCAACAACGCAATTGGCAAGAGTTCTTTGATCAGATAACGCGTGCCCATTTTAGTAGTACTACCATGGTAACGTTTTCTTTAAAGCAAGAAGCACAAGCATGGCTTGATCGTTTACAAAAGGTTCTTCCATGATTAAAAAAATTCTATTACTGACTGTATGTGTAAGTTCGCTGATGGCAAAACAAGAACAAGAATCGTTCTTGCAAGCAGGCTCTTTATATCAAGAGGGGAAAGTTGCTCAAGCATTAACATTATATGAAGCACTGCCCATTAAAAGTGCGGGGACGTTGTATAATCTTGGTAATTGTGCCTACCGCCTTGGTGATAAAGGCAGTGCGGTTGGGTACTGGTTTAGAGCATTACCAAAAGCACCGCGATTTATGTATCCCTGGTTGTTTGCAAACTTAGAAAAAGCGCAAGATGAACTATCATTGCCGGTAGTATCATCTTGGCAGAAATTCTTTTTGTATGTGCAATCGTATAGTTCGTTAACAGTATTACAGGTGCTGAGTTTGCTTGTGGCGTCTGTGTTGTTGTTGCTTATGTGCTTAAGGAAATTACGCTGGTATACAACGTTGTGCTTAAGTGTGGTGCTTGGCTTGTTGGTGGCAACTAGTTTTGCTACGTACATGTTTTGGTATGCGCCTCATGTTGTGGTTATTAATCCTCGCACACAGGTGTATACGGGCCCTGATGAACAGTTTCCGGTTCTAAAAGAAATTCCTTTAGGAATGCGTGTTAGGGTAGTCGGCGTTCAAGATTCATGGTATAAAATCTCCTATCTTAAAAATCGGGGCTGGATACAACAGTCTTGTGTGATGAATATATTGTAAGAAGATAGGTCAAACATAGTGAACAAAAAACTGAACAGCATCAGGCAGTGGCCGTTGCCATTTAAAATTGGTGGCGTCATGTTGGTACTGTGTATAAGTCTTACTGTGTACGAATATGTACATTTGTATCGTACTGCACGGGAATTGGCAGTACTCAAAGAAGACTACCGTACCTACGTGATGGGTTTGCGTCGTATGCTGCGCGATAAAACTAAGCATGATACTTCTGAACCTGATGGTGACGTAAAAAAAAACTCAATAGTTGAACATTCGTGTTCATTCTCAGGTGTTTACCGCGCGTGCAGTAACCATCCGGCAGAATCTTTTTTTGTAGTAAATCGGGATCCTGAATATCTCAAACTCCATGCATTGCATTATGCACGAGAAAAAAATGTGGGCGAAAAACGGCCGACAACGATTGTTACATCCCGTAAACGGATGGCCCGTAAAAAGCAGCCTCGAGGTTCGCGATTTGGTGCACTGACAGGCGCGGCACGTCACGCAGCTCCATTACCCGTTGTCCAAGAAACACGTCCTTGGGAACGGGATTTTTCTTTTGGGTGGCCGATTGATCGTTCGCAGTTCTGGTTAAGTTCCCGCTTTGGTCCTCGTAAAATGGGCAAACTGGGATGGAGATTCCATGCGGGTATTGATATGGCAGCAAACCGCGGTACACCAGTACATGCATCAGCAAGTGGCATTGTTATTGAATCGGGCTGGTTAGGTGGGTACGGCAAGTGCATTGTGATCATGCATAATAAAAAATACAAAACACGCTATGCCCATTTATCAAAACGGTATGTTGATGTGGGAGAAAAAGTTGAACGAGGTGCACTTATTGGTGCAGTAGGTGATACCGGTTTTGTAAGAAAGAAAGGTGTTGATGCTTCACATCTTCATTTTGAAGTGTATTCTTTTGGTAGGCATATAAATCCCCTTTCAGTATTGGTTTAGGAGTCGACATGCAACGGATAAGAAATTTTATTAAGTGGTGGAATCGCCCGCATAAATCAATGCTTGCAGATTATACGCAAGCTGCACTGGTGATTATACCCATTGCATTTTTGATTCGTACGTGGGGTTATGGCCTCTATCAAGTGCCAAGTGGTTCTATGGAAACAACCATGTTGGTTGGCGAACGTTTTTTTGCAGATAAGTTTTCATACTTATTTTCAAAGCCAAAACGTGGTGACATTTTAACTATGAATGAACCAACTTATACCTACTCTCAAGAACCGGTAAAAAACTGGATTCAACGATATGTGTGGGGACCAGAAAATTGGACCAAACGTGTTGTAGGTCTACCTGGTGAACATATCGAAGGTAAAATAGAAGACGGTAAACCAGTGGTGTATATCAATGGTGAAAAGTTAGATGAACCGTATTTAAATAAATATCCATTGATTTTGACCGATCCTCAAGGTCAACACTGGCAATCATACGATGCTAACTATTCATACGAAGATCAGCCGTTTTATAGAATGAACGGTTCATTAGTAAAACAAGTTGGTCGTTTACTAGAAAATTTAGGATACGCATCTGAACGTCGTCCGGGTACACCGATTGATGGTTTGATGAAAGGTTCTGATGTGTACGATGTGCACCTTGGTGAAAATGAGTATTGGGTGATGGGCGATAATCGCTTGGGTAGTTATGACTCTCGTGGTTGGGGACCGTTAGATGGTAAGTTGATTCACGGGAAAATTGTGTTCCGTATTTTATCTATGGATTCAAACCGATCATGGCTTATTCTAGATCTTCTTGATATTGTGCTCCATCCAATTGATTTCTGGAAAAAATTTAGATGGTCTCGCTGTATGCAAGTAATGCACTAAGCTTTTATTCTTTAAAAAAGGGAATGGTATGAGTAACGTGGTGGTCATTAACGTATTGGCAAAAGAGTTTTATGACGATTGTCATATTACTGGATCGATCAATGTGCCGTTCCAAGAAATTGAGACGTTTGCTAAAAGCGTTCCAAAATCGACAACCTTAGTTGTGTATTGCGCTCGTTATGAGTGTCATGCAAGTGAGCAGGCATATCGAGATCTTTTGCGTCTTGGGTTTGATGATGTGTATGAATTTGCAGGTGGCATGGCTGAATGGTACCAAAAAGGGTACCCAACAACAGGGCCAGCAGCAGAAAGATATCTGCATAATCCTACCATACATCATCCAGGTCCAGAGGATGTTCGTGTCATTACGGCACATGATTTAAAGAAAATGATGGAAAAGAAGAGCTAAAAGTTGGCAGAGAGCCTCTTTTGTGCTACATTTTAAACCGGTTTTAAGCATGTATTGGAAGCTATGAAAAAAAATATTGTTTCAGTTATAAGTATCGTTAGCATGTTGGCGTTGCTGCCAGGATGCACATGGTTTGGCGGAACAAAAACCCCATCATTGTTGGTGGTTAATGTTTTGGATAAAGAAATATATAATGACTGTCATATTGCTGGCTCTATACAAGTACCTTTTGCTGATTTTGAAAAAGAAGCAAAAACATGGAATCCTGCTACCAAAGTGGTGATTTATTGTTCAGGGTATATGTGTACAGCAAGCGGTCATGCTGCCCGTATGCTGAAAAAGTTGGGTTTTGAAAAGGTGTGGGCTTATGAAGAAGGTATGGCTGGCTGGAAACAGGCAGGTTTACCAACTGAAGGGCCATGTGTTTCACCGTACCTTGATCTTCCTAACGAAAAATTGAGTGACACTGTGCATGAAGATGTTACAGTTATTAGCACGCAAGAACTTTCTGACTTGATGAAATCAGAAGGGCTGTTACAGTAATGGTATGTGGCGGCATAGCCAAGCGGTAAGGCATGGGACTGCAAATCCTTGACCCCCGGTTCGATTCCGGGTGCCGCCTCCAAAAAGATTTTTGACAATAATATACGCCGTGGTGGCGGAATAGGTAGACGCAAAGGACTTAAAATCCTTCGGGCTTTTGCTCGTGCCGGTTCGAGTCCGGCCCTCGGCACCAAATAAAAGTTGTGCTTAAATTTGTCTTGAGAATTATGTTGACAAAAGAATTTTAATAACTAGGTTACCACTTAGTGTTAGTTTTTTTGCCAAGGGGCAAGTTTTTGTACATACGAAAATAGTAAGGATGCTTGTATGAATAAAGCGATGTTAGTTGAAAGCATGGCTAAGATCACAAAACTCCCTAAGGCGACTTGTAAAGAGTGCTTGGAAGCTTTTGTGTCAAGTGTAAGTAATGCTCTCAAACACAATAAAGCAGTTGTTTTAACTGGTTTTGGAACATTCCAAGTGTTTAAGCGTAAGAAAAGAATGGGTATCAATCCAGCTACTCACAAGAGAATGGAAATACCTAGCAAAAAGGTTCCTAAATTCCGCGCTGGTAAAGCTCTCAGAAGCTTAGTTAGCTAACGGTTTTTTAGCCTAAAAAGCTTAAAAGAGGGGTCGAAAGACTCCTCTTTTTTTCGTCCTTTTTTTATTGGTATCTAGTAATCAGTAATAATCAGTACGCTTTTGTTTCTCGTATATATGAGTGGTTGCTTGCCCTGCGTAAGACTATTTAGCTACAATCAAGAGCAGTTTATTGGTATGTTAATGCACTCTGTGCAAAAAAGGAGAACGGTATGTTGCAAGCAGAATCATCAGTAGAACAAACAACGTTGGTACAGAATATTAAAAATTTTGATATCAACGGCGTGTGGAGATCGATCAGTCAGATGAATTTAAACTGGATGCAGATGGGCATCTTTTTTATCATCGGCGCGCTAAGCGGTTTTTTATTTAAGAAATATTTCAAGACACTTTTCTTGTGGACTATTTGTGGTGTTGGTTTAGTAGCAGCACTTGAATACGGCGGTTTTATTGCTATCGATTGGCATGCAGTACAAAGTGTTGTTGGTGTTGCGCCAAGTCAAAGTTTTGACAGTGTGTTCCATTCGTGGCTTGCATGGGCACAGGTTAATATGTCGTTGCTTGCATGCGCAGTGCTTGGATTCATGCTTGGACACAAGCTTGCATAAGTAACCATTTTTTTTACTTTGATTGACAAAAAACGGGCTTTTATCAAACTGTACGCGAAATACTTTATATACCTCAAAAAAAGGCCCGTTTATGAAAAAAACATTGTCCCTTTTACTTCTTCTTTCGGTAGCTCTTCCTGCATCTGCAGAAGATGTAAAAGCTGATATGCTCAATGAATTATCTGGTGCATCTAAGCCAGAATCTAAGCCAACAGATAAACCTGAAGATAACCAAGACTCTTCAAATACAGAATCTGATGCATCAAAACCACAAGAACCTGTAGTATCAAGAATAGCATCTGCTCGTGCATGGATTGCACGTTATATGCCTGTAACAAAAGAAGAAAAGTCTGAAGTTGTAGACGATTCTGTTGTGCAGAGAAAGCTTGCTCTCGATACATTTTTTGCAAATTCTGATGTGGCATCTACACAAGAATCATCAGTTAAAGATATGGCATATCGTGTTTTAAAGACTGTTTGTTTATCGACTCCAAAATCAGAGCTCGATGTTTTGAATGCATTAAAACAAGCAACATCTGAAAATAGAGATCTCATTGCTAAAGTAGATCATGAAAATTATATAACTGCGCTTAAAAATCTTGCGGACAGTGCTTCAGGAGTACCATCTGAATGGCAAACAACATTATCACGTGTGCGTAATGTTCTGAGTGATAATGGCAATGCTATAATTACACCAGAGGGTAATGTTGCATCACGCTTTGTTGCGGATCGACCTGGTACTAGCGCAGCAGTAGTGGCAGTTGCAGGAACAGCTGCGTGGTTGGTTGTTCGTTCTGCAAAAAATGCAGCTACAGCAACTGCAGAAGCAACAGCTATTGCAGCAGTAAACAGTGCAAAAGATGCAGCGCTTGCAGCAGCGGGAAATGGTTTGCAGAACGAAGCATTAGTAGCAGCGCAAAAAGCGGCTACAACAGCTTTTGATGTTCTTTTGGTAGCAATAACTAAGTAAAAATAGAGCATATGAGGTTGATAAAATAGCTATGAAAACAACACTATTTTTAACATTGGTATTAACAACAGCATTAGTGTTTGCTGATGAGCAAACGTCTGTTGAAGTTCTTCTAGCTGCGCAACAGTGTGCTGCTGAAAAAGCAGTTGTTGTTCAAGCAGCTGAAGTTCAACAACCTGAAGATGTAAACCCTGGTAAGCAAGTAGCATGGTTAGAGGCATTAGTAAAAGCATGCGGCAAAACAGGTTCTTTGGATGTCTATGCTGTGCCAGCAGAAGTAACTGCTACAGTTATGCAAGCATTAGCAGATGTATTAGCAGCACATGACAAACGTATGCAACAAGATCCTGCGTATGCGCATGATTGTTGGAGCTAAATTCGTATAAAAAAGCAATTTTTAAAAGGCAAGTCTATGATGGCTTGCCTTTTTTTTTGTACCCTCAGCCACGGTTAGGAGCAAAGGATAAGTGCAAAAAAAGGAGTGAGGGTATGAAGTATCTCTTGGTGGTCAGTAGTATAGTAATGGCATACGGTTCTTATGTAGTTGCAGCGGATGATCACACAGAAGATCAGACGCCAAAGAGCGCAGAGATGACGGTTGATTCTGAAGTTCCTGTTGAGCCAACTCAGGAACAGCGGTTGCAAGTACTTGTTGATCAAGCAAAGCGTGTGTCACAGGTGGTTGATGCCTACAAAAAAGATGCAGCTTCTATGGATGAGATTAGACGGTTGTTACAAGATATGTCATCTGAGGCTAACAAGATAGATCCAGCGCCTATTACTTTTATAGATGTAGTTACTTCGGCCATGCTCCCCTGGTTTATTATTGCCTGCTATGCGGTGCATCAGGTAACTTCTTGAGCCTAAACTGCTATCTGGAGCTTCTTTTATATCCTGTTGGTGTGTATACTGTTACGCATGCTTATAATAAAAAATCTCTCTGTTGCGGTGGATACTAAGCCACTGCTTACCAATCTTTCTGTAACCTTATCAGCAGGAACCGTAACGGCCTGTTTGGGGCCTAATGGCTCGGGTAAAAGTTCTTTGTTGGCAACCATTATGGGCCATCCAAAGTACACCGTTACGGCCGGTGATATTCTGCTTGATGGTCAATCTATTATTGATTGGTCTGTTACACAGCGAGCAAAAGCTGGTCTTTTTCTATCATTACAACAGCCGTTTGAAATTCCGGGCGTGACCCTTAGAACATTACTTAAAGAAGCATTTTGTGCGGTACATGGTCCCGATGCGCTTGATCTGTATGTTGATAGGTTAACGCAAGCCATGTCTTTATTATCTCTGGATTACCAATTTTTAGACCGTGGGGTACATGCAGGATTATCAGGTGGGGAAAAAAAGATTACCGAAATGTTGCAGCTGCTCGTGTTACGTCCTCGTTATGTCTTGCTTGATGAGCTTGATTCTGGGTTAGACGTTGACGCGTTAAAACGTGTTACTAAAGCGTTACATGCGTTTAAAAAAGTATGTCCTAATAGTGTGCTTTTGATGGTGACCCATTATACGCGTCTGTTTGATGAACTTGCTCCAGATCAAGTAGTTATTCTAGAAGCTGGCCGCATGACGCACATGGGTGGCACAGAATTAATTACTACGGTACATGCGCAAGGATTTGCCGGTCTTATGCATCAGGGCGATACGCATGGAGTTTAATAAAGGCTTAAACCGCACGCTTGTTGAGCAGCTTTCTGCCACTAAACAAGAACCTGCGTGGATGCTAGAAGCGCGTCTTAAAGCTTTGGAAATTTTTGAAAGTAAACCGATGCCCGCGTGGGGTGCTGATCTTTCTGAATTGGATCAGGACAATATCTGTTACTATCTTAAAGCTGGTCAGCAACAAACATCGTGGGATAAAGTTCCTGATCATATTAAGCAAACATTTGAAGCTTTAGGCGTTCCACAAGCAGAGCGGAGTTTTTTAGCTGGTGTTGGTGCACAGTTTGAGTCTGAAGTTATTTACCAAAGTTTACAAAAAAAGTGGCAAGACAAAGGTGTCATCTTTTGTGATACGGATACTGCCTTACAAAAGTATCCAGAACTATTTAAAAAGTATTTTGCTACCGTTATTCCTGCAGCTGATAATAAGTTTTCTGCATTAAACACAGCTGTGTGGAGTGGGGGGAGTTTTGTCTATGTGCCAGCTGGTGTACATATTGATGAACCGCTGCAAGCATATTTTAGAATTGATCAACAGCAGATGGGCCAATTTGAACGGACTCTCATTATTGCTGAGCCAGGTAGCTCGGTCCATTATGTGGAAGGGTGCAGTGCGCCAGTTTACCGTTCAAGCTCTTTGCATAGCGCAGTGGTGGAAGTGATTGCCTTGGAAGGCGCGCAGGTTCGGTACACCACTATCCAAAACTGGTCTAATAATGTGTACAACTTGGTTACCAAACGGGCACTTGCTTATAAAAATGCTCAGGTTGTGTGGGTTGATGGTAATTTTGGTAGCAAAGTTACCATGAAGTATCCGTGCATTGTGCTTAAAGAAGAAGGTGCACAAGGGCAAGTACTGTCTATTGCCGTTGCAGGTTTTGGTCAACAACAAGACGCGGGTGCTAAAATGATTCATTTAGCAAGTAATACTCGCTCTTCTATTGTATCAAAATCGATCAGTAAAGAGGGTGGTCGCAGTAGTTATCGGGGGTTAGTAAAAGTTATACCTGGTCTTACGGGTGTGTATACGCGTGTGCAATGTGACGCTTTGCTCCTTGATAGTAAGTCCCGGAGTGATACGTATCCAACGCTCGATATTAGGTCTGAACGAGTTGATAGTGGGCACGAAGCGTCAGTCAGTTCTATTGATGCTGAACAACTTTTTTATTTGATGAGCCGAGGCTTAACAGAACAACAAGCACAAGCAATGATCGTTAATGGGTTTATCGATGTATTTGTTAAAGAACTTCCTATGGAATATGCGGTGGAGATTAATCGTCTTATTGCGCACGAAATGGAAGGTTCCATTGGATAACATTATACCCGCATCTCTAACAACAATGCCTACTACTCTCGATTTTTCTCAAGAACCTCAGGTGGTACTTGAACTTTCTGCTGGTCAGCAACAGGAGTTCCAGATTATTTGTGTGCAAGAACAACAAAAACCGTGCTCATTAGTTATTACACTTCATGAACATGCGGTGTGTACGTTGGTGCTGCAACAAGCGGCGTATCTGCCTGGTCAGTTGGCAATTACGGTTAATCTTATTGGGGAGCATGCTCGTGTTGCTTTTGTAGGACGTGTGGTTACTGCTCAAAAACAACAGGCCCTTTTGCATGTGACTCTAGTACATAGCGCACCGTACACGCATAGTGTCTTTGATCTTAAAGGTGTGGCGTACGATGCAAGTGTGTATATGTTTGAAGGTCGTGTACTGTTACAACAAACAGCGTACTATGCACAAGCAACCATGCACCATAAACATTTGGTAGTTGGGGGTAAAAGCCGTGTGGTGTCTCAACCACAATTAGAAGCATTACATGATTCTGTGCAATGTACTCATGGATCAGCAATATCTTATGTTGATCAGGAACAACTCTTTTACATTATGAGTAGGGGTATCAGCCCAGAACAAGCTCAAGCTTTGCTTATTGATTCTTTTTTATCGTAGACAAATACGCCTAATCTTCCTATAACTGTAGGGCCGTTTACTTCTTAAAAAAGGATACCTCATATGGCCAAAGTAGTATTGATAGGCGCAGGTCTTACGAATTTGTCGGTTGCGTACCATTTTGAGCAAGCTAAATTTACCGATTACACCATGTTTGAAAAAGACCCATCAGTGGGGGGGTTGTGTCGATCATTACAACAAGATGGTTTTACGTTTGATTACACCGGCCATTTGCTCCATGTAAACGATGACTATTTTAAGCAATTTCTCCAAACCATTACGTCTTTAAGTGAGTTTGTTGCTGTTAACAGACGTTCTTATATTTATTCGCACAATGTCTATACGCATTATCCGTTCCAGGTAAATCTTTTTGGCTTACCACCAGCAGTTATTGCCGAATGTATAGAAGGGTATGTACAACGGCCTACTTTTAAGCATAAACAGATCTCTTTTTATCAGTGGGCGTTACAACAGTTTGGAGCAGGGATTGTTAAGCATTTTTTTGCAGGATACCAAGAGAAAATTTTTGCGTACGATACAACTAAAATTGCATCTTCATGGACTGGCCGTTTTGTGCCACCAACATCTCTACAAGCAATTATAGCTGGCGCGCTACAAGCACCCAAAGACCAACAGATTGGATATAACGCTTCTTTTTTGTATCCAAAAACGGGTGGCATTAATGCATGGGTTGCACAGTTAGCAGCAACTATTACACAACCGGTCAGCACCAATTACTGTGTAGAATCTATTGATGTTGCCAATAAGATTATTACCTTTACCAATGGCGATTTTGAAAGATACGAAACACTTGTTTCTACCATGCCCTTACCGGTGTTATTGGGTTTGATAAAAGAGCCAGCATCATCATCACTTAAAAAAGCACAAAAAAAATTACAGTGCAGCTCAGTACTCAATATTAATCTGGGTATTAATAAACCGGATCTAACCGATAAACATTGGATTTATTTACCAGAAAAAACATTCTTGCCGTACCGTGTAGGTTTTTATCATAACTTTTCGGCAAGTATGGCTCCTGCTGGATGCAGTTCTTTATATGCAGAAGTGGCGTATCAACAGGCTGCAGGTATTCATAAACAGACTGCCATTGCTACCACGGTAGTGCAGCTACAAAAGTTGCTTGGGTTTACTTCGTCTGAAATTGCTACACAAAAAGTGCTCGATATTCCGCATGCGTATGTGATTTACGATTTTTGGCGAGAACGGCATATAGAAAAAATTCACGAACGTTTGCGTTCGTACAACATTCATGCCATTGGCCGTTACGGTGCATGGAAATATTCAAGTATGCAAGAAGCAGTCTTAGAAGGACGTGATATGGCCAACTCTTTAATAAAAAGCTCAGGTGCCACTTTATCTTTTGTGCCGTCGCTTACTCCTGCACAGGTGACCGTATGATGCATTCTTATAAAAACAAAAAGATCGTGGTAACGGGTGGTGCAGGGTTTATTGGTTCCCATATTGTTGATGCACTTGTTGCCCTACAAGCGCAGGTTACGGTGCTTGATAATTTTTCTACCGGTAGCATTCTCAATCTAGAACACCATGGGTCTGCAATTACGGTAGTTACAGGCGATATTCAAGACGCACAGGTATGCAAGCAGGTGCTTGAAGGGTGTAATTATGTATTCCATACGGCCGCATGCGTTTCTGTGCCACAATCGTTTGAAGATACTCCCTATTGTCATGGAGCAAATATAACGGGTACTTTTAACCTGCTTGAGGCTGCTAGAATCTATCAACCGGAAGCGGTTATCTTTTCTTCTTCATGTGCTGTGTATGGTCAACGGAACGATCTGTGCGCAGAGACTATGGATCTGTCTCCTACTTCTCCGTACGCCTATTCAAAGTGGATGGGCGAACTGTATTGTCAGCAATACAGCGCGTTGTTTGGTGTGCCGACGTTGGCGTTGCGCTATTTTAATGTGTACGGCGATAGACAAAATCCGTTTGGTCCTTATGCGGGCGTGGTTGCAAAGTTTAAGCAATGTTTAGAAAACAATATGCCTATTACCATTTTTGGGGACGGTAAACAGACGCGAGATTTTGTACCGGTAGCACAAGTGGTAGCGGCTAATTTGCGTGCGGGTTTGTTACCGCGCCATCAGCTTAATGGGCAAGCAATTAACTGTGCTTCAGGAACAAAAACAACGGTCCTAGATATTTGGCATACGTTGCGCCAAGGGTATCCAGACTATGCGCATGATCCTGTTTTTAATCCAGAGCGGCCGGGGGATATTAAGTACTCGCAAGCTGAGTGCACGAAGTATCGCCATTTTTTTGGTATGTAAAACAGCGTACTGTTCTAGAAGAATTGTCTTTTTTTGGTATACTAAAAGCCTTATAAAAGCTCTTAATCTGATCATTATTAACCATAAAGTTTAAATATAAACCCATGAGTACACACAAAGATTATTATCAAACGCTTGGCGTAGACCGTTCAGCAACCAAAGAAGAAATCAAAGCCGCTTACCGTAAGTTGGCGATGAAGTACCATCCTGACCGTAACCCTGATAACAAGCAGGCAGAAGAAAAGTTCAAAGAAGCGGCAGCAGCGTACGAAGTACTTTCTGATGATACAAAGCGTCAACAGTACGATCAGTACGGGCACGCGCAGTATGAACAGATGGGTTCACATGGCGGCGGTCATCATGGCGATATGAACATGGATGATATCTTTGGTAACTTTGGCGATATTTTTGAAAATATTTTTGGTGGCCAAGCGGGCGGTGGTAAGCGTAAAAAGTCACGCGCTACCGGTCCACAGCCTGGTCGTGGTCATGATCTCTATAAAGAAGTTGATTTATCACTGAAAGACGCATTTACCGGTACTAAAGAGACCGTAAGCTTCTACCACTTTTTACCGTGCGAAAGCTGTAACCATAAAGGTATGGCTGCAGGTACATCAGCAACAGTCTGTGCAACGTGTCGTGGTTCGGGTCAAGTTGAATTTAGACAAGGTTTTTTTGCGTACGCACAACCGTGTACAAAGTGTAGCGGGCAAGGGTATATCATTCCTAGTCCGTGTACTATTTGCCGTGGTCAATCACGCGTACAGAAGTACGAAAAATTTTCAGTTACTATTCCAACGGGTATTCATGACGGCGCAGAGCTTCGTTTAAGTGGCAAGGGTGATGCGGGTGTCTATGGTGGTCCATCGGGCGACCTGTTTTTAAAAATAAAAATTATGCCGGACAAAAAATTTAGCCGTCAGGAGAACGATCTTGTTTGTTCTTTGATGCTGAGTTATCCGCAACTAGTTCTTGGCGCTCAAATGGAAATTGAATCTATTGATGGCACTAAAGAGTTGGTTAAGATCCCTAAAGGTTGCCAAGTTGGCGAACGTATTGTCATTCCGGGTAAAGGGTTTACCAATATCCGTAACAAGATCCGTGGCAACTTGGTGATTGTAACGCAATGTTATGTGCCTAAAAAGATTTCTACTGCTGCTAAAGATGCACTATCAACGTACGCTCAAGAAGTGGGTAATGAGGTTGGCGATGGTAACGGGAGCATCTTAGGATTTTTCAAAAAATTCTTAGGCTAATATGGTAGTTATGAGCGGGTTCCAAATCTTCCAAAAGTAAGTCTGCTTAAAAGGTTTGATCTTGCAGATAGAGCAGGAGCTTCTTCGGTATAAGGGGGTGGTGCAATTGCAGGTCTGCCTTGTGTTGCAAGAGCCCCTTGGCTATACATTCGGTTCCATAACCCAAGCTCAGTTTCAAGCCTCTGATTATTATTTTTTAGTTGTTCTATGTCTGTAGATTCTTTTTGATGAGACAGGTATGCAGCGATTACTAAAAAGCCTAATGCAGTTTCTGCACCTGCGCGGTAAAAAGTTTTATCGCCACAGAGTGTGTAGATAGCATACGTAGAGATAGCGCATCCTGTTAATGCAAGCACAACTTTTTCTGTATCAACAGGAGCGCTACTATAGGTTGGGGTGTATGGGGTAAGTAGCATGAATGCCAATAATTTTTTTAATAGCATAGATGTACTCCTCAGTTAGTTAGTAGATGCGGACGGTAAACTATTGCTAGTACGAAATTGCCCTCTGGGGTCAAAGGTTGCAGGCGGTAGAGCAAGGGAGCCTGTTGAAAATCGTCTGTGTCTTTGAGGTTTTTGTTTATTGAGCATCGATTCTAGCTTGTGTATTTTCGCTTGTTGTGTGGATATTCTTAAGCGTATCAAGGTATCTTCTAACGCTTGCGTTGCTTGATCAAAGGTATCGTTTATAAGTTGTTGGTGCTTTGAACGTAGCGTAGAGACTTGCTTACAGGTTCTATAGTTACTCCATAGTAATATGGCAATTGCAGTTGGAAGAACTAAATTTTTTAGTGATATATTCTGTTCTGTAAGCCAGTAATATCCCATTAAACCACTTGTAACAGCTAAGTCTCCCATACAGTCTTTATATGCGGTGTTCAATTTTTGTTGATCGCTACTGCATGTTGTTTGTTCAAAAGCTAGCAGCGTCATAAGAAGTAGGCCTTGTGCGGTCATATGTATCCTTTTTTTAATGCATTATTCACTGTCATGCGGGTCTGTTGATCCTGGTAAATACGTGAGTGCATGGTGTCCGCCTACCACTGCTTGTCCAAATACTACCGCTGGTGGCGTAAACGATCGTATTGAATGGTGGGAGTGGTCAGAGTCTGTTGACGAAGATCGGTCTCGTCTAGATACACGTTGAGCACTTAAAAGTACGTGTGATGCTGCTACAGCGGTTTGATAAGAACTATTTGGGGTCAGAGGTGTTGCAGGCAATATAGCATCATGTATATCTGGCTGGCCTTCTTGATCTATAGTAATTGCTATGTGAGCAGCTTGAGCGGTATTTGTTGGTAACTGCGCAGCGAGTGTGTATGCAGGAGGTGCTTCGTGTGGTGCTTGTTGAGGATTTTGTTCTTCTAGTATCTGTAGTTGGTATTCAGGGGGTTGTGCAGCAGCGAGTCTGCGTTCTAAAGTTGCTATTCTGTGAGCGAATCTGTTGTTGGTGTAACGTTGTGCAATGCAACTATATGCCATCCAACCTATGCTCAGACCTAATCCAAAACAAGAAGCTGTAAGAGCAATAGTGTATTTTTGAAAGTCATTATCATCATCGCTGGTATGGGTGATGCTTGGTATTGCAATTAATGTTAATAATACGTAGTGGGTAAACTTCATGCTTTCACTATGGTGTAGGGTTAATGTGCTGGGATTAAAAAGACATCAAGAAAATTTGGGGGACCTTGGTGGCCGCTCAAAATGACTAATGCCGGATTCATAAAAATTCTCGAGTATCCGTTGTGTGCCATCTGTTCGTGCAGCGTGATATGTTCACAGACACCGCCGCCGTACCACGCATTTTGGAGTGCTTCCATTTTATACAAAGCAATTCCGCCAAAGCATGATTTGACTGGTACTAATCCGGTGCATTCGTTAACGCCAAATGTATCCCACAAATTAATACGTAAATAGTGGCGCATCAGAGCAAAGGGACTCATGGTTGCACGGGTTTCGTCGTTTTTGCCAACATAGGCAAGTGCGTCATACATCATAAACACCGTACCCCAGCTGCCAATCAAGGTCATAAGACCGTACGCACAAATAGCGTCCCAGTTGTCATGTCCAATAGAGTTCATGACACCTTTAATAGACCACGGTCCTTGCAGATCGATATCAACCACCATTACGTAATCGTAACTGGTAAAATACTGTTTAATAGTTTCTAGATAGGTGTTACGGAATGCGGCCATTTTAGAAATGCGGCCAGTGCCCATAAGGCCAAACTCGTATAACGGTTGGTGGCCAAATTTACAATCGGGTGCATCGGTGCAATCGAGTAGAATAACGCGGTGGTTACGTGCTGCCCACGCTTTAATGATATCCCGTGTTCCGTCAACAGAATCGTTTTCAAACAGGAGCACGCGGTAATCTTCAAACGCGCTACCAGTCAGTTCAATACGCTTGATAGTAGCGGGTAAATTTTTAGCGCAGTTACGAGCAAGCCCGGCGATAACCACTTTTTGGTGCTTCATGCGCTCTTGGCCGATTTGTACATATTCGTTGTACTTGTTCCGTTCTTCATCAGAACAAGAAAAAAGATGGTGGGATAGATCTGCTTTTTTATAGAGGGGCGGAAACAAGTATTGGTGGATATTCATGTTGTATGTTTTCCAGAGATAAAATTCAAAACCAAAACCGATACAGAGCACTGTTGCGATTATGATCATGATGATTTTTTTCATTACTGGCACCCGTTATGTCTGGTTAAGCACGGTAAGGTCGCACTGGTTTATACTGTATGTCCCTGAATGGGGTTCAAAGTACCAGGAAATTCTTCAGAAAGAAAGACTTCAATGGCCTGAATGCGTTTCTCTAAGGCTATAATCTGGTCCATGAGTTCTTGAATTGCTTGTAAAAGATCACGATTTTTTTGTTGTGGTGAGCGCATAATATGTGCAATTTCAACATCCTGCATGGTGAGCCAGTTAGTATTTTTGTCTATTGGTCGCCACGCCTTTGGATCTTGAGAGCCTTTAGGCCGATAGTATGTAGTAGGTTTAGGACGGGTTTGTGCAGCAGCAGCGAGCAGTGCTATTTGTGCCTTGAGTGCGTCTATCTGTTGGTGCGTTGCCTGTAGTTGTGCTTGTAATTGTGCAGTTTCAGACTGTTGAGTTGATGGCACATGCATAGTTGGCGGCTCGGGAGTGTGCACGAGGGAACTGTGCGTTCCCCCTGTTTGCATAAGATTGTGCCAGAGCAGTATGACCAGCAGACGTTTTTTCATCTGCGTATGGTGATTATAGGTATAATAATGCTTATGTGTGTGCTGCCAAGAGAGCGCTTTATTTTTTGTGCATCAGAGAGCGTATCAAGTGTAGCAGATGGTGAAGGTTCTGATGTGAGTGTTGCAAGATATGTTTGGCGTTCTTGCGCGTCTGGATGTGCAGCTAATACCATTTTGCCAAGATCGGCTTTGAGTGTTGTTATATTATCTTTAAGGTTCAACAGAAGTGCAAGAGCTTCGTCTTTTGGTGCAGGTTCTGTGGTGTCTGTTTCTTGAGTTAGTTGTTGGCTAAAGCTCCACACTTCTTCTTCAAGAATACGTACGTTGTTAAACAGCTCTTGAATTGCTTTGCCTGCTGTATCTGTAGATGAATGTACAGCTTGGGCAAGTTGAGTGCTTTCTGAGCCGCCCCGTTTTGCGTTTGCAAGTGCTGTTGGTATGCCATCACGTTTATTGTCTTCGTTATGTTGATTACGTTGTTCCCGTTCTTGCACGCGCTGTGCAACACCAGCTAGTTTTTCTTTTTGATCGCGCATTTCTAAACCGGTTGCGTACCACACTTCTCGTTCTAATTCCAGCGCAGTTTTTTGTATTGCTGCAGCAGTTAGTTGGCATTGTTGCGTATCTTGTTGTTGTTTTGCTTCTAGTTCGTGTAATGGTGCGCTGACAATTTCGTACAGACTGTTTTGTGGATCAAGAGTGTCGAGGTTTGCTTTTGTGGCAAGTGCTTCTTCTAAGAATACTGTTTGTTCACTGATCTTGCGTTGTAGGTTGCGATGTGCCTCTTCAAGTTCGGCGAGCCTTTTTTCTAGCTCTTGGACTACGTGGTATTGTTTTTCTAGTTTTTGCCAATTTACCGGACTTTGATCGCCTGCCGTTATGATGCTTGGTAGGCAGAGTATAATTGCTAAACGTTTCATGGTTTCACCCTTTGTTTTTTTTACTACTAAAACCTGGGATGCACCTTATCAGCTGGTGATATGCGCCTGCAAGTAAATAGAAAAACTGGGGTAGTAGGGAGCTGGCTATACGTTACTTTTTGTTTGTTGATTGTTTCTTTGCCGAGTATCTTGAGCAAGTAGTCCATTAAGGGTTGCTTGTGCAGCGTCTATCTCTTGTTTTTTATCTTCAAATTGTTGTTGGTAGGCTGCACTTTGTATTTCTAGATCGCGCATCTTTTGTGTTAGATTTTTGTCAGATGTGTCTAAAGAAAGCTGTTTTTCTAACGCCGCTTCTTCTAAATGCGTAAGCCGTGTTGCAGCATCAAGTAATATTCCTAAACGCGCACGTGTTAAGGCAATTTGTGTGGCAACTGGTGTTTGTTCTGAATTAGAACTAGCATCAGAATCAGAAGCGTGGATTGTGGTGATGGTCAGTAAGGTGATCAGGAATAAGCGGCAGTTCATAACACGGGCTCCTTGGCTGTTACGATGTGAGGTATCCTAAACTTATACACATCAGCAGACTAAAACATACAAGCGGGAATTGTCTAAAAAAGAATGGTTCTTTGAGGGTTTTGCTATCGGTACTGCTCTCTGTTGTAGGTAGAGGTGAGGTTGATTTTTCTGCGAATGCTTCTTGGTGTGTGGGTGATGTGTGCAGTTGTGATGATGCTAAGAGTTTTGAGATTTGTGCTATGAGTGCTGTGCGATGATTAATAGCATTGTTAAGGCGATCTTCTGCGGCTTTAAACTTAAGGTTATTAAGTTCATGTTGCAGTTTTTCTGTATAATGGCTGAGTGTATCCCATACGGTAGCAGGTACCGTATTGTTATGGTCTTGTGCAGCAAGATCTGTGCCAAATGCTTCTAGTATATATTGCTGATCTTGTAGCTTTTTTTGCTCAAGTGCATCTTGATCTGGTGTGTCAGATGCGTGTGTGTACATGGTGTAACTAGTGAGTGTGAGTAAGAAAAGTAGAGATTTCATGTTTGTGGCTCCCCCGCTATAACAATAAAAACTGGTTTCTACTGTACTGATACGCCGTTGTTTTCTGCAATAAAAAAGCCCCGCCGGTTTTAATGGCGAGGCTTTTGGTGCTTTAAGAAAGCAAAAGAGCTTTTTAAGTGAGCGGCGTGTTATTTTGCTCGTCTTGTTTTTGCTTGTAGTGCGACTGCAGCTTCAGCTTCGTCTGGAGTAAGTGTTACGGTATTAAAATGAGCAGCTAGCTGAGAGGCTAAGTTAGCTGCGATTGCTGCTGTTATTTGCGCATCTTCTAAAACATTTGCAATACTTGGTGTTTTGCTGGCTTCTGTTAGCTTTGCTACTAATGCTGCTACTTGTGCTTCTGCAGTAGGTGCTGAAAATACATCTCTACATCCTTGAGTGGCAGCTTTTTGTACTACCGCTAAGAATTGGTCAGGAGTACTATTGCTTGTTGTAGCGCTGCGTGGTGTTTTTTCGTGGCGTTCTATAAGAGCTTTAATTTTAGCTTCAAGATCATCATGATCTTTATCTGAAAAGGTTGGTATTGGCGTAGTTGACCGTTCTGATAATCCATTGGTTGATAATTGTAATTTTTTTTCGCCATCAGCTGCTTGCAGATTGATTACTGTAAGAAGCAGTGCCAGTGTGAGTAAATGTTTCATGACTATCTCCAAAAGAGAGGTTAATAAAAAACTAGGGTAATTATATTTTTTTTATGCCCTATGTCTAATCTACCTAATTTTGTTGGTGGGGTATTCATTTTCTGCAATAAAAAAGCCCCGCCGGTTTTAATGGCGAGGCTTTTGGTGCTTTAAGAAAGCAAAAGAGCTTATAACGGTGTTATGTTATTTTGTGCTTCTTGTTCTTGTTTGCAGTGTGTTTTTTGTATGTGTAGCAAATGCTTTTTCTTCTTCAGTAAGTGGTATTGCAGCTTTGGCGGTGCTGATTGCTCCTAGTAGTTGGTGAACAGCTTGAGCTTCTTCTACCGTGAGCTTTATTTTTACAAAAGCAACTTTTCTACCGCCTCTTGTTGGAGCGCCAGCTTGAGCAGCAAGTCCTTTTTGAGCACCTTTGCAGCAACCAGCTTTTACTTTTGCTAGACCTTCGGCGTTAAAGTGCGGAGCTAGCTGAGCAGCCATAGCAGTTGTCATTTGTGCTGCGAATAAAACATTAGCAACGGTTGGTTCTTTGCCAGCATCTTGTAGCTTAGCCATTAATGCTGCTAGTTGTTCTGAACCGCCTGCGCCAAGTAGTTCATCAGCTGCACCGTTTGCACCTGCAAGTGTGATAGTAGCAACTTCTTGTTGTAAATTGCGTGTTGATGCTACTGCAGCAGCTGGGACAGGGCGACTTGCTGATGTTAGTTCAGTTTCATCAGTTGATGATTCGCCTGAAAATGCGTTTGCAAGTGAAGATACAGCGTTAGAGAGAATAGATCTTTGCTTGCTACCATCAGCTGCTTGTACCGTAACTGCTGATAAAAGCAGCGTTATTGAGAGTAAACGTTTCATAGGTATCTCCAAAAAATAGAGCGTATAATTAGTCAACTTTTTCTGTCTTTGGATCTTGTGCATCGTGCGCATCTAGATCAATTTCGTCATCAGCAGGGGTGGTGGTGTGTTCGTGTGCAGCTGTTAATAATGTTTGAAATTTATCTACAAATTCTGGGGTCAATGCTGCATCTGCTGGTAGTGCGCTTGTGCTAGCTGCTGCTAGAGCTTCTGCTGCTGTTACTACTGTGTCATCAGCTGTTGCAGAGTCAGAGCTTGCTGCTGCAAATCCAAGGTTTACTGCTTGCGGTGCTGGTGATGTGTGGCCACTGCTTGCTGTGCTGCTACCAGTTGTGCCTTCTTCGTCTTTTTCTGCAAACGGATTTTGTATGATTGCTTCATCGTCGGCATGCCAATGTCTGGCAGCAGTTTTGGGTTTCACGGCATTATGGCGTTTGCGTCTTGTTCGAGGGCTGTCAGTATATGGAACGCCAGCAGTTGCTAGTACTGATTCAGCATTGATAGAAGATTCGATTGCTGATGCTGAGTCGTCGGCTGCAGGAGATGCAGGAGCGTCTGATGCATATGTATTGAAAGCTGAAACAAGAAGTGTTACTGAGAAAAGGTGTTTGTTCATCGGAGATCCTTTATATAAAGGGGTGTTAAGAATCTCCCTGGATGTAGCATGGCCTTTTTTGTAACGTAAAGAGTTTTACCACTAATTATTTTTTTGAGCTCTAAGCAGATGTTTTTTTGTGTTTGCAGCAGCAAGAGCAACAATCTTTGCCATACCATGCTTTAATTAATAAATAGATAACGGCAACTTCAGTAAGTGTGAGAGCTTTTGCTGAGTGATGTGTTGAACATGCTGTTACAAGAGCGGCACACAAAAGTAATTTTTTCATATCGTTATCTTTCTTTTTTTTAATATTTTTTTCTGATGTTTGTGTATATCGGTTATGGCTTATACCTACTTGCAAAAACAGAAAGGAACCTCGTGCTTATTCAGTTGATGATTGACTTGATAATGCGTTTGCAATTCTTTGTTTGTTGTTATCAGATGCTTACGTTGTTATTTCTGAAAGTAATAGTCTGATTGAGAGTAAACGTTTCATACGAGGTCTCCGGTAAAGGGGATTGTGGTTTTATATTCCGTCTTCAGCTGGAGTGTTATGATAAGCAGGAGGAGTTTTTGGTTGAGCTGCAAGAGCGAGTGCTGCAGATGATTTTTTTGAGGGATTATAATCAAACGTTAATCCCAGCTCTTCTGCTTCTTTGCGATCTTCTGCTTCTCGTTCTTTGTATCTTTCTAGCTCTGCTGCACGTAGTGGACCTTTTGATGGTGGAAAGCATATTTTTACAACTATTGCGCTGTTGGGGACAGCTTTTTCTGCTTGAGCGGCTTGTTCTTGTTGTAACGCATTCATATTAGTTATACCCGTAGTAATAATAGGCAGTTCGTGTTCTCCAGCTATAACTCCTGTTGGACGTTTTTTGACCATTCTTTTTGTGCGAGATGCTCTGCGTAGTGGAATTGGGGTGTCAGGATATTCTTTAGGAGGTTTTGGAGATTCGGATGCTTGCGCAATCATGCTAGAGAGTAAAAGTGTTAGTAAGATGGGCTGTTTTTTCATTAAAAATCCTTTATTAAAAGGGGGTATCGAAAATATCTGTTTTTTAAAACTGGTAAAGAGTTTAAGAAAAAATATTTTTTATACGGTCATCTTTCTTTTTTTAATACTTTTTTCAGATGGTTGAACATGTCGGTTATGGCTTATACCTATGGTATCTATCAGGTAATAAAAAAAATCTCTATCAGGTCCTTGGACTACTGCTTGATGGTGTGCTTCGGCAGTACTGATGGGGTAGCCATTGCCTTTGTTTACTTGGTCAGCAACTAACGAAAGGGTAGTTGCCAGCATCTGTTTATTGTTGGCCACATACCAAGGGAATTCAAGGCGCACAAACTCAGTACCCGTGTTGTAATACATAAAGCAGGGGCGTACGTCAGATGGATAATCATGATGATTAATAGATTCTACGGTAAATATGGTTGATACCATGCCCGGTTGTAAAAAAAACGATAATAAGTGTGCATCAACAAGATGCGGAAACTGTTTGGTGTCTATGCTGGTAAACTGTTTGGTATACGCACGTAACAGATTAATAAGGTCTTTGCTTTTAGAAAGGCTGATATACCCAATAACGGGTATTTGTGCTTGATAAAACCCAAGCAGCGTTTTGTTGTATGCGGTAATAAAATACTCTTTTAATAATTCATCTTTATTTTCTAAGTGCCAAAACACAAGCGAGCCATCAAACATAAAAAGTAACGGAACTCCCGGATGTGTTGTTTGGAGTGTAATAGATTTTTCTAGCCCTAGAGCAAGTTCAAACTCTTCCCGTTTGCCGTTGACAATATCAATGATGGTGGGACCTTCAAGGTTAAAATCGTGGTCAACAAAGACAAAGGGTTCTGCGTCAAACCAACTTTGTGAACACGTGTCGCTGTACGCAAAAGAGACCGAACCGATATTAATTAAAAAGCAGCTGGTTCCTTGGTGTTTGTCAGGATAAATTTGGGAACCGTCTGTTGATACCAGATTATACGGTTTGTTCCATGTAGTAATCTGTTGTGTTGCATCAAGTGGCCCTGACCAGGTTGCTAGATGGAGTTGGGGGCGCGCCTGTACATGTGCAAGGGTGAGTGGGTCTTGGCACATACGGGTCCATGTGGTTTGTGCGTCGGCCAATTCTTGGGAGCAATCAAAAAAAAGTTGTGCGCTTTTATCGCGTAATGCTTTGGCAACTTTGGTTCGATCAAGCATGCTTAAACACTTTTACGATACGTAGCAAGACCGTTATGGAGCGCTTCAAGGGCAAGGAGCGCGCAACGCAAACGGGTGGGCCCGAGTGGGATGGCAACCAGCTCTTGCATATAGGCGGGAGTAAGACTTTCAATTTCGGTAAGATTTTTATCAACACACGCTTCTAATAATAAGGATGCTGCAGCACAACTTATGACACACCCTTGAGCAGTAAAACGTGCGTGCGTTAAAATGTTGTTGGTAATGGTACCTTCAAGAGTCACTGCATCGCCACACGAAGGATTAAAAACACCAGAAGAAAAATCGGTCCGTGCAAGAACGGTTTTATGTCGAGGATGGTTGTAATGATCAAGGAGTCGTTCTTGGTATAATTTTTTTAAATCCATTGTTTTTCCTATTTTTCGCTGCTTACAGTGTGTTCGATAGTATGTATAAGTCGTATCCTAAAGGAGCGTGTATGAAAAAGAGTTTATGTATTTTACTAAGTATTGTAAGTAGCTGCTCCGGTTTTTTAGTAGTAGATAAAAAAGCATCAGCAGAAAAACCAGTGTCAGTAGAAAAAAAGGTCACCTGTTTTGAGTTGCTCTCTAATTTAGAGAACTCTGCCCCTAAAAAAAGAACCTTATTAGTAAAACCAGAAGTTATAGCAGCAGTAGCAGCTGGCGCAGTGACCACGCTGTATGGTAAGCCGGTTGTGCAACCAGTGGTAGCAACGGTTGCTCCAAGTGTACAAACACGCAGCACATCGTTTTTGCTAGAGGCTATTTTATTTGGGTTAGGTGTTTGCGTAACTGGTATAGGCGCATACAGTTATATGGGGCATGAGATGGGTGTGATTGTGAGTTTTAAAGGCACCATTAAAAAACTTGCCGCGCAAATTTCTGAATGGCAAAACATTATTAATCATTTGCAAATTAACCAAACTGAACAAGAAGCAAAACTAGCTCAAGCACAGTTACAGATTCAAAAGATGTTACCGTTGATGCAACAGTTGGTAAAACAATCATCAAATGAACAAGTACTTGCTCAAACAGTAAGCCACTTATATATAGAATGTGCAGGCATGGTAGATCGCATTAAGGGCTTAGAAGATACGTTGCAAACAGTTATACAGCTCAGTGCAGAATCATCAGATGCAGCAAAAACTGCTAGAGCAAAAGAACTTAAAAAGTTGATTACTAAATCGAATAATATTTTTGGTAAACCAGTAACAAAAATAAGAACATCATGGTGGCACGCAGGCACCAAGTTCAGTGCTGCTTTCTAAGGGCTGATTAAGTTTTTTAAGGGCTAAACTTAGATACCAGATGCGCTCTTGTAACACAGGGTGCGTATACTTAAGAACCCATGACATGAGTTTAACACGGTAACCAACGGGTCCCATTTCTGGGACCTTTTGTTGTTGAGCCCTTTTAAAAAGTTTTATGCCTGCTTTAATAACGCGCGGATCGGTCGATGCATGCAGATCTGCTTGTTGTTCATAGAGATGCGCTATCATCCATAAGATACCAATTTGTGCAGCCGATCTGCAGGTTTCCCATTCAAGGTAGGCGGCAATAAACGGTAACAGATTATAATTTCTTAACAATTGTGCTGCTTGTTTAAAGGTCATATAAACCAAAAAAGGCGCGCAACATTGAGCAAACAGTAGTTTATAAGCATGATGACGTTCTTGGTGTACTCGTTCATGTCCGCAGACAAATCGACATTCATCAAGTTCTTGTTCAAGTAGTTCATATTCTGCGTGTAACTGTTTTTGCGTAGTAGCATTAATGCTTTCTGTTAATCTTTGGCGTATCTGTTCTTGTTGTTCTAAAAGTTTTTCTACACGTTTAATAAAGGGTAATCCAACGACAAGAGCGCCTGGTAGTTCTTGGGTATATACAACCACTTTTGCCATAAAAGAATCGTCAGGGATACGTTTTAAAAGTACCTGGTCTGCATCTTTTAACCCTTGAGCTTTCCAGGTAGTGCGAATAAAATCGGCAGTTGGTTGGCTGACATCTGGCCAATGGTGTGGAATGCGGTAAAAAATGTGCCATAAAATGGCAGAAGAAAGAGCAATAGGGACACCTGTTTTTAAGGTGTCGATACAATCGTGTGCAAGTGTGGTGGCAAGAGATGCGGTGTGTGTTGAGGCCTGTGGAATAAGCATGAGTGTACAAAGCAGTAATGTGTGCAATGTCTTCATACTATGCTCCTGATAGTTATGAGCCTAAAATCTCCTTAAGGGCAATCAGCACTCGGCTGATATCGTCGGGCGTAGTATAAATATGAAACGATAATCGTACAGAAGAATTATAACCAAGCGCAGCGCCAAGCGGTTGTGCACATTGATGACCTGCGCGTACGGCAATGTTGTACGAATTTAAGAGTGCTGCAATATCATGTGCGTGGATTGTGTGCGGTACAAAGCTGATCAAGTGTCCCTTGTGCTGTAACTGTTTTACAGGGCCAAGAATGGTGATGTTGGGTAGTTGTTGTAAGCCTGTAAGTGCTTGTTTGGTCAGTGCAGAACAGTGTGCTTGTATGGTAGGGAGTCCAACAGAGGTGAGATAGGTCATAGCAGCACTAAGTCCCCAAATGTCTGCAAGGGGCAACGTACCAGGTTCAAATTTGTAGGGTGCTTGTGCAAAGCTGGTACTACTTTCATCAACACTATAAACTGCGCTACCGCCAAACAGAGCAGGTTCCATTTCTTCAAGCGCACTGCGGCGTGCGTATAAAATACCAATACCAGTTGGGCCGAGCATTTTGTGCCCCGAAAACATATAAAAATCTGCTCCTAATGCTTGTACGTCTACGGGCATGTATCCAACTGCTTGTGCGCCATCAATAAGAACACGGGCACCATATTTTTTTGCAGTTTTTATTAGTGTTGTAACATCATGGTAGGTGCCTACTGCATTTGATACGTGTGCAAAAGCACAAAATTTTGTTTTGTGGGAAAAGTAAGTATCGAGTGTATTGTACGGAAGTGTTCCATCGGGAAGTACTGGAATGATAACGAGTTTGAGGTTTTTCTTATGTGCAAGCTGTTGCCACGGGACAAAGTTTGCATGATGTTCAAGCTGCGTTATAACCAATTCGTCACCTGCATGAAGATTATGATCTGCCCATAAGAGTGCAACTTTGTTACTACTATCAGTAGTACCACTGGTAAAGATAATTTCTTCTTTGCTGTGTGCGTTAATAAATTGTGCAACTTGTGTACGTACAGCTTCGATTTTTTCTGTTGCTTGTTCTGCAAGGTCGTAAATACCCCGCTGTGCATTAGCGTTGTATTGTGTGTACCAATCAATGAGTGCTTGGATGACAGTCTGTGGTTTTTGTGACGTTGCAGCAGAGTCAAGATAGGTAAGATCTTTGTGTGTAGTAAAAAATGGAAAGTCTTTTTTATAATTCATACTAATAACCTTGGCATCAGTTAGATGGTAAAGAGTGTAAGGTAATGCTACGTGTTGTTAGTTGTTGCGTCAACGCTCTGAAGTAACAGATACTATGTGTACAAAAAAATTTGGTAAAAGTGGGTAGTATACGTTATTCTACCCGTTCTTTTGAAAAATAGTATGGTAATAGTCAGTGGGTGTAGAGGGTTTTAATTATGCTGTGTATGTGGTTAGTTGGTGTGTTGTTTGTATTAGCAGATGTTGGTATGTGTTGTGCATCAGGACGTGGTCATCATAGTCAACGTGGTAGTTATGGGCAACAGGCTTTACCAGGTGCTCAGGCAGGGTACTATCAGTATGGTCAGCAGCCATATTCTATAATGCAGCAACCTGCTTATGCTGCTCCTGTTGTTCCACAATCTATGCAACAACAACCTTTGTATTACGGTTATCCACAGCAGCAACCAGGTATGCCTTCTTATGTACAACCACCTGTAGTGCAATCTTTAGAGTATAGTGAATATGAGTATGATCCTGCTACGGCAGCACAATGGTATGCATGGGATGTGCAGCAAACAAGATATGTAAAAAATAATCAGGTGTGTGTTCTTTTAACTCAAGGTCAGCAAAAAAGTATTGTAAAAGTGCCTGATGCCTTATGTATTATGGTTACTGATGAACAGTATCCGCAATACACCTGTCACATAACGCCATTGGATAGACTTTCTAATGCAAAAGATTTTACCGGAACTGAAATGTTGGTTATGAGTTATGGCAAGCCGTTTTATGTGTATGCAGTGTCGTATAGTGATAATACAATCCATTTTTATTATTTTGCTCAACAGTCTATTGATTGTGGGTGTGGCAAGCAGAATTCTATTTTAGAACAATACGCATATGAAATAGGTTTGTTTCAATACAAAGATGAGTGTCTAATATCATTAGATGAAACTATTGAAGTGCATCGTCCAAGTCAGCAATCAGTTGTACTATCTCAAGCAGCAGCAGTATCTTCTGAGCCAACACATGCAGCAGCAGTGGTTCAAGTGCCTACTCCAGCACACGAAAAAACATTTGATGGGTTGGTGAATAATTTATTTAAGAAACTTACACTACAAAGTTCAACGCAATCAGTAGTTTCAGCAATAGCACCAGTTTCTGTTGTACCAGGAGTTAATACGGTAGTTTCGCCAGCAGCACCATCAGAAAACATAGTGCCGCAATCTGTAGTAGCAGAAGTGCCTACTGTGGTATTATCTGCCGAAAAACAAGTTTCTGTATCAGAACCTGTAACAAAAACTGCGACCACAATTACTTTTGGTGATTTTCCATCACTGCAAGAAGCGTCTCAGGTGCCTAAAAATTATCAAGTACCTCAAGCATCATCTACAAATACTCAAGTAGTATCAAGTGACACCGTTCAAGAAGCGCCTAAAGTAGCACCTGTAGTATCAAAACCAGTAGTTGTAAAAGAAACTGCAGCACAAAAAAGACAAAGAGAAGAAAAAGAAAAAAAAGAAGAACAGATAAGAAAAGCCGCTGAAAAAGCAAAAGCTGATGCGCTAGCGGCTAAAAAGGTTCAAGAAGAAAAAGACGCAAAGTTGTTAGAACAACAAAAGGCTAAACAAGCAAAAGTTGATGCTGCAGCTGCTGCAAAAGAAAAAGCGCGTGCAGAACAAAAGAAAAAAGAACAAGGAAAGCTACAAGAAAAAAATTTGCCTGTAGCATCATCAACACAATCAGTACCTGTACAACAACAAGCTTCTGTAATAGTTGCGCAGCAAGAATCTGCGCCTGTACTCATGTCTCCGGTGTCGCCTGTGCAGGGTAATAACGATAAAGCAAAGCAACTATCTGATGAGTTCAATAGTTTGTATGAGTCGGGTGACTGTGCAGGCTTTGTAGCAAAGCTGCATGCTAAGGCAACTAAAAATGCAGGCGTTGTTTCACCGCACTCACAAAGAGTATTGTTATTACAAGGTTGTATAGCAGGTGATAAAAAATTATGGGAACAAGTAGTTGCTTTGGGTGGTGAAGCATCGTCTGAATATCAGTTAGCACAGATATTACTTACTCTACGTGCATGTGGCTTAAATACAGAAGCTTTTCCATGTAGACAACCACAGTATGACGCATTACTTGCAGAATTCCCCGAATGGCAAAAAGAAACAGTACGTATGGCGTTACTTTTTGAGAAGATTAAAAAGCATTCTGATTTTGCAGAACAATCGAAGCAAAAAGAAATAGCGCCTATGGAATCAGGGCCAGAAGCGTGGAAAGTGCAATTTGGAACATTTTGCCGACGTTTTAACACAACTTTACAAGACATACAACGTGTGGCCGAAAAAGAACAAAGAGTAAAAGAAAGAGCAGCGCAAGAAGCTGCTAGAAAGCAACGGAATCAAGAAGAATATCAATCAGAGCAAGCAAAAATTGCAAGCGAGATAGATACAGTAGTGGACGCTGTCCAAGCGCAAGGTATAGATGTTGATGTTGATAATGACGAGTCTCTTGATAGCGTTATTGCACAGATAGTGAACAGTAATTTAGTCTTAATGAGACAAACAATGGGAGAGTTGTTTGCAAGCTGTTCATTAGATATTGCTAAAAGACCTTATCAGGTAGATAAAATTGCTAAGAAATTATTAGCAGCATATGAACAACAAACAAAGACGCAACAAAAGCCTGCAGTTACATCTCATGACTTTAATATGTTACGCGGAGTCTTATTGGATAATGAGGCTGTGTTTGCGGGAGCAAAGTGTGAAGACGAATTGTTATTAGTACGTATGAAACGCGCAACTGAGAGCGAGCGTTTAGGTATGGTTACAAAAGAATTGCAAAGAGTGTGGAGAGATTCAAGTAAGAATATAAGAATATATAAAGATTTTTTAAAGTGTACTGTTGCATTTTTACAGCGCCGTCTTAATCCTCAAGATTGTTCTGAAGAATCGGGGTTACGTAATGCTGCTGGAAATATTAATAAACAACGTCTGACGTTGGATCAACTTTTGGAAAAAGTTAGGGGCGTAGGACCTTCTTTAGCGGCAACAGTGGCTGCTCAAATAGGGCATCAGTCAGCACAAGGTAGAGCGCAATCAACTCAAGCACAAAAAATTGCTTTCTCGTTAGAAATGCTTAAAAATACGCAGGTTATAACTTCTATTGATGATGTGGATGCATGTATCCCTGGTATAATAAGTAGTGATTATGAATTAATGCGAGAAATGATGTTGCAGTTGTTTGCAAGTGGTTCTCTAGATTCTCAAGAGAGAAAAGCTCAAACAGTTGAGCTTATTGAGAAAATAAAAAAAGCATATAAAGAATCAGAAAAACAACCTACGGTAAAAAAGGATGTTTTTGAGGCCGTTATTGAACAGGTGACTGCTTGTGAGACGAGATTTACAGAAAGTATGTTGCTCACAATGGAATCTATGAGTAATGCTGAGTGTGTAGCATCTTGTATTCAAGAGCGTGATAAAGCGTGGGCTCAATTTGAGGCTGCTGGTGCAAAACCAGTTGATAAATTGTATGCATATTTTTTAACATATGTTGTCCAGTCTTTGTGTATCAGGTTTAATCTTAAAGAAGATGAGCAAGTAATAAAAATAGATCGTCTTGATCTGACAGGTGAAAATGCAGGATCTATTTTGGCAGCAAAAGTGGTTAAAGCAGTTGCAGCGCATTTAGGTGCCGAATCTCCTTCTAAAAGACCTACTCCAGATAATAAAAATGTACAACGTGGAGTAGCGGGTGTTATCCAGAAACTTACGCATACAAGTGCATATGGTAACCCGATTTCTTTGTTAGATAATAGTATACTTCATCTGATGAATAGCAGACCGGTTGATCAAAATTTGGTTTCTGCGCTCGTGGTTCTTGTATGCGCTAGACCGTGTGATACATTAACATTATTGCACACGATGGACCATTTTGATGCTTTACTTAATAAATATCCTATGGATATAACACAGGAAAGTGTTGGAAAACGCATAGGCATTCTTAATTGGGTATTGCTTTCGATATCTGCTTATCTTCAGTCTTCTGAAACTAGCCAACGTCTTTCACCAGATCATAGAGAAGTTTTAAAGTCGATTTGGGATAAAATTGAGTTTGAACAAAAGACTATACAGAGACTTCTTCTTTCAATACTTACCCATGAGTGTGTTGATAGAAAACAAGCTATGAAGGCTATTCAGTCTGCAAGAGATGGGATAGGTGCTGAGCAGGGTCTTGTTCCAACACAGAAAAAACGTTTGCTTGAAATATGCGATCTGTGTAATAAAGCCTTGTTAGGGAAACGCGAGTTTCAAGTTGACAGCTCTGATAGCAGTTCTTCTGCAGTATCATCTTCAAGCTCTAGCTCAAGCGTTATGGCAAGTACAGCACCATATCGTTCAATAGTATCTCTTTCACCAAGAATAGAGCGTGTTGACTTAACAGATCTTGATGACGGAGATCACGAAGCAATTACAGCAAGAATACGAGAAGTAATCCAAGCTATAGAACAAGAAACCGGTTTGAAAAAACCTTTCGTTATAACAGATGAGAACAATTCGCAGTATTTTTTATTGGATTACTCTGAACCATCATCTTCCTCTTCTTCTAGCGCAACAGCAGCAGTTCAATCTGATAAAAAGGCTTCTAAAGAAGATAAAATTGTTGCAGCGCAGCGAGAGTTATTACAGAGGTTACCTTTAGATGAAATCCCAGGTGCTATCAATTTAATAACAGTGCTTGATGATAGTCATGTTACCTCAATGACAGAAGCAATTTTAAACCCACACATGCTTCCTGTTGGGGATACACAAGGAATGTATAAACATATGATGGACACTCTTGGGTTGTTGATAGCAAAAGAAAAAGACAATCTTTTTAGTAGAAGAAATTGCTTGCGGTTAATTAAAACAACTGCGCGTGAGTATATAGATAGACAGGCTTCTGGTATAACACCAGGTCAAAAAGAGTTTTTAGACTATGTTTACCGATGTATCAAGATGGAATGTGAGATAATGGAGCGCCTTGCAGATGTAAAGTCTGGTAACGGTAAAGAGAAGATAACAAAAGAGATTGAGAATATAGAATTTGGTATAAATCATCCCGGAAACCAGATGGTGCAATCTCAACAAGAACGTATTCTAAAAATGTGTAATGATCGTAAAACGTCATTATTAAAGAAAAAATAGTACCACCTAATAACGACAGGCAGTCATGAATTATAAAAAGTATTGGTATCGGAATTTAGTTGTAGCACTTTTGCTCAGTGTTACTGCAGTACAAGCGCAGATGATCGTGTCCACCGCATGGGGTGACTATGCGTGTGATGACGAATTAATAGAACAAGTGATTGCAAGTCCTGTTATGCAACGCATGAAGGATATTGCTGTTGCAGGGCCTACCTTTTATTTAGGTATGGTGCCCGATTACAGCCGCTATAACCATTCTATTGGTGTGTGGTGGTTGCTTAAAACAAAAGCATGCGCAGATAAAAAAGAACAACTTGCAGGTTTGCTGCATGATACATCGCATACCGTATTCTCACATTTAGGGGATATTGTGTTTGGTAAAGGGGACGGTGATAAATCGTACCAAGATACTATTCATTTGTGGTTTTTATCACACTATCAAGATCTTATAACTTTGCTTGATGCGCAAGGATTGATGCTTGAGCAGATGGACCCGGATCATCCAGATTACCGTGCGCTTGAACAACCGCTGCCCGATCTTTGTGCGGACCGTATTGAGTATAACTTACACACCGGTATTGTGTTTGGACGTATAAGTAAAGAAGATGCATGTGCAGTGATTGATGCTTTAGACTATCAAGATGGGTTCTGGTTTTTTACCGATCAAGATAAAGCAAAACAGTTTGCACAGTTGCCGTTACACTTTACTAAGCACATCTGGGGCGGGCACGAAAATATGTTTGTGTACTACTGCTTTGGTCAGGCAGTTGCTCATGCTCTTAAAACAGGGTTGTTGTCACATGAGATTATGCATTTTGGTGGCGACACGCAGGTTATGGATATAGTACGCAATGCGCAAGACCCGGTTATTAAGTATTGGTTTGCGCGAGCGGCTGATTATAAGAATCAGTATACAGTTGTTGATTATGGTAAAGGTACGATTAATAGTCGTCCTAAGTGTCGTGCGGTTGATCCGTTTGTACGTCAAGATGATGGTACGTATGCACGGTTAAGTGAAATTGATGATGAGTTTGCGCAAGAGTTATATGACCTTAAGGAATGGTGCAAAATTGGCTATGGAATTAGTTTTGCTTCATGAAACAAGGGTGTCTTGTGTTGGCAGCATAAATTGAACATGCAAAGGGTGTTGCTGAGCAGTTGCTTGCAAAGGTTGCGGGAGGCTGGTTGGTACTAAATTAAAATACCCTGTCTTAATAGTGGTTTCTAAATCAGAAGGAACGGTAAGGACAAGACCGAATGTGTGTGTTGCCTGCAGCCGTTCTTTTTCTTTAAAACTAAATCTGAGCATCTGCTTATCTTGGCTCCATGTGCCGTCAGCGACCACATTTTCTTCTAGCGGTACAAATGGTTTATCAAGATCGCAACGGAATAGTGTTGCATTCAGTTTGGTAAGTGGTATGCCTTGCCAGGAAAGATCGAGCAAGCTTACGTAGATATCATCGGCTGATTTTCTTTTGAACGTGATGGTTGCAGCTAAAATCCATTTACCACCAAACGCCTGTTGAGCGGTGATACTTTGGCCTTCGTCAAGATTTTGCCACGTACAGTGTGACTCTATTTTGCAACTGGCAAACATGGTAAACGTGTGTGTCAGAATAATGCCGGCCAGAATATAGTTCATACAGGTCTCCTTTTTTATAAACATGATATAAAAAAATAGCACACCGTAGTTACTAAAAAGAAGCGTTTAAAAGAATGCTTTTACTTGAAAGCGCGCAGTTGGTCTGTTGATAGATTCTGGTAAGGGTGGATACGGTGCGGCTGACCAAATATCAGCAATACAAAGTGAATCGAATGGCGTATGCCCGGATGAAGACAATAAGGCTACGTTTACTACCTGACCTTTTTTATCAATATCGATAGCAAACAACGCTTCTTTTTTAATCAGTCCTGCTTGTAACCATTGATGTACTTGAGCATCTTTGCCACCACGGCGGTTAAAACGGGCAGCATCGTTTAAATGGCTTAAGAATTTTGACCAGAGCGAATAATATTTTAAAGAACCTTCTGATATGACAATATCGCCCGATGGTCCGCCAGCATCTTGCGCGCTTACAACAACATCCTCTTTGGCAAACGATTTTTGTGCATTTCTAAACAGATCGGCAAGGTTGAGTTCTTTTTGAACCGGTATGCCTTTGTCTGAACTGTTTTTAATAATCTGTGCTTTTGTATCAGAGGCTTTTTTGATTTCTTGTTGCATAGTTGTCGCAGCCAGTTGTTGCGCTGCAGGTGTCTGTTCTGTTGCAACAGCGGGTGTGGTTTGTGGTGCAACTGGATTAATGCTGGTTGCCTCTTGTTTTATAGTTGGTACTGGTTGTTCTTTGTCTTGTTTAAGGCCTGGCTTTTTGTTTGCCAGTAACGATTCGTCAGGTAGCTGTGACATACTGATAGCAAGTCCTTTAGGCATACCTGGTGGATCGATATCAAGGGGCGATGTGTCCTGCTTTGGTGCCGCCGCAGGAGGTTCTTGTACAAACATAACAGGTGCAGGAATGTTGGCAGGTTGAATGAGCGGTTTAATATGCGCTGCAAGCGGTAATTGCTTATGGATAATGGCTAAAAAAAGACATACACAGATGAGCGTATGCAGGATAATGGAAAGACCAATGTACCGATTAACAGAGCGTATTTTGTTCATAAGCAACCTCTTTTTTGCCAAGTATACCCAGCAGACGTCTTTTAGGTAAATAAAAGATTGAACTGCTTTTACGCTGTCGGTTGTACTGCGCACGTGGTCTCTATATACGCATGTCCTTGTTTTTTGATCATATGCCAACCAGTTCCCAGTTGGTGAGATCCGCCGCGCGGACTGGCAATAAAGCGCATCACTTCATCAAGAAATGCTTCCGTTAGGGTAAACGATGGCGCACAGCTGACAATCCAATGTTGTAAAATGCGATACTGCAAAAAAGGGTCTAGGGCCATCAACTTTTTAATATCGATAGTGAGCGGTACTTGTGCAACCAGTAACTGCTTAAACGTTTCTTGGGTAAGTTTTTGTAAAAAGACTTCTGCTATTTTAACTTGTTCAAACGTGCGCATAACATTTTGCATAGCCCGTGTGTCGCACCGTGTAAAGGCTGGCACTACGTGTGCACGGATACGGTTACGTAAAAATTCTTCGTTACTATTAGATGGATCAATTAAGTAGGGCAGGTTGTTTTTGGTTAAATAATCTAAAATTTCTTCTTTGGTTACTTCTAAAAGCGGCCGCACATAGAGACCCTGTTGTTCGTGCATACCAGCAAGCCCGGTTAAGGTGGTGCCCCGTATCATACGGATAAAGAAGTTTTCGAGCTGGTCGTTTTGATGATGTCCGAGCATGATCGCTTTGGCATTATGTTTTTCTGCTAGTTGCTTATAAAACATGCGGCGCATTCTGCGGCCGACATCTTCTTTAGAACCTGTTTTTTTTACTAAGTCTTCAAAATCACGAGCGTGCCCACGTTCAAAAGGGATATCCCATTCGCGGCATAAATTTTGGCAATAATCCGCATCGTGTGCTGAATCTTCGCGCCATCCATGATCTAGATGTGCTGCTATGACAGTGAGGTTGCGTTCTTTACGTAACAAAGAGAGTTGATGTAATAGGCATAACGAATCGGGGCCACCAGAGAACCCTACAATGACGGTACTGTTCTGTGGAATGGCTTGGGGGTTGAGTAAGAACGGTTTGTTTTCCATGGTCTATCAACTCTCTTTTTTAGGTTTAATACTCTTAGGTACTTTAGAGTATATGCGGTTAGCTTTTACTTATTTGCTTTTCTCACTGCTGCCTGAGATGCTTTTTTCTTATGATCTGTGTGAGGAACCGTTAAACATGGTTCTGTGTGATTATCGTTGACGCCGCCAACTGCTATTGCAAGTGCCGCTGCGGCTGCTTTTGCACGTCGTGTTGCTGCATTATTTTTTTTAGTTGCATGAGCATCTGTTGCGCAAAGTGCTGCAACAATAAGCAATGTGTGTAGGTATATGGTGTTTTTGAGCATGAATAAGATCCTGTTGTTTGTAGGGGTTTAGCTTGGCCAAGGGTAGTGGTGTTGAGGAGTGCTATAAGAGCGGCTTTGTTGGCGTTTTTCGCTATGGGGCTTATTTTTTTGTGCTGGTCTTGATTTACCGGATGCTGTTATTGCGGCATATGTAGTTTCATTAGTTAGTTTTCTATCTGATACCGGTTGGCAGTCTGTACGTGTTGTGTTAACTGAGTCTTCATCCAGATTTGTGCAAAGTTTTACGAGGGATAATTTTTTACCAGCATGTACGCTTGTAGAAGCTGCTACAGCGCATAGAGCGAGCATATAAAAAGAGAGGTTATTTTTGGTCATAGTGATCCTTTTTTAAGTAAGAGTATTATTTATTTTTTTTGCTTCTTTGGCCGTTCTTCTGACCAAATGTTATAAGTTTTGTTTCTTGGCCAAGTCTAGATCTTTCTTGTTGTAATGCGAAAGCTTCTGCTCTTGCTTTTTGTGCTGCTGTAACTGCTATTGCATCTGGATGATACTTTTGATTGTCGTTATGTCCAAATTCTCGTGCAAGCTTTTCATCAAGCGTAAGTTTTCTGCCAGGTTGTTCTTTTTTGCTTGCATGCATAGATGGTGTAGCAATTGCTGCACAAAGAGTGAATATTGCAAGTGAAATTGTTTTGTTTGTCATTGAGCGCCCCTTGTGTTGTTAATGGGTTGTTTAAAAAATTTGGTTTTTATGGTCTTTAAAATAGTCTTCTTCAGCGTCTAGAGGGTTAACTAAGTCTGGTACTATTTGGGGTAATAGAGGGCGCCATTCAGCAACTGTGTCTTCTACTGCAGCATCACGTTTTTTTTGGCTGATCAATGGTCGTATTTTTTCTTCCGGCGTTAATTGATAATTATTAAGTTCTTCTTGTGATAAAAAATCGTGTGCATGCATAAGAGCTGCTTTTTCTTGTTCTTTGGCGCGCAGTGGTTTATTAAAGAGTTGTATTTTTTCTCGTATTCTAGCTGCTATAGCGTGATCCACTTTATCTGGTTGTTCTTGCCATGTACTTGCTACATACCCTTCAGGATGTGTAGGGTCGAATCTTTCTGGGTCAAAAACGCGGATAGCACGAACTGCAGGGGGAGTGTTTAGTTTGTAGTGTTCTCGTATTTTTTGTACTTGTGCTTTTCTATCTTTTTCTGAAAAAATCTTTTGGAGTCTTTCTGCCTTATTATTTTTATCAGGATGCTGATTTTCACAAGCATGGCATTCGCATAATTTTACTGAAAGAGGATCTTGATAGGTCTGGTTGTTTACTTGACAGGCAGTACATGTACAATGTGGATCATAGTTTTTCCATGGTGTAAATGGGTTATATTCGGGTACATCTAGATCATCATGTACTGCTTGCCATATTATATGTCGTGCTGCTTTCCATGCTGTTTGCCATGCGGCATCCCAGGGTGTTTTTTTTTGTGCTGCTTTTAAAGCTGCGGTAGCGTATGGATTGTGAAAAAAATTGTTAGCATATTTTTTTTGGAAAAAGCCGTTTACGTCTTCAGTTGTTTTTTGAGATACGTGTACTAGATTGACAATATGACCTTCTGTAATTACTGCAACTGCATGTGCACCACACAGCCAGCAATATGTATGTACGTTGTCTTGAGTGACAGTTTGCGTTTTAGGAAGAAGTGTGTTTTTTGAGTCGATAGTACCGTTAATTACTGCTTTTACTAAATCGCATTTATACTGTGCGCATCGATAGTTACAATCTTTTTCTGCATCTGGATCATACTTTACAGAAGCCAGTACTACTGGAACCGGGTCAGATAGGTACGGTTGTGGTATTAATTGTCTTGGGTGTTTGCATGGTTTTACGGTACGAGCATCTTTTTTAGATTTTTTTTTATCTAATACATCTAAAAGTTCTTGTTTGGCATTCGGTTTTTTACTAGCTACAAGAGCTGCGAATGCTGCTTGCCTAATATCAAATTTTTGCTGTGTTTTATCGCCTCTTTGGTAAATCTCTGTTCTATCTACAGGCGCTTGGTCGTCTTTGATGCTGCTTGTATGAGTTGAGTAATTGAACATCAACCCTGTGATAAACATCAGTACATTTTGTAACTTCATGCACTACCTCTTTTTATTATGACAACCTAAAAAACAAAACTGGCAAAAAGATACGTTAAAAGCATCTTTTTGCCAATAATTGTTAGTTTTTATTATTTGTTATTTAGACATCGAGGTTTCTTGCAAAACGTCCATTTGTTTCAATGAATTCTTTACGGCCTGCAACATCATCACCCATAAGTGTAGAGAACCATACGTCAGCTTCAAGCGCATCTTGGATAGAGACTTGTAATAACGAACGGTTGCCAACATCCATAGACGTTTCCCACAACTGTTCAGGGTTCATTTCACCAAGACCTTTATAGCGTTGAATATGCATATACGGTTTGCTGATATTTTTTAACCCAACCATTAATTGCATCAATCCTGAACCGGTAAGTGAACGATTTCGCTCTGCTACTTCCAGCGTCCAGTCGTGTTCTAATGGTGCTAATGGCTCAAGAAGCGCCATGAGGTTTGGTAACTCTTCAGATGCAAAGAAGTTACGGTCAACATCCCACGATTTGTTTAACACTTGGAATTTGAACATGGTATTTGCAATGTCATCAGGCATTAACCCTGGTTCTTGTTCAATAGTTACGGTGTACTTTTTAAAGTAAGTGCGTAAATGGCCAAGAATCATTTCCGTTGTTGCGTCAGGTGTTAATGGATGTTTGCGCAAGAAGGTTAATAGTTTATGACCTTGATTATTAGAAAGTTTAAAATTGATACAGATCTTTTCTAAAGCATTCTCATACACGGTCACATGGCTGAGCAACTCTTGCCAGGTTTTTTGGTCTAAGCGTTTACCATCCATGGTGCAGGTAAGTTGATCTTGTGCCCAATCGAGTAAGAATTCTCTAAATGCACGTTCATCTTTAAGGTATTGCTCTTTTTTACCCAGCTTTGCTTTGTACAATGGTGGCTGAGCGATATAGAGATAGCCTTTTTCGATCAGTGGTTTCATATATCTAAAGAAGAAGGTAAGCAGTAGGGTACGAATATGGGATCCGTCAACGTCAGCGTCTGTCATTAAAATGATTTTGTGATAGCGGGTTTTCAGAACATCAAACTCTTCTGCAATCCCTGCGCCAATGGCAGTGATGAGCGTTTTGATTTCTTCGTTTGATAACATTTTATCAAGACGCGCTTTTTCTACGTTTAGAATTTTACCCTTAAGAGGCAAGATTGCTTGCGTAAAACGATCACGGCCTTGTTTTGCTGAACCACCTGCAGAGTCCCCTTCTACAATGAACAGTTCAGTTTCTGCAGGATTTTCGTTGGTACAATCGGCAAGTTTGCCCGGTAGCACTGATCCATCAAGGACAGATTTGCGACGAGTGATTTCGCGCGCTTTACGAGCAGCTTCTCGTGCACGTTGTGCAAGTTCTGCTTTTTGAATAATTTTTTTGATAACAGAAGGATTTTCTTCAAAATACGTATCAAGCGCTGCAAACGTCCAGGTTTCTACCACGCCTTTTACTTCTGAGTTACCAAGCTTAGTTTTGGTTTGACCTTCAAACTGAGGTTCTGGAACTTTGATATTAATAACAACAACTAAACCTTCACGCACGTCTTCGCTTGAAAGGTTTGCGCCACCTTTAAGGATGCCAAGGGATTGTGCACGTTTGTTACATACTTTTGTTAGAGCAGCTTTAAAACCGGCAACCTGTGTACCACCTTCAATAGTGTTGATGTTGTTCACAAAAGAGAACAGTTGTTCGCCGTATGAATCGTTATATTGCATAGCGATTTCGAGCATGTACTGATCATCTTCTTGTTCAAATCTGATGACTTCAGGGAAAAGTGGCGTCTTTTTTTCGTTAACATGTTGAATGAATGAAACAATACCACCTTCAAAAAAGAAGCTGTGATCTTTGTTGTTCATTTCATCAATAATGCTGATACGTAAACCTTTGTTTAAGAAGGCAAGTTCACGAAAACGAGATGACAAAGTATCAAAAGAGAATTCGGTTGTTTCGGTAAAGATAAGAGGGTCAGGGGTGAAGCGAACCATGGTGCCACGTTTGGTGGTTGTACCAATAGGTGCTAGCGGGGCAAGGGGATTACCACGTTCGTAATCTTGTCCGTAGGTGACGCCGTTTTTGTAGACTTCTAAATGAAGTTTAGAAGAAAGAGCGTTGACTACCGAAACACCCACACCATGCAGACCGCCAGAATATTTGTAGCTGTCTTTGTCGAATTTACCACCAGCATGGAGCTTGGTCAGTACTACCTGAGCGGCAGAAACTTTTTCTGTAGGATGGATATCAACGGGAATACCACGACCGTTATCAAGTACTGAGCATGAACCGTCAGTATGAAGAGTCACCTTGATGGCATTACAGTGGCCACCAAGAGCTTCGTCAACCGAGTTATCTACTACTTCATAGACTAAGTGATGAAGGCCGGCTGCGCTTGTTGAACCGATATACATACCAGGTCGTTTGCGAACAGCTTCAAGCCCTTCCATCACGCGAATGGATTTGGCACCATACTCTTTGTTGTCAGCGTCATTTGCCATAGGAATGTCCTTTTTACGTTCGGTGTGATAGTCCATATGATTATTCTCTTTGGTAATAAAAAATTTAAAATCTTCTTAATAACGTATCGATCAAAATTTGTTGTTTATGCAACGTTTTTTTAGATACTTAATGATACATGCTTAAGTATACCCGATAATGGGCATGCTGCCAAAAATAAAGCGCCGCTTGCAACACAAAAGACTACCAGTGGTAAAAACCCTTAATACACGTAGAATAGTAGTTATGGATATTATAAAAATACAGTCTGATTCATGGTATATGCAGCAAGCCTTGTTGCAGGCCGAACAAGCTTTTCTTCAAGATGAAGTGCCTATTGGTGCGCTGGTGGTAGCATCAGATGGAGCTGTTCTTGGTGTTGGTTTTAATACCGTGGAACATAATCATACACAAACTGCCCATGCGGAATTGCAAGCCTTGTCACAAGCGGCAATAGCGCAAAAAGATTGGCGCCTTGAAGGGAGTACTCTTTTTGTGACACTAGAGCCATGTGTTATGTGTGTAGGAGCAGCCCGACTGAGTAGAATAAGCCGCATTGTGTTTGGCGCAAGCTCACCGCTTTTTGGATTTCGACTTGACAATGATTTAGGTCTTTGGCTATACAACAAAGACTCAATGATAATACAGGGTGGTATTGAAGAAGAAGCATGTAGTGCAGTATTGAAAAAGTTCTTCCAACAAAAAAGGAAAAAAGGTGAGTGGAAAAAGAACGGCAAAGGACCTGGAGAAGATAAAAACAGTACTTCTTAATCGTAAACAACAGCTGCAAGAAGAGCTGAACATGTTGCAAGAAGAAGGTCCTTCTGACGAACAGTCACAAGATGCTGCCGATTTGGCAACATCATCAGTTTTAGAAACGCTTAAAACGTCATTACAAAATAACGAGCTTGAAGAGTATCGCATTATTATTAAAGCGCTTGAAATGCTTGAAAATGGCACCTATGGCGAATGCGCAGAATGCCAACAGGATATTTCAGAGCGTCGTTTAATGTCGTATCCTAATGCAACGCGCTGTCTGGCTTGCCAAGAAATTTATGAGTCTGGTGCCGGCAATAATTTCTAATTTTTTACTGTTGGCCTGCAGAGTCTTTGAGCTTGCTAGTCGGTCTTCTGGTCTTGACGCAGAAAAACCTACTGTTATCATCTAAGCAATCAATACTTTCTGTAGGCCGATGTAGCTCAGCTGGTAGAGCAACTGATTCGTAATCAGTAGGTCGTCGGTTCAATTCCGATCATCGGCTCCAGGCATTTCCTTTAGAAATGACTGGCAGGCCAGTTTTTTAAAAGTAGAAAAATGAGTTTTAATAAAGCCATCAAAAGTTACGCGTCGAAATCTAGATATGAATACAACAAATAAAAAAATGCACGCCGGTGAAATAGACATTACACAGTCTCTTATTCAGCGACTTATAGCTGAACAGTTTCCAGAGTGGTTAATGCTTGAAGTCAAGCCGATTCAATCTTTAGGTACTTCTCATGTGATTTATAGGCTTGGTGATGATATGTCTCTTCGTCTACCGCGTGTTGCAAGTGCTGTTGATGGTATGATGACAGGCGGCGAGTGGCTTTCAAAAATAGCTCATTATTTACCATGCCAAGTTCCTACTCTTATTGCAAAAGGGATGCCTACCAAGGACTATCCTTTCTCATGGTCTATTTGTCGATGGGTGGATGGTAAAAACCCTGTAGAGGGTCAACTTGTAGAGCCAAAAAAGTTGGCGCTTGATCTTGCAAGATTTATTAAAGCACTTCATACAATTAATCTTATTGATGGTCCGTTATCAAGACGTGGAGTGCCCTTATTTTTTCAGGATAAAGAAGTTCGCGTAGCGCTTAATGCTTTGAGCAATAAAATAGATGTGCAAGCGGTTCTGGCGCTATGGGAAAGGGCACTTTTAGTGCCTGCATGGGATAAGCGGCCTGTTTGGGTGCATGGAGATTTAATGCCAGGTAATATTTTGCTTAAGAATAATCGGCTAAGTGCGATAATAGATTTTGATTATCTAGGTATGGGTGATCCAGCTATTGATTTGATTCCTGCTTGGAATCTTTTGCCTGCTCAGGCTCGGCCTCTATTTCGAAATGAACTACAGGTAGATGATGCTACGTGGGAGCGGGGTCGAGGTTGGGCATTGTCTATGGCTTTAATTCAGCTTCCATATTATGAACATACTAACCCTGTGATGGCAGCCAACGCTCGATTTACCATTAATGAGGTTCTCTTGTCATAGCTTATTTAAGCTTAAAAAATAAATTTAAGCTCTCTGTAAGCTTATTGGGTAAGAGAAGGCTTGATTGACAAGGGTTCTTGATCTGATATGCTTACTCAAGCGTAAAATTCGTAATCAAACGTCATAAATAAGGTATCGTAGAAGACTATGGTAAAAGCTAAAGAAGAAAAAAAACAAACCAAATCTTCTCGTGTCATTGGTGGTGTAGGCCGTCGTAAGTCATCAGTCGCTCGAGTATGGGTTCGTGCTGGTACAGGCGGAGTAGCAATCAATGGACAACGTTGTGCTGATTATTTTAACACCGATGAAACACGTTCTGACGCTATCAAGTCTCTTGTAGTGTGTGACGCAGTCTCTCGCTACGACGTTGTTGTAAACGTTAAAGGCGGCGGTAAAAATTCTCAAGCAGGTGCAGTTCGCTTAGGCGTTGCTCGTGCATTACTCACAATTGACGAAGGTCTTCGTGGTACGTTGCGTGAAAACGGTTTATTAACTGTTGATGCACGTCTTAAAGAACGTAAAAAGCCAGGTCAAAAAGGCGCTCGTCGTAAGTTCCAGTTCGTAAAACGTTAATTCGTTTTTATAAGCTAGTAGGAAATGAGGGTATGTGTAGCGTTGTTGGGTACGTAGGTACCAATCCCAGTAAGCAAGTAGTGTTAGAAGGACTTTCAAGACTTGAGTATCGGGGTTACGACTCTGCCGGTTTTGCCTGTATCGATGCTTTAACTCAGAATATTCAGATTGCTAAAGCAGCAGGTCAACTTGAAAAGCTACAAGAAAAACTGACCGCATTTCCTATAGATGGCTTTACCAGTGTTGGTCATACCAGATGGTCAACACACGGTCTTTCTACCGAGCAAAACGCTCATCCTCATATTGACTGTAAAAAAGAAATCGCCGTTGTACATAACGGCATTATAGAAAATCATGCTTCTTTGCGCACCACACTTGAGCAAGAAGGGCATGTTTTTTTGTCTCAAACGGATACTGAAGTTATCGCCCATTTGTTAGAAGATGCGGTTAAGACCACAGCAACTCCACTTGCGGCATTAACTACGGCTATTGCATCACTAGAAGGTGCGTACGCTTTTGTTGCCTTATCATCCCATTTTCCAGAAACATTATTGCTTGCACGCAAAGGTTCGCCTTTGTGTATTGGGCTTGGGGTTCAAGAATGTTTTGTAGCATCAGACGTACTTGCCTTTGCAGGTAAAACTGATCGGGTTATTTTTATGCCCGAAAATAGTGTTGCGCTGGTTACTAAAGATGGCGTGCAGTTGTACGATTTTGAAAGCAACCGTCTGTCTATTCCTGCACAAGTTATTGATGCGCAATGGGTGTTAAGTCACAAAGATGGCTATGAACATTTTATGCTTAAAGAAATGTACGAACAACGTGCAGCTATTATGCGTTCAGTGCAATCGTATCGTGTAATGCAAGATCAGATCTGGTCCAACATTGGTATCAGTGCTGAAGTTATTAAAAATGTAGAACAGATTGTGTTTCTTGGATGCGGTACTTCGTGGCACGCAGGCAGCATGGCAGAGTTCTTTTTTGAAGATCTTGTGGGCATATCTGCACATGCACAGCTTGCATCAGAATTTCGCTACCGAACTTTTATTCCTAAAAAAAATACGCTCTATATTGCAATCTCACAATCTGGTGAGACTGCCGACACGCTTGAAGCAATCAAGTTGGTCAAACAACATGGTCAACAAACATTGGTCGTTACTAATGTGGCATCAAGCAGTTTAGCACGAGAAACTGATGGTGTTTTATTGACGCATGCGGGTCCAGAAATGGCCGTTGCCTCAACAAAAGCATTCTCTACTCAGTTAGCAGCGTTGTACTGGTTGGCTGCAGCTATGGCGCACGAGCGTGGCCTTATAACTCAGCAAGAGTTTGAAAAAAAACAGGACGACATACTGGTAGCGGCACACTTGTTGGATACTGGTTTGAGTCGTTATGAATCTACGTTGATTGATACGTATGCTCCGTTCTATGCGGAGTTTGATACCATGATTTTCTTGGGTCGATCAATCGCCTATCCGTTTGCTTTAGAAGCAGCCCTTAAATTAAAAGAAATTGCGTACGTGTTTTGTCAGGCCTATCCAGCTGGGGAACTTAAACATGGTGCACTTGCACTTATTGATAGTAAAACACCAGTGATAGTCTTTTCACATCCGGATCCTGTGCTGTATCAAAAAACGTTATCAAATGTGCAAGAAGTAAAAGCGCGTGGCGGCCGAGTGCTCGCCTTTGTTTTTACCGGTCAGCATGAACTGAAAGCGTTGGCTGATGATGCGTTGGAATTTTTATCGTGTGGTAATCATTTGTCGTTCTTGGCAATGACGGGTGTGATGCAGTTGTTGATGTACCATTGTGCGCGTGTTCGTGGCTGTGCGATTGATAGACCACGCAACTTGGCAAAATCTGTTACGGTTGAATAACATACTCTTCACTCTTGACCTCTCAGAAGCTTAATGCAGCTTATTTTTTCTATTAAAAACTAACAATATGTCCATTGGGTCGACTTGCGCTTAAAGGAATTATTTTTGCGCTTATCTAAAACAATTCCTTGAAGGACGTTTTGGTAATTTTTTATACTGGGGGTAAGTGAGGTTTTTAATCTAAAAAGAGGTCAAAATGAAAAAAATATTAATGTTTATCGTGCTAGCAGTTAGCGCATGTGTGCAAGCAAAAACTATTAATGTTGTAGATGCAAAGGGTAAATCGATATCAACAAAATATGGTACTTTGCAGGTAGGAGGTCCGTTTTTAGATTCATGTAAAAAAGTAACAGCAAAAATAGGTCGTGCAGGAAATACTATTATTGTTACGGGTAATTGTCTAAATACGTGTTCGCGTAATAAAAATGAAAAATGTATGTTTTATGGTGCGACATATACTTATCCAAGCACGGTAGTTCAACATGCATTAGATTATGGTAATTCAGTGCTTACCCAATTAACTGTAAATCAGATGACTAATAAAAAGTAGGTAAATACTATCCTACGCGTAGTTCGTATTTAGTTATAAAGAGAAAGGGCCTCGAAAAAGGCCCTTTTTTAAAGGAGGTTAAGATGAAAAAGTTATTAGTAGCTCTTGTTGTGTTAGGGGCGAGTGTAGAAGTTCAAGCTAAAAAAACCTACAGGGCTATAGCGGTTTTAGATAGTAATAATCAGTTAGTCATGATGAAGAATAGACAGCCTTTGCACGTGGGCGGTTCATTTTTTAATACCTGCAAAACGGTAACGGCAAGATTGCAAACCAGTGGTGAAGTGCTTGTTCAAGGTATGTGTTTATCTAAACCGAGTGGATACTATGAAGCTCGAGAATATTGGTATGCAGCAACGCTCGTTCAAAATGCAAGAAATAACAACATATCATTGCCAGATTTAGTAACCGTTAAAGGTACATTAATGACAGTGCAAGAGCAGATGCAAGATCCAATGCAGCAGCAAGATCAGTATTATGAGTGTGTAAGGTCGTGTAAGCGTAATGAAAAATGTATACACAGTTGTCCACGCTAGTACATGAGTTGATCATATAAAGATAAAGAAAAAGGGCCTTTTGCGAGGCCCTTTTTTAATTGCATACACTGTTAGAGTGAGAATTCTAAGAAACTTTAGAATTTAACGAGATACTGCTTGGAACAGTTTGATTTCTTTTGTGGGGGATTTTGATGCGTAAGAACTGCAACAAAAACAAAGAACAAGCCACACATGCTAATCGATGTTAATCGATTTTTATAACCGCGACTCATACGATCCTTTTCTACAAAATTACTTATTATTCGTATGAGTCTTAGTATGCCAAAAATGCCCTTATTAGTCAAAAAGTGGCCTTAGTTAGGTACTTTTTCGAGCTTAAGTTCGTTATCCAACACAAAGTTTTTTTGTAGGAATTCAAGCTGTTTTTTTCTGCTTTTTGTTAGATCTGGATACGCTTTTATACCAATATGGCGCAGCCGGATTAAGTCGACCGTGTTTTGTACCATATAGTCTTTTGCGATTAGTTCTTTACGTTGTTCTTCCCAGCTCTTTTTGGCTTCTTTTTTCTTAGCATCTTTTTTAGGTTCTTCTTTGTGGCCATGAGGCTTAATAGAACCTTTAAGTGATGCTTCGCGGCCATAACGGGAGGTCATCCATTTAACCGTTTCACTTGGCGGGGTGCGTGGCTCAATATGGAAATCGGGGGTGATGCCTTTGCCTTGTATGAGCGTATCAAATGGTAAAAAGTAGAGCGCGGTGGTCATACGCAGAGCGCAATGGTTAGAGAGGGAAATTACTTCTTGGACTGACCCTTTACCGAACGTATCAATACCTACGGTGAAGACAAACAGGTTCAGTTTTTCTCCATTATTTTGCGAGTAGAGTGATAGTGTACCGGCTAGAATTTCTGCTGCTGAAGCGGTGTAGTTGTTGGTTATGAAAAAGATTGGCATGCCTTGTGGACGATCAAGCGGTTTCTTTTTGGTTTTCCAGCTTTCAGTTACTTTGTTTTCTCTGTTTTTGGTTACTACGACCAGTGAGTCTTTTGGTAAGAATAAACTTGCGATATCAACCGCTGCATCAAGCAGACCGCCGGTGTTGTTGCGTAGATCGATAATTAAACCTTCAGCTTTATTCTTGTTTGCAACTTCAAGCAGTTTGCGTACATGAATAACCGATTTTTCGCTAAATACCGAGAGCATGAGGTAATAGATGTTTTGTTCAGGTAAATGGAACATTAAGAACATATCATCAGACTTGATTACATCCCGTTTAACATCAAAGGTGATTGGTTCAGGATATTTTTCGCGCATAACTTTGATAGTAACTTGGCTGTTCTTTTCGCCCTTAATAGCTGCAAGCACTTCTGACATGCTCATGCCTTTAACGATGATGTCTTTAATTTCTATAATTTTATCACCTTGTTTTAAACCAGCTTTATCAGCAGGGCCGTTAGGGATAATTTCAATAGCAGGAACATATTCTTCTTCTACATCTTTATCACCCGGAAGCACGATGCCTATGCCATAAAATTCACCAGCCATTTGCTCTTGTAGAAAGCGACATTCTTTATCATCAAGAAATCCTGTGTGTGGATCAAGTTTGGTAAAACCACGGATAGCATTTGAGAAGGCTTTTTTAACCTCCTCTGAATTGAGGCTGTGGTAATAACGGTTGTGAATGCAGTTGATTGCTTCAGTGAGCGTTTGGGACATGGCTACGATTTCTTTTTCTGCATCGGTTAGATCTGTTTTAACGGTGACGCCCGTCGCTGCAAATTGAGTGGTGCTGGTTGTAAGAGTCAGAGCGCATAATAAGACTTTTTTCATAGCTATCCTCTAGTAAACCATGGTACTTGTTTAAAGCAGTACCGTACACTGATTAATAAGCTAAAGTGAAGTACTTTAAGATAGACTTTTAAAAATAAGGAGCCATATGCTGCTAACAAAGCGTTCTTTTTTACGATTTTTTTTTGTTCTCGAGATTGTGCTTTTTATAGGCTTATATTTTTTTGGACCATCAAGCATGTATGTTGCGCGTGGTCTTAAAAAAGAAATAGCCGATATTCATATTGCAATTGCAGATGTTGTAAAAGAAAGTAAAGCTTTAGAAGAGCGTATTCATCAATGGCAAACGACCGATTTTTATGCAGAAAAATTTGCTCGTGAGCAGTTGCAAATGGCGCGTCCATCAGAACAGTTGTATGTTATTACAGAAACGCCTCCTGAAAATGTCGTGCAATCTTAAAAAAGAAAGTGTAACTATGAAAAAATTTGTTTTGCTTGGTATCAGCAGTATCTTAGTAGGTGTAGGAGCTGCTGTAGCAATTACTAAAGCGTGGCAGCAAAATATAACAACAACTAATCCTAAGAAAGATATTAGTATGCATGTATTACCCCCCTTACCGTATGCGTATAATGCGCTTGAACCGTATATTGAACAAGAGATTATGGAACTGCATCATAAAAAACATCAGCAAGCCTATGTCGATGGTCTTAATGCTGCGCTAGAAAAGCATCCTGCATTGTTTGCAAAACCATTAGTGGCATTATTAAAAGACCTTGATGCTGTACCAGCTGATATCAGAACAGCAGTGCAAAATCATGGTGGTGGTGTAGAGAACCATACGTTTTTCTGGAACTGTATGCAGGCCAATACGAGTAACACGTTGCCAGAGCCTACAGGTTCATTAGCAGCTGCTATTGCAAAAGATTTTGGATCGTTTGCTCATTTTAAAGAGCAATTTAATAATGCAGCAAAAACACGTTTTGGTAGTGGTTGGGCATGGCTTGTCGTAGATCCTCACACTGCAAAACTTTCTGTCGTTTCTACCGCTAATCAAGATACGCCATTATCCCAAGGATTGGTGCCGTTGCTTGGTCTTGATGTGTGGGAACACGCGTATTACTTACAATATAAAAATAGACGTATGGATTATACCACTGCTTGGTGGTACGTGGTTAACTGGCATTTTGTGCAGATGAATTATCAACATGCTTTAAATAAGTAATTTCTTCATTACGTACACAAGTTAGTTAGGGTAAAAGAAAAAGCTCCTGAAATTCAGGAGCTTTTTTGTTAATCGTTTTTGTTTGCTGGTTCACGTAGTGGATCTGGCGTGTGGTTGCGAATATCCAGCATTTTTTCTTTGTGGCGTTTTACTTCGTCAACCAGAATGTCTACCGCCTTATCAAGTGACTTATACAAGTCGGTGCCACGGTTGTGTGAGATCAGGTGGTAATGGTGACTTTTAAGTCTGATTTCTACCATAAAACTCTGATTACCATGGATCGATTCTGTAACGATATCAATATTGGCAGGGCTTTCTTTTTGAATCAGCTTGGCGAGCTTACGCGTTAGTTGTTGGTGCGTGTGCTCTTCAAAAGGTACTGAATGGTCCATGCCTTTAAAGACGATACGAATATTCATAAGGACTCCTTTTGTAAGATGATCTCTTGTCGCAGAACATAGCTTACTTTTAGGAATTTGCCTACTTAGTTAAAGATCATTTTTTTAACTGCAAACATGACCGGGATACTCTTGAGGTTATATTTTTTACGTAAAATATTTTCAAAGAATGCTCGTTGACTGTCGCCGTACATTTGTGGATCGTTAACGTTCAATCGTACCATGAATGGTCCATCACCAATCTGTTTAGCAGAAAAGAGTTTTAAGCGTTGTGATTGCTTAAAGAGTGGTGTACGTTCAAGTGCTTCTTTAAGTACTACAGTCAATTCTGCAGAAGAAACCTTCATGGTGTATCGTTCCCATACATCTTTAATAAGAGGCATAACTTTGCCGATATTATAACCTGTTTTGCAGGAGATATTTAAAATATCGATTTTCTTAAGAATATAGTCGTACGGTTCAGTTTCAAACGTCCATGATGTCTGAATATCAGAATCAACTAAATCTTGTTTATTACGTAAAATTATAACGGCTTTACCTTGTTCAAAAGCGTACGAAGCAAGTTTTAATTCTTGTTGTGAGATCATACCTTCTTCACCATCAAGCAGGAGAAGAATAATATTTGCGTCTCGGACTGCGGCAAAAGAACTTTTTACCATTAGTTCTTCAATACCTTCATCAACCGAGCGCTGACGTCTAATACCGGCCGTGTCAGTTACTTGAATAGTTTCTCGGTGGAATTGAATTTTATCGCTGATAGCTTCTCGTGTTGTACCAGGAATATCGGCAACTAACGAACGTTCTTTTTCTACGAGTAAGTTCATCAGTGATGATTTGCCCACGTTTGGTTTACCAAGGAGTACAATTTTGAAACCTAAAGGCTCTTCTTTAAAATCTTGTACTGGTGGTAACATCCCAATCAGTGTATCTAAAAGTTCTGCAATACCCATGCCGTGTTGTGCTGAAATTTCCATAGTGTTAGAAAAGCCAAGCTGATCAAAATCATAACGGTTAAGTTCGGCCTGTTTTGTATCGCTTTTATTGAGTAAGAGAAGTGTAGGCTTGTTAAGTTTGTGCACAAACTTTGCAAGTAATTTGTCTTCGTTGGTGACGCCTACTGCAGCATCACAAACAAACAAAAGTACGTCTGCTTGGTTGAGCATTTCAACAGCGCGGTCACGAATCGCTTCTGTAAGGACGTTAAGCCCTTTTTTGAAATCGATGCCGCCTGTATCAAGCAGTTCAAATGCACGGTCTTTCCATTGCACAGTATCAACTAAAAAGTCGCGTGTTACGCCTTCGTAATCTAAGGTCATACTTTTTACATCGGTAGACAATCTGTTAAACAGTGTCGATTTACCAACGTTGGTTCTTCCAATAATAACTACTTTATTCAACATAGGATGTTTCCCCCTTTAATTCACGTACGGTGCCGCCAAATTGCTCAAGTAATTGGTGAGCTTTTGGCCATTTTTCTTTGTCTTGTATATCAATTGCTACACTAGGCGGCATGAGTTGTGCACTCGATGCCGTAGCAGGTTTTTTACTAAATTTTTGTTCGTAAGGACGCGCTGCCTGTGGATTATTCTGTGTCGGTTGTTTTGCATGTCCTGACGATGACGGTGTGCTGATAGGCATATCCCGTCGTGGTGTAACTTGTTTTGGAATGCTGTTTTCTTTTTCAAAACGAGGATGCATATCTACAACGCTATCAAAAGCTTTGTGGAGTAATGGATTCCAGACAGTTTTTGTTTGGGTTAACCATTGGCCAAAAAATGCGGCTTCTTTGCTAAACAAGAGTTCCACTTGTTTGGTATTCAGATCGCAGCTGCTAAATTCTGCCTGTCTAAAAATTGACAGTAAGAGTGGATCACTCAGCTGTTCAATCGATTGTAAAAATGTTGTCCAGCGTTCATCAACAGGTTGTGGTGCTTGAGCGGTAGCTTGTACTGTTGGCTGTGGTGCTGCTGTAACCTCTTTGGTAGCCATTATTGTAGGTGCCGTAGCTGGCTGTGTGTAGACAGGTGGTTGTGTTGGTTTTTGTGCTGCCGCTGTAGGAACTACACTCTTTTTTTCTGGTGTATATTTTTGAGGTGTTGGCGTAGTGGCTGGTGTACTACTTGGTACATCAATCAGCTCTAACAGCATGAGTTCAAACACATCCGCCTGCACGGTTGTTTTTAAGAGTGTTTGCTCGTAGCCATACACATGGCGTAACGCTTGAGCTATCCAGGTAGGTGATACTTGTTGTGCGAGTGCTTGTAATCGTTCTTGGTCTTGAATGCCTGTCACAGGTGTCCCATAGCGGCTGTAGAGTAATGCTTTTAAAAACAGCACTACTTTTTGCCATAAACTTGCGATTGCATATTTATTGAGATTGAGTGATGCACATTGAGCAATAAGGGCTGCTGGATCTTGTGCAAGTATGTGTTCTAAGAGTTCAAAAAAGGCTGGCTCTGGTAGATGGCCTACCACTTGCAGTACCGCTTCTTGCGTTACTTCTGTGTGAGAAAAACGGACCTGTTCTAGGAGATTAAGGGCATCACGGGCAGAACCTTCTGTCTCGTGGACAATGGTATACAGCGCTTGAGGTTCAGCTTTAATGTTTTCAGCTTCACACACGTGCATTAAATGGCGTTGTAGATCGTCAGCAGGAATGGGCCCAAAAAAGAGTTGGAAACAACGGGATCTAACCGTATCGATAATTTTATGAGGGTCTGTTGTGGCGAGCATAAAAAGTACGCTTGCTGGTGGTTCTTCTAAGATTTTTAAAAACGCATTAAAGGCTGCTTTGCTGAGCATGTGTGCTTCGTCAATCAGGTAGACTTTTTTGTTCCCCATAACGGGCATAAGCGATGCGGCATCAATAATTTGGCGGACGTTATCAACCCCTGTATGTGAGGCAGCGTCAATTTCTATAAAGTCAGGATGGCTGTTACTGCCCATTGCTAGGCATGAAGGACAGGTTAAGCAGGGTAAACTGCAACTGCGAGGATCTTTTTGGAAGGTGCTTAAGTTGTGGCAATTAACGGCAGCTGCAAAAAGGCGAGCGCTTGTTGTTTTGCCGCACCCACGTTGGCCGGCAAATAAATACACGGGGAAAAAGTAATTTTTAAAGAGGCTGTTCTGTAAAATACGTACGGCAAGGTCCTGGCCTACCATCTGATTGAAGGTTTTTGAGCGCCATGTCCGGGCTAAATTTGTATGAACGACTGTGTTAGCCATTACCGCACCTTATACTTATTTTAACGTCTTAGTTGGTGCTAGTATACCCTAAAAAACATAGATCAAGAAGCGCCATCTCGAGAAACTTGTTTTAGACTGTCACGTGGCTATGGTATCTTAATTTAGTATCAAAAATTTGGTGTCATTAAAGGATAAAGTATGAAAATGCGTAATCTGCTAGGGCTTGCTGTTGTGATTATTGGGGCAGGGGGTTTGCTGTATAAGCATGGGATTTATGAGATAGTACGTTCCTATTGGTCTTGCACATTGCCTTATGGTACATCCTATAACGCCCATTTTTTTGCAGATGATTATCCTTGGACAGAAAAATCGGTGCTTAAAGGCGGAGCATCGGATGCAAAATTATTTAAAGTATCAGATGGAAAGCAGGCATACGTAATTCGTGATAATAGCGTTGCAAGTAAAAGCGATAGGGTTAGAGAGATACATGCCCAGTCTATTGCCAGTCAGCAGGGGTATGGGCCGCATCTGTATGCGTATGATCTTGCTAAAGGGCAGATTATGATAGAGTTTTTGGAACAATCATCAGAACCTGTAGATCCAGAATCTAAGGCATTACAGTTGGCTCAGTTATTAAGAAGTATTCATGATGGACCGAAGTTTTGTTATAACGTTCCGATTATAAAAATCATAAAAAGTGTCTTTTATAGAATTAAGCAGTTTCCTGCACCAATTGATAAAGAAAAGATTGCAAGACTTATTGCGTTTTTAGAGCAGATACAACCATTACAAAGAACGGCAACGCATCGAGATTTAAACCGTTTAAATATCATGTTTACTCAAAGTGGATATAAAGTGATTGATTTTGAAGGTGCAGGGTTTGATGATCCATTCTTTGATATTGCTACTATTATTCTTTTTAATTTTAAGGATGGCGTTTATGAGCCTGCGTTTTTACACTATTATTTTTCTAGAGACCCATCTCAGGAAGAATTACAGCATCTTGGCTATATGAAAAAAGCGACAGCTCTTTTTTATGGTTGTGCCATTATTGCCCATCAAATTCATGCATCGATGCCCTTTGCTATAAAAATTCTTCAAGAGGCTTTAGAAGAAGATAACTAGGCCATACAAAAGAATCTGGTATAGTAAGTGTTTTACGTAAAAACGCTTACAGGTATAGATTTTGTGAAGATATTTCAGTTTTTTTTATTAGTGTTCATGATCCCGTTTGCTTTGCAGGGTGCGTGTGGTGGTACAAAAAGACACAACACTATGGTTAACGACTCTGTGCAGAATAGTTTTAAGGGTTGTGTTTTTAAGTATGATGAAGGTCGAATACGTGCTGAAAAGTATCGTCCAAAAGAAAATCAGCAGTCGCTATTGCTTGCAAGTGGTCGATCAAATGATCCTGTACGTCTTTGTTATAAGGCACTTAAAGAGGGAAACTGGTCATTGGTATCTGGGTCAGATGCTGCAATCTGTCATAGTTATAGTGAGTATGGAAATATGACCTACTTGCATTATGCAGCAGCATTTGCAGATGAGCATATGACAAGAAAGGCTCTTGAAGACCGTCTTAATCCTTGTGCTGTAGACCCTAACGATTATGATTTAAAGAATTCTTCTTCTGATAAGGGTGTAACGCCTTTGATGTATGCTGCTCAGCATGGCAATAGTGCTATGGTTAAAGTGCTACTTGAAGATGGACGTGTAAATCCAAATACTGTGTGTTATTGGGGCTGGAATGCTTTGATGTATGCAGTGAAAAATTATAGTGTTGGCCGAAAGCCTTTAGAGGGTGTTCCACATGTGCATGATTATGCAGGAGTCATAAAATTATTGTTATCAAAAACAGATCTTACCGTAAGAGATAGCAATAACCATACTATTACTGATATGGCGGCTTGTACAAAAAATCAAGATGCATTAGATCTTTTAACAGCTGCAGGCACTGAATTGTAATAAGTTTTGGTGAAGGTGTGAAAATTAAAATGTTTAGGGGCATGTATCTATGAAATTACTCTATGGTTTTTTGGTGATGGTGTCTGTTGTAGAAGGTGCAGATGTTCCAGGTAAACAACAGCTTAGTTTGCGTGCTAGACGAAAGCTTCCACCATTACCTTTGTTAAAGATCGTACAAACAAATTTTAAACAAGAAAAAGGATATAAGTATGCAGATGAGCATGCTTTGTATTGTGTGGCGGCATTTGAATCTGCTCAAGAAATAGAGCGTATGCTTTGTGATAAAGATACTGATCCTAATGTTGTTGATCCTACAAATGGCATGACTCCACTTATGTATGCTGCTATGCATGGCAATCAAGCTGTAGTTAATTCTTTAAAATTGGATCCAAGAGTTGACTTTAATCAAACTGATAAATTGGGATATAATGCGCTTATGCATGCGGTGGTGCGGTTTCCTGATAAAAAACCAATGTCTTATCAGTATATTGTTATTCTAAAAGTATTGGCAGCACGAACAAATCTTGATCATGTAGCTGGTAATGGCAAAACAGTAAAAGACATAGCTGTGCAGATGGGCAGGGGAGATGTTGTAGAATTGTTGTCTATGGTATCAAGTGTCGTTGTTGAACAGGTAATGTTACAAGAAAAATGACATGTATATGAGTAGAAAGTATCTACCGTATAAAGCTGGTTTACTCAGCCGTAGCGCAACAGCGCGTAGGCTGGTGGAGAGAGAGGGATTCGAACCCTCGATACCCTTTTACAGATATACACGATTTCCAATCGTGCTCCTTCGGCCACTCAGACATCTCTCCTCAAAAAAAACAGGACCAGCAACATAAGCCCCGGTCCTGTTAGTAATGCTTATTGCAGTTGTAACACGTTACAAAAGAACAAGATTATTTGATTACTTTACTTAGAAGCAGGCTTCTTAGGTGCAGATTTTTTAGCTGCCGGTTTAGGAGCGGCTTTTTTTGCTGCAGGCTTTACTTCTTCAGAATCATCAGTAGCTGCTAGTTGTGCTTGAAGTTCTTCAGCACGTTCTTGTGCAGGAGTAGCTTCTTTTTTAGCAGCAGCTTCTTTGCGTTCTGTTTTACGTTTTTCGCGTAACAATTCTAATTCACGTTCTTCATCAGCTTTGCGTTCTTTTGCAAGAGCTTGACCACGTTCCGCAGCTTTTGCCAAGTAGCTTAATACTAAACTAATAGCGCGAGGTGAATCATCGTTAGATGGAATAACATGTGTAGCTAAAAGTGGGTTTGAGTTGGTATCAACTAAAGCAATCACAGGAATACCCATGGTTGCAGCTTCTTTAACAGCTGAAGCTTCTTTATTGATATCGACAACAATTAACGCACCAACAGGGTATTGCAAGTTCAAAATACCACCAATGTTCTTTTCTAGACGGTCAACCATCTTTTGGAAAACACTGAATTCTTTTTTGGTGTAATGCTTACGATCTGCTTTAGTAAGAACATCTTGTAGATGTGCATACTTAGTACGAGACTTCGTTACTTCTGTGCTGTTAGTAAGTGTACCACCAATCCAACGGTGAGTTACATATGGCATATTCAATTGATCAGCAGTTGTACGAATAGCTGCTTGTGCTGGTTTTTTTGTACCAATCCACAGAACACTTTTACCTTCAGCAACAATAGCTTCTAAAGCTTTGCATGCTTTTTCAATTTGTTGTGCAGTTTTTGCAACGTTGATCAAATGGATATTATTACGAACGCCCCAGATATAAGGAGCCATACGTGGGCACCAGCGAGACGATTTATGTCCAAATTGGACGCCGGCTTTGACTAACTCTTTCAAATCTACCATAACGGTATTCCTTCTACAGGGTTGTACGATCACTTTTTAACGCTTACTTTAAGCGCACCCTGATTTCAAAAAGTGAGTGTTTTAAGATGTAAATACTGTACTAGAACTGTAATTTTTTGCAATAAAAAAGGGCCGGGATACGGCCCTCTAAGCTTATTATTCTGAACCTATAACTTCGCCACGTTTAACGGTATTGTGGAATTTGTTGCCAAGCAGGTAAGAAACACCTACCCAGAGAACAATAATAGATCCAAAAAAACCGACATACAGTGGCCCAGTTAATGCACCATCAGCAGCAGTTGAGGCAAAGATATTAAAGCCTGAACCGGTTGCTCGGGCCATTTTACGACCAAACGTATCGATCCATGATTTTGTTTTAAATTTCATGGTCTTAACGGTTGGAATATACAGTGCTTCTGTTACTGGCTGGTTAAACGCGTAATAGAGAGAACGTAGGCCCACAAAAGCAGCAATCAGCGCGCTTGGCGAAGAAGTGAATGCTAAGTAGAGCAAGAGCGATCCCATTACAACTGGCATAACCATGAGTGAGAGTCGTTCATCAAGGTGTGAATAGATAATGCGTGTACCAAAAACGGAAATAATTAATCCCAAAAAGTGGGTGAAAAAGACAAGCTTAAATAAGAAGCAGCTGACACCAGAAACGTCGCATGATATCTCTTGAGCGATGCCTAGGCGCATGTAACTGAGTACGGCACTAATAATTTCATAGAAGAAATAAGAGCAGAAAATACCAAAAGCGTACGGATACTTAATCAGGTAAGAAAGACCGCTCCACATACCCGTTTCATCTTTGCCGGATTTGCTTTGTTGTTTTTCAAACTGATATCCTGCTTCATAACCATGTAAATAACGTCCAGGAACGTATTTCATCATAAGTGTAATAATAAGGGGGACTGCAAGTAAGAGCGCAGATGATGCTACCATTAATACCAAGTGGATATTTGTTTCGGTAAACTTTAGGCTTGTAAAGCGATGATTTTGCGCAAGCAAGAACCATGCAGTACCAGCGGTAAACATACCACCTAATTTTGAGCATGATATTAAGTAAGCATAACTCTTTTTAGCGCCATCAGGTGAGGTAATTGAGTTAAGGAATGCCCAGAATACGGACACGACAAAAGGTGAGAATGTTTCGATATAGAAAAAATAAACCCAGCCGAAAACCCAATAAAAGGGTGACTGGGAAACATTTTCTGCGCCAATGCCATAATAGCTGACAACGCCGGCACACATAAAGCCAATGATGCTATAAGCAAAAGCAAATAGGCAGAGTAGCTGGTAGCGTCTTATTTTATCAACAAGCATACCGTACAGAAGAATCATAGGAACAAGGCCAAAGAGAATACCTAGCTTTGCGATAGGTATGTAGGTTTTGTCGCCTACGATATTAATAAAGAGAGAGTCTTTCAGCTCTTTAATAATGGTGTAAGAAGCAATAATGGCAAAAAAAGCAGCGCCTAAAAACTTCAGTTTTAAGCTTTCATAATAAGAATGATCTGAATCTCGCACAACCTGCATAGAGGACCTTTTTGTTATAACGACACTATTAACAACAAAATAAGCTTTCCGCGTTTAAGCACGAAAAGCTTATTAATTTTTTATCTCTACTACTCTCAGGACATGTTGACAGAAGATATGATGTGGCAACTCAAACATCGTTATTCCTTGGCGATTTTTTACACTTTTTAGTATAGAAAGCAGTGTAGCATAAAGGAATAAATTGCCATAGCGAAAATTAAAACAAATAAGGCAGGGCAAAGGGCACTCTATTATTGATCCAAATAGGATTTATTATGAATATAATTATTGTTAATGTTGTTTGATGTTGTATAATCGACTGTCGGTAAACGTAACAGTAAGATAACATTCCTGAAAGGAAAAATATGAAAAAAATGCTTATTATAACGGCACTGGTTTTGACAATGCAGGTTTGTGCAAGCTCAAATGATAATTTTCAGCAATTAGAAGCTTTGAAGGCTCAAGTGGAAGCACAAACAAAAGCCTTAGAACAGTTGCAAGCAAGTCATGATCGGCAGTGCCGAGAGGATGAGTATAGAAGAGAGTGGGTAGACAGAAATATGTATGAAGTGATGGGTTTGGATCAAGAAGCATATGTACGCATGAAGATAAATGATGAAAAAGGATGTATAATTCTTTAATATGCTTTTTAAAATTAGATAAAAAAATAAGGCAGGATTTTTTCCTGCCTTATTTTTTTATATCTAAAAATGCTTAAACTAAAAGCTTAGCAAACAAGACGGTCTTCTTTGACTGCTTTTGCATGAGTGCGGCCCAAGAAGAGAGCTGCAAAAATCCAAACACCAATCATACCAAGAGAAGCAGCTGCGCTGATGATCATGAACATTTCTGCGCCAGCAATACCTTTGAATCCATTTACAATAGAACCAAGGCCTTTTGATGAACGAGAACCGAACATGTCGATCCATGCTTTAGCTTTATACTTCGAGTCTTTGCTTGTTGGAATGTACAATTGTTCTTTTGCTGGTTGGTTAAGTGCGTAGTTAATACCTTTGCTGATAACCATGATCATGAATGCAATATTCAACACAGGGTTAAAGCTCATAACAAGTACTGCTACTGCAATTAAAATAGGCAAGAGTAACAAGGTGCGAGTTAGGCCAAGCTTACGACCAACTGCGCCTGCACCAAGTAACAATGAAGCTAATGCAACACCGTTAGTCCACATAGCAAATTGTGACAAGTAAGAAGTCAATGCATCACCAGTATATTCTGTTGCTGCAAGAACTTTGAATTGATAGTCAAGGATAGTAACGATAATTTCGTAGAATGAAACAACTGCGAAAATACCAAGCAAGTATGGCTTAGTAAGTAAAAGACGTAGTCCTTCACCAAAACCAGGCTTAGATTTAGTTTCGCCAGCTTTGCTTTCTAATGGTTTACCATGAGCTGCAAAACCTTGCATTTCAGTTTTTGGCATAGAACGCATGTAGTACCATACTGATACTGTTAATGCGATAAGGCCAGCTGCACCAAATAAAAGTGCTGAACCTGTGCCGTAATGGTCAGCAATGTAACCACCAGCGAATGGCCCCATAAGACCACCAAGTTGACCACCAAGCGCGATTAATGAATAACCACGTTTAGCTGAATCTGGAGTTGTTGTATCAGCAACAAAAGACCAGAAAAGTGCAACCATAACTGATCCAAAGCTTTCTACAAACAAGTACCAGGTCCAACCTAGTAAACGCCATGGAGAAGCTTCAGTATTGGCAATACCAATAACAGGGTTTAAAATTAAAAATGCGAAAATAACGGTTGCGATTGCATAGAATACAGACAAACCGTACAGCAATTTGTGACGAGGGAATCTATCAACAAGCTTGCTGTAGATGAAAACAATAGGAACAACCACAAAGAAAGACAGAATCTTAACTAGAGGCTGCCAGTCAGTTCCAACCATGGTTAAAAACACACCGTCTTTTACTGGACGAAATAGCCAGTAAACACCAATAGTTAAACTGAAAACAACCGCTAAAAGACTAAATTTGCGTCTTTCTTGCTTGCTTTCAAATCCGCTTAAAAAGCTTATCATACGCTGATACCTTTCTTTGTAGGTGGAAAAATCTGATTAATAAATTACTGTTCAAGTACCAATGCCCAACCTACTTACACTAGCCCTGAAATTACGATTCTTCGTGTTTTGCATTTCATCTTTAAGTTAAGCTTTACTTAAAGGGAGAATAATCAAAATAAGAAGAACAAATCATTTTACGGATTTTTTTTAAAAAAGCCACTTCTAGGACGGGCTTTGGTCGCATTTACTAATTGCATAGCCTCTGGTAGGCTAATGAGCGCCCTATATCAAGATATTTTCTGGTATAATAAGCTTAACTTTATCTAATCTGACCACATGGTAAAACTCTAAAAACTTCATAAGCTCAGGAATTCATTATGACAATACCTAACGAAATGGAACAAGCTCGAGGAGCATTTTTAAGAGAAGAAAAGGAAATACATCCTTTATTGCCCCTTAAAAATGTTGTTCTGCTTCCCAAAAGTATCCTTCCTGTGATTGTGGGGCGCCCAACGTCTATTAAGGCGGTTGAAGCGTCTTTAAAAGATGGGAAATTAGTTTTTGTTACTGCACAAAAAGACCCGGATCTTGAACATCCAACGGCAGACGACGTATATGCGTATGGTACAAAAGCGACCATCTTGCAAGTGATGCGTATGCCTAATGGATCACTCAAGATTTTAGTTGAGGGGTTGTGTCGTAGCCATATGGTTGAAAGCGATGATACAGAAGGTTTTTTACGAGCTCATTGTGAAGACATTGTCTACGATGATAGCAAGCGCGACGCATCGTTTGAAGCTTCATGGAGGACCTTTCAATCATTATATACTGCGTACGCAAAGTTGAATGAAAAGGCTCCGCAAGATTTGTTAGCGCTTGGTAAAGAAATTACTGATATCGATTATGCGGTTGATACTATTGCAGTTCATTTGAATCTTACGTTTGATGAACGCCAAGAGCTCCTTGAAATGGCAGATCTTAAAAAACGTTTAGTTAAAGTAAGTACCTATCTTAAAAAAGAGATGGAAATTCTTGAAGTAGAAGTGCGCATTCGTGGGCATATCCAAACGCAAGTAGAAAAAAATCAACGCGAATATTATTTAAACGAACAAATTAAAGCGATTCACAAAGAGCTTGGTCGTGAAGATCAGCAGGGTGAATTTGCAGAACTACGTAAAAAAATAGAAGCCCTTAAACCGTCTAAAGAGGCGCTTGAAAAAGTTGATAAAGAATTAAAACGCTTAGAACAGATGCCACCACTTTCTTCTGAAGCAGTAGTCAGTCGCAACTATGTTGATTGGATTGCATCACTTCCTTGGTCAAAAGAAAGCAAAGATAGAGTGAGTATTGTTCAAGCAGAAAAGATTTTAAACAAAGATCATGCGGGTTTGAAAAAGGCTAAAGAACGTATTATCGAATTCTTAGCAGCAAAGAAGTTTTCTAAGAATTTAAAACGTTCGCCAATTATCTGTTTAGCTGGTGCTCCTGGTGTGGGTAAAACATCATTAGCAAGTGCTATTGCTCAAAGTTTAGATCGTGAATTTGTGCGTATTGCGCTTGGTGGCATTAAAGACGAAGCTGAAATTCGTGGTCATCGCCGTACGTATATCGGTGCATTGCCAGGTAAAATTATCCAAGCTATGAAAAAAGCGAGCACGATTAACCCGGTTATCTTGCTTGATGAAATTGATAAAATGGCGATGGATATGCATGGTGATCCTGCATCAGCATTACTTGAAGTGCTTGATCCAGAACAAAACAAAACATTTGTCGATCACTTTCTAGATATTGAATACGATCTTTCTAAGGTTATGTTTATTGCAACAGCAAACCATGTTGAAGGCATTCCGTATCCATTATATGACCGTATGGAAGTAATTCATTTGTCTGGGTATACCACGGGTGAAAAGCTTGAGATTGCTAAATCGTTCTTGATTCCTAAGAATCGTGAACAGTACGGTTTAGATGCATCTCAATTTAAGATTTCTGATGACGTGCTTCATATTATGGTTGAAGAATACACTAAAGAAGCGGGCGTACGTAATCTAGAACGTTTAATTACTAAAGTTATGCGTAAATCAATTCAGCGTTTACTGAAAGATAAAAAGCTTAAGAGCGTCACAGTTACGCTTGAGTTGTTGCGTGAATGGCTTGGTAATGCAGTTTATAAGAAACAAGAATTAGAAAAAGAAGAACAAGTGGGTCTTGCAACAGGTTTAGCATGGACCGAGTTTGGTGGCGATGTGTTAGAAACGGAAGTGTCTGTTATTCCTGGTAAAGGTGGCGTAACGCTTACTGGTCAACTTGGGGATGTGATGCAAGAGTCTGCACAAGCTGCGCTCAGTTATATTCGCTCACGTGCACAAGAACTCCATTTACCTAAGAATTTTAACAGCACTAAAGATATTCATATTCACTTGCCAGAAGGTGCTACACCAAAAGATGGTCCATCAGCAGGTATTACGATGTGTGCAGCTGTTGTTTCTGCGTTAACTAAAAATCCTATCAAACCACATGTTGCTATGACGGGTGAAATTACGCTGCGTGGCCGTGTGATTGGTGTTGGTGGATTAAAAGAAAAGTTACTTGCAGCAAAACAACATGGTAACACGCTGGCAGTTGTTCCGTTTGATAACAAAGATGATATTCAAGAAATTATGAAAGAGCTTGATAAGCCTTTAGGTCTTGAGTTGGTCTATGCAAAACATATGGACGAAGTTTTAAAAACGGTTCTTAAGTATGATCCGTTTAAAGTTGCTCCTGTTGGTAGAAAAGAAACAACAACTGTTAAAAAGACGGCTAAGAAAACTACGAAAAAAGCGGTTAAGAAAAAGCCTGCTAAAAAGTAGTTGAATATAAGTCGACCCAGCCGTCGCTTGTAGCTATGGCGGGTTGTTACTAAAGTAACAAAAAAGCGCGCTGTAAAAAGTGCGCTTTTTTATTGAATAGTCCTATTAGTTCAGCTTATCCAATAATTTGACCTTTAATGCACAGAAAGTTTTTTTTATTAAAGTTATCCTGTCTTATAGAAGTATAATCATAGTTTATAAGAAGGATTGTTATATGAGCTATATGAATAAAAATAACTTTATCAAAGCGGTAAAGTTTATACATGATAATATTGATCGTTCGTTTGAGATAGCTGATATTGCTAAAGAGGTAAACATATCAGAGTCTTCGCTTAAACGACTTTTTAAAGAAGCTGTTGGCCAATCTGTTGGATCTTTTGTGAGAAAAATGCGTATGGAATATGCGTTCAGTGAATTGGTCAGACAAAAAAGTACTATTATTGAAGTTGCCTTAAATAGTGGGTTTGAAGATCACTCAGCATTTTCTCGTTCTTTTAAACAGATGTTTGGTTATTCTCCCTTAGAAGGAAAGAAAAAGCTTCATCTGGTACATGAACTTGAAGCAGCTATTTTGGAAGAACCTGAAATTATTGAATTGGATGAAATGATCGTTCAAGGGGTTACTAAAAAAGGTTTATATTTTGAATGTGCTCCACAAGCGTGGGCTGCCTTTAAGAAGATTGTACATCCATCATTGTTTGAAGATGATGCGATCAGTATGTTGGTGGGTATCTCGCATGATAATCCTCATGATGGTGCAGTTGTAGATGATCAGGTAAGGTTTAGTGCTGGTATAGCTTTAGCTAACCCTATAGCTGGACTTGAGAAATTAACAGTGCCTGCTGGCTCATATGCTCGATTTCGTTTTTCTGGTAAACCGCATAATTTGGGATCAGCGTACCATTATATTTATGGTGCATGGAGAACAAATAATTTAGAATATCCAATCGATGATAAGCGTGCTCCATTTTTAATCTTTGATGGAGTTCCAGATGGGTTTTCTGAGCAAGACATTATGATTAATATACCGCTTATATTGAACTAAATGTATGGTTGATTACACATATAAAAGTGCAGATTATAATGCTTGTAATAGATGAAAGTAAACATGATGAATAAGTATTATCGTATCTTATTGGTAACTCTTTTAACTATAAGTAGCTTTAGTGTTGGGTGTACTATGAAAAATGAGCCATTTTCTTTTAAAGAGCTTTCGGAAATTCCGGAATTTGTTATGAAAAAGCCATCTTTTTCCCAAGCAACAGATGGTATACCGTTAGCTTATTATTCTTTTCTTCCAAAGAATCCATCATCTTTAATAATTTTTTATCATGGTGCAGGTCTTTATAGTAATAAAAGCTATCAGTCTATTGGTATGCGATTAGAGAAAGATTTTAATATTGGTAGTTACTTTATTGATATTCGTGGTCATGGTTGTTCTGGAGGAGCACGTGGTGATGCGCCTACGGTAGAACAAGTGTTGCAAGATGTCACAACAGTTATTCAAGCAGTTAGAGAAAAATATCCTACAACATCTATTTATCTAGTTGGTCATTCATCAGGGGCTGGTTTGCTTCTTAATTACAGTGGGTATGAAAAGCGAAGAGATGATCTTTATACCGGGTATGTTTTGTTATCTCCTTATCTTGGACCTAATGTAGGTGTTGAACGTGTTGGTGCTCATTCTTTTGTTAAGAGTGTACGAGTATGGATTTATATTCTTAATCAATTATTTAAAGTTCCATTATTTCAACATATTCCAGCAGTTTTTTTTGATTATCCAGAAAGTGTACGTAAGAGTGACCCACGTATAGTTACAAGTTATTCTTATACTATGTCTTTGGTCACAACGCCTTATAAACCGGCTATGCTTTTTGAGCAGTTAGATAAACCCGCTTTTATGTGTATTGGTGATCAAGATGAACAATTTGATGCAGAAAAAGTAACTGCTTTTGCTTCTTGTAATAAGAAGGGAATGGTTAGGGCAGAAATTGTTCCGCATGGTAAACATCTATCAATTCTTATACAAGCTCCAGAATTAATTTCCCATGCTGTAGGGGTTATTGGTAAATAGTAGTTTGATGACGTGATACAACAAAAAAGCGCACTTTTTACGGTGCGCTTTTTTCATTATCTATTTTTTACTGTGTTATACACAGTTTTCTATAAATGCCTTAAAGAGTGGGTGAGGTTTACCAGGACGGGATAAAAATTCTGGATGGAACTGACTTGCCACCATAAATGGATGGTCTTTAAGTTCCACAATTTCTACTAATAATCCATCAGGTGATAATCCGCTGAGTATAAGACCAGCATCTTCTAACTGTTTTCTATAAATGTTATTAAATTCGAATCTATGCCTGTGCCGTTCTTGGATTAGGTCTTGTTTGTACGCAGCAGCAGCTTTAGTCCCTGGTAGTAGTTTGCAGGGGTACACACCAAGACGCATTGAGCCACCTTTTTGTGTGACATCCTTTTGCGATTCCATCAGATGTACAATAGGGGTAGAACTTTTTGGATTAATTTCCGTGGTGTGTGCGTCCTTTGCAATAACTGCGCGTGCAAGTTCTATGCACATAACTTGCATACCAAGGCATAAACCTAAGTACGGTTTTTTATGGGTGCGAGCGTAGTGTGCTGCAACAATTTTGCCTTCAACAGCACGATCACCAAAGCCACCTGGAACTACAATACCATCACAATCACCAAGTAACTGACCCGCAGTTTCTGCAGTTACATCTTGTGCATCAATCCACTTTATATGAATGCCTACATCAACAGCGCGTCCTGCGTGATAGAGTGCTTCAGTTACACTAATATACGCATCATGAAGTGACACATATTTACCAACTAAACCAATAGTGACTGTTTTAGTTGGCGTTTTTTCCATCTGAGCAATCAGCTCTTTCCACACGTTCCATGATGGATAGGTAATACGTGGGTGTAGATTAAGCAGCTGTACAATAGCGTTACCAACGCCTTGTTCTTCTAAAATTAATGGAACTTTATACGTGGCTTTTTCTGTGTGCAGTGGAATAACATGTTCAGGTTTAATGTTACCAAACAGCGCTATCTTGGTGCACAAGCTTTTATCTATATGTTGATCTGCACGTGCCACAACAATGTTGGGAATAATACCAATTGAGCGGAGTTCTTTAAGTGAGTGTTGCGCAGGTTTTGTTTTTAGTTCTTGTGTTGCTTGCACATACGGGAGCCATGCAACATGAATAAAAATAAGATCTTCTTTTGGTAGATCGTGTTGGAGTTGGCGTAATGCTTCTAAAAAAGGTCCGCCTTCAAGATCGCCCACTGTGCCACCAACTTCAATAATGAGTACTTCACAACCGGTATCTGTTGCTGCGTGTTGTACGGCACTTTTGATTTGATTAGTAATGTGTGGAATAACTTGAATGGTGCCACCGAGATAATCGCCTTTGCGTTCTTTATCTATAACTTGTGCGTACATCTGGCCTGATGTGACGCTGCATGATTTACGTAAGTTTCTGTTAAGAAATCTCTCGTAATGTCCAAGATCAAGATCAGTTTCTGCACCATCTTCGGTAACAAACACTTCACCATGTTGATAGGGGGACATGGTACCTGGGTCAACGTTGATATAAGGATCAAGTTTTTGAATTGCGACGTTAACGCCTCGCTCTTGTAACATCTTACCAACTGATGCTGCTACGATGCCTTTGCCTACAGAACTGAGTACGCCACCGGTGACTACGATATATTTTGCCATGTATTACCTTTACAAGAGTTTTCTTTAAAGTTACTGAAAAAAAACTATTACGCCTAGTGCCCTCTTGTTTTTATACAGGTAAAGACGTATTATTTCAGGGTATTTTTAATTTTTTACTAAGGAGCTTTTATGCACTTATTATTAGCTGTCAGTTTGTTGTCATTGGTTGTTCTTCCAGGTTGTTGGAACCCATTCTCAAAATCAGATACAACAGCAACAGAATGCTGTGGTTGTTCTTCATCAGATGATACTACTGTTTGCCAAGACGTTTGTGCACAAGCAACAGATGATACAGCAGTACAAGATCCTATGCTTGATGCAGCTCGCGTAACTGATGAAACTGATTACTCAGCATCAGACAAGCAATAACTTGCAATATTAAGACAATCTAACTATAGGTAGATACCAGTAGTTTTTAGTGTCTAACCGTTTATAAAAAGGACGTGTAATGAAGAATATAGTATCGCTCTTTTCGTTGGCTGCTTTAGTGTTATTGCCAGCTTGCTGCTGCAAAAAAGACAGCACCAAAGCTAAAACAACACAAACAGCACCAAAGCCATGCGATAAAAAAGCTGTCAAAAAAGACACTTCTAAGCCAGCTGCAAAGTCAACAAAAAAAGCTGACCCAAAGAAGCAACAAGACTCAAAAAAAAAGTACAGTCTTGTAAATCCTGCAGCTTCTAAAGCGCAACGCGTGCAATTTGAAGAAATTCCTCAATTGCCGTTAGTGTAATTGCGTTCAGTTAGCACAAAATATAAAGGGAGCCCCGTAAAAAAAGGCTCCCTTTATTAGTTTAAAAAAGGAAAAGTATGAAGTGTTATTTCTCTATTTATAAGCGTATCGTGCTGCTTGTAGTTTTTAATTTGTTTTTAACCCCCTATACACAAACACTTATTGGCCCAGCAACAACTATTGATGGTTCTACAGTAAATACATTTACAGGTACATTAAGAGTTATTACCTGTCATAAACCAAGCGGCACTATTCTTGCAGGTGTAACGGCGGGAGCAGGAGATAATGCTTTAAGTTATGCACCTCGGCCAGCATCAATAGATACGGTTCCAACTTTTACGGGGATTGCAGGTAGTACAATATTAAGCAATAAAGATACGTCTCAGTTAATTGTTATTACAAATCCTGCTAGTCCTGCAAGTTTTACCAGTGCATATATTATGTCTACAACTGCAACAGCACCAACAACAGTATGTGTTATAACTGCGACTGCACAAAATAATAATCCACAATCAAGAACGCTTACAGATGCAAGTAATACTGCCGTTACAGGTAAAATTTTATCATTAGCTGGTGGTACTTATAACAACACAGCATATGGTTTTGCCGCAATTAAAACAAATGGAGCAACAACTAATTTTGCTGCAGGGACTAATGACGCCTTGTCTCTGTTAACCATTAATCCCACAACGCTTGAAATGGTTAGTTCATCTTTATCGACAAGAGCTACAACTGCAGGAGGGGTGTTTGTTTCGGGTAATAATGGGACCGCTACAGGGAGTACGCCGCTTATAGTGTATGATGAAACTCTTGGTAAATTGTATGTTGGGCTTAATCAAATAGTCAGTGGTGGTACTGCAGGTAATGCTGCTACAAGTGTTGGTATGTATGCTATAAATGATGGGGTGTCTCCTGCTGTGCTGACCAATATCCCTATGTCAGGTAACGCTTCAAGTGGTATTGCTCCTCTTTCTACTGTTTTTAATAACAGTGGTACCAGTATTATAGGTGTTACTTCTCCAGGTGGTACACGAACATTATCTGTTAATAAATTAGGAGTAATGCATAGTTCAACAAAGCCGGTTGGTGCGTCGATGAATTATGCGTATCTGATTGTTAATGGTGGGAATAATACAACTGCGTTAGCAAGTAACCAGGTGTATGCATTACCTCTGGTGGTTAATAATGGAAATACATTTAATAATGGTAAATTAGCAGATGTTACTAATCCCGGTGTTTATCCGTTTGATACCCCTGCAAATACAAATACAAGCTTATATACTTCTGCAAGTAGTCCTGCGCGTGTTGGTAATGGTGTGTTGCCAACATCAACTACTACTAATACGGTAACCGACATGTGGGTTGATGGAGATGCGGTGTATTGTTCAATTATTGGAACAATATCGGCTGTTATTTGTACAGGGGTATGGAAATCACAAGCGGTGTTTGATGACTTAGGAAGAATAGTTTATTGGACTGATTGGGAAAAAGTAACTCCTCGAGGATATAGTTCTGCTACCAACTCATATACTACGGTTCAGTTTTGTGCGGTTGATGCTGTTACAGGACAAATTTGGGGTAATCTGAGTACTAAGATGTTTTTAACAGGGTGGACAAATAGTAGAATACCAACAGATGGTCTTGTGGGGTTTATTAATAGTACCTTAAGCGATGGTTGTTTTTCTGTACTTGATATGAATGCATCAGTTACTGGGTGGGGCGCGAGCACGTCGCAACGGATGGCGTTATTTGGGGGTCTTAATACGGTTTGTTTTGCAATAACTGGGTCGGCTTCATATGGTCCAACTACCTCTCCAGCACTTTCATTTGCTAATGGTGCAGCATCATCGTACACAAATACGGCAACAACAATTTTTACATCCGCATATCTCACTACCCTCAATGATTATACGGCAACTAACACCAATATTGGTCTTGTTACAACAGGTTTACCAGGCCGTGTCAATTGTCTTGGGTATACTGGTTGGTCAGTTAATAACGCATCAAATACAACACCAGCATTTTTTTTAGCAGGTGTACAACCGCAACGTGATGCTGATGGGAGTTTATATGTCTATGCAACAGCAGCAGGTAGAGGTTTTAATCCAGTAACAGATATCACTGATCTTAAAGGCGGATTCTTTGCAACGGCAAATAACAATAGCTGGCAAAAACTTAACAGTATAACAGGCACACCGGTTAAGATTATGTCACGTGGAGGTGCGTTATATGTGCTCAGTCAAAGTGTTAATGATGCAGGACAACGTACGGATTATATTTTCCGTGCTACTTTAACTGATACAGTAACCAATCTGAATAATTCTTTTAGAGCTATTGCAACAAGCGGTGTTGCGCCATCAGGTAGTAACTCGTCATTGGCAACAGCAACACGCTTTTATGATTTTATGATCACATCAACAGTGGGTGGTACAACGGCAGTACCTACAGGATCAGAACAGTTGATGTTACTTACCAATGATGGTATTTACACAACTACTTGTGCAGATGGTACTCAGACAGACTATGGCGTTGCAACAACAGATCTAACACTGCAATTGAATGCAGGTTGGGTACAAATACCAGGATCTGATGAGTCTATAGAAATGATGGTAAGTGAGCCTGATCGTCAACGTAATCCGCATACATTTTGGTACTCAAGCTTTATACCAAATGCAGATACCCCGTATTATAATAGTCAGGTTATGACGCAGCTTAATAGTAATTATACGGGTGTAACGGGTACGTTTACTGCTAATCCAGCAGTAACAAAACCGGGTATTTTTAACAGTAATTCAACAACGTCGTTTGCTCGATTACCGTTAATGCGCAGTATTTATTCTGATGGTAGTCGGCGTTTTTTTATACAAACCAATACGGTTGGGCAAGAGTATCTAACAGTGCTGCCGTATAACGTGGGAGTAAATGAATGGAACGTTACTGATCCAGTTACACCGTTGGTAAGTAGTGCGTTTGCAGGAGTAACGGCTTATTATTGGATGGCTTTAATTGGCTCAACAGGCTACTTAATGGCAGGAACCAATACAGGAGTAGTTTCGTTACAGTAAACATACACAGTAAATAATACAAAAATATAAAGGGAGCCCCGTAAAAAAGGCTCCCTTTATTCTTTACTCTTTTTTTAAATAATTATTGTTTGATCGTATCAATAATTTCTTGAACCACCTGATTGATGCTTTTATTGGTCGTGTCAATTTCTTTAGCATGTTCCGGTTTTTTTAGTGGTGAGAGTGCGCGGTTCGTGTCTTTGTAATCACGGTCTTGGAGATAAGCGCTAGCTTCGTGCAGCGTATAATGGTTGCCCCGTTTTTCTTGGTCTTGTTGCCAACGGCGAGCACGTTCTTCAAGCGATGCGGTGACATAAAATTTATAATGAGCGTTTGGGAACACAACAGTACCAAGATCTCGTCCTTCTGCAACGCTGTCATGCTGATAGGCAATTGTTTGTTGCATGTGGACCATGGCGGTTCTAACTACTGCTTGTGGGCTGATAATGCTGACTATCTTATCGATAACCGCATCCTTTAAAAAGGGTGTTATGTTTTTGCCTTCGTACAAAATTGTTGCGCCATCTTTAGCTGTGTAGTGGTATGCCAAGTGATTATGTGTAATAATTTTTTCTACGGTTTCTTTAGAAAGATGCGCAAGTTGTGCTTCGTTCATACCCATCTGATAATGTGCAATATACGCAAGTGCGCGATACATAAGCCCTGTATTTAGATAGTAAAAACCAAGATGATCGGCAATAAGTTTACTGATAGTAGATTTGCCACTTGCACTTGGTCCATCGATAGTAATGATCATGTCTGCTCCGTAAAGGCTATATCAACACCCATAAGTTCAACTGAAGATTTTCCTTGCCAGCTATTTTCAGAGACATGTGCAAGAACGTGAAGAGATGCTGTTGGTTTTTCTAATAATGCTTTTGCTATATCTGGTCTATTAAAGAATACGGTTGGTTTAATAACGCCTTCAGAAAAGAACATACATTTGACATGTACGTCCTTCATAATCTGTGGCTCGCCAACCATGGATACGTTATCAAGATAAAAAAGAGGTTCAGGATTTTCTGCACCAAACGGTTCAAAGTAGGACATATCTGACATCAATTTTTTATTTACTTCAGGCAGGGTGAGCTGCGCGTCGCAGTTCATTTTTTGTTCCATGTCGGCAGCAGTTAGTTTTGTTGCAGCTTCGTGCTCTAACAGTTCTTTAAGTGCATGAATATTATCAACCGAAAGTGATAACCCTGCCGCAACAGCATGTCCGCCAAACTGATCAAGCAGGTGGCCTGCTGATTGAAGCGCTTTAAAAATATTAAAGGTACGGATCGATCTGCATGATCCTTTTGCTTTGCCGTCTTTGGTTAAGTGTAACAAGATCGTTGGTCTGCCATATTTACCTACCACGCGCGATGCTACTAATCCAATAACGCCAGCTGGCCAACTGTTACTTGCGGCAATAATAATGCGTTCTTTATCTAAATCTATCGAGCCATTTTCTACTTGTTGGCACACCTGTTCAAAGATAGTTTTTTCTATATCTTTGCGCGCTTCATTAAGACGCCATAACACGCTGCCAATACGTTCCGTTTCTTGTTGATTACTACCAAGCAAAAAGAGCACGCCTTCTCGTGGGTCATCAAGCCTGCCAAGTGCGTTAATTTGAGGTGTTATTCTATAACCAATGTCGGTTGCAGATAAGAGCGGCTTAACAATTTTACCGTTAGATTTTAAAACTTTAAGCGACATGCTTTCTTGTTTATTAATCCATTGTAATCCTTGGCGCACCCAGAATCTGTTTTCTCCAAGCAACGGTACTACGTCAGCAACAGTTCCGAGTAATAATAGTTCGTATGCTTTTTCTGGCATGGGCAGGTTGCGGCGCTCGTACAATAACGACAGTACTTTAAAGGATACCCCAACACCGGCAAAATCTTTAAATGGATAAAGACAGTCTGCTTGGTGTGGATTAACGATGGCAAAGGCATCAGGTAGCGTATGGTGAGGTTTATGGTGATCGGTGATAATGAGATCGATACCATGTTTTTTGGCAAGCAGTGCAGGTTCAAATGCTGTTGTACCATTATCAACGGTAATAATAACTTTATAGCCGTTAGCAGCTGCACGTTCAACCACTTTGCTTGATAGGCCGTAGCCTTCTTTTAATCTGTTAGGCAGATAAAAATTTACTTGAGCGCCTAGTGGCATAAGACAACTCATCATGAGTGACGATGAGGTAATACCGTCAACGTCGTAATCGCCAAAGACTAAGATTTTTTCTTTATGGGTGATAGCCCGTTCTATGCGTTCTACTGCTTTTAGTGCGTCTTTAAGAAGTACAGGATCGGCAACATCTTTTTCTAACAAGCTAAACAGGTAGTTATTAATTTGTGCGTCAGTTATGTACCCACGTGCTAATAATGTTTGGGCAAGTGGGATAGCAATATTGTAGGTTGATGCTGTGGCAAGGATAGTTGCGCGATCTATAGTGGGAAGTTGCCATCTATACTTGGTGCCGATAACTGTTTTCATTGTTTTATAGTACCGAAGCAATCGCTGCACCAAAGGCAGAAGCGGCTGATGGGCCTTGAGCGGTAACTACGTTGCCATCGATTACTACTGGTTGATCAACAAATGTGACGCCGTAGGTACTAAAAATTGGTAACAACTCTTTGTCGCCATTCCACCCGGTAGCTTTTTTATGACGTAATAAGTTGATGTGTGCAAGAATACGAGGCGAAATACAGATTGCACCATATGCACTACCAATAGCATAAATTTCGGCTAATTTTTGATGCATAACAGGAGTATCTAAATGTTCCATGGCTTGTGGGCCACCAATTAAGAATATGCCATGATAGTTACGTACAATCATAGCATCGATAGTACCATCGACGTGTGCTTGTGAACCATCGTGCCCTGTTGCAATACCAGGTTTGTCGCTGATGGTAGCGACGTTAATGCCTGCAGCTTCAAGAGCTTGTTTGGTACTATTATATTCTTCTGCTTGAAATCCGTGATGTGCAATAACAAGGGCAACTTTTCTCATAATAAAAAAACCTTCTATCTACCGTGGTAATGCATGATAAATAGAAGGTATCATTCAAAAAAAGTATGGTCAATTTAGGCAGTAGCAACCGGTGTTTTTTTAGTAAATGTTGCTGAGTATTGTAGTGTGTCTGCTGGTAAGAGTGGCATATTATTCATTTTGCGTATGGTCTGTTCTACGGTTGCCATGATCTTTGACTTCATGTTTTGTACAGCGCATGACATATGGTTTGAGAGACTTTGTACATCCTCTGGTGTGTAACTGAAGTTAAAGGTTGAACATGCAGCTTTGAGGCACCCTGTTAGTGAGAATGGTTCGTCGTGTGTTGCACATGCATAGGTGTTATCAATAAGTGGGATATAGAACACGATAGGGAATCGTTTATCGGTTGGTACTGAGTCGTCAAATTGATCAAACACGGTGAATGGACGCGTGCTTGCATTTTTATATAAGCTGCTATTTTCTATGATAGGAAACGGAATACCATGTTTTTTTGCCCAGCGTTCTGCGCCTACAATTGCAGAAAGTTGCCCATCAGAAACGTCTGCAGAAGCATCAAGAGCAATAATCATATCAATGTTACGTTCAGGTTTTAGTAATGGTGGGAAGGGTAAGTTAAACGCAATACCAGCATCTACGGTAACTAAGGTTGTATGATCGACAAATGGTGAATCGGGAAATACGGCAAAGTTGTTAATAACGGCTGGTAGGAGTCTAAAGTCGCCGTATGCGGTTAATGCACCAAAGCCTTTATTGGCTAATTTTAGAGCTCCACCAAGTGCTTGTTTTGTATGTTTCATGATAACAGAGTTATTTGTATTATCTTGTGCATCAATATCTACATGTGCAGGATCAACTGCATCTTCTAATCCACTGCCATTTAAAATGAAGTTGATTGAAATACCAAATGCTGATCCCCAGATACCCATGAGATAATCAAGGGTGTATTCAGGTGCTCTATTAACTGCACCATACCCAATAGTCTCTGGGTTGGTTAAACGGTACCAACGTTTAGGATGGGTTCTGACGTTATCAAATCTTCTGCCAAGATATTGTGTCTCGATACGTGCGCCGCTGCGTATGCCTTTTCTATCATAGAAATCCATTTCTACGTTAAACGGTGTGTAGGTAATCCATCCATATCCATCAAACGATTTTTGTTGGTCGCTTACTGTTTGAGCAGTACTCCACCAAGTACCATCGTACTGGGTGATTGATGTTGCAAGTGGTAATGGACGGCTTGCAATACCATCGGGGGTTTTTAAGAAGTCCCCTGCTTGTGATAAATACACCGTTTGGCGGGATTGTATAGCACTAGGTCCTGTATAGGGTGCCATTTTCAGGTTGTCTATATAATAGTCTGTTTCTTCTTGTGCTTCTTCTGAAAGACCAGCTTTGATAATTTCAGGATCATCAAATGCTGAAAGTGTCATATGGCCAATTAAGTTACCGTATGGTTGGACCATGTTGTAAGGAAAACGCCAGTAAAAAGCTTGAGCAAATTTATCGTTAATAATGTTTCGTTCTGCAAATAAACAGTTTTGATTTGTTGGATAAGTTGTTGCTTGCGGAAGTATTAACGGATTGTTTTTAAGTTTATTATAGACTGATGGATCTAGAGGAACTAATGCATATTTTTCATAACCAGCTTGTAGTTGTGAGATCTCTTTACCAATACACCAGGGCATGGTGAACCAGGTTGATCCAGAAAGACATGAGGTCATGACTATCAGATTATCAAGACCTGCGTGTTTCATGCCATCCCAAAAGCCCATGGTTGCAATCATTGCTCTAAAACCACCACCACTGGCACATACGGCAATACGTGGTACGGTATTAAGATTGCTTGGGTTAATAGTGTTGAGTATTTCTTTATTACTAAATTTTTTAGTTGCGTGGAAATAACGGGCTATGTGCTGTAACCGTGCATCTATAAAAGTTTGTTCTTCGTTAGATAGAGTTGTTGTTTGTTGTACGAAAGTTTTTGCAATGTCGCCTGTGTTAACCGTTTTTTCCATTTTCTCTTTAAGGGTATCTGGAAGACAATTGGGTAGAATTTGGTAATAGTTTTTGTTTGTTTCAAATGTGTTGCTTGGCCATTTTTCCGCTACGGTATGCAGCGCACTGACTGTTACATCTAATGAGCGCGTACTATCAAGACCGGGTTTGAGTTTATTGAAAATTGCTTTAGGGCTGGGTGCTGAAAGAGGATGTGTGGTTTGGGGAAGTGTGATAAGAAGGGCAAAAAACCCTAGATAGTGTATTGATTTTTTCATAATTAACTTTCTTATAATGTTGGTTTTTATATAAGAAGCTGTACCGAAAAAATGGTTTACACGTCTAGGGTTTTTTTACTTAGTCTTTTCTTTTGAGCGTAGGGAACAGAATTACGTCTTTGATAGAAGTGCTGTTGGTTAACAACATAGCAAGACGATCGATACCAATACCGCAACCGACTGTTGGTGGTAGGCCATGCTCCAACGCTTTAATAAAGTCAGCATCAAAACGGTGTGCTTCGTCATCGCCAGCTTCGTGTGTGGCAACTTGTTGTTTAAAGCGGTCTTCTTGGTCAAACGGATCGTTCAACTCGTTAAATGCATTTGCCAATTCCATGCCAGCCATGAACAGTTCAAAACGAGCTACCACTTCTGGGTTCTTATCATCTTTTTTAGCAAGAGGAGAAACTTCAAGCGGGAAATCGATGATAAAGGTTGGTTGAATCAAATGTGGTTCTGCAACTTCTTCAAACAATGCAAACATTTTTTGCGCGTAAGAGATTTGCATGCCGGCCATTTTTGAACCATGTTTTTTGAGTTCACCATCAATTTTTGTTGGGCTGATATCGCTTTTTTGATACTTACCATAATGAAGTACTGCTTGTTCAACACTCATGCGGCTAAATGGTTTTGAAAAATCTAGTGTATGTGTGCCAAAAGGAATAGTCAGCGTGTTATGTGCTTTGCTAATAACATGTCTGAATAAGCCTTCTACAAAGTCCATCATGAAATGGTAATCATGATGTGCAATGTAAAATTCAAGCATGGTAAATTCAGGATTATGACGTGTTGAAATACCTTCGTTACGGAAGTTTCTATTAATTTCATAGACGCGTTCAAACCCGCCAATAACCAGTCGTTTTAAATAAAGTTCAGGTGCAATACGCAAGAACAGCTCACTGCTTAATGCATTGTGGTGCGTAATAAATGGTTTTGCTGCTGCGCCACCAGGAATAGGGTGGAGCATAGGTGTTTCCACTTCCATAAATCCGTGGCTTTCTAAATAGCGACGAATTTCACGGATCATGAGTGAGCGTGTCATAAAGGTATGACGGCTGTGAGCATCGCTCATTAAATCTAAATAACGCTGACGATATTTAATTTCGATATCTGCAATACCATGGAACTTTTCTGGTAGTGGATGCAGGCATTTGCTTAAGAGGGTAAACTCTTTTACTTGCAATGTAACTTCACCTGTCTTGGTGCGGAAAGTAGTACCAGAAACCCAGATACTATCCCCAAGGTCGATATAATTTTTGAGTAGTTCAAACTGTTCTGCGCCTAACAGATCTTCTTTAAAGTAGACTTGCATTCTGCCAGATCTGTCTTGAATAACACCAAAAGCGGTTTTACCATGTCCACGCATAGCCATAAGGCGACCAGCAGCGGTATACGATTGCTCTGTGCCATCAACAAAACCATCAACAATTTCTTGTGCTGTTGCAGAAACGCTTTTAGCAGCAGGCCATGGTTCTATGCCCATTTCGCGTAATTTTTTTACTTTTTGTACACGGACATGATGTTCTTGCGATGCATCGGGGGTTAGCGTAGGTAGTTCATCATTAACTTTGTGGCTCATGGGCTACACCTGCTTTTAGAAAGACTGGGCAATTTTTAACATTTTTAACAATGTTTCTTAGTTTACTGCTTTTTACTTTTTTTTCTACGACTGCGCTTTTTGCGGCATGGCAGGTAAAAAGTATGCCAATAGGGTTTATGGCAGGCAGTTTTGCTGGCAGCTCTTGATTTTTTTGTCCTGCTAAACGTAGGCTGGCAATAAGAAAGAGCGCAGTGTGTGTTCTGTAAAGCGATAAAAAAAGGGATGCGTATGAAAAAGTTTAGAGGATTCTTATTAGTAGCGTGTATGGGAGTAGGAACTGTTATAGAAGCACGTGGTGGCGGAGGCGGTGGTCATGGAGGAGGATATCATGGTGGGGGCAGTGGTAGCCGTGGAGGGCATTCTTCTGCAGGTCGTTCTGGCGGACAAGGTGGGCGTGGTAGCCACAGTGGGAAAAATAGTGGTAATCATAGTCATAATAACAGTCATAATAATAACAGCTCACATACCAATAACTTTAATGGCAGCGGTGGTTACTATGGTGGCGGTTGGGCATGGGGTGGAGCATTTATGTGTACTGCGTTAGTTATGACAACTGCAATGGTTGCAAGTTCTGCTGGCGGTAGAGGTAATGGTGGTGGAGATCAAGTTACTAATAATTACTATAGTGTAAATCCTGCGTATTTTAGTGAAATTCTTGATCAAAACCCGCCGAAAAAAAAGGTTGGAAATCAAACATTCTTTCAGTGTACTGCATATGACAAAAATGGTAACCCAGTACCTAATGCATGGTGTAAGTTAGATTCTTCGCTTAAGCATCCTAACGAAGAACAAGATAACAAAAATGGTGATGATCAAGATAATAACGATGACAGAGATTAAGATGGGATAAAAACTCAGCGTAGTTTTTTATAATCTAAAAAATAAAAGAGGCCAGTAAAAACCGGCCTCTTTTTGTTAGCTATGTATACGTGTGTTACAGACTTTTTGCTTGTCCGTATGCAGTCAGCTCTTCAATAATTGCAGATTTTTCCATGTCATACAATTCGCTTGACCAACGCTTTAATGCCTTATTGTTTGTTGGGTCAACAATAATAAGTGTTGGTACGCCTTGAATATCATAGCGTGAGCGTAATGTTTTGTATGGTTCAGTATTGTTATCAGAAGCGTCAACTGTCAGTACGGTGTAGTACTGATTGAGTACACAACCTACACTTGCATCTTTTAGTACTGTGTTGGTGATTGCTTTGCAAATTGAGCAATATGGTGTCCAAAAATCGATAAATACTTTTTTGTTTTGAGCCAGTGCTACTTCTTGTGCTTTATCAAGATCGGTAAACCAGTTGTCTTGTGTTGTTTTATGCAGTTCTGGGTAGTACATATCTTGAATAGTAACTACTGCTAAGAATGCTGATATTGCTAAACAGCCGATACCAATAATGTTTTTGAGGAACTTCCAAACGCCTGAACTGCTGTGTTTGGTACGTATGTAATAGACGCCAGCAACAACAAGAAGTACGCAGACGCCAGCTGCGGTTAATGCATCAGGGATAAGTGCGTTGAGGTAATAGAAGCACATACCAAGCAATAAGAATCCAAACAGGCGTTGAATTTCTATCATCCACATACCTGCACGTGGAAGCATATTAATAGAGCTTGAGAAGGTGCCAATAACTAAAAGTGGCGTGCTCATACCAATACCAAATACAAACAGAAGTAAGAATCCTAAGAGTTTGCTGCCAAGTGCTGCAACAATTGCAAGAACCAGTGCTAAGCCTGGTGATACGCATGGTGATGCAAAGGTGCCGCTTGCAAGGCCAAAGGTAAAAATTGATAATGCTGAACCGGTGCTAGAAAGTGATCCTTTACCACGCATAACTTTTGGAATGTACATGTTGTAAAAACCAAAAAGTGAAAATGCAAAGTAGCAGAGTAAGGCGACAATACAGAGTACAAACAGAGGGTTAGCAAGTAAGTGTCCAAAGACTGAACCTGATGACGCTGCTAGTAACCCCATCAATGCAAAGGTGGTTGAAAGACCCATGGTGTAACAGCAGGATAAGAAAAAATTTCTACTGAGAGATTTGCTGCCTTGTGCTTGTAAAATACCAACAGTTATAGGAATCATTGGGTAAATGCACGGAGTAAGGCTGAGTAATAACCCAAGTAAGAAGACAAAGGTAAGACGCAGTAACCACGAATCGGTAGAGCTGACGGTGTCCTTTATTTTTTGGATAGTGCCTCGCCAACTGCTCGCTTCTTCTTGTTTGACTAATACTTGGCATTCTTGAATATCCTGATTTGCAGGAGATGCACTTATAGCGCCATCTTGTGCATGAGCAAAGTTAATAGCAAACGTTGCGTTTTGGCCTTCTTTGTGGGTGCTGGTTGCATAAAGAATAGTAAGATTTGTTGGGGTGTCGTTTGGTGTTGTACGTGTTGCTTGTAGAGAGAAGGTTACGTTTTCATCAAATACCATACGGTGTTCTTTAAAATGCGGATCGTATGATGATGAAAGTTCTTTGTTAGGGGTTGCTTTAGAAAGGGTCACATCAGGGTTATCTATAGAAAAAAGCATATTTTTTTCGTACAGAACTTCATGCGGTTGGAGCACAAAGGTACAAGCGATATCTGTTTGCGTGGGAGATATTTTTTTTTCTTTGAGTTCTACAGAAATGGATAACAACGAACAAGAAAAAAGAAACGGCATAAGTGCGGAAAAACGTTTCATAAAAGTCTCCTGTGTACAGGTTTGAAAAGTGTATCAATAATTATTATGTAGGTTACTCTACCACACTTATTGTTCTTTTATAGATAATTGTTAGCAGAGCGTTACTATGCTGTAAAACACAGAGAAATAGTTGCATTTTGTCGGTGTTGATTTACAATAAAAAAATCTTTTTCTGTTCTTTAAAAAATCTTATTTTGGGGCCGTAGCTCAGCTGGCAGAGCGCATGGATGGCATTCATGAGGTCACCGGTTCGACCCCGGTCGGCTCCACCAGTCTTCGTTGCTTAGCAACTTCGTCTGGCTGCGCCTTATAGGCTTGAACTAAAAATTAACTGAAGACTGGTGTCCGCCGTAGCGTGTAAACCGTAGAAGATTATTATCTCTAAGTACAAGCGAAGGCTGGACTCTTACAAGATGCAAGCAAGTTTTTTAATAGGTAATTATACTTTTTTTTAAAGCGTCTTGTCCGTTCGAAGCCATTAGGCGTAGACGGAAGACGGGCTATTATTATCCCAATTCAATCATGTTCAAAAGAGGCGTCTTAACATCTTTATCATGAGGATACTTTTGTCGTTGCATGAGCTCTCGTAACATAGCAACGGCTACAGGGTTTATGGCATGTGCTTGCTGTAGTATCAAGAGTTGTAAAGGGCGAACATCAGCATCTGTATGACCAGCTTCTTTGCGGTCAAAAAGTTGTTGCATATTTTCTTTAAAAGTAAGTATGGGTGCGCAATAAGCAGCATGCGCATCATGAACTATTTTTCCATAGTTGCTTTTTCCTATATTCATACAATCATGATAGATATGCCTTGTTTCTAACCATAGTGCTTCTGATGTACGATAAATACGTGAGCACGTAAGTTCAGTAGGCGTAGCGCGTTCGTCAGTATTTTCTGGAAACAGTACAGGGGATATTCCCCATGGTCCTGTATAAAGATCAAAAATTGGTTCACCGGAAGAAATTTTGCAGATTTTTGGGCCTACAGAATGGGAGAGTAGTCGAAAGCTATTTTTAGGGAATGTTTGCGTAGATGGTAATGCGTGCTGGCTGGTATGTGCTTGCTGTGTGGAGATAAACGCTGCAAGTATGAGTGTATAAAGAGCTTTTTTTTGTCTCATGGGTGTCGTCTAATCTTTTTGAGTAGTATGTTGGTTTAAAAAAGTAAGAAACGGTGTTTTTGCTTGAGGGTTTTTTACATGGCATGCTTTTTCAAAACAAAGACGTGCTAAAAAGGGGTTGAGCCATGTATCGAGATCTTTTATTTCTCTATCAATAGCATCAAGAGCTGCACCTGCAGTTTTATCTTCAGATAAAGATAAATAGGCGTAGACAAGATGTTGATATTGGAGAATACCTAGATGGTGGTTGCTTGCAGTTGTATGTAAAGCAATACATTGTTCTTTTGATGGGCAATTACGCAACTCAGTCGTTAATTCTGTAAAAAGTGCTTTAGCGTTTTCTAAAGCAGAAGCGTTAATGACAGGTGTATGTTTACCGGTAGGCACAAGCGTGCAAGAAACTTCCTGATTATCACCAAAAGAGAGTGTATAAAGAGGATGGTTGCTTGCAGGAGTATTTTTAGTTGCCGCAATTTTTAGATAAGTAGTGAGGGCCATGCGTTGCCCGCTATATAAAAAGCTTGCACTTATACAATACACACTTACACAAAGATACAGGATAGTACGCATAGGGATGGTCCTTTTTATCGCGCATAAAGTTTAAAATAATAGTACGTAGTTTAAAGCAATAGTAAGCCGGATCAATTTTTTTCTTGTCTAAAAGGCTGGCAAGTTGATATAATTCAAATTGAAACATTGCGATAAGCTTAATACGTAAAACATTGGCTTATTGGAAGTAGAGAGCATAAAAAAGGGGGTTATAATGAAGCGGATAGTATGGTTGGCAAGTTTGCTGTTATTAACAGCAAATGTGGGTTTACAAGCAGCAGAACAGCCGGCAGAAGAACCTCAAGCTATAAAACAAGTAACAGGAAAATGCCCGATTTGTATAGAAGAAGACATAGTACTTGATGCACAATTAAATTGTGGTCATCAGTTTTGTATGCCTTGTATTAAAGATGGTTATCCAGATGGCCAGGAGGAGTATATTGATGGATGGTTGCATGAACATGATACATGCCCTGCATGTAGAGCAGATGTAACAACTATTAATCAGCAACCTGTTAGGGTGCCATTTAAGCCCTCTCCTGCGCTCAGCCACAATTTTAATTTTGCTCCCGATATTAACCGTCGCATTATAGTTGCACCAATGTATCGTCAACAAATTCAAGATTTTGTTCATCAGTTAAATGTTCAGGAATATCAGGCATTACTTGATGAATATAGTGATGATGAAGATAGTAGTTTAGAAATTATTCTTTCTTTAACACCAGAATGGGTTGATGATACGTGGTTACCATTAGAGCGACGTATGGCTTTTTTTAGAAATTATGTTGGTTTACAAGAAATAGATGAGCGCTTGGATTTGACTGAGGCAGAAGATTATGATCGTCAAGATAAAACTAATCATCGTGCAATGAATAATGCTGCAGAGTTTGACCGTTTATATTTTGCGGATCAATTTATTGAAGATGAAGATCTTTTTGATCCAGCAGATCATGTGTTTGATTTTACCCGACCTGTTATAGAAGGTATGGATCAGTTTGTTATTCCAGATGCTTATTACCAAGAAATAAGAGATTTTATCGACAGTTTGACGCCACGTGACTATACGGTTCTATGGAGTTATTATGAAGGTAAGATAGAAGAAAATATTTTTACGCATCCAGAATGGATTGATCAGACATGGCTAACTCCAGAAATTCGTATGGAAATTTTTAGACGAGATTTGAATATATCAACTCAAGATCTTGCTATAGAAGTTCCTGATCTTGATGAAGATGCAAGGGAAGCAAGAAAAATGGCACGTTACCAAGCAGGGGGTGTACGATGAACATAAAACTAATAGTGTTAGTTGCTACAGTAGTGAGTAGTTCTATCTATGCAGCAGACGCAGAAGACATTTTTTATGACGCTTCAGCCGCTGATACATGTCCCATTTGTCTTGATGAAAAATTACTTAATGCACAAGCAAACTGTGGTCATAGTTTTTGTAAACCGTGCATTCAAGAATGGATGGATGAGTTATCACAGACAGCGCCAAGATGTCCTATATGTAGAACGACAATACAAACTATTAATGGCGTGAATATCTCAGATAATTATTTTCAGCCTTATTATGATCATTATGAAAATGTAGGTGAAATAGTTGCCCTTCAATATCAAGCTGATGTGCGTGCGTTTATAGAAAGTTTGTATTCATGGGAATATGCAGAAGTGCTTAGGCAAATGCGTGGTGATGTTGGTAAATTACAAACTACTATTGCAACGCGTCCCGAATTTGGCGATCCAAGCTATCATTCTTTAACAAATCGTATTGCGCTTTTTTTGCATGAATATGGGTTACGTCCAAGACCTGGGTATCTTGGCAGTTGGTCGCATGTATGGCTTACTTTTATAGAAGGACTTGCATGGAAGCGTGAACAACGTCAATGGAAACTAGAAGAACGGCTGGCAAATAATCGACAAGCGTATCTTGATTATATGGCTGCTCGTAGATAATCAAAGTGGTTTTAGTATCAACGTAGTTGCGCTGGCAGATTATTACATTGTGCTTCATTATCTATCCAAGATAACAATAAGCTGCGGTATTCTGGTTGACGTTTTTCTAGATAAGATTCTATTCCTATAATAGTCAGAGCAAGATGCAAGCTAATTGTATAGCGATTGGGCGTCATTGGTAGATTGTTTACAACATGATATGCAAAAAAATTTAGGTTGTTGAATACTGCATCTGAACTACTACGGTCAATGGCGTAAGCATCGATAAGTGCTTGTAGGATATTTTCTTTACCTGTGATGTTACTTGTTACAACGGTAGGTGTTGTTCCATCTGCGTTATCAAAACGCAGATAAATAATAGGGCAAGATGCATTATTACTGGTGCTTATTACATGAATATCGTACATACCATCTGGATATGTTGTGCTCGTATAATTGATAGATTGATAGCCGGTTTTTATTGAAGGTTGCATTGCACTAGAAAGACTTATAGGCATTAAGCAGCTTATAATAATAAGTGCATTAGCAAACAGTGTAATCATGGGCATTTTGCTTAATTAGCTAACAGCAAGTTTAATATTGCCTTTGTTGGTGTGTAATTTAAACGTTGGTCCTTGTCCAGAACCTAAAGAACCTTGGACGTCCCGTTTGATTTGCGCAATAGCTTTAGTGTTAATAGGAGTTGTGCGCGGATCAAGCGTTACAGGTTGTTCGGTTGATACACTGCCACGTAAGGTAGTTGCGTACAGGTGTGCATTTGTTTTTTCTGGTACATGCATGGTGATGGCGCCACGTTCGGTAAACGCAAGTACTTTATTATCATCTTTAAGTTCAGATGTCGTTGATATGGTGATTTGTCCATATTTAGTATGTGCGTTGATTGAGCTTTGTGCGTCAATCACGGTTAGATCGCCATAGTTACTGCTTAGTGAGAGTGGCGTTGCACTGTTTTTTACGGTGATGTTACCTTGTTCGGTTTTAATGGAATCAAGGTGAGCATCAACAGGAACGATAATTGCAAATGAAATAGTACAGGTTTTGTCCGGTTTAAGACCAACGGTTTTTATAGATAAGCCTTTTGCGGTGTAGGTGAGATCAATCTTGGTATTTTTAACCGATTGTTCAGATCCTGATTTAGTAGCCTCTAACATGATCGAGTTTTTATTCCAAGTGCTGATAGTAATAGGACCGTTATTGTTTTCTATAGAAATATGCGCGCCAGGGGATAATTTGTGTTCATGTGTTACCACTTCTTCTTCTTTTGTTTTCCACCAGAGCGAAATATCTTCAAAAATATGTGCTGACAACGTACAGTTAACTGCAGTTAGTAAAAAACCGATGGCTAAAAACTGTTTGGTATTCATACAGTATCCTTTTTAAAAAGTGATGATCTTATGCAGTGTACAAAAGTTGCTCAGTTAGTACAAAGAACTCAAGAAATTATTTTTAGCAAACATCCTGCTATTAAGTCTATAGTTGATGCTTTACACATTCAAAATGCACGTGTTTTCTTTGTACGAGGTGTAGTGCAAGATGCATTGTTGCAAAAGCATCTTGAAAGCAGGGATAGTGAGCTAAGTGATACGATGCATAATGTTCTTAACATAATCTGTTGTTAAAGTAATGCACAGTCGCCATCTTTTTTAGGTGGTACATCAGCATCTTCTAGATAAACGTCTAACGTATCTTTTGGGATAGCATCCATAGCTAGGTGAGTAGCGGGACTTAAGGGATTAGATCGTAAATCTAAGAGTTTTAATTGTGGCCCTAATTGTTTAAGAGCTAATGTAGCATAACGTACTTTTTTTATTTTATTTCCGCGTACATCAAGCTTTTCTAATGATGTTAGAGCAACTTCAGGCACTTGAGAGAGGTTGTTGTATGAGAGATTAAGTTCTTTTAAAGCAGTAAGACCAGACAGAGTTGCAGCAGTTACGGATGTTAAAGAATTACGTGATAGATTGAGGGTGCTCAAGTTTTTTAGATGGTTAAAAACATTATCAGGAAGCGTTGTGAGCAGATTACCTTCTAGATTAAGCGTGTATATTGTATTATTTGCTTCATCTTTAAAAGGAAGAGTGGGTGGAAGGGCGCGTAGAAAGGCATTAGATATGTGAATTTGTCGTAAAAACATGTGAAATTTACCTCCTATTTCTTGATGAATAGGATCATCTTTTTTATATATGGATTGCGCAGCATAGAGGGCATCAATGCTTTCTTGATCACTAACGCGTCGACCATCATTATGCAGATAGTAACCCTGTGCATGATTAGGGCTTCGTTTTTTAGCTTCTAATACTAACAAGAGAGTAGTGAAATAGTGTTTGTTAAGATTGCGTAAATGGGACAAATTTAGTGTGTGATTTGTAGTGTCAGAAGCGTCTTGTGCTGCTTGCATTATAGGTAGATCGGTAATGGATTCGTTGGAATATTCTTTTTGTGAACCATCAGCAAACTTGATGGTATGATAACGATCTGCAGTTGTATCTGATGCATGTGAAAAAAAAGATTGCATTGTCGCTATAATGAAAATAAAAATAAATGTATTATACATACTGTCCTTAAAGTAAAGTGCATTCATTGGGTATTTTACCTCTATATCGATAACGATCTTCATCTTTAAAAATAATACCTAAACGAGTAGGATTATTCGTGTCCTGTACAGGATTGTTTTCCATATTTAATATCGTAGTTTCTAGAGGTCTTTTATACGCTAGTATCTTAGTGTAATCTATCTTGGTAATTTGATTATCACTTAAATCAATATAACGAATGTGCATTAGTGGTTCAGCTGATACATTAGGAAATTCTGTTATTTGATTATTGTCTAAGTAAAGGTTTTTTAAACGTGGAAGTACAGGAAATTGATTTACTGTTTCAGATGTTAAATTATTTCTGGATAAATGTAGGGTTTTTAGATTGGGTAAATCTGCTTTACACATATCAGGCAGTGTAGTGAGCTGGTTGTCTGATAAATCAAGCTCTTTTAAATATGAAAGATGAGAAAAACTTTCTTTGGGGAATGATGTTAATTTGTTATGCGATAGAATAAGCACTGTTAATGCGCTAATAGTAGAAAAGCTTCCATCTTTGTTCTGAACTACAAAAAAATCCCGTTTATTCTTGCGTGTAAATATGTCATCAGTAGCCAGTTTATCTGTGAGTTGGGCTGTATCATTTTTATGATGGACTGGATGTTCTGGTTCTTTCTGGATGCATTCAAGAGTTGATTCACCTTTTTTTTGTTGCGATTGAATTGCTTGAAGTTTACTTAACTGAAGTGTACGTAAAGATTTTCTTGCTTGTTTGCTTATATGTTTTTTATCTGAGCTATACAGATAAGAATGAGACACAAAGAGAAGTATAAGAGGCACACATTTTAATGTTGTATAGCTCAAGAATGGAATATCTTTTAAAAAAAGTGCTGGCAACGTAGAGTTAAAAAGAGTTGATAAAAAATCGATAGATAAAAATTGTTTGGTATTCATACAGTATCTTTAATGTAAAAGTGATGATTCTATGCAGTCTACAAAAGTTGCTCAGTTAGTACAAAAAACACGTGAAACTATTTTTAGTAAACATCCCGCCATTGCACCTATAGTTGATGCTTTACACGTTCAGAATGCACGTGTTCTTTTAGTAGGAGGTGCAGTGCGCGATGCATTGTTGCAAAAACCTCTTGAAGACATAGATATTGAAGTGCATGGTCTTGGACTAGCAGCGCTAGAAAAGGTACTCAAAAAGTTTGGGCATGTGCGTTTGGTGGGTAAGGTGTACGGCGTTTTAAAGATTGATGGTATACCTGCCGATTGGTCGCTACCTCGTGCCGATACTGCCGGTAGAAAACCAACCGTCACGTTAGACCCGCATATGAACATGGCCGATGCGTTTAGGCGGCGCGATCTTACCATAAATGCTATGGGTATTGATCTTGCAACTGGAGAACTGATTGACCCCTTTAATGGCGTGCACGATTTACAGAAGAATCTGTTGCGGACGCCGGATGCTCATTTTTTTGTACAAGATCCGTTGCGCTTTTATAGAGTAATGCAGTTTATAGGTCGGTTTAACATGCATCCTGATGCAGAACTATCAGCCTTGTGTACAAATATGGATCTAGCAGGTGTGGCACAAGAACGTATTAGTAAAGAGTTTGAAAAGTTATTCTTAAAATCGGAACAACCATCGCTTGGTATCCGTTGGCTTGCCACGATTGGTCGTCTTAAAGAGATAGCGCCTGAAGTTGCGGCCTTACAACATGTTAGTCAGTGGCTCGAATACCACCCGGAAGGGGATGTGTTTGAGCATACTATGCAGGCAGTTGATGCAGCAGCTTCGTATACGTATGAGACTGTAGAGAAAAAATTAACATTAGTGTTTGCAGCACTTGCGCATGATCTTGGCAAGCCGGCAACTACACAATTTGTTGATGGGCGCATTCGTTCGTTAGGGCATGATGTTGCAGGGGTAAAACCGGCAAGTAGTCTTCTTAAGCGTTTATGTCCCACGCAACATATACAAGATGCGGTGCTTAAATTAGTGCGCCACCATATGACACCTATAGCATTAGTAAAAAATAACAGTAGTGCTGCTGCGTATAAACGACTTGCATCAAAACTTGCGCCAGAATGTACGATGTACGATTTGTATATGCTTTGTAAAGCGGATAAGTCGGCACGTAATCCAGAAAAGCACAGGCCATTAGCAGTATGCCCAGAACCATTAGTTGAAGAATTTTTTACACGTGCACAACAGTATGGTGTTGCGTACGGACCGGAAAAGCCGTTGTTAACAGGTGCAGATTTCTTGGATGTGTGTGCGCCTGGGCCTGCGCTTGGTAAGTTAGTACAAGCTGCGTATGAACTACAAATTGAGCAGTCGTTACACGATAAGAAAAAAGTAAAAGAAATGGTGTTAAAAAATAATAAACTAACGTAGACTAGGCGGCACTATTAGGCTTAAAAGAAGGAAAAATATATGAATTTTTTTTCGGGCAATTCACTCTGGTTTTTAGTCGCTCAATCTGATCTTATGACCAAGCTTGTGCTCTTGTCGTTGTTAGCAGCATCAGTTATTTGTTGGACCATTATTTTTTATAAAATAGTGATGTTTAGGACGAAAATGCGTCAACTTACTGAGCTGCGCGTACGTTTGCGTACAGTTAACTCGCTTGAACAACTTACGTTTATTGCACAAGAATCGGCACAAGGGTATGCAGGCCATCTTGTTTTAGAACAAGTACAAGAAGCAAAAAAAGTTGCTCGTCGCGCATCAATACTTTCAGAAAAAGAAAAAGCATTACTTGATGAACAACGCTTTTTAACTATTGATCATATGGTGTACCAAGAAAATGCGCATCTTCATATTATTTCGGTTAATGCTGCAGTATCTCCGTTGATTGGTCTTTTTGGTACCGTGTGGGGATTGATGCATGCATTTATGAGTATTAGTGAATTACAAAGTGCTGATATTGTGACAACAGCACCTGGTATTGCAGAAGCATTGATTACTACCCTTGCAGGGTTGATGGTGGCGATTCCTATGTTGATTATGTTTAATCATTTGCAAATGCGCGTAGCGGAAATTGAGCATCAACTGTGCCGTGTTTCAGACAGAGTGTCGTTGTTGTTACAGATATTTTTAGGTTATGAAAAGGAAGAACATGAAGTATCAAATCCGTCGTCTCAGACGTCTTACTCACCGCACGCTTCCTGAAGTTAATCTTACGCCGCTTATTGACGTGGCACTGACATTATTGATTATTTTCATGGTTGCAACACCAATGCTTAAACAAGAAAACGCATTGCAAGTTGAACTGCCTCGTGGAGATGTCAAAGAGGTTGATGACACACAAAAGCAGGATATTGTTATTGCGCTTGATAAGTCTGGTAAATTTTACTTAAACAGTGTGCCAGTATTAGAAAAAGATATTGTAGAGCGTATTACGTTTACGGTGGGCAAAAAGGGCGACCAGACAGTGTTTGTAAAGGCTGATACATCAGTACATTATGGCACGGTAATTAAACTGGTTGATGATATTAAGCAAGTTAAAGGAGTCCGGTATGTTGCGTTGGCAACCACAAAGACTACCTGAGCGCACTCAGTTTCTATCAAAAATTGTGGGTGTTAGTGTTGCGCTCCATGTAACTGCATGTTTACTTCTCTTTTTCTATCAAGCAAACGGCGGCAAAATAAGTTTTAATACTAAGCATATAGCCAGAAGCGACGTTATAGTAAAAGTGCTTCCGTTTGGTCAAAAAAAGCCTGTAGCAGCTACGGTTGCAGCGGGCGGTTCAGGTAAAAGCGGTGCGGTTGTAGGCAAAACGGGTAAGAAAAAAGGTCTTAAAACATCGGTAGTAAAACAACAGAAAGCAAAACCTGTAGATACAAAAAAAAAGAGCGCTAAACAAGTGTCAAAAAAAACGGCACTTGCAACAAAGAAAGAAGCTGCAAAAAAACAGACAAAACAAAGTAAAAAAGAGTTACCTGTAAAAGCTGCTCAACAAGCTGCTGCAGTAAAACCAGAACAAGCTCCGGTGGCTCCTGTAGCAGAACAACCGGTACAACAACAAACAGTGCCAGAAGTAAAAGCGGCAGAAATACCAGCAGCAGTCCAACAAGAAGCTTCTGCTGTAGTAGATGCAGGTGCAAGCGGTCAGCCGGTAACGGCTTCAGGACAAGAAATTATGTACGTAACGCAAGATGAAGTAGCAGATATTGAGGTGCATCGTTTATTAACTGAGGCATTAACACAAGCATGGCATCCTCCAGTGGGTGTGCCCGCACATATCGAATGTCAGGCATTGCTTACTGTTGATTGGCAGGGCAATCTCGCATCGTACACACTTACACAAACATCGGGGATTATGATTTATGACGTCTCTGTAGAAGAGGGTATTAAGGCATTAACATTTCCACGTGCCGTGTGGGGCAAAACTATCGAACTTATATTTAAACCATGGGCAGAATCATGAACTTTTTAAGACTTTCTCTTTTATTTCTTGTAACAAGTGTAGCAAACAGCATGCAAGCTGACGCGCAAAAAACAAACCTACATGTTGAATTTGCGGGTGCACAGACAAAAAAAGTACCATTAGTGGTAGTAGGTGTTGGACAGCAAACTGACGAACTTCTCTCGGTTTGTATTACCGTAGCAAAAGATCTTGGATTTACCGATCAATTTGAAGTAAGCACAGAGTACGTACTAGATTTAAAATCAAAAGCTCAAATGCACAGTTGGTATAAAGATAAAAAAGCACTTGCGGTGTGTATTCAAGATAATCCTGATAAAGGGTTTGAGTGTCGTGTGTATAAGACAGAAAAAGCATCTATGGTTAAAGGGTTACGTGTACCAAAGCAGGGCGTGGTCCCACGTGGTTGGGCGCATGCTATAGCCGATGCAATTTTGCCTGTGTTAACTGGTAATGCGGGATACTTTTCGGGTAAATTAGTCTATGTTAACGAAACTAAAAAGGCTTTGTGTATAGCAGATTACGACGGAAGCCATGAGCAAGTGTTGGTGCCGATACAAACATCTATGCTAGCTCCTCGTTGGAATAGAGATGCTGAAAATCCTATGGTAATGGTTTCAGAATATACGGCTAATAATATTCGTTTAGTTGCATGTGATATGCATGGTCGTAAATATAGAGCGTCAAATTTTGATGGTCTTAATATGCAACCTTCGTTTTCTTCTAACGGTAAAGAGCTGGTCTTATGTTTGTCGCACGAGGGCAGTAGTCAGTTGTACCATTATGGATATTCAAAAAAAGATAAGCAGGATATGTATACCCGTTTAACGTTTAATGATGGAAATAATATAGCTCCAATTTTGCTTGATAATGGTGATGTGATTTTCTGTTCTGATTATCAAGATGGTCGACCTGCTATCTATTATATGCATCGTAAAAAAGAGACTATTGAGCGTTTAACGCAAGCAAGCGGCTGTACATCACCAAGTTATTGTCCAGCTACGCATCAGATTGCGTATATCAAAATGCACGAAGGCGTTGCTCAAGTTATGGTGTTTGATCTTGCAACAAGAAAAGAGAAACAGGTTACGTTTGATAAGGCTCATAAACAAGAGTGTTCATGGTCTGCATGTGGCAACTACATAGTCTTTGCGGTGCATGATGGTCCTTCAAAGCGTATTGCGATGCATAATCTATTGACTAATAAGCTTACGTATATCACTCCATCTAATGTTGTATGCAGTTATCCTCACTGGTCGCTTGCCTACAACGAGTTTCCGGTAGTTATTTAGTGCAAAAGTCGACACTGTCTGGCTGTTTTATTATACTGGCTACAGTGCTCAAATAGCCATATAACATATATTCATAAGGACTATATGAAGAACAAAAACAAAAAGTTTGGATCAGGCGGCGGCCCACGCAACTTGCTTATCATCGTAGTGGTTATGCTTGGTTGTTTAGCCGTTCTTTCATCCTTTTATGGAAACATCAGACAAAAAGAGCGTGCAACTTACACAGACTTCTTGGTGCAAGTAGAGAAAAAACAAGTTCGCTCTGTAGAAATAGATGGCGCTGCCGTTAAATGGATGGGCGCTCAGGATAAAGAATACGAAGCAATTATGCCGTATGCTCCTACCATCATGGAACAACTGGGTAAATCGGGTGTGCCAGTTTCTTTTGTAGAAACAAGTGCAGCATTAGCCGGTGTATGGCAGTTGTTATTACTCATGGTGTTTGCAGCAGGGTTACTAGGCGTTTGGTACTTCTTTAGACAAAAAAATGGATCGAACAGTTCTGGTAGTGGTAACATTTTTACACTCGGTAAAAGCCGTGCAAAGATGTTTATGCCATCAACTATTAAAGAAAAGTTTTCTTCTGTGGCAGGTGCTGTAGAAGCAAAAGAAGAACTGCAAGACGTGGTTGATTTCTTAAAGAATCCTGAAAAATATAAGCGCCTTGGTGCACGCATTACTCGTGGTGCATTATTAGTAGGTGAGCCTGGTAATGGTAAAACGTTATTAGCACGTGCAGTGGCTGGTGAAGCTAACTGTCCGTTTTTTAGCATCAGTGGTTCAGATTTTATTGAAGTGTTTGTGGGTGTTGGTGCTTCTCGTGTGCGTGATCTTTTTGCACAAGCGCGTAAGCATGCTCCAAGCATTATCTTTATTGATGAAATTGATGCTGTCGGTCGTCACCGTGGCAGTGGCCTTGGTGGTGGTAACGATGAACGTGAACAAACATTAAACCAACTTTTAACAGAGATGGATGGTTTTGAAACGGGCGGTGAACCGGTTATTGTTCTTGCAGCAACCAATCGTCCTGATGTTCTTGATAAAGCGTTAATGCGTCCTGGTCGATTTGATCGACGTGTTGAAGTGCCGTATCCAGATTTGATTAGTCGAGAAAAAATTCTTGAAGTACATACTAAAGGTGTACACATGAATCCTGACGTTGATCTAAAAAAGGTTGCTCGCGGTACGCCAGGTTTTTCTGGTGCTGATTTAGCAAACTTGATCAACGAAGCTGCAATTATCGCTTCTAAAAACAATCAAGCAGACGTAAGTCTTGCTGATATAGAAGAAGCGCGCGATAAAGTCTTAATCGGTAAAGAACTTAAAACAATCGCACTTTCTGATGAAGAACGGCATATGACTGCAGTGCACGAAGCTGGTCATACATTGGTAACGCTTTTACTTCCAGAAGTGACTGATCCGCTTCATAAAGTAACGATTATTCCTCGGGGTCGTGCACTTGGTGTAACGCACTCAATGCCAGAACGGGAAAAGTATTCACGCAATAAAGATGAAATGATCGCATCTATCAAGATCTGTCTTGGTGGACGTGTTGCAGAGCAGATGGTCTTTAACAAGTTGGCAACGGGCGCGTATAGCGACTTTTTACGAGCAACAGAAATTGCCCGTACCATGGTAACGCATTACGGTATGTCTGATGCGCTTGGGCCAATTGTGTATTCTCAACAACAAGGTGATTTTGTCTATTCACAAGTAACAGCACAAAAAATTGATGATGAAGTGCGTCGTATTATCGATGAGTGTTATCAACAAGTGATTGTGTTGCTTGCAGAGAACCGTGAAAAGTTGGATCTCTTGTCTGCGACATTACTTGAAAAAGAAACAATGTACGCAAGCGAAATTTATGCGCTTCTTGGTATCGCTTCTCGCGAAGACCATAAGCTGATTTAAAACTAATCAAATAAAAAAGTGAGTGAGTGTGGATCTAAAGATAGTAGCACAACAGGCAGAAAGCATAGTCAGACAAGCAGGACAGTTACTGCTGAGTTACTATCATCAAGATCTCACTCACTTCACTAAACAAGACGGCAGTTTTGCCACTCAGGCAGATCTAGCCTCTGAAAAATTCCTGCTCGAACATCTGAGCAAACTTATCCCAGGCGCCGCAGTCTATGCTGAAGAGTCGGGTAGACAGCAGGGTAACGACTATTGCTGGGTTATTGATCCGCTTGATGGTACAACCAATTTTTCTCGTAAACTCCCCTATTTTTGTGTTTCTGTAGCGCTTACTCATCATGATCAACGTCTAATTGGTGTAGTTTTTAATCCACTTATAGACGAAATGTTTGTGGCTATAAGTGGCCATGGTGCGTTTCTAAATGGCCAACGTTTTACGACCCCTCAAGAACACAAGCTTGCCCGTGCTTGTATAGGCTTTTCTTTGCCTTATGAACAGCATGGAGATCTGTGTAAGCTTGTCTGCCAGATTGAACCTCGGGTGTATACCTGTCGGGTTATGGGGGCAGCAGCCCTTGATATAGCCTATTGTGCGGCTGGGCGCTTTGACGTTGTTCTGTTTGATGGGCTTTTTTGGTGGGATATGGCGGCTGGCTCTTTATTAATAGAGGAGGCTGGTGGGTTTGTCAGTGAGCTTAATGGGGGCTCTTTAAGCTCAAGCAGCCGATCATTCATTGGTGGGTCTGAGCTTATTATAAAAGAGCTTAAAAAAGCGGATTGCTGCTGTAGCAAGGATTGAAAAACCTTTTTGTTCTGTTACACTTAAAGCCTGATTCCTCTTTATCACAAATGTACTCTAGAAAGGATGTTTACATGGCTCGTTGTTGTTTTGTGTGTGGTAAGAGGCCTAGAACTGCTAATTTGGTAAGTAAAGCAAATAATAAAGTTGGACGTTGGGTGTACCCAAATGTTCACAGAATGCGTTTTGTTGTAGCAGCTGATACTCGTAAAAAAGTTCACCAAGCTAACGTCTGTACCAAATGCGTTAAGGCCGATTTAGTTCAAAAAATTGTATAGGATAAAAAATGGCGAATATTAAATCTGCAAAGAAAAAAGCGAAACAAGACGTTGCTCGTCACCAACGTAATCTTTCACGCAGAACTGCTTTAAAGACAGTAGTAAAAAAAGTTTTAGCATCTGTTCAAGCAGGTGACTACCAAGGTTCAGTTACTTTGTTGCGTAATGCAGAAGCACAATTGGCTCGTGCATGCGGCAAGGGACTGCTCCACAAAAATGCTGTTGCTCGTAAAGTAAGCAGACTTTCAAAAAAAGTTGCTGCACTTAATTCAGCAAAAGCTTCAGTAGCTGCTTAATATAACAAGCATCTATCTAAAAAAGTTTAAAGCGCATAGAACCTATGCGCTTTTTTTTGCTCTTTTTTTATGTGAGATTTTTAAATAAAGTAATATTAGTGATTGCTAAAGCTGTATGCTTTTAGCGATTTGTTTTGCTTAAGCAGTTTATTTTTTGCGTTGTACACATCAGATCTTGTCTTTGTCGTTTGTATAAACTTATTAGAGTTGTAAGCGCTAAACTGTAAGAGCATGCAATAGAATCTTTATTTGGTATTTGGCTATATGCAACACGGTTAATATTATCACGTATTGTGTCAATTTTAGAGGTCGTTTTTTCAAGAGCATCTTCTTGTTTATGCCTTGTTACTATAAGGTGAGCAAGTTCAATAAGATCTGAATACATACTAGAACTGGTGTGTGTTGTTAAAGATGCAGTTAGTAGAGTTGTTAGTAAGAGTAGTTTGGTATTCATAATTTTGCTTCTTAATAGTTTTAATAGATTCCTATTAGTAATTATACTGTAAATAAGTCTTTTATTTAAGATATTTGGCGCAAGATAATTATATGCAGCTTATTATTTTTATGCTTGAGCTTGTTTAGTTTTGTAATACTGCACGTAGGATCGTAAAAATTGCTTAGCAATAGTAACCGATACGCTTGCTGAGCCCGAGTGCTCAGTCAGCACAATCATGGTCAACGGTTTACCATCTTTGTGGCAGATATTTGCTGCAAGCCAGCCATGTTCCCAATGTTCCACGCCTAAAACCTTATTTTCTAATGCGCTTGTTTGAGCGGTACTGGTTTTAGCTTCTATCCTGAATTGTGACGGGTAGCTTAAGCGACGAGCGGTACCTTCTTGTGTGGCAAGATGCATAGCCCGTTTTAAGAAAAAGCGTGTCTCTGCTCGTATGCCAAGTGGCTCTTTAACAATTGGGGTTTCTTCTAAAATACGGGGCGTTACTAAGTAGCCTGTTTCTATAGAGGCGATCATGCGTGCTATTTGCAAAGGAGTTACTAATAAATAACTTTGACCAATAGCGGTTGATAACGTTTCTCCTTGCCACCAGCGTTCGCCTTTAGCTTTACGTTTCCAAGAGCGAGAAGGGACAATACCGTTTTGCTCGTTAAAGATACTTCCAGTTGTTTGGCCAAGACCAAACTTTTTGGCGTAATGGGCGAGTACATCGATATCTAATTTTTTTGCCAGTTCATAAAACATAATATTGCACGATTTAACCAGCGATTCTGCAGGATTAAGAAAGCCATGACCTTCTAATTTATTACAACGGTAGTCTCGGCCTAAGAAGGTACTTCCTTTGCAATAAAAGCGAGATTCTGGGGTAATGAGATTGTTTTCTAGCAGCATGGTGACCGTAATTAATTTAAAGATAGAACCTGGTGGGTAGACCGATTGGCATGCTCTGTTTAAGAACGGTTTTTTTCCTTTGAGTGTTTGCCAGTTTTCTGCGCTGATACCATCTACAAATAAATTAGGGTCAAAGCAAGGGCGGGACACAAGTGCTTTAAGCGCTCCATCATGCGGGTCCATTAAAATAAACACGCCTGCGTATTCTGGAGGAAACATAGATTCAGCAATTGTTTGTAATTCAAAATCGAGCGTGGTGCGGATTTGTTGTCCTTTTAGCATCGGTTTAACGGTCTGCTCTTTGAGCGGTAGCCCAAACGAATTAATAATCCGCATAATCGATCCAGGTTCACCCTTAAGAGACTCGTTGCACATCTTTTCAAGACCAGTGGTGCCTTCGTACGAATTGCCAATGGTGGTTAAATAGCCAAGCAGTTGGCCGGCGCACTCTTTGTATGGATATAATCGTTTGACGTTATTTTCTAAAATAATATTCGGGTGGTGTCCAAATAGTTCAATTAAGGTACTGAGTTGTTCAAAGGAAATATTGGAGCATAGTTTTATTTTCTTACCAAACCGTTCTGCAAGCATAAGTTCTTTTGGATCAAGCTCGAAATGAAAAAGCGTGGTTAGTGTTGCAAGATCTTTTTCTTGTGTAGCAGTAAGTTTTTTATTGCCTGTGCCTTGCCAGTAGATATGTGTAACAGGACTGTTAGTGGCTAAAAGTGTGCCATGACAGTCAACAATTTCCCCGCGCAAAGAGTTGGTGTGTTCGTAACGTGTGTAATTATGCAAGCTTTTTTGTAGGAGTTGATCAGCGCACGTAACTTGTAAATAAAAAAGACGCGTGCCTAAAGCAAATGCTGTGCCTACTAAGAATGTCACCAGCAGGTATACTTTTTTTTCGAATGAATCTTTTGCGCTGTGTTTAATAAACATTGATTTATGCCGGTGATGGTGATGATAAAGGATGAAGATCGTCACACATGCTCACCAGTTGTGCTGATGTTACATGCGTATATTTTTCTGTAGTTGCTAATGTTTTGTGTCCTAAGAGTTCTTGCACGGTACGTAAATCTGCACCTTGGTTAAGTAAGTGCGTTGCAAACGAATGGCGCACTTTGTGTGGAGTAAGCGTTTTGCCATTTGTTAGAAACTGTTGGAACATGTCCATGATGCGCTGTACACAGCGTGGATGGAACGGCTCGTTACGTGATGTCATAAATAATGGATCTTGTTCGGTTAGCGAGCGGGGCCGTTCTTGTGCTAGATAGGCACGTAGTTTTTCTTGTGCTTTTTTGCCAAACAAAGCGAACCGTTCTTTGCGTCCTTTACCTTTAATGCGAATTAGTTTTTGTTCAAGATTAACATCTTGCAGTCTGATTGCACACAGTTCAGCACATCGAATACCGGTTGCATAGAGTAGCTCTAAGACCGTTTTATCACGGATAGGTAATTTAGTAGGGAGCTTTTCGTTAGGTACGGTATCAAGCAGATAGACTATTTCTTCTATACTCAGATAGGTAGGTAATTTTTTGTGCACGCGAGGGCGTTTAAGTTTGAGGGTAATTTTGACACCTTGTGTGCGTACAAAGCGTTCAAACGAGGTAAAGCAGGACATCTTGCGAGCAATGGAATGGTTATCAATTTTTTTATGGAACTGTGCTACAAAATACCGTTCAAGTGCGCGGCGTAATTCTAAAGGTTGTGGATCGCTGGTATTGATGGTGTGCCAAAATTCTATAAATACGTCTAAGTCGCTTTTGTATGAGCGTAGGGTATTTTTGCTTAGATTTTTTTCTACTTCAAGATAAGCAAGAAATGTATCTTTAAAAACAAGAAATTCTTGTACAACCATGGCTTATTTCCTCATTGCTAACGCGCATTTTTTATATGCATCGTAGCGTATAAGAAGCTTATTGGTGTAGCAAGAATTTCTTATTGAAGCTTATCTGTGTACTTATGAAATGTGGGGATTTTCAGATGTTTCTGTTGAATCTATATCATATAACAATGCTATACATGCAACAAAGAGGCGAATGAGCCCAATATCATATGGTTTTGCAGACGGCATAGGTTTTTTAGGATTTTCTTTTTCTTTGGCAGTGCACAAAACGTGTAGATCTTGATTGACGACTGCTAATGGTCTTGTTTTAAAGAATGGAGTATAAGTTTTTATAGATGATTGCGGCTGGTTTTGAGCATTTATGCACATGGTGCTCATAAGTACAATGGCTAATAATTTTTTCATAATAATCCTTATATATATAAAATAGATTTTATCCCATTAAATATATATATATATTCTTAATTAAGAAGTCTTATAGCGTGTAATAATCATGTTTTGGGGTATTTTGATATTAGTTTTTAAAGCCAGCAATAACCTACCAAGGTTGCAATATAGGTTGCAGGGATACCGGCATAGACAGCCAAGTTGATGTTGCTGCTCTTATGTTGGGTAGTTTCGAGTTTTGTCCAAAATTTTTGAGATTCTTGAGCATAGTTACGCGAAACAGTAGTGCGCGTGATAACGCGAGTAGCGTTGGTAGTATTGGTGCGCTTTGCTTGGTGTAAAGCAGCTGTGGTGAGTTGTCGCGCCAGACGGGGCAAAAGCATTGCTGCGTGTGCTTGCGTACAAGCGGTACTGATAAGTATAAAAGCTAGTAATTTTTTAATAGTAATCATTTTTATATCTCCCATTTTTTAAAATAAATTTGGTGCAATCTGTGTCCAAAAATATGCTTGCCATGAATATTTTGCTGCTGAGCAAGCAGCATTAACTGCTGCAAAAGCACCAAGATCTTTTACTTTTTGTAACGTGATAGTTTTTTGTGGCAGGCTATTTCTTGGAGAAAGCGTTTTTGATACTTCAGGAGCAAGTGTATGATTAGCGCTATTATTGCGTATAACAGATGTATGGTGTGCTGCTCGCACAAGACCTTTTACAGCGCGTAAACAGGGTGTGCAAATAGTTGCTTGAGGCAACAAGCACATAATCGTAATTAAGCAAAAAACAGCTTTCATAGAGTATCCCTAAATAACCTTCCCTAAGATTCTTCTTACTACAATAATAGCATAAAATGCCTTGAGCGTAAAAAGGCTCCTGGTCGAGCTTATTGTAGCTTATGGTGCACGTATGAAAGATCGGCGACGACTATGAGGTTCTTTTGGCGAATCAATCTTAGCTTATTAGCCTATATGCTCTATAAAATAGCGTTCTAGGTCATTATCTTCTGCGTTGCGATTATACAGGGAATATGAGAGTAAGCCAGTAGCTGCAATACAGAGAGTGTTCAGGACATGTGCTGATTGTGTCAGTAAGTCTGGATAGAGTAACAATGTAGGTTCGTGAGGTTTAGTAACATAGTGTACTTTTGGAGCCTGCATTTTCGTTGTGACGCCGGTAGATAGATCTTTTGGAAAGTGTTGTGGCTTAAGAGGTCTTGTGCCGTGATAGACAGTTCTTGCAGCTTTGTAAGCATGGCGAACATAATGTGCATCAACAGATGCGTTACCTAATAACGCAAACAGAGCTAAGATTTTTTTCATAAGAGTTCCTGTCTGTGTATTTTTTAAAATTAATAATTTTTATATTTGAAATGTTATCAAAACTGATAAAAATGTAAAAAATACTTACCTGTCGCTATTTTTGTAAGTTGTACGCCTTAACGCGTCGGTGGACAGAAGAGCGGTTTACGCATAAAAATAGCGCTATTTTATTTTGGCATTGAAACTTATCCCATAACAAACGCATGACAGGTTCATTCTTAAGAGCCTTCTTGCCTAAGCGCGCTGCCTCTAAGAGTTCTGGGTCTTCGATATTATAGGCGGCATCAAATTCTATATGTTTTACCAGTTCCTGTTTTTTTGATTTTACTTCTAGCTGATTGTTCACTTTGGTTTTAAGTGCAGCAAGACTTTCTGGCTTTTGGTTAATAATCTTTTCTTTGTCTTTTACTGAAAGAGCTAACAGTTTTTGAGTGACACTGTTGGTGATTGCTTGTTCCGTAAAGCCTTGCATAAGATCTTCAAATTCTTCTTTTTTTAATGTTTCTAATGAAGGGAAGGTGAGGGATGTTTTGCGTAATTCATTAAGAAGTAGGGGTGAGAAAGTACCTTCTTGTACTCTCTTTTCTAAATCTTTATCGGTAGAGAAGATCAGTCTGACATCTGTTTGTACTTTGCGATCACTTTTATACATTTTGTAAAAACCGTATCTAATAAGATCCGCCAATACTTCTTGGCTTTCTTTATCAAGATTGTGAATGTTTTTAATAAAGAGCGTTCCCTTTTTATTGAGTCTTTCTAAAAGTGGTTGGCCATGCTGTGCGCCAAAAATAGGGTTAATACCAAACAGTTTTATAGCAGTGTCAGCATGATGCGCAGGCAATGGATGATTGATTTCTAGGGTGTGCAGGGTTTCTCGTAAGCTAATATGGTGTAAGAGCTCAACCGTTTGCAGAACGTCTGCATGGGCCATATCAAGCAAGACTGCCTTTTTATTAAGTGCAGCTTTAAGAAGTTCCATTTTAAAATTAAGAAGCGGCTCACTGGTACCTGGAATAAGTGAGTTGATGAGCTTTCCCGATTCAGTTGTTTCTAAATATAAAAGATAGTCCCAATCTGAAGGGTCTTTAATATGATCAATAAGACGCTTAATAACATCTGAAACTTCAGGATAATGGACCGTAAGGACAGCTCCATCGCTTTCTCCTTGCGGGATGGCTGTGACCACAATACGTTTGCCTTGTAAGTTTGCAAACATACTATTAGTAGTCGTTTTATAGAGCATGACTTGCGCTATAAGATCTTTAAGGCGTTGCGATACGGTATCGCCTTTATGAGTGTTAGGATCGATTCCGAGCATTTCTTGTGCTACGGCGTTACCAAACGTAAATTTTTTGTTTTTATAAAAGAGTATGCCAATAGATTGTTCGTGATTATTAATGCGCAAGAATGATTTGATGCTTTCTTTGTATTGGCGAATTTCTTGGTGTTTAAGATAGAGATCATCCGTAATATCTTTGCGTTGTTTAATAAGTTCGTTCAAATTTCTATTTTGTAAAAGATGGATAATTTTACTTAGGTAACTTGCAAAGACTACCATTTCATCCCGTTCAGCATCTGTGTACAGAGGCTTTAGGCGAGCGTCCCGTTCAATAATAATAGCGGCGATAATTTTTTGATCTTCGTAGAGCGGTAAAAAGATATCGGCATTAAGTTTTTCTAGAAAATGTAAGATAGTTTTTGTGCTGTCAGTAGGTTGATAAAAGTGTGTGTACTCAACTTCATCTTTGATAAATATTTTTTGTTTCTTTAAAAGAAGTAATGGGCTATCTACTGCGGGAGTTGCATGATCAGCATCGATGATAAAATTTTCTATAATGATATCATGAATATTGTTGGTAGGAAGTAGGCGAGCATCGTGTGTTGTTGCAATATGAGCAGAACGCAAACACAGCGTAATTGCTTGAGGGCGAACATCAAAAGCAGTATTAAAAAAGTGTTGAAGTACTAATTGCACTTCAGTGATATGAGAAATCTGACCTAAATTTTCAAGCACGTTTTTAAAATCACGTACAAAATTAAAACGGTTAGGATTTGGTTCGTGTACATGTCCGTGAATATCAAAAAAGCGTAGTCCAATAATTCTGCGTAAACAGAAATAAATAGTGAAAAATGAGATAACAGTAGATATACCAACAGCTGATACGTTGCTTGTTATGGTTTGATCTAAGATGAGATTAAAAGGATAAAGTTGCCAAATGTTACTAATAAGAAATGGGAAAAGTAGAAATTTAATCAGAGTATTCGTTTGGTAGAGCAATATGCGTGGTAAATGTTTATTCCATGCGTTGTGTAATGCTTTAATAAGAGTAAAAGGCATTAAAATAAGAAGCGTGTATTGAGCCGTATACTTTTGTAAACTTGCTTCAAATAAGAGTCGATCAGGTGTTTGAGTAATAATCAAAAAAGCAAACAAACTACTAAGAGTAATGGCTATGGTGATAAAACAATAGTGGTACCAGCGCAAACGATAAGAACGGTGTGAGAAACTATCAACAAAGAATGAAAGCGATTGATACATAACAACGTGAGCAATCCAACCAAACCGTACACAAATTTGTTTTATGGTAAAGGGGAATAAACCTATTTGATAAGATAAAGAGGCTATCCATGCAAAGTCTTCAAACATTGAACCTGCAATTACACCTATAATAGTACAAGATGCCCAGGTGCGATGACGAGATTTTCTGTAATGATGAACACAAAAAACAAAAATATAAAATTTAAAAAGAAATCCAACAGTTTGAATAGCAAGAAGTACGTGAGTATTGCTTAGTATTTCTAAAAAATTTGTTAGTAAAGTGAACATCATTTTATCTCATATAATTGCATAGGATGTATGTGTTATAGTTTTTTGATTGACCCTTATTATGTATCAGGGTATAATTTTTCAACGTAAAAAGTATTTTATGTTTCGTACCTTTGGAGTTAATTATGAACATTGCATCACTGTTTGGTTTGGTTGTTAAATTTGCAGTAGTAATTTTTGCAATAGTTCCACCTAATCAATAAGTAACTATCGCCAATAATAGCAGAAAATGCTGGTTTAATAAACCATGTAGCTATGTTATCAGCATGTGCGTATTATGAATAAAAATAGGCTCAGTACACTTCCGAACATTATGCAGATCCTGCAAGATGCAACAAGAAGTATGACTGAGCCTATGTCTTTTACACTTGTTCAAACATATGGTCGTAATCCGTTTTTTATTCTTATAAGTTGTCTTTTAAGCTTACGTGCTAAAGATTCAGTTACACTTCCCATCTGTTTAGAACTTTTTAAACAGTATAAAACGCCTCAAGATTTTATTGTTCTTCCTGTTGCAAATCTTGAACGTATGATTTACAAGATCGGTTTCTATAGAAAAAAAGCAGCTGTGCTTAAACAAGTCTGTGCCGAGCTTATCAGTCGCTTTAATAGTCAGGTTCCTAGTACACAGCAAGAACTTTTATCGCTACCAGGTGTTGGGATTAAGACTGCCAATTTAGTATTAGGCGAAGGGTTTGGGATTCCAGCGATTTGTGTTGATATCCATGTGCATCGCATTGCTAACCGTTTAGGGTGGGTGCAAACTCAAACTCCTGAAGAAACGGAGCGTCAATTAACTGTTCTTGTGCCACAACAGTACTGGATTGAGCTTAATCGACGATTGGTCATGTGGGGGCAGAATGTCTGTGTGCCACGTTCACCGTTCTGTTCTACCTGTCCACTTGCGTTGCTGTGTCCTAAAAATAACGTCACGCGTTCTCGGTAATTTTTTGTGTTCAGCTTAAATCTGTAAGTTAAAATATTTCGTTTTCATGGCGGGGTAAAAATTGGACAAAAAAATCACCCGCCGGAGCGAGTGATTTTTTTTACTTTGTAAGCGAACTTACGCAGCTACAACTGGGTGAACGTGGTGAGCCTTGTGAGCTTTACGTCTTGCAGTTTTGCGCTTTGCAGTTTTACGTTTTGCAGCCTTTTTAGGAGCTGATTTACGTTTCGCTGTTTTGCGCTTAGCGGTTTTACGCTTTGCTGTTTTGCGTTTTGCTGTTTTACGTTTTGCAGCCTTTTTAGGAGCTGATTTACGTTTTGCAACCTTACGCTTTGCTACACGCTTTACAGACTTCTTTGAAGCTGCCTTGCGTTTAGCTGCCTTACGTTTCTTTACTGCCATGGTACTCTCCCTCTTTTTTCGGGTGGTTCCGTAGATCCCTTTGTTTTCCTGCTCGTACTCCGGTGATTCTAAAACTGAGCGTATCGATTTTAGTTATAAAAAGTCAATATTTTTAAAACATTAAATTACGCATTGTCACGAAAAAAGATTGAAAATCGGCTCTCTACTAGGTTTTTAGAAAGTTAAAAATTCATTAAATGTTGTGCATTTTTTTCTAGTTGTTCCCATGATAATCCTTGTTCTTGTCGTCCGTCAGCATGTCGGAGAGTCACTGTTTTTGCAGCGGCTTCTTTTTTGCCGATAACCAGCATCCAAGGCACCTTTGTAAGCTGTGCATCTTTGATTTGGGCGGCTAATGTATCCGCACTTTGATCAACTTCTGCACGAATTCCTGCCTGTTTTAAAAATTGTTCTAACTCTTGAGCGTATGGACGCTGTTCGTCAGAAATTGGCAGAATTCGAGCTTGAATTGGGGATAGCCAGAAAGGTAAATGACCTTTGTGATGTTCCAAAATAATACCCAAGAAGCGTTCGAGTGAACCGAAAATTGCTTGGTGGATAATAACCGGTTTGTGTTGCTGTCCATCTGCTCCTACATAGGAAAGATCGAAGTTTTCCGCTTGGAAAAAATCAAGCTGTATAGTGCCGCACTGCCATTCTCGGTCCATGGAATCATTAATTTTGATTTCAATTTTTGGACCGTAGAAAGCACCTTCACCTTCTTGTAATTTGTAGGGGAGGTGTGCAGCTTCAAGGGCACCTTTAAGCCCATTAATAGCTTTAACCCAGGTTGCATCATCACCCATTGCATTGTCAGGTTTGGTAGAAAGAGCGATCTTAATTTCGTCAAAACCGAACGCTTTCATAACCCGTACAACAATTTTGAGGATACTTAAAATTTCTTTTTCAACTTGGTCAATGGTGCAGTAGATATGGGTGTCATCAATAGTGAATGCTCGTACTCTAAAAAGACCGTGCAGCACGCCCGATAGCTCGTGGCGATGTACTTTGCCAAACTCCATAAGGCGGAGTGGTAATTCACGGTATGAGCGAGGACGTTCTTTGTAAATTAAGATAGAACCGGGACAGTTCATAGGCTTAATTGCGTATGACTTTTCTTCCACATCAGAAAAATACATGTTGTTTTTATAATGTGCGTAGTGGCCCGATTGACGCCATAATTCGTCGCTGAGCATAACAGGCGTTTCAATTTCTTTATACCCACCTTCATGTAAGATTGAGCGCATGAAACTACGTAGTCCGTTTAAGATTATTTTACCTTTAGGGTGGAAAAATGGAAAACCAACGCCTTCATCGTGAAACGAGAAGTAGTCGAGTTGTTTGCCTAGACGGCGGTGATCGTAGAGTTGTGCGTCAACGCGACGTTGTTCTTCGCGGTCCATATCTTCTTGAGATAAAAAGGCGGTACCGGTGATGCGTTGTAACGGTGTATTGTTTTTATCCGCGCGCCAGTATGAGCCTGAAATGCTTGTTAATTTGAAATGTTTAATAGCACCAGTTGATGCTACGTGACCACCTCTACATAAATCGTAAAATTCTCCTTGGCGTGCAATACCAACGGTGTCACCAGGAATACCTTCGATCAATTCAAGCTTAAACGGATTATCATGATACAGTTTGCGTGCATCAGCTTTACTCATTTGTTCATGAGTAAGTGGTAAGTTGCGATGAGCAATTTCGCGCATGCGTTGTTCAATGATAGGAAGATCGTCTTCTTTAAAGTTTTTCGTTGGTAAACAGTCGTAAAAGAAACCCTGAGCCGTTGGAGGTCCGAGCGTGAGCTTTGTGTGTGGGTATAGTTCCATAACTGCGTGGGCAAGAAGGTGAGCAGCCGAATGGCGAAGCACTTCTACTTCTTTTAGCTGTTTTTCGCTCATAAAAAGACCTTTTTAGAAAACAGATTTTTTAAGGAATGGTCAACAGGACGAGTATACCACGCTAATCTTTGTTTTGGTATACGAATGCTTTTTTATTTGTCTTAGCTTAAATAAGCATGATACGATCGCCTCGATTATTGTATCAACCCTCTTACTGACAGCGGGGCTCCTATGACCTCTTTACAACCTGCCCTAAAGAAAATGTACGTCTTGGATACAAACGTGCTTCTGCACGATCCAAGATCGATGTTCAGTTTTGCAGATTCGATGGTAGGCATCCCTATCATGGTTTTAGAAGAGTTAGAGAAGTTTAAACGAGAAAGTTCAGGGCGTGGCAAAAGTGCACGAGAAGCTGTACGTTATCTTGATCAATTACGCGAGAAAGGTTCTTTAAGTACCGGTGTTGATGCGGGTAATGGCGGCATGATAAAAATTTTATTCAGCCCCCAGAATGTCGAAGAAAAACCACTCTTAAGTTTAAGCCTTGCAGACAATCTTATTTTACTTACAGCGCTCAGTTATAAAGAAGCCGGGTATGATGTTCGCTTTATTTCTAAAGATTTAAATGCGCGCGTTAAAGCTGATGTGCTTGGTATAGAATCTGAAGATTATCTTAAAGGGCATATTGCACAGGATGAGTTTTATAAGGGATGGGTGCGCGTGCAAGTGCCATCAGTCCAATTGAAACAAGAAGTTCCTGACAGTGTGCGCGAGCTTGCAAAAGCGAACAGTTTAAGTTTAAACGAATATGTTCTTGTAGAAAGTCAGCATAATCCTCATAACTATCGCGTGTTTAGATACATTGGTGGTCATAAAGAATTTATTCCGGTATCAGTGCCCCATTTACGTTGGCCTATTGAAGCGCGTAATCCGCAGCAGTTGATGGCGCTTAATGCATTGTTTGATCCAAGTTTAGAATTTGTCAGTTTATTGGGACCTGCAGGTACTGGTAAAACGTTCTTAGCCTTGCTTGCTGGTCTACATCAAGTGCTGGTTGAGGATATGTACCAGAAGATGTTAGTGACGCGTCCGGTGGTGCCATTGGGTCCTGATATTGGGTATTTGCCAGGTGACATTCAAGAGAAGTTACACATTTGGATGCAACCGGTGTACGACAATATTGAAGTGATTGTGCATTCTGCATCTATGCAGCGCCATTTACAAGATATAAAAGATGAAGCGTCTATGGATGATATGCGTGATGGTAAAAAGAGAAGCAAAAAGAAGAGCGCGCTTAAAAAACCACAAAAAGGTGGTGCGTATAAGATTACTTCAGTTGATGATTTAATTACGCAAAATAAATTGAGCTTAGAAGCTATTACGTATATGCGTGGACGTTCGATTCCGTACCAATTTATTTTGATAGATGAAGTGCAGAATTTAAGTCCTCACGAAGTTAAAACATTGGTAAGCCGTGTTGGTCAGGGCAGTAAGATTGTGCTCTGTGGCGATCCGTATCAGATCGATTCACCATACTTGGATTTTAGTAGTAACGGTCTTGTGATTGCCAGTGACAAGTTTAAAGACCAGTCACTGTTTGCAACCGTGTTCTTAGATACAAGTGAACGTTCAACACTAAGCAGGCTTGCTAGCGAGCTTCTGTGATGGTTTAGGCGTTTCGAGTTTATAGCTAGAACGAATTGGGGTAGTGTCGCTCTTACTTAAGATGCTGGTGCTGCCCCAATTTTTTTTGTACTTAGCAATCGCTTTGCTGCTTTGAATCTGTTCAGTTGCTACTTGTGCTGAATTGGTTGATGGAGATGCTTTAACAATACCCACTAATCCATGAGTTTCAGGTTTGATATTACTTAATGAAGCCCATAGTTCTTTGTGAGCAGCATACTGTTCACGTGCGGTAGCGCAGGCATTAAGCACATCTTGTAGCTTTAAGAAACTGATTTTGTGAGGTAGTTGTTCTTTGTTATTAGCAATCAAGCGTATGAAGTATGTTTTATTTGCAGGAGCTTGTGCGGGACGATTGGTTGATGCAGGCAATAAAGCAGAACCACGATAGGGCATATTGTTATAAAAAACATAAGCAGCATCTATATTTCTAGGATTAAGATTAGCGTACATAGGATGTTTAGTAGCATCTTGTATAAATGGTACACCTAATAGCATGAGTGTTACTTGTTTAGGTAAGTTTTCTTGATTGACTATGCCAGCAGCAACTACACCGCCTCTTCCTAAACCAATAAGATTATAGTCCATCCGTGGATAATAGGTGTCGAGATTGCTTATGATACTTTTCATTTCTGTGCCAGCTTCGCTTACTATTTTATCCGTTTCAGATTTTTGCATTGCATCAAGCCAATCGAGTACGAGTACTATGCTGTTGTTTAAGATTGGTTGATCGCTAAGAAAGAATTTCATGTCTTGGTTTGCAAATCCAACGCTTGCTTCAGATTTGCCACGTAAAAAAATAGGCGTTGGAGCGTCTGGCATAATGATATAAATAGCTCTAGGTCTTATGTCTGCTGAAAGCGCAAGTTTATTAGAAGCTAATCCAGTTTTAGCATCAACAACTTTAAATCTTGAAAGGACAAAGTTATTAGATGCATTTAAATGCGATATAACAAGAGCACAAAGCGTGCTTAACAATACTAATTTTTTCATACCCAATCCTTTTTTATAACAGGCACTATAGTACTGTTATCGTGACAGATAGAGGGCTATTTTGTAAAGGGCTGGCAGGCGCAGAGCCGTTTGATAATCTTTTTGAGAGCGGTGAAAAATGGTTCTTGTTCTAGCTGTTGTTTTGCATACAATCCACAACTAATAGGAAAGAGACAAATGCCTTGTGGTCCTATGAAAGGACGGATAATGACAATCAGTGTGAAGATGATTTCCGCTATGATTGAACGGAACGTTGAAATGCGCATAATAATAATTTCTTTAAAGCATCAAATGAAGTTTCTATACCTTCTGATCTTACAATAACAGCGCAATCAAAAGGTTCTTTGTAGAGTTGTTCTTCCAAAAAGATAGCTTTACAACGACGACGAATACGATGACGTTGCGGAGAGTTGCCAGAGCGGCGGGGAGTGATAATTAAAATGCGCCCACGTTCTTTTTGTGCAGGCGCTATTAAAATGCGAAGACCCGGAATCCGGGCCTTAACTTTTGACGCATCAAAAAAGAGAGCAACTTCTTTTTTGGTAAACGATGAGATAGAGGTACCTAATCGTGGCATGGTAACCTTTATGCACGTACCGCTAGACGTGAACGTCCTTTTGCGCGACGACGATTAATGATCTTACGACCATCTTTGGTGCTCATACGCTTACGAAAGCCATGCTTTCTGTTACGTTTTACGTTACTTTTTCTAAAAAAAGTTATTGACATACTTCTGTTCCTTTACGTTTATTTCTTAGGGATCATCTTATTGTAAGCAAACTGCAGGATTTTTCAAGCTAAATCAGGTTTTTTGCTTCTAGATAGCGCTGGCAGTCAAGTGCTGCCATACATCCAGAGCCTGACGAGACTATAGCCTGACGGTACCGGTAATCGGCCGCGTCACCCGCTACAAACACTCCTTCAACAGAGGTTTTTGTACTATCAGTGAGCTTAATATACCCCATTTTATCCAATTCTAGTTGATCTTTAAAGATCGCTGTATTGGGCTTTTGGCCTATGGCTAAAAAGACCACATCAACGGCTAATTGCTCTTTGGCGCCCGTTTTTTTATTTTCTATGGTGACGCTCGTAACGTGGGTACCATTACCCTCCATTAAGCTTACCGTGCTGTTATAGATAATTTTGATCTTGGGGTTATTGAGGACTCGTTGCTGCATTGCCGGGGAAGCGGTTAACTTATCGAGGATATGAACGATAGTGATATCGTCAGTGAACTTGGTCATAAACGAGGCATCTTCCATGGCTGTATCGCCGCCACCAATAATAAGGGCCTTTTTTTCAGGATAGAAAGCGCCATCACACACTGCGCAAGTAGTTACACCTTTACCCCAGTATTCTGATTCTCCAGGGCATCCTAATTTGTTTGGTGATGCGCCCGTAGCAACAATAACGCTGTGCGCTTTAAGTTCTTTATTTTTTGAGGTAGTAAGAGAAAAAGGGCGTTTACTAAAATCAACTTTAGTGACTGATTCGTGTAAAAATTGAGCACCAAAATGGGTCGCATGGTCGCGCATATCCATCATTAGGCGAGGGCCCATGATGCTTTTAGTGCCAGGCCAGTTTTCTATAAAGGTGGTTCCCATGAGTTGGCCGCCTGGTTGTGTACCTTCTATAATCAAGGGGTTGATGAAAGCACGTCCGGTGTACATGGCGGCAGTTAAACCGGCAGGGCCAGAGCCGATGATAATAACGGAGTAAACGTTGTCAGTAGTCATAGCACTTAACGATTTTTAGAAAGATAATAAATAGCGTGATTAAGGGTCTTTTCACGCAGACAACACTGTGCAAGTAGTGTAGCAGATATCGGTACTTCCTGACCAAAAAATTTTGTCTGTGGCGGTTCAAAGTACACAAATTCAGTGGTACGCGGACGAGTTAGGAAATTTAAATAAGCTTTGACATCATCGTTGCTAATCTCAAGACTTTCATGATGCGCTAACTGATGCATAAGGATATGCTCTTTGACTTGTTTTTCTGCAAGTTGCCGAAGTTTATATTTAAAATCTGATTGCATGCGATACACCTGATAATCGGGATTATCATGCACTGCGTCTAAAATAGTTTTTTCTTGGCGCAGTACTAAATGGTGCGGAACGGTAAACGGATGTTTGGAGAGCAAAAGTTTAAGTGTGTCTTCTGCGGTAGAGCGGCGTTGAGAAATATCGTTGCGATACGAAAAGACTTCAATGCATTTTTGATGCAGTTCTTTTTGTGTTTTAATTTTAAAATGTTTTTTGAAGTGTTCAACGCTAAAAAAGCCACAAGGCAAGTGATCAAGAACGGTAATAAGAAAAGGATAGTGGGTTTCAAAATGGCTACTAAAATAGTGCTGAATTGATTCTTCGTGTGTGATGAAAGTATCGCCTACTTTTTTACCGACAAACAGGTGCTGAAAGGGGCTGTCCGCTTCTTCTTCGCCAATCTTAAGCCACAATTCTTCTTGATAATTTTCAAAAACACTTTGTTGCAGATTGTCTTGTAACGCAATGCTAAAGAGCACCCAGTCGCCTATTTGGATTTTAGTATGATCAGTTTTTTTCTGAGCATCCTCTTCATCTTTTAAGAATGATGTTACTTGGCGATCGAGATCTTTATAATTTTTTCTTTTTGGCGGTTTAAATAAAAGACGCTTCCAACCTTGTAGTGGAATAGGTTGAGCAAGTGTTAATGAGAAGCTGTACGAAGCGGGTATGTGATGATTGAGCGTAACGTTGGTTAAAACAGGTTCGCCAGCGGTGTAGATTTTTTGTTTTTTAAGTTGTTTGTAGAGCCAGTTGATCACAAAATATTTAAAGAAAAATTCTTTAACGTGATCAAGGAGGTGTGGTTGGAATGTTTCAGCTATGTAAGAAAGTGGCGTTGCGCCTTTGCTAAAACCGGGAGTTGATGCGGAGAACCTGTGTTCTTCAGACGCGAGGTTGTGGAATTTCTCTACAAATGCAACGGGCACGGTTACAGTAGCATAGACAAAATGCTCACCGTCCTGCGTTAGAGAGAAGTCCAGGTAACTATCTTTCATCATGGCTGACCACTCCTTTTTTAAGTGGTGCGAGAGAAGGGACTCGAACCCCCACTCCGGTTAGGGAACTGGATCCTAAGTCCAGCGCGTCTACCAATTTCGCCACTCTCGCACCGTGGTGGGCCGTGCTGGAATCGAACCAGCAACCTGCAGATTAAGAGTCTGTCGCTCTACCAATTGAGCTAACGGCCCACATAGCCTTTTTTCATTACCGAAGTGCAGTGTACCAAACCTCAGAATAAAGTAAATGCATAAGAACGAATTTATGATTTTAAATCCGCTTCTTTCTTAGCACCTATTTCATCTACTTGTTTGACAAACTTGTCGGTAATTTTTTGTAAAAGATCACCTAGTCGTTTTGCAAAATCTTCAGAAACGCCTTTAGCTTTTTCTGTGTCGCGAATCCAGTTTTGATAATCCTTACGGATGTTACGGATGCTGACACGAGAATCTTCTAATTTTTTCTGAAGGATTTTGATCAATTCTTCGCGACGGGTCTTACTCATTTCTTGTAAAACAATTCTGATGATTCCGCCGTCTTCTTGAGGGTTTACGCCCAAGTCAGATTCGCGCAATGCACGAGTGATATCAAAGAGTAAGCCTTGATCCCATGGTTGAATCATAATAGTGCGTGGATCAGGGATGCTGATAGAAGCGAGATTTTTTAACAACATTTCTGTTGTTCCGCCGTAACAAGCAACTTTAAGACCATCAACCATAGATGGATGCGCACGGCCAGTTCGTATTCCTAGAACTTCTTGTTCAAAGTGTTTAACGACTTTGATCATATCGTCAGTAACTGCTTTATCAAAAGGAGCTGGTGCACCTTCTGTTATAACAAGCTTAATAGCCATACTAATTCCTTACTTATGCGCCGACTTCAAAACGAGCAAAGCGTCTAACTTTGATGCTTTCGCCCATTTTGCCAATTAAAGATTTCAGGACTTCATCAACAGTGTGCTTATCGTCTTTAACAAACTTTTGTTGTAAGAGACAAACTTCGCTGTAAATTTTTTGTACTTTGCCTGCAACAATTTTGTCGATGAATTCAGGCTTCTTGCCTTCTTCTTTAAGTTGTTCAATCAACAAAGTTTTTTCTTTGTGTAACCAGTTTTGGTCAACAGATGATGGATCTATGTACAAAGGCTTAAGCGCTGCAATGTGCATGCAAGCGTCTTTTGCAAATTGTAATACGTCGTTATTGCGTGCAACAAAATCTGTTTCGCAATTAAGTTCGATCATAACGCCGATGGTGCTTCCTGGGTGGATGTAAGCGTACACAAGGCCTTGTCCGGTTTCGTTGTCGCCACGTTTTGCAGCAACTGATGCGCCTTTTTTGCGGAGAATGTCGATTGCTTCGTCCATATTTCCGTTGGTTTGTTCGAGGGCTTTTTTACAGTCCATCATACCCATACCGGTACGTTCGCGCAGTTTTTGGATGTCTTCTAGGCTAACCTTTGCCATGTGAGCTCCTGATCGTAAAATACATATGATTGTATAAGAATTAACGCTTATAAGTCTGCCAGATTAGCTGAATTTGGCAATAGAGCTTACATAAGAGCCTATACACCATAGCTGTAGATCACTTTGCTTATTTCAAAAAATAGACAGTTATTGAATTTTAGTTTGTATTTCAGTTTTTATGATAGATAGCTTAATTTTTTGAAAATAAGCCCGGGTCGTTATACACTCTCAGTCTGTTGTAGAAGGCTTTATAGAACGGAGAAAAGTTATGAATAAAATACGAAGTTTCTTGTTGGGTGGGTTAATAAGCTTCTTGATGGTGGAAAATCTGAAAGCAAATTCTGCTTTTGATCGTTTAACTGATAACGGCCTCTCGCATAGAACTGCTGAACAAGCGGCAAAGGCTGATGATAAGTTGTGGCAAGCACGAGAAGATTTTGTGCAAGCGTATTGCAAATCGCTCATAGGTACTGTATCTGCAGATTCTCCAGTAGCTGTTTTAGATCAAGTGCGTAAAGATTTGAATAAGAAAATAGACGAGTTGTGTACCAAGCTTATCGAAGAAAAAGCCGCTCCAACAAGAGTTGCCAAAGCGGCTTTTTATTACGTCTATAGTGTAGAAGTATTAAGAAAACTATTACAAAAATATCAGTAGATATTGGTTACATAACCTCTGGTTGGCTTACACCAATCAGTTGTAAACCGGTACGTAGCGTCTGTTTAACCAATGAAGTTACTACTAAACGGGCACGGCTTTGTTCGACGTTGGTTGTATCGATAATGCGGTTGTTGTGGTAATACGCATGGAACAAGTGTGCAAGTTCAAGCAGGTAGTACGTTAGTAAGTGTACTTGGTAGTTATGACTAATGTCTTCTAATAGTATTTTAAGCGAAGCAATTTTTTTGAGTAACAGATGTTCAGTTGCTTGGATATGCTTACAATCGCTGCTGGTAATACCTTGGAGCGCTTCAATTTCTGCAGCCTTATCAAGTACCGCGTTGGTTCTGACAAATGCGTATTGCAGATAGTAGACCGGATTTTCTTCTGTTTTTTTGAGCGCTAGGCCTAAATCGAATTCTAAGTGAGCATCAGCTTTTCTGTTTAAATAGAAAAAGCGGGCAACATCTTTACCAACTTCTTTAGTAACATCACGCAGACCAACAATACGGCCTGCTCGTTTAGACATACGTACTTGTTCGCCATCTTCTTTAAGGGAAACAAGCTGATAAATAATACATTCAAGTTTTACGTGCGATAGTCCAAGCCCTTGGCGCATACCATCAAGACGCTTTGGATAGCTGTGATGATCTTGACCTAAAACAAAGATCAGTTTGGTAAAACCACGGTTTGCTTTATTAAGCAGGTATGCCGCATCGGCAGCTGCATAGGTGTATTCACCATCCGCTTTTTTAAGCACACGGTCTTTATCGTCACCATAATCGGTTGATCTAAACCACACAGCACCATCATGCACGTAGGTTTTACCGTTCTTTTCTAAGAGAGCAAGAGCCGTTTCTATAGCACCTTGGTGTAATGTTTTTTCTGAAAACCAGACATCAAAGGAGATACCATAATCGTGTACCGTGTCTTTAAGGAGCTGCAATAAGTGGGCGTATGCGTAGTCGATAAAGAACCGTTCGTTTTTTTCTGTAACGTGTGTGCCGTGTTGTGCGATGCATTGTTTAGCTAGATCAACAAGATACACGCCTTGGTATCCATCTTCTGGGAGTTCGGCATTAACGCCATTAAGTTGTTGGCAACGGATAAAGAGCGAGTTGCCTAGTTTGTTCATCTGGACGCCAGCATCGTTAATATAATGCTCTTTAGTGACTGATGTTCCTAAGAATGAAAGAACGTTAGCAAGTACATCACCAATAATACCCCCACGACCATGACCTAAATGCAAGGGGCCTGTTGGGTTAGCGCTGACAAATTCTATGTTAATTTTTTCGGGAGTAGGGTGTCTAAAAAAAGTTCCCTTTTGTTCGCGTAATTCTTGAGCAAGTGTACGGAATGCTTCTTTGGTTAAGAAGATATTGATGAACCCTGGACCTGCAATTTCCATCTTTTCTATAGCTGGATGATTAAAGCCGGTGGTAATTTTGGTAGCTACCTCGCGCGGTGAACTTTTTAATTCTTTTGCCAAGATAAGGGCAGCATTACAGGTGATGTCCCCAAATTGTTGTTTTTGGTCGTCAGTATTAAGCGTCCAATCTGTGCGTATAGGGGTATCGCTCAGTGAGGCTATAAAAGAAGAAAACTGTTGTTTTAACGCGTCTAAGGTATTCATACAAAGGGCCTTTTTAATTGAAAGAATGCAGCTGCTAGTTTACCATAAGCTGCGGTAAAGTCATTATGCGTTTAGTCGCAGATATAAAAGGGGAAAGATATGATTAAAAAGATGTTTTTGTTATTGATTATAGGACTAGGGTTTTTTGAGATACGCGCAAGTAGTATAGAGGGCGGTGCGCTGCTGGATGCAAGTCTTGCACTTCATAAAGCGCGTCTTTCTGCTGAATCTTCATGTAGAGGAGGTATGGATAGATTTGGTCAACAATCTTGTGAGGTGCATAAATCAGCAGACATAGCAAATGCAATCAGTGCAGGGTGTTTTGTTGCATTCTCGCGTTATAAGGAAAAGCGTTTTGATCCATGGCAAGTAGTAAACAAAGATGGTGATACCCTTTTGCATAGTATTGGTATTTGTACTCATCCTACTATTACACAGTATGTATTAGCCTCTGCACGAGCAGCATGTAAAACTCCCGAAGCATGGTCTAACTTTCTTAATCAACAAAATAAGTTGGGGAGGTCGGCGCTTTATAATCTCATAAAGCTTAGCCGTAATGATAGCGCAATAGATCTTTTTTTGGAGGCTGGCGTTGATCCAAATGCGCCTTGTAAGGGTGATGTATATCCGTTGTATGTGGCCCTTACGGAGAAATATGATCATGCGGTGCGTAGCTTAGTGTCTTATGGTGCTAATCTTGATCAAGTATATCCAAATGAAAATCCTTTTTTAAAGGACAAAACTATTCGTGAAAAAGCAGCTGAGTTAGGATGGAAGTTTAAAATGAAATCAACTGCGGTAAAGAAAAAATAACATAATTGATAGTTACAAAAAGGAAAAAAGATGATCAAAAAGATATTTTTGCTGCTAGTAGTGGGGTTTGGATTTCTTGAAATAGATGCGTGCAGACCAGGGTGTGGTTTAAAGGGGTTACAAAGTTATCCACAAAAGTATTGGGATATGAAAGAAGCACTCAGTAAACCTGTGTGGGGAGAGTCGCCAGCAGGGCAACCAGAAAGTTCGCCAGAAAAGTTATCAGTAGTTATAGAAAGATATAAAAGTAACCCAAAGTGGCGACATGCAATAGGGACCCTGCTTCTTGATGCTATTAAGGGGGATGATCTTGGTAGGGTACAGGTGTTATTGCAGAGCATGAGTAAAAAAGATTGGAGAAAAGTAGATTTTTTGGGACATTTTTTACCCTGCGCAGTTGCTATGCGTCAGCATAGTCTTGAGTGGTCTGAGGAAAATAGATTTTACAAAGAATGTGATGAACCTGTCAGAACTACAGCAGTACTCCAAGCACTGTTAGATTTTGGTATATCTCCCAACGTGCGTCTTTGTGATGGTAGCACACCACAACATGCTGCTGTAGAGCAAAAAGATGTAACGGCATTACAGGTGTTGTTGGTATATGGTGCTAGTTTGAATATGAAAAATGATCAAGGGAAAAGACCTATTGATGTAGGGTATTATGCTGTAGAAGATACAGAAAGAGATAAGAAAATAACAGCAAGAAATGAACAAGTGCTTGATACTTTGTTTAGAAATGGATCGAAAATGCCTCGCCGTTCAGGTGAAGTGCGAATGGTATTTGCCGAACAAACTGCACAAGAATTACAGTTGGCAAAAGAGAGACGTAAGCATGTGCGTGATGTTATCCGTGGGCCTAAGAAGAGTGCTTGTGCAATACAATAATCAGAGGGGTGTATGAAATATAGATTGCTGGTTTTAATGTTGTTGAGTTATTCGATGCTTTTTACATCGGCGCGCCACCCACTTGGAGACTGTTTTAATGCACGTAGAGACCGGCTTGATGTTGCTGTAGAAAACGATGATGTTGCAACGGTACAGGGATTGTTAGAAGGGCTGTGTCCAGAAGACTTAGAAAGATTGCTTAATACGTATGATGATTGTCCTCCTCCTCTTCATGATGCAAGAAGTGGTGCAATGGTAGAAGCTTTGGTTGCTGCAGGTGCTCGTCCGGGGAAGTTTTATCCAAATTGTTGGTGGGGCCTTACACCTTTGCATGTAGCAGCAGAAGCAGATCCACAAGAGGACGGTGACACACTTGGAGTGCTTAAAGCATTAGTAAGGGCTGGTGCTCGTGTTAATGCGGGTGCATCAGATGTAAGCCGTGGTCGATATTTTGAAACACCACCATTATATGGTGCAGCAAAGTTTGCAAGAGCAGATGCTGTTCAATTTTTATTACAACATGGTGCGGATCCTCACTATAAAGATGCAGATGGATGTTCTCTTTTGTATCGAACTCTAGAACATCGATTTTCTGTGGGGGAGAAACCACATGAAAAGGCACGTATAGCAAAAATGCTTTTTGATTGTGGAGCTGCTGATGCTCAAGAAGTACATAAATCTTGTTCTTTGCTTACTCTTGCTGCTGGCCAAGGTTTGATTAAGGTGGCTACTTTATTATTATGTGCTGGTGCTGATGTTAATTATCAGCATGATGCAAATTCTAGTACAGCGTTATGGGCTGCTGTTGGTTCTGGACGAGTAGATATGGTTGCTTTTTTACTTACACATGGAGCATGTAAAGATATTGTATGTTGCGGTGATACATCACTTCAATTAGCTCAGAGTAGGTTAAAATTGAGTAAACAAAATGTACAGGTACAGCATTATCATGGGCATGGAGATCGAAAATTTGTGGAAATAATTAATAGGGACATTGCAAGATATCAAACGATTATTCAGTTGCTTCAAGAAAAATAAATCGTACAACTAAAATAGTTTTTTATACAAATAAAAAAGCCCTCGGTTTCCAGAGGGCTTTTTTATTTGTAAATATGTAAGGCTTAGTGTTGTTGAGATTCTTTAAGTTCTGCAACAACAGCTTTTTGGTCAGCAATTTCTGTTTTTAGTTGTTTGCCATTTCTATAGCGGCGCACGAAATCTATTGCAAGACCGCCACTAACGGCAATAACAGCAATAGTCGCTTTAATACTTTTGTCGTATACTTCTGATGCAATAGCAGTTCCCATAACTAAAACAGCTACGCCAGCTTCTCCTGTAGCCCACCAGGTATTGCTACGTTTTGCTTTTTCTAATGCATCTAAAGCTTCTTGCTCTGTTTTGAGCGTTTGTTCAGCTTTTAAACGTGCTTGTTGTGCTGCATATTGTTGTGCTGCTAATTGTTCTCTTTTGTCCCATTCTGCTGCGCGTTCTTCAGCTTGTCGACGTTGTGCAGCTTCTTGTAATTGTTGTTGAGCAGTTTTTTGTGCTGCTACCTGTGCAGATGTTTGAGTTGTTTTGGGAATTGGTGCAGGCGTTGTTGAGCGATCAGATGCTTGGCGATAAATTTCATATACTTGAGCTTCATCATCTGCTGGATCTAATCCATCGGGCAGGTTGGGTGTTTTTGCGTGTGTTGAACTGAGTAAAAACAACGGAAGGGCAACTAAAAAACGCTTTGATGTATTCATGCGTTGTACTTTCTGTAAAGGTTTTAAAAAAACGCCGCTAGCCTATCTCAACAACTAAGAAACTCAAGATAAAAACAACAAAAAAGGCTTTCTTTACCGAAAGCCTTTTTAAGAGTTTGCTACAAAAATAGTATTATTTTTTTGTTCATTTGTAGATCCCTTTTTAACATAGTATAATTATCATAATAAGCTTTATTATAAAGCATTTTAGCCGCGTCATTGAACAGATAGCTGCTCTAGAGTGTGTATGGTAAGCTTGTTGAGCTTAAAAATTATCTTTAAAAAAATCTGGAAATATAGATACCTATGAAAATTGCCATGTTACTTTCTGGCGGGGTTGATAGCACCGTGGCTTTAGCACGTTTGGTTAAAGAGGGGCATCAAGTAACCGCTTTTTACCTTAAAATATGGCTAGAAGATGAGCTGTCTTTTTTGGGTACATGTCCCTGGGAGGACGATCTTGTCTACGTTAAGAAAGTATGTGAGCAGTTTGCCGTACCTTTAGAAATTGTACCTTTGCAACAGGCTTATAAGGAACGGGTTATTGGATACACCATAGACGAAATTACCAAAGGTAATACGCCTAACCCCGATATTATGTGTAATACGTTTATTAAATGCGGCGCGTTTTTAGAATTCTTACAAGGGCGCGATTTTGATAAAATAGCCACTGGTCATTATGCGGGCGTAGTTTGCAAAAATGGTCGTTACTATTTACAACAAACGCCAGATGCTATTAAAGACCAAACCTATTTTCTTGCCCGTTTATCGCAAGAGCAGCTTGCTTGGTTACTCTTTCCCTTAGCTGATCTTACCAAACTGGAAGTGCGTGCATTAGCTCATGAGTTTGATGTGGTTAACAAAGACCGCAAAGACAGCCAAGGATTATGCTTTTTGGGTAAAATTAAATTTAGAGACTTTATCAAAGAGCATGTGGGTACCAAAGAGGGCCAGTTGATAGAAGCAGAAACGGGTGCTGTTATGGGCACGCATGAAGGTTTTTGGTTTTATACACTAGGCCAACGTCAAGGTCTTGGTTTAGCGGGTGGACCGTGGTATGTGGTTGCTAAAAATCCAGCTACTAACACCGTCTTTATTTCTAAAGAGTATCATGCTGATGATAAACAACGGGATACGTTTATAGTGCATCAACTAGCATGGGTAGACGCCGTTGAGCGTGTATGTGAGCTTGACGTGAAAATTAGGCATGGTGCGCAAAAATATACAGCATTAGTAACGCCGTTAGCTGACGGTACAGTAACAGTTCAGTTGCCAGACAGGGACCAGGGGATTGCACCAGGACAGTTTGCTGTTTTTTATAAAAATGGTTTATGTGTTGGTTCTGGGGTTATCTTAAAATAAAAAAATAAAAGCCAAAGATTTTAAGGTCTTTGGCTTTTTTCTCGTCGTGAGCCTCGTGGGCTTTGACGGACTGAGCATTGTAACAGGCAGCCCTGTTAGTAAACGCAGTTATTTTTACTCTCTATTACAAATATCCGTACAGGCACTTTCTGTTGATAGATCGGTATAGGTTTTACAAGCACTAATACAAGCATTTTTATTTGTAGGGTTATTTAAAAAGGTATTAATTTGCATGTTTAAGACTTTTTTACATGAAGCGCATGTTATTGAATACTTGTTTGTACATTCGGTAGAACAGAGCTGTTTAGCCATGGCATCACTAAATTGACTGCTTACTGAAGCTTGTTGATTGTACTTGCCATTATTTGTTTTGAGTTTTACGCGTGATGCACCAGGGCCATATGCTTTTGTAGTACCATAACCCATTAAAAATGCATCTACGCCGCTCCAGAATTCACCCCAACTTATAGTATATGTGGTGCTGGTAATAGTTGTCAGTGCTGTAAGTAATACTAATTTTTTCATCATAACGTTCTCCATGTTCTATGGAATTATTTTAGTTAAATCCATATTTATTTTGCAGTAATAGTAGTGCTTGGGCTTCTTCTTTTTCTATTGCTTTAATACGATCGTTTAAATCTTTAATGGTGCGCTGTAATAATAATAGTGTATTTTTTTCTCTTTTATCTTTATACAGGATGTACACTCTTTGGATTAAAGAATCGCGAATTCTTTTTAAGTCGTTACTTGTGACTCCAGGGATTTTTTGATTTGCTGGTGCTGAGTAATAATAACCATCATCTTTTATAGTCATATCAGGATAATCTGCATAAAGATCTCCATAATTGATACTTTCGCGTTCCATCGTTGCGGTATATGTGTTACAGGTAGTTGTTAGTGCTGTAAGTAGTAGTAATTTTTTCATCATAACGTTCTCCATTTCTTAGCGACAGTCCGTAGGTACATTGCCTTGCCCTTGTCGTCTGGCTGCGGCAATTCTTAGTTCTGTGTTTCCTATCCATGTATCAATACTTTCACGTATATCCTGATGACGGACCCTGCGTTTTAATCCTTCTAACTTGATTATTCGTTCTTGTAGCGTGATGTCATGGTCTTTTAATATGGCAAGTAATGCGCGATGTTCTTGTGTCCACGTAGGTTGTTGGCTAGCGTTGATCGGTCGTGAAGCGTGTACGTTATAGGTGGTCCCTAGAAGCGCGGTAATAATTATTAATTTTTTCATATTTATCCAAATAAACTAAATCGTTTTAGTGTTCCAGTAGGAGCACTGTTCTTTTGTACTTCTGTAGGCGCCTGCTTTTTGCTTGGTGCTGCCTGTGTTACAGCTTCTTCTGACACATCTTTATAGGCATTATAATGGTAATTATCTTTTGGGTCAGGCGCTAGTGCATAACGGCGAGCATGTTTGCGCGGTTGTTCTTGTGTATCTTGTTGTGCTTGTAATATGCAGCTACTGAGCAGAAGCATACTTATAAGTAATTTTTTCATACAAACGCCTACTATTGTTGAGCCATGGCTGTGTTAAAGATATTAGTAATCTGTAGAACAAATTTGTTGTTTGCAAACATGGTAGAAGCACGAGTGAGTGCAGCACTTGCAGCATCGGTTACTGTGGTGTTAGATGCATGTGCTATAATTTTGTTAAAGTGATCTTCTGCTTGTTTGTACCTTTGTTGCGCTTGTTCAAGACCATTCAATAAACCTTGAATGTGCATTTGGTTATCCATGCTTAATTGTAGAAAGGCATAGAGCATTTTAACTTTTTGCATTTCTGTTAAAATTTTGCCTTTTGCAGGACCCATTTTTGTAGTGCGTAGACTTTTTGAAAGGGTAGTAAATTGTCTTTTTAGTGTATCGCTATCTATGTCTTGACCTCTAAGATTAAGATACAAAAGGTCCATAGGCATTACTTTACGAGTCATTTTAATAGTTGAAAATTCGGATGGCGCGGATATTGCTAATGGACCTGTCAGTCTTAAGCCAGCATGTGTGTAGCCGATTGTGCTTACTAGAGCTAGTAATATAATACGCTTGTTCATAATAACTTCCTTCTTACAATTTTTAGTTTTTAGCGTCATTAAAAATATTGGTAATCTTGTTCGTTGCCTTAAAATAGTTTATCGATGCTGTAGTATATTTATCTCTAAGATCTTTTATTGCTGGTAAATGTGATCTTATTGTTGCTTGATCTTGTTTGCTTAATTGTGAAAAAGCATACTGCATTTTAATATTAAACATCTGGGTCATAAGAGGGGCTATTTCTGTCCATGTTTTTGCTGCTTTGTATTGCGTAACAAGTGATTGAAAATCTTTTTTTAATGCAGCTGCGTTGAGAGGCTTACTAAGATCAAGAAGAGCAAGGTCTTCAGATTCGATTGGTCGACCTATAGCAATATTGGTAAAGGGCGGAATCTGTACTAGTGGTTGTAGGCGTTGATCCATGACAAGAGTAGAGGTTGCTAATGATTTTTTTGGAATCTTTTTATTTTGAGCCGTATATGTGTAGCCGATTGTGCTTACTAGGGCCAGTAATATAATACGCTTGTTCATAATAACCTCCTTTAATGGTTTATGAGCATATATTACTACCATGATATCCTGACTAGGAAAGCACTTTCAAGAGAAATATTATGCGTGGCTTATTTTTGCAAAAGTTAAGCCTATTGGTAGATTTGAACTTTATTACCAAAAGGATATCTATGTTGCCCTTACTTTTAACTGGTCTACGTTTTTTATTAATTCCCTTTATTGTGTGGGCCATCAGCACGTACCAAGTGGTATGGGCAGCGGGCTTATTTTTGGTTGCAGCCATAACTGATTGGCTTGATGGTTTGACTGCCCGCTTATTGCAACAAGAAACGGTCTTAGGTGCTTATTTAGACCCGCTTGCAGATAAATGCTTGTTCATGGCAACACTGGGGGCGTTGGCGTATTCATCTTACACAGTCAGTATCCCGCGTTGGTTTTTTGGTCTGGTTATGATTCGTGAGCTGTCGTTAATAGTGGGTGTGGCGGTTATGCGATTCTATAATCCGCTGTTTGTGGTGCATCCTCTACGGAGTGCAAAACTTGCTACTTTGTGGTTATCAATTTTGGTAGCGTATGTACTGTTAGCACCTTTGGTTGGTTGGTATGTTGAAGCGCTATACTCTTTGCTTTTTGCCATAACCCTGTACTTTATGACAGTGTCGTGGATGTTGTATGGATATGAAGGATATATGCAATGGTTAGAGCGTGCTTAGTAGCGCTGTTGATAGTTGGTAGTTGTCAGGCTGTACCGGCGTTTGTAAAAGAAAAAGTAACTAAAACAAAAAAAAGTTTTTCTCAATTAAAGCAAGAATCGGCAGAAGAGTTGGAAGCGTTATTGACGCAAACATCACGTATGATAGCATCTTTAGCAGAGCTGCAAGAACAGATCATTACTAAGTTGCGAGAAATTATCACAACGCCGGCAGATAGTTTTTTTGCCAAAGCAAAGCCGTCAGAATGGCTTGATTATTGTACGAACCTTAGTGATTTGACAAAAGAATTTGAAAAACAACAGATCGCGTACTGTGTAATAGCAGATGATATACGTGATAACTTCCAAAAGGGATAATGCACATGGCAGGATTTAATAGAATTATCATCGTGGGAAATTTAACCCGCGACCCAGATTTTAAGCAGTTAGCACCAGGACAAAACGTATGCCGTCTTGGTATTGCATCAAACCGTCAGTTTAAAAACAGACAGTCTGGCGATATGGTACAAGAAGTGTGCTACGTAGACGTTGATGTGTGGGGACCGCAAGCTGATAGTTGTAACCAGTATTTAGCAAAAGGGCGTCAAGTTCTTATTGAAGGACGTTTGAAGCTTGATACATGGCAAGATGCAGAAGGTAAAAACCGTAGTAAGCATTCTATTGTTGCAGACCGCGTTGTGTTTTTAACAAGCGGATCGGGTGATAACCAAGCAGACTCTGCTGATCAAAGCATTGAACCGCGTAACGATGTGGAACGTGAATTGATGTCGCAACTTGATGAAATTAAAAGTCGTGCACAAGGTGGAGCAGCTAAAGCAGTAGCACCACGTACAGTTAAAGCTGCACCACAACCAGCAGCGTTTAAAGATGAGCCACCATTCCAAGATGACTTGCCTTTTTAAACAATAATAAGATACATAAGTGGGAGCTGTAAAAGGCTCCTCTTTTTTTATATTTTTACAAGAAAGAATAGTTATGGAAAAGTTGTTAATAATGCTTGTCTTACTGAGTAGTTCTTATCTTGGTGCAGCATCTAAGGCGCGCGATGTCCGACAAGAGTGTGATGTGCAGGGTTGTGATAAAAATTTTAGATCGATTGGTTTGTTAGCGTGTCATATGTTTACTGTGCATGATATGCACTCTTCTGAAGTTGAAAAGTATAGATGTTATGATGGGCTTTGTAATGGACGTGTCTATACAAATCTTGCTGTTCATCAACGAAAACATACGGGTGAAAAGCCTTTTACGTGTACTTTTTGTGGGGACTGTTTTACAGAATCAAAAACGTTAAGCAATCATAGACGTATCCATACGGGTGAAAAACCGTATGCATGTAAGTGTGGTATCTGTTTTAGACAACAAGGTCAATTGATTACGCATTGTCGTCGTAAAGATTCAACATGTAAGCTTGAAGAATCTTGCTATAAAGGCGTGAAGAGAAAAAAACATACTCAGACAAAAGCGTTATTGGCAGGAGCGACACATAAAAAGATTGTTATACCATTTCCGTCTCAGCCTACTGGTCCACTTGCCCCTCAAGATAATTAAGCTTAATAAATCCCTTTATTGACAATTAGAAAAGATTTTTTGCATACTAAAAGCAGCAGAAAAAGCTTATGGGTCAAAGAAAGGGAGGTTATGAAGCTACGTTATACGCTGCTGTTCTTGTTATCAACGGTGAGTATACACCGAGTGGTAGCAACGGCGCCTTTTGATCCTGCCTATGTGGCTGTTTTTTTTGCTAATCCGTATCCGCTTTCTCCTATTACATCGTTGCGTGGTCTTTTAATGGCTCTGTGGAGCGAGGCTCAAGCAGTTGAACCTATTAATGGAAAGTATACAGCATGGCATAAAGAACATTTGGTTGTATGCACACAGCGATTGCTTGATATTAGTACATTGGTTGATGTGCTGTGTGAAAAACATACTACTGCCGTAGAAGATAGAAAAAGTTTAGTAGCTTTAATTAGTTCGTTAGAACGACGAGTGTATGAATTGACTGATGGTGTACATGATGATCATGTAGGGTGTATAAAAATTGTGTTAGATCGTATTAAAAAGAAAATGGAGCAGATCCAATGAGACCTGCTCCATTTTCTTATCTTAGGTTATACAAACCGTAAGGTTATTCTAGAGAAACAACCCCGTTGTTAGTACCAACCATTAACTTACCAGTTGAACCGATTTGTGCGATCCAATAGTAGGCAGTAACAGCACTCAATGCGCTGCTGCTAATTGGAGCTTGCGGATCAGTTACGTTCCAGTTGTCGCTGCCTACGTTGTATGGTAGAGCTGCTAATGTGTGTTGGGTAACGTCATTTGCATAGACCACAAAGCGACGGCTGCCATCTGAGTAGATGTTGCGTAGCAATGGTAGTTTAGCAAATATTGTTGTTGAATCACTGTTCCATACACCAGCTTTGCTTTCTGATGGGTTTATACCGAATGTACCGCTAAAACCTGTGTAGTTTGAGTTCATTTGTGCCATTACTTGGCTGTTGTAATACGGTGTTGTTGCATTTGGTACAAAGCTTGAAGACCAGAAGGTTTTTGGATTACGTTGGCGATCTGGAGAACTTGTCATCATTTCGATGTAAGTATCAGAACCGCTTATTTGTACCCAACCAGCATTCAATTGTAGAGTAAGTGATGTTGTTGATGTACCGTAGTCTTTTTGTGTTCCATCTGCGCATGTTGTAGTGTAGATACCGTCGTTAGTAAGTACCATTAACTGTTCACAACCAGTAGGTACTGCTGTTGTACCACCAACTGTTGAAGTAATCATGAAGTCATAGAAGCGTGTTGCAGTTGCAAGTGATGAGTTGCTGCCTGATGGAGCAACGCCACTTGTTGCAATCGCTAAGAATGAGTTGTTCAAGTTGGTTACGGTATCAGTTAATGTTGCACGGAAGATGTAGTCAGTACGCGCACCATCAGCACTTACACTTTGACTTAACACATACAATGCACCACCACGAGACATGATCTTAACTGGAGTACCAGCTACGTTTGATAGTTCTTGCCAGCTGTTGCTGTTTGAAGTAGCAAAGAATCCATTTTTAAGATCGCTGATCTGTGTTGTTGGATTGAAGCCACGACCTGCAGAAGTTGCATACGCATACAGACCGCCATCAGCATCATCTTGTGGTTGAATACCAGCTAAGAAGAATGCAGGTGTGCTATTTGATGCGTTGTTTGCAGACCAGCCAGAGTAACCAAGACAATTTACACGACCAGGAAGCCCGGTAGTTACTAAACCAATGTTAGTGCTGGTTGATGAATAGTCAGCTAAGGTATCAAGATATGCAGTTGTTAATACGGTTGTTGCGGTGCTGGTTAATGATGATAAAGCACCGTTAGCAAAAGTAAGTGGCGGTGTACCTGTTACGCGATAAACAGCTGAGCCTGTCATAGCAAAGCACACCGTGTTTAAACCACCAAACAATGCCATACGAATAGCGTTATTTGCACCCCAACCAGTAGTTGAAGAGTTCATATCAAGAACAGAGAAACAACCACTGCTTAAGTTGCTATTCAAGAATCCAACAAGACCAGCAGTTGCTGTAGTGCTGTTGTTCCAAGCTGTTAGATAAACTCGGTTTAGTGTGTTTCCTGCTTGAGCCCAAATTTGTCCTGTATAGGAATCAACAGCAAAATAACCAACACTTGTGTCATAATCACTTGTAATAGGAAAGGTTGAAGGTGTTACTTTTTCCCAATCTGTCCAATAGGCAATAGCGCCATATTGATCAAAGAGTGCTTGTGATTTCCATACACCTGGACAGTTAGTTACTGATGATTGGTTATTAATTGAGCAATAGACAGCATCGCCATCAACCCACATATTATAGACAGCACTTGATGCAGCCATTGGAAGTGTACCGTTACCTACAATAGCCTGTACGCTGGAGTTGGTATACAGCTTGTTTGCAGCAGAAGCAGGAGTATCAAATTTATAGGTTGTTTGAGTTGTAACGTCTGCAAGTTTACCATTGTTGAGCGCTGTTCCATTGTTAACTACAAGAGGTAACGCATAGACGAGGTTGCCAGTTGCAGATGTAGCACCATTACCACCGTTTACAATTAAGTAAGCATACCCGGTAGTTGCTGGAGTACTAGTGATATCCGCAACAGGGACAGGCGTTGTTGAAGTATGCATAATACCTAATTTAGTAACTGAGAGCGTTTGAGCTCCAGATCCACTAGCTGCAGTTACACCCACAATTTGTGAAGAAGTAAATACAGTAGCTAAAAGAGCGCCTCCAGTTGTAGTAGAAGTACCTGACATAGGAAGATTAGTAAGTGCTGGAGTAGAAGAATCTACTGAATACATAGCAACACTGGTAGCAGCATTAGCGTTGGTAGCACCAGATACTATTTGATTAAGACCTACATATAATCTGCCAAGTATTTCATCGTATACGAGCGCTGGAGTACTGCCCGTAGCTGTTGCGTTACCTGCAGCAGCAAATACAGCTTGTGCAGCTGTTGCGGCAACAGGTGTATATGAGGTAACTAGAGCAAGGGTTGTTGCGTCAATCTTAGCGATTCTGAGCGCATCGCTTGCACCAGCAGCAAAGTTAGTTGTAGCACCGTTTGTTTTAACAGCAGCAAATGCACAACCAATACTGTTAGAAACACCACCTGTTAATGATAAAATTTTACCAGTAACAGTAGTGTTAGTTGCATCGTTAAGAACAGCTAATTGAGGATTGTTGTTTTGTGCTGTTGCAGTTAAAACGCATATCGTTCCTGCGGACGAAGCTGATGTTGTTACAATATAAGCAGTTGTAAAGCTTGCTCGATTAGCCGGATTTTGAATAACCGCTAATTTACCTATGGTGTTATTACTTAAGATTGTGCTGCCTGCAATACCGGTAAAAGTAGGTAGAGTATCAGGAGATGATGCACGTGTTGCATAAACGATAGAGTTGTCGCCTGCACCGCTTGCTAAGGCTGCAATCCAAGTACCAGAAGGTTTGTGAAAATCGTTTGCCTGTACGGATTGTGGAAATGTAACGGTTGTGCTACCACTGCCGGTGGTAAGTACCGGCCCAATGATCGCGTGAGCGACAGGAGTTATTAGCAAACTGATTGCTAATAACACGCGTGTGTGTTGGCTATAATTTTTCATACTAGTCTTTCTTTTTTTACAAGATTATTAAAAATCCCAAGTAACATTAACAGCAACGTCGCCGCCTACAGTCCATGTTTTGAAAATGTACTTACCAGCAACCGGCATGTTGTAACAAACACCAATGATTGGGTTGTAACGTCTGCCTTCTTGTGCAAAGTCATATTCAGCACGGATGTTGATATCTTGACGCTTCCAACCTTGTAATGATGGATCGCTGTTTACAGCCGCAGTAGGGAAGATGGCTGTGTTTTCTGGAGTTAAAGTATCGCTACCTTTGCTTGAGTAGGTGTATCCAAAGAGGAAAGAGAGACCTTTAAAGATGTGGTCAGCTTTAGCATACACACCGATATCCCAGAGTGAACCCATATCAACCTTAGCTTGGCCTGAAAGTAACTTTACTGGACCTGATTGTTGAGTAGAGGTGTACATGCTCATAGCTTGGGTCTTTTTATTGAAGAACATGCCTTCAATGTGTGCACCAAACGTAAACCATTCGTACATACCAAGTGCCATATCAAACGTGATAGGAACACCTACGTGGCCATTGTAACCACCAGGAACTGAGAAGATTTGTGAAATGCTTTTCTTTTTTGCAGTTGGAATCGATACACCAATTTTGATAGTTGCATCAAAGAAATCGATATTTTGCATATCTTCATGGTTAATAGTCCAACCACCCATAATTCGCATATCACCAAGACCAGTGTGTTTATAGGTACCAGCGCTTAGTCCGTATTGTGCATAAATATCATCGAGGTTTGCTTTAACAGTTCTCCATGCTACTGAACCTGCGTTAGAAGCACTTGTTTCATCAACGTAACCAATGTCTTCCATGGTCAAGCGTTGAATAGGAAGGTTGATGTCAAAAAAGAAGCCTTTAGAAAAGTTTTGTGCCCAGTAAAGATCGCCTTGGATAAAGGTGAACTTACCTGTGTATTTAAGTTGAGCAAAAGTGCCACTTGGATTTGGTGGAGCGATAAGAAGCGCTGCAAGGTCCGCGTTATATTGAGATGATGCTGGGTCAAGAACGCCGCCAACAGCCCATGCTTGTGCGTCTGCATAGCCATAGATATTTAAGATGTCAGTTGAGTCTCCGCTGCCATTATAGCCCTTTTTACTCGTACCACCCCAAACATCGGCTTTGAAGGTGCTTAAACAGTTACGCTCGAAACGGGGTTCCGTTTCATAGGGTCCTGCACGGTAGAAGAACTTTTGGCTACTACTATAGAGTACAGCGGGCGACAACAGCAGTGTCGCAAGTAACATCATCGAAGAAATAGATCTCTTCATGCATACTTCCTTTTTTAAGGGGTGAATAAACGATATCTTAGGACTAAAAAATTTGAGCTCAAAAGTAAAGATATTAGTTAATTCACTTTTAAAAAGCTGACTTGTCTTGGAAAAGTCCTTTGTTATACTGGTTTTTTCTAGGATTGCTTATAAATAAAAATAAAAAAAATATATAACAGAAAGAAGATCTATGTTTTTTGGTAAAGATAAAAACGAAGCACAAGAAGCAGCAGAAACGCAAGAAGAGCAAGCGGCGGCTCAAGAGCAAACTAATTACTGTGATGCGGATTTACGCATCTTAAAAGATAAGTTTGTCAGACTGGGTGCTGATTTTCAGAATTACAAAGTACGCGTAGAAAAAGATCGTGTTCTTTGGATGGATAAAGCACGCATGGATGTCTTGTTGGGATTGCTTAATGTGGTTGATAATTTTGACCGTGCCCTTGAAGAGTCTAAAAAAAATAATAACCCTGAGCTTCAACAGTGGCTTGCAGGGTTTGAACTTATCCATAAATCTTTGTATCAATTTCTACGTACGTTTGACGTAATGCCTATGGAAGATGTACAGCGCTTTGATGCAACCTTGCACGAAGCTGTTACGCAGATTCCTTCTAAAGAACATCAATCAGGTGAGATTGTAGATGTTATGGAACGAGGCTTTATGCACAAAGGCTCAGTATTACGCGTAGCAAAAGTGATTGTTGCTCAGTAGTTATTTTAAAATACCGATCAATACTTCGATCATAATTAGCATAATAATTAACACCGAAAGCATATCTTCGCGGACGGTGTTAATTTTACTTTGATAGATAGAACGCACATCGTGAACAATCGTAAGTTTTTTATCAACTGATGATCGCCAGCTTTCTACTTCTAACTTTTTAATAAGCAGACTATAAATTTCAGAATAGTAAGCTTCACCCATTAATCTAATACTGTTATCAAGTCGTTCAGTAATAACTGAAATATCTACTTTAAGTTTTGTCAGCTCGCTGAGCGGATCGTAGAGCGTTCCAACAAACGGTAGATAGTTGTACAGCGATACTTTTTGTGTTGCTTGTCCGTATACAGCGTCCAATTTTTTATCGAGCAGTTTGTCAAAGTACTGCAGTTCAAGTTGCTGAATTAACGCAAGTTCAAAAAAGTCTAACAGTTCGTACGGTTCTGCATCGTAGATAAACGATGCTTCGGTATCGATAATAACCACGTCTTCGCGGTAATAGCCTGTGGTTGATTGTAAGATTTCGTTCTTTTGGAACGATGATATGTTACTCATCTCAAAGCGTAGGGTCGATGCGATAATGCTGCCAAATCGTTCGATCAGTTGTGCACCTTCAAGGTTTTGTTGAGGGTTTACGTGGATCATAGGGTGCGACGTCATATGGTGGAAAAACTTTGCTTGGCTGATGCACGGTTTAATTTTTTTATAGATACTGTATGCATCGTCCACGCTGTGCTGTTGGTAGTGGCTGTCCAGTTTTAGGAGTTTGCTACGTAATTCGGCCAGCGTGCCTTTGAATGGAATTTTATACAGGAGTGAGAGTGCGCCAAAGTGGTGCAAGTTTGCTCGTAATGCTTTGACTGTGTTTTTTGGAACGGGAATATCAAGGCTAAGAGGAACGTGGTAATGTTTGAAGTATTTTGGCCAGGTTCGGTTTGATATTTTAACGATGTTAGCTTCGCGGATTTTGTTGAGTGCAATATCGTCACCAAGGTCGAACGCGTAGAACAAAAAGATGTTACCAGTAAACGTAAGATCGAGGCTGTTATTTTCTTTATTTTCAGTATTCATAGTGGTCTTACTTTACGGAACTTTATCCGTACAAGCAATAGTTTTATGAACCAGTTATCCATCTAAAGAAGTTTTTTATCTGTTCAAGAGCAGAGGTATACCAACTTGTTGGTTCAGTAGTCTGATTAGTTTTGTTTTCTGTTTGATTTTTTGGAGCTTCTGGTTGTGTTAATTTATACGGCGTGCGGTCAACAACATCTTTAGTATAACTCGGTGTAGGTGCAGTTGGCATGTTTCTAATGGTAGGGGTGCGGCGTACAGCAACTTGTTCTGATTGTTGGTTGCTGCTTGGAGCAGTAATGATGCTTGATGCGCTCGGCTTTTTATCCATTTTTACGTTATCACCACCAGATGTTATTTTTGTATCACTTGTTCCAGTAGAACCATATGCAGAACTTTGCATTGGTTTGTTATCTATTTTTACAGCGTATGATTGTGCACGTTCTGGCTGACGGTAACCGTTTGATGATCCATCTCTAAATGGTGCTGGTTGTGGGTATGCTTGTCCGCCTTGTTGATCAGCAGGAGCAGCAGCACTTGCATCGGAACTATTTTTTTGGGTGTTATCAACGCCACCAGTTACGGGACTTGTAGAAGTACCAGAAGATTTAGCGCGTGGTTTGCGTGGTTTTTGATTACTAGTAGGTTTTTCTGCTTTTTTAGTAGCAGGTTTTGGAGTAGCTGTTACAGCTGGTGTAACAGCAGGGGTGGTAGTAGCAGGAGCTGGGGTTGCTTCAGGAGTTGTTGATGATTTTGTAGCAGATGGACGCACTAAATCTCGTTTATGTGGGTTGGTGACATGCATTAATGGTTTTGTGCGTAAGGGAATTGAAGAGGTTGCTGCTGGTGTGTATGTTGTGTCGTCGTCAAGCATCATGTCTTCTTCTGGGCCATCAGTAATAAGAGGATCAGGAACTGTTGCAACGCGAGGTCTAGGGATAGCTGTAGACGCCGTTAAAGTTCTTGTAGGCTGATCAGTATGCACAGCATGTGCGACACCTAATCGATTTGCTCTTTGGTTAGTTGTTAGACGATTAGGTATAATTCTGCCTTCTGCTTGCGCTGCAGGAGCAGGGCGTACGCCTGGAGTGCGAGGTGTTGTTTGCGTACCATTTCTTGTTGCGCGCCAGTTTGCAAATCTTTCAAAAACATTTCTTTTTGCTGCTTGAAGAGTTTCTTTTGCTCTTTCTTGCATGGTTTTTAATGTAGTAAACATCTTACTAAAAAAGCTGGTAGTTTGATTTTCAGCAGGTCTTGCTGCTTGTTGTTCTTCTGCTGCGCCTTGTTCTATGCGTGCTTCCATTCTTTCTATCGCTCTTTGTGTAGCAACTTCTTCTGCAACAACTGCTTGTTCTGCTTGAGCAGCTTCTAGAGCTTGAGTAGGTCTTGCGACTTGTTGTTCTTCTGCTGCTAATTCTAAATGTCGTTCCATGCGTTGTAGTGCGCCTTCTGTGAGGCCTTCTTCTGCAGCTATTTCTAAGCGAGCAAGTTGTGCTTCCATAGTTCTGAGTGCGTTAGGTGTGATATCAAGGGGCGCTATAGTTAAAAGACGTTGTCCTGTTTGTTGAGCAGGACCGGGAGTAATTTCTAAAGCAAATGATTGTTTTGGTGTATTTTTGAATATTTTACAAAATTCTTTGCTTGCATCTTTAGTAAGCACAGTTTTTATTTCACCTGATACAAAACCAACACGTTGGGTTTGTAGATCGATAAATACGCGTAGAGTTGGTCCAGCACCCGGTTGTTCAAGTAGTGTGTATGCAGCTTCGATAATCTGGTTGATGGTGGTAGTTGGTTGTACCGTTCCTAGAGCGTTACCTTTTGGTAACAATGCTAATGCAGCAGCTTGTGGTGCAGTAGATTGTCCTGGATTAGGCAGCGTTGATGTTGCAGGTGGAAGTACGGGAATAGTAATTGGTTTTGCTTGCGCGCCAGTGGCTGGGATTGAAATTGGTTGTTTTGGTAATTTTACTTGATGAGTAATGTCAGTTGCTTGTACGTGTATACGCGGTTGTTGAGGAACTAAGCTTGGTTGTTGTACTTGTACATTTTTTGGCTGGCGATACAGTACAAGAGCATTATTGGTAGCGTTAGGAGTGCGTGTTTTTATAGCTTGTACAGCGCCGGTTTCTTTTGCTGCCTGTTGAGCAGCTGCTTCTTCTACAATCGCTATAAATTTTTGAGCATTTTTAGCTTCAACAATGAGTTGAGCTTGTTTAAGTTCTTGTGCTTGTTGTTTTACAAAAGCTTTAAAGGGATCAGGTTTTGCTGGTTGTACTACGGGCAATAGGCCTGGGTTTGCAGGGCGTTTAATCATAGTACTAATATGTTGACGTAACGTTGGCTTTTGAGGCGCTTGAATGCCAATGCTATCTGCTGTACGTATGTTGCCAAATGGTACAGGTTTTTTTGGCATACAATGTGACGCTTGTTGTTGGGCAATTCTTGCAGCTTCTGCATTACGCGCAGCTGCAACACCTGCGTCTTGTATAAGTTGTTCTATATTTCTAAATTTATTAGCTGAAGGATAAAGGTTTATAGAAAGCCCAAGGCTCACTATAAGTAGTAATTTTTTATTCATAATAACCTCCAGCTCTATTGAGCTTAATCGCTCTTCCATTCATCTATAAGGATAGGTTATTTGCTAAAAAAAACAAATGGTTTGCAAATAGAAATTATTATTAAGCTTGAAATAGTATGATTAGAAGAGTGTGGCGGTATGGTTGTTTGAGCTTGGTTAAGAGAAAGTGGCTAAAATAGCTTATTTTTGCCGCTTGGATTTGTTTTTTAGATAGGTATACTCTTAAAATTGCTTTTTAAATAGCACAAGTAGAATTACTATAATAATAAACATAATTAAAAAGGTGATATATGGCTAAAAGACTTTTTTTCATATTGAGTATGTGTGGCATGTCTTCTTTAAACGCATCAGAAAGCGTTCAACCAGGTCACGCTGCAACAGTTGAACTTAATGAAATGGCAACACTTGAATTAGCTTTAAAAAAAGCTTACTTGCTCGATGCTCGTTATAAAGAACAACAGAAAGATCTTTGGGTTCAAACATTTGCAGCGTTTATGGGAAAACCTTCAACGGCTTTAGATTCTAATACTGCTTTTGATGCACAAGGGTTATCTACTGCCAGTCTTCAAGAAGAAAATAGGCGCAAAATCGTTGATTTAGAAAAGTTTCTAGCGGCTCTTAAAAAGTAACAACCAAGGCTTTTTAAGCTTAAATAGGGCATTTTACGTACTTTTTTAATATGTTATAATTACTATTGGAATTGTTAATTAATTTATGAAAGATATACTATGAACAAGAAATTATTTTTATTACCGCTGTTATTGAGCTTAGGCACTATCTCTGCTTCAGAGAAAAAAATAACTGTGCGTGCGGATGGTGTAGAAGCATGTGCTCTTGCAGCAGCTCGTTTCTCGATTCGTGTGGCATTGGTGAGTTATTCTCTTGCTTTAATGGCTGCTGGTAGTTCAAAAGGATCACTGTTCAAGCGTTGTATAGGTGTTAGCAACGCAGCAGTGAAGTGTGCTGTTTCATCATTTGTCGTTGCTGGTGGAACTATGGCTACAGCAAATCCTTCTGATACGCTGACAGTGTCATATAAGAAAGAAAAATCTAGACCTTTTTAAGGCTTGATATTTAGAACATTCTGAAAGAATTAAGGGGCTTTTAAAAGCCCCTTTTTTTGTATCACACGAGAGTTGATGTTTTAGTCTTTCTTTAAAACACTCAAGAATGCTTCTTGTGGTATCTCTACGTTACCAACTTGCTTCATACGCTTTTTACCTTCTTTTTGCTTTTCAAGAAGTTTGCGTTTTCTACTAATATCACCACCGTAACATTTTGCAGTTACGTTCTTACGCAAAGGCGCAACACGTTCACGTGCAATAATGTTAGATCCTAGTGCTGCTTGAATAACTACTTCAAACAACTGGCGTGGAATAACGGCGCGTAACTTTTCTGCAATACCACGGCCTACATGGTGAGCGCTTTCTCTATGGATAATAACCGCTAGAGCGTCGATTGCTCTACCATTAAGTAAAATGTCCATCTTAACTAAATCGGCTGGTTCATAGCCTGCTTCTTCATAATCAAGCGATGCGTAACCAGATGAGAGTGATTTAAGTTCATCATAAAAATCTGAAGCAACTTCGTTAAGTGGTAAACGATACTTAAGAATCACACGACCTTCGTCCAAGTATGACATATTGGTTTGTTCGCCACGCTTCTTTTGGCATAAGGTAATAATGTTGCCCAAGAACTCCGTAGGAACAATAATGGTTGCCGCAATAATCGGTTCTTTAATTTCTTGAATATAGTTGCGCTCTGGGAAATCTGATGGGTTTTCTATGTCGTTTTCTTCGCCATTAGTAAGCGTGAGTTTGTATCGTACGCTTGGTGCGGTAGCAATAACGGACATATTATATTCTTGTTCCAGACGTTGTTTAAAAACGTCCATGTGGAGCAGTCCCAAAAAGCCACATCTAAATCCAAGACCAAGTGCAGGAGAAGATTTTTTTTCTACCGACACACTGGCATCGTTAAGGGTTAGTTTTTCAACCGCATCACGCAGCATTTCAAACTCGGTACTATCAATAGGGAAGATACCAGCAAACACCATCGGCTTTGCTAATTTAAAACCGGGCAGTGCTTTAACAGGATATTTTGTATGGAATATTGTATCGCCCACACGCGCTTCTTTAACCGTCTTCATACCGGTAATGACGTATCCTACTTGGCCCGCATAGAGCGCGTCAGTAGGGGTCAATTCTGGGTACATAAGACCGATTTCTAAGACTTCGTATCTGCCACCACATTGGGCAAGTGAGATATCGTCACCCTTTTTGAGTTCGCCATCTTCTATAGTCACTAAACAGATAACGCCGCGGTATTCGTCAAACCAGGAGTCAAACAGTAATGCTTTAAGTGGTTTGTCAGCTTGCGCTTTAGGAGCAGGGATAGTAGTGATGATAGTTTCAAGAATTTCGGTAATGCCAAGGCCTGCTTTAGCTGAAGCGAGTAAAATAGATTCCGGTTTAAAATCAAAGAGCGTATCCAGTTCTCGGGTCACGCGTGGAATGTCAGCATTAGCCATATCGATTTTGTTAATCACCGGGACAATGGTTAAATCTTGGTCAAACGCTAAATAGAAGTTTGCCATAGTCTGCGCTTGTACGCCTTGGCATGCATCAACCAGTAAGAGTGCACCTTGGCATGCGTAGAGTGATCGAGATACTTCGTAACTGAAATCTACGTGGCCTGGGGTGTCAATCAAGTTGAGTAAATAGTCTTGGCCTTTATAGGTATAAAGCATAGAGGCAGTTTGTGCTTTAACGGTAATACCGCGTTCTTTTTCTACTTGGAGTTTATCCAAAAATTGTACGTTGGCGCCTTTGCGTGTAGAAATGGTACCGGTGAATTCTAGAAGTCGATCGGCGAGGGTTGATTTGCCATGATCGATATGCGCAATAATGGAAAAATTTCTAATTCGTTCTGGTGGAATAGATTTTAAGAGGTCTTTAGTTAATTTCATTAATTTTTTACCGGTTATGTTAGGGAGTTATTGCTTTATGATAAGAGAAGCGTGGCAACTTGTAAATTGCTGTGGGCTACAAATCTTCTTGAGTTTGGGCCGTGTTTACTTGTCTTTGTAGGGTATTCGGGTTATTCTAAACGACGTTAAAAAAGAGAGTAGGCTCGTAAAAAATTAAGATCAACAAAGGGTACAGGGTATGGCTGACATAAACCAAAAATTGCAAACAAAAACCAGACCAGTTCTGATTGAAGATGAGTTAAAAAATTCCTTTTTAGATTATGCCATGTCGGTGGTGGTCAGTCGTGCCATTCCTGACGTGCGCGATGGTCTTAAACCGGTACATCGCCGCGTACTTTATGCTATGCATGAGTTAGGATATCACCATAACAAACCGTACAGAAAATCAGTACATGTGGTTGGTGACGTTCTTGGTAAATACCATCCACATGGTGACCAAGCGGTGTACAATACCATGATTGGTATGGTGCAAGAATTTGCAAAGCGTTACCCGTTACTTGATGGCCAAGGGAACTGGGGTTCTGTCGATGGTGACAACGCAGCTGCTATGCGTTACACCGAAGTTCGTATGGAAAAAATCAGCCAAGAAATTTTAGCCGATATTGATAAAAATACGGTTCAGTTTGTACCCAACTATGATGACTCTTCAGTTGAACCTGTAATCTTACCAAGCCGTTTACCAAACTTACTGATTAACGGTACTTCAGGTATCGCAGTTGGTATGGCAACTAACATTCCGCCTCACAATTTGGGTGAAGTGATTGATGCGTGTCTTGCATTACTTGCTGACGAAACACTGTCTGACGAAGCAATTATGGATCTTATTCCTGCTCCAGATTTTCCAACAGGTGGTATCATCTGTGGACGTGCAGGAATTATCAAAGCGTATAAAACGGGCCGTGGCAGCGTTATGTTGCGCGCAGTAACCGAAATTCAAGAAACTAAAAAAGGTCCTGCTATTATCATTACGGAATTACCGTACCAAGTTAATAAAGCAGAATTGATTATTAAGATTGCCGAACTTGTAAAAGAAAAAGTTATCGAAGGCATTTCTAATATTAGAGATGAATCTGATAGACGCGGTATGCGTTTAGTGATCGAAGTGAAGCGTTCAGAAAATCCAGAAGTGGTTTTAAACCAACTGTATAAGAACACAACGCTCCAAACATCGCTTTCTATTTTGATGCTTGGTCTTCTTGATAACTGCCCACGCGTGTTTAGTTTACGTGAGCTTGTTAAACAGTTCTTGCTGCACCGCGAAACAGTGGTATATCGCCGCACCGTGTTTGATTTAGATAAAGCAAAAGCGCGTGAGCATTTACTTGAAGGTTTTATTGTTGCCTTAAAAAATATAGATGCAGTGGTTAAACTGATTAAAGCGTCTCAATCGGCAGAAGAAGCTATTTTTAGTTTGTCAGGTGAGTTTGGGTTAACAGATGCGCAAGGTAAAGCAATTCTTGAAATGCGCTTGCAACGTTTAACCGGTATGGAACAAGAAAAGATCCATGCAGAAATTACTGAAATTAAAAAGTCGGTTACGTATCTAGAATCTGTTCTTGAACACAGACATGTGCTGAAAAAAGAGATCGAATTAGAACTTATTGCTATTAAAGCAGATTACAATAACCCTCGTCGTACCAAGATTGAAGACAGTTATACATCGCTTACCGATCAAGATTTAATTCCTGATGATGAAGTGGTGGTAACGTTGACTGGCAAAGGGTATATCAAGCGTGTACCTCTGCACACCTACGAAGTACAACACCGTGGTGGTAAAGGTAAAATGGGTATGCAAAAACTGGATGAGTTTGACGATGTCATTCAAGATCTGTTTGTTGCAAAAAACCATGATGAACTTCTATTCTTCACCAGCTTAGGCCGTGTGTACAGTATGTCCGTTTACGAAGTGGTAGAAGGCTCTCGAACCTCAAAAGGCCGTGCAGTTATTAACTTGCTGCCGCTTGGTGAAAACGAAAAAGTGGTAAAACTACTCTGTATGCGTGGTATGGGTAACAAGCAAATTGTTATGGTCAGCAAGCAAGGCGTTATCAAGAAAACTGATGCTGCTGCGTTTGCAAAGATTCGTGTATCAGGTATCCGTGCATTAACGCTGCGTGATGATGACGAACTTGCATTCTGCCGTGTGAGCTCAGGTAAAGATGATATTGTGATTGCAACAGCCTACGGTCAAGGTATTCGCTTTAAAGAAGATGAAGTACGTAGTATGGGCCGTCAAGCGGCTGGTGTACGTGGTATTCGTCTGCGTAAGGGTGACTATGTGGTTGGTTGTGAAGTTATCGATAGCGATGAAAAAGATTTACTGTTTGCAACATCAGGCGGGTACGGTAAACGTACACGTGTGACCGACTTTAGAGTTGCGCATCGTGGTGGCGTGGGTGTAAGAACCATTCCTACCGATAAACGTAACGGCGAAGCGATCGGGTTGGTTTTGGTTGATGATAATTCACACATCTTGTTGATTGACGATTCTGGTAAGATTATCCATCTGTTACCAACAGAAATTCGTACCATGGGTAGACAAGCAAAAGGTGTTCGTCTGATTCGTCTTGACGATGATCGTTACTTGTCATCAGTGGTTGCGTTTATAGATGAAAATAGTCAGAACGCAAAACTACCAGACGCGGATGACTCAACATCAGGCTCTGGTGGTATGAAGCCGGCCATAAAAATGGATGCAGGCGATGCGGACGGATTGTCTTTTGATGCTGCTGCAGATGCTCAAGATGATGCAGTAGGCGTTGTTGACATGGCTGATCAAGAAGATGTTCAAGAACAAGAAGAAAGCTCAGAAAAGCTTTCTTTTGATGACGATCAAAGCTCATTAGCATCTGTGCTGATGGACGATGAGCCGTTTGGTTTTGACTCATCTAACGATCAAGGCAATAACAACGATAAACAGTCATTTATATTTTAGTGAATTACTAGGACGCGCAACAGGTTATGAGCACAGACGTACGTTTTACACTTTTGCATCTTTCGCTGATTTCAGGGGTAGGTGCGGGAGTTATCGAAAAGCTGATTAAACAATGCTCTGACCTGTTGCCGCGTATGTATTACATAACTGCCTCAGATCTTATTGCCCGTGGCTTTGGCCAAAAAACTGCACAGACCATTGTGCAAGGTCTTGCAGATACTAAACCGCTCGATCAAGAGCGAGATCTGTTAGAAAAACATCAGATTCAGATTGTCACTATAATTGATCCTGAATATCCAACGTATCTTAAAAATATTTTTCTCCCTCCGCCCGTTTTGTATGTGCAAGGTACGCTTGCGGCATTACAAACTCCATCAGTTGGTGTGGTGGGTTCACGTAAAGCAACGACATATGGCAAGTTATGCATAGATCATGTGCTACCGCCGGTGGTGCATGCAGGTATAAGTATTGTCAGCGGTGGCGCTTACGGCATTGATGCTCACGCACACAAGCAGACATTAGCACTACAAGGAACAACGGTGGCGGTTCTTGGGTCCGGGTTGTTGAAACCCTACCCGCGCGAAAATATCGCTCTTTTTGAACAGATTGCACACAGTTCAGGGGCAGTGATCAGTCCCTTTCCATTACAAGCAGAAGCACAGCAATGGACCTTTCCCATGCGTAACCGCATTATTGCGGGTATGAGCCAAGGGACGCTCGTTGTGCAGGCTGCAGCTTCAAGCGGCGCGCTTATTACGGCCCGTTATGCGCTTGATGAAAATAGGCAAGTATTTGCCGTACCAGGCTCTATTTTTGAAGAGGTGAGCGCTGGGTGTCATGCCTTATTGCAAGAAGGGGCCATGCTTATTCAAGATGGTGTTACTATTGTTAAAGAGCTTGGCATGCATTCGCCCCAGGGGCGCTTTTATGAGTCGTCTCTTGAGCCTGAAGCACAACAAGAGTTTGTGTTCAAAGAGAGCCCTCAGGAGCAACATCCGCAAGATTCTCTTTTGTATTATGTAACTGATCCTATCTCGCTGGATGAGCTGGTGGCAAAAACGGGAAAAGCTGAAGATGAGCTTAAGGAGCTGCTTTTTGATCTACAGCTAGAAGGAAAAGTAGAGCAAGATTTTGCTGGTTTGTGGCAGAAAGCATAAGCTTCTTTTTGCGTTTTTAAAGCAATCTGTTATGCTACAAATCACCATTTTAAGGTCCTGTTGGTGCCTTTTATAACAAGAATTATTTAAAATACTTAGGAGTTTCCCTATGCCAGTACCTAAACGAAAACGGTCCCGCGCTCGTCGTGATAGCCGTTTTGCTAATAAAGCAATGTTCCATTCACAATTTGCATTGTGCTCAAACTGTTCTTCTCCTGTAATGTCTCACCAGGCATGTACAGAATGTGGTTTTTATGGCGGACGTAAAGTTCTTACCACTAAAGCTGACAGAGCGGTAACACGTACCAGCACGCGTAAAGAAATTGCAGACAAGCAAGTAGCTCGTAAGAATGCAATGGAAGCAACTGCTGAATCAGTAGAAAGCAAAAAATAGTCCAAAAGCTAGAGTAGTAAAAAAGCGCCTTAACCTATAAGGAAATAAAATTATGATGCAACCCATGATAAAAGAGTGGTGGGATGAGTTTACTCAAGATGCCACGTCTTTTTACCTGACTCTAGCAACGGTAGTACTCGTTGTAGGGTTTGGTACGTTCAAAGGATACGGTTGGTATACGGCACATAAAGAACAGTCGGCTCAACTTGCTGTTGCGGAAGCTCTTGAAGAGTACAACAAAGCAGCGGATGGTTTTTTGCTGGGTGCAGAAAATCAAGAAGTGATAGACCAACGTCTTGATGATGCGCGTATTGCTTTTGATGGTGTTCTTAGTCGTCATAGTGGTTCAGCATTAATGCCGTATGTTCATGCACTTGATGCGGACATATTCTGGTTTTCTGGTAGTAAAGATAAGGCGCTAGTTTCTATGGAAAAAGCGATCGATAAAGTTTCTGTCCCTGCCATTAAAAATAGTTTCCGTGCTAAGTATGCACTTATGTTGATGGAAGCTGACAGAGTACAAGAAGGTTTAGATCTTCTTACAACTCTTGCTAACGATCCTAAAAACAGCAGTGCTGATTATGCTGCGTATAATCTTGGTTACTATTACTGGGTTAAAGGCGATGAGCAAGCTGCTCGTCAAGCATGGCAGGTTCTTGAAACATTCAAAAGTGAAGACAGACCAGAAGGATCATCTCCTTGGTTATATGCTGCTCAGAAAAAATTGAGTTTACTCTCGTAAAAGGGTGTTCATGAATAAGAATGTGCGTGTGCGGTTTGCGCCTTCTCCTACCGGAAATTTACATGTGGGCGGTCTTCGGACGGCCCTTTTTAATTGGTTATTTGCAAGACATCATGGTGGTGTGTTTCTTATTCGTGTAGAAGACACTGATCTTGAGCGTTCGTCTCTTGAGTATGTTACTTCTCAAATGGCATCGCTTGCCTGGGTTGGTATTACCAGCGATGAACCGTCTGTTTATCAATCACAAAGAACAGCCTTGTACCAAGGCATCTTAGATAGATTAATTAAAGAAAAAAAAGCGTACCGTTGTTATTGCTCTGCGCAAGAAATAGAAGCGCGCGTGCGTGCTGCAGGCTCTACTGATGAGCATTATGCGTATGACGGCTATTGTAGAAATAGAACAACATTTGGCACCGGTCCGTTTGTAGTGCGTTTTGCATTACCTGACGATTTTAAGCGCGCAGAATTTAACGATCTTATTCGTGGGCAGGTAGTTGTTGAGCGTGAACAGCTTGATGATTTTATTATTGTTCGTTCTGATGGGTCTTTTACCTATAACTTTGTTGTGGTCATTGATGACCACGATCTAAAAATTACGCACGTTATCCGTGCAGAAGAGCACATTTCAAACACGCCAAAGCAGTTGTTGCTGTATCAAGCATGTGGCTATTCACTACCTTTATTTGCTCACATACCTATGATTTTAGGTGCTGATGGCAGCAAATTAAGTAAGCGCGATGGTGCTGTGGATGTGTTGTCTTATAAGAAAGCTGGGTATTTACCCGATGCTTTTATCAATTATCTCGTGCGTCTTGGTTGGGCGCATGGGGATCAAGAAATTTTTTCAGTTGCAGAAATGATTCAGTTTTTCTCACTTGAGCATGTAGGCAAAAAGGGATCGATCTTTGATCCGCACAAGCTTGATTGGGTTAACACGGTTTACATTAAAGCAAAGAGCTCTCAAGAATTGTTGACCGCACTTATTGAACAAGTAGATGCGGATATCGTACACAAGACAGCTTCTTGGGATACTCATAGTCTGCAAAAGGCGATTACTCTCTATAAAGAGCGTGTTAAAACCTTGAAAGAGTTGAGAGATAACGTTGTCACGCTTTATACTGGTCCTGACGCGTATGTACAAGACGATGTAGATGTGTGGATGACTGATGCGGGTCAAGCGTTGTTACGCGACGTGTTTGGTCAGCTACAAACAGTTACAAGCTTTGATCATGATACGGTTGCAGCGTGTGTAAAAGCATTTTGCAAAGAACGTGATGTAAAGTTGGTAGCTGTTGCTCAGCCACTACGTCTTGCACTTACCGGTAGTACAGCAAGTCCTGGTATTTTTGATTTGCTGGCACTTGTAGGAAAAGAAAAAACTGTACAGCGTGTTCATGCTCTACAAACCTATGTAGGGGCACGCTGAACCAAAAGGGGCGCATGCACATGAAGATAGGATTTGTTTTTTCCGGTTATGGAACGCAATGGGTTGGCATGGGTAAGGATCTGTATGATAATTACCGTGTGGTCCAAGAAGTGTTTGAAGAAGCTGCCAGTTGCCTTGATACCAACTTTGTAAAACTCTCTTTTGCCTCGTCTGACAGTGAACTTAAAAAAATCGATCAAGCGTATGTGGTTTTACTCGTTACTATGGTCTCTATTGCTCGTGTGCTCAAAGAACATGGCGTTGAACCGAGTATGGTAGCAGGGGACGATGTTGGTGAGTATGCAGCAGTTGTTACTGCAGGCGCTCTTAACATGCCCGACGCTTTATATCTGATTAAAAAATTAGCCACATTATACCAAGAATTTTTAGATACTAATGCAGTCAGTGCTGTGCGTATTAAAGGTATGGATATTGCCGTTGTACAGCAACTATGCGATGAGGGTACACGTGGGCAAGAGTCGGCTTCTATTGCGGTTGCCTTTTCTAAAGAAGATTATTTAGTTACCGGTACACAAAAAGCTGTTGCCTATGTACGTGAGTCTGCGGACAATTTCTCGTACGCTAAAGTTAAAGAAGCTTCAACAGGTGGTGGATTACATTCGCCCTTGCTTGGAGATCTGTTAAAGCAGTTACGTTTGTATTTAGAAAAAGTTGATTTTAAAGATACAACCGTGCCCTTTATTACGGGCGTGATTGCAGAACCGCTTACTAATGGCGAAATGATTCGTGCGGCGCTTATGCAGCATGTGTGCGCGCCTACCGCATGGGACAAAGTGTTAGAAGTGCTGGAAGCGTGTGATGTTATCTTAGAAGTTGGTCCTGGTACCGATTTAAAAAAACAGTGTGCGCACCTGTATCCTGATAAAAAAGTGCATGCAGTCAGCTCGTTTGCTGATGTGCAACATGTCGTTAAAATGATTACAGGGGTAGAGATCCCAAATCCTGAGTCTGACGAGATTGTGGATGTTATTATTGATGAATCGAAAGAAAGTTAAAAAGATGACCGAACATAAAGATATAGAAACTAAAGTTGTTGCCTTGGTTGCCAAACAGTTTGAACTTGAGCCAGCCCGTGTACTTTCGGTTAATGATTTTACAGAACTTGGTGCTGACTATTTAGCGATGATTGAACTGGTCATGCGCCTTGAGGATCTGTTTGACCTTGAGATTAATGATGAAGATGCGCAACAGATCACGAGCGTGCGTACTACGGTCAGTTATATAGCAACAAAAAAAGCAGCGTAATTTTATCTCCCGCTGTGCATGTTACGTACGTGTATCAAATAAAAAAGAGCCATGTAACAATGGCTCTTTTTGCTTAGTTATTGTTTAAATTATTAGTTATTCTCCACATACTAGAGCGCATATTCTATCTCTATTTTTTTCATAAGCAGCTCTGGCTTGTGCGTTTTTTGCTCTTAGTTTTTTTCTTAAAAATGCTCCTGTTTTTGCAGTAATTCTTTCTTGCTTAGTCATGGACCATGTGGTTGCATAATAGTGGGCTTCTTTTAGAGCGGCAATAGTAACACTTATTGCAATAAATCCTCCAGCAGCCATCAGTAGTTTGGTTTGTAGAGTAACCGTATCTTCTGGTTGTGATGCGCGCAGTGGCATAGTGAGTAACAAAAGAGAGAGGGCAGCTGTTTTAAGATTCATGAACATGGCCTTTACTGTTTAGGTAGGTTTTTGTTTTTTGCGTATGAGTAGCTCTTGTAGTGCTCTATTGTTACGTTTTAGTATTTGTGCGCGTGTCTGTACTGGTTCTTGTTCGGGTTCTTCTGTGGGGCTTATTGTTCTTACTTCGCTTGCAAATTGTACTTGTTTCCCTTGGTTGAGAGAATTATCTCTAACAAAATCTGTTGATATTGTCGCATGTGTTTCATGCCACGTTGCAACACGAAAATCATCATCAGCGGTTTGTGTTGTTTTAGAGGGATTTTTTTTCTGTTTGCGCTTGATTGGCGATGCGGGTCTGTCTTCAGCGTCTGAAATGGTAATGACTATATGCTTTGTAGGTATTGCGGCTTGTGCTATCGGTTCTCTTGGTGCAGGTTTATCAAAACATTTTTTTCCTAATACGTAAACCAAACTAAAAGCGGCCACTGCAGTTACTAAGCATAGTTGTGCATGTTGGTAAACGTCTTGTTCGTCTTGCGATGCGTGCAGAGTTGGTGCGGTACAGAGCATGGATACTAAAAAGAGTTGTTTGAGCATAGTTAGTTTTTCTTTTTTTGCATGGTTGTATCCCGTCTGGTTAGAGGGAGTATCTGGGGTTTTGTAGTTGCTTTGTGATTGAGTAGGTTAGGATACGGGTTAGCTAGTGGTATAAATCTGGTTGCATATGCTGCGGCACCCAGTAGTACTAAGCTATAGAGTTGAGCAAGCTCTTCAGGACCACAATTATTGGAAGTGTGTAGTGGTGTTGTGACCAATGTTGCACACAGCACAAGTATCTTTTTATTCATGTTCTTTCTCCTTTTTAGGGTTTAAGACTAAACATATAGCAGTCAAATATATATTGCCTACAAGCAGAAATTCTTTCTTTTCCATTAGGAAGAGGCCATAAATCATCATCGGGTGGTGATATCTGATGATTGTGTTTGAGTGCTTTGTTATCGGCTAATGCTTTTGTACATAATGCTTCTTTTTTTTCTGGAATATAATTTTTCGATCCGTTTTTTAATAAAGCCAAGAGGATATCTGGAACATACTTCTTAGTAAAACAACAATGGAGTGCCATGAATTTTTTTGTATTTGGATTATCTACTGCACCATATTGTAGTAAGCGTTCAACAGCATATGGATTACGTTCATAAGTAGCTTGTGCTAAAAGTGTCTTTTCTTTTCTTGTTATATTTGGATCAACACCAAGCAATAAGAGTAAGTTCATGGTACGCATATTATTATCTTCTACAGCATCAAAAAGCCATTGTGGGCCTTTACCCGTAGTACGAAAATTTTGATACTTTTCAAACACTCTATTTATTAACGCTAACCCAACTAACACATAGGGAGTTGTTATAATCTCTGTATTGATAGGAGCTTCTTCTGATGCACAAACCGGCGTTGTTATAAGACTGATGCACAAGAGCGCTATTTTCTTGTTCACGCTTTTATTCTCCCTATTTTTTTAATGATGCTTCTATGTCTTGTACTTCTTGCAGGAGGGCCTTTTTTCTTTCGTGCAGCACTGTTTTTTGTGCTGGTGTAAAAGCAGTTAAGTCTAATGTATCTACGTTATCTGGCAGTTTTTTGCAAGATTTAGTGAGCGGGTGACAGGCAAGTACAAAGGGGAGTAGATCTACTTCTGGCAGGTATGGACCATACGCAGAAGTGCCAAAACTGATAGTCAGCTGTTCTGCTGTGCGTCTGTCTAAAAGGGCGCCTCTACTTACTAACAGATATATTTTTCTTTTAGTTTCTTCTACGTGTTGCGCAATTTTTTCGGGCGACTTAGTACGGCAATCTACGTGTGGTGTGCAGACTATAGCTAATGGGTTGTAGCTAGAAGATTTGTTGAGCAACGCTTCTCGTATTGCTATGAGTTTTTTGTCATATGCTTCGAGCGCTTTTTGTGTTTTAATACTTTGATTATTTGTTTCTAGTAATTCTTTTCGCTCGTTCATGATTTTTGTTTGAGCAGCGTATAAAGATTCTTGAGTGTTGGCAGATGTTTTTTTATCAGTATCGTTTTCTATACATGCCATAAAGGCGTCGTACTTGTAGAGTAATCGGCAGGCAAAGTGCCACGGTGTTGCATTTCTTTTACTCGTTTGGACTAATGCATCAGCACCTTTTTGCAAGAGCGTATGAGTTGCATCGTAATGATTGTGCCATATAGCAAGATGGAGCGGTGTCATACCGTTTCTTGTTTCTGCGTGTATGTCTGCACCTTGAGTTATAAGATCTGTCATTTTCTGTGTGTTGTTATCAATTGCCGCTTGATGCAGGGGTGTTAGGGCTGCATCGCAAGGACCTGTAAAAGCACTGTATAAGGGAGCGGTGAGGTGTATGAGTATGAGGAGGTATAAGCGATACATGAGTTATGAATTCTAGTTATAAGTACTTGGGTCGGCATATATTAGTTGGTGGGCAATAATTTGTTTTTGTAAATAAAGAAATAGGGGAACTTCTTGTAATGCTAATTGTTCTGGGCTTAGTTTTCTATCTCTGTCTGCTTTTTCATAAAGTTTTTCTTGTAGTGTCCATTCATACACTTGATAAGCGGGCAAATCTGTTTCAAGTTTTCTTTCTTTATGGAGTGTCAGCAAAAGATAAAGCATAGAAGGGCTATAATGTGATGGGAATTTCCATTTATAAAATATTCTTGCTTTATTACCATCAAGCTGAAATTGTCCTTGAACTCGAGCTGTGTGGTGTAAGGCTGATTTTTGACAAGCAAAGTTATAATCATAAAGTTGGTCTTTTGCTTTATGATGAACGAGTAGCTGAACCATTGGTTCATGGTCATAATACACTGCGTTATGGAGAGGAAACCCATGCTCGTTTTGTTTTTCATTTGGATCTACTCCAAGCCATAACAGCCAGTCTGCTTTTCTTAGATTATTAGTAGCGGCAGCGTTCAAAAGCATTTCCTGGCTTTTATTGGGAATGCTTTTAATGAGATGTTTAGCAGATATTGTTGCTGCGCCTACAGCTGCGGCTGCTAGTAATTGGGTATAGAGTATTATTTGATCATGAGTATCTTCTTGTGCATCATATTGGCAAGCACTCATCTTGGCTTCATAAAGCAGCGTGAGTAAACAGAGTAAAAGTGCCTTCATTGAGAACCCTTAGCTTTAAAAAGAGCATTACTTTTACTTGTGCAAACTAATTGATCCTGATTGTCATACCTATAGTGACTCAACTCTTCAAGATCACTATTGTTAAATACTTGAGGAAGCTTAGGACTGTGTACTGTAAGACCTTTTTTCATTTTTTCTTTATCATCTTGTGCTCGTTTATCAAGCCCAACGTGAAGGGCCCAATCATAAAGAGCTTGAGACGGTGTATCGCCAAATTGCAATCTTCTTTTTTTGTGTTGATCCAGTAATTGGTGCAGTGCAGCAGGATCGTAGTTTGTAGTACAGCAATGCCTATGCGTGCGAGAGTTATAATATGTTATATTGGCTAATGTTCTGTGAAGAGCGGTTTTATCAGAAGGGTCTAATCGTTCCCTTGCTCCACAAGCGACTCGCAGGGTTATAGTCCAGGGACTTCTTTTTTCACACACGGCAGTATGTAAAGAGTATTCGGTTGCTAGGCTCTTACCATATGCGCCTGCTACGAACACACCGACCATGACCGCGCTGGCCAGAGATGCCACTACCAGTCCCGCTGCGTACTTCTGAGTAGCTTGTTGTTCATCGTCAGAAGCTTGTAAGTTTATTCCACCAAGTACCGTGAGTAAGCAGAGTAAAAGTGTTTTCATGTATTCCCTTTAAGAGCAGCAATAATAAAAAAATATAAGATCGCATACTTTGTACCACACTGAGCATGATTTGTGCAAAAAAATATGGTATTCTGCCGCTTCTGACACTACTAACGTATTTAAGTGTTGTGGGAATAAAATGAAACGTAAACAAGGCTTTTTTTCGATATCGGCAGTGGCAAAAATGTTTTCTGTGCATCAGCAAACAATTCGGCTTTATGAGCGGGAAGGGTTAATTTCCCCCAAACGTTCAGACGGTAACACGCGGCTTTTTTCTGAAGAAGATGTGGATAGGCTGGAAGAAATCATTTATCTAACGCACAAATTAGGCATTAACTTGGCCGGTGTGCAGATGGTGCTGAAGCTTCAAAAGCAAATGAAAAAGATGCAAAAAGATATGAACCGTATGTTTGAAGAAACAACAGATTCATTAAAGGCTGAAGAGCTGACGCATAAAGAGGCGGTTAAAGATGCAACGCGTCGATTGGCAGATTTAAAAGCACAAGTTCCTGTTATTGATAAAGACACTGCATCAGATAAGCCTGATGACGTTGATGAGATAGATGAAGATGAATGGCAGGTTGAGTATGAAGAATAATGCTATGGCAGGCGCTGTGCATGTTTTTATGGCCAAACTCTGTGTGTTTGGGGCAAAAATCGTTCACGCTGACATAGGATGCCTTTTTAATACTGGGTCGTATAAGGAGATGTTATGAACAACAATAATCAACTTTCTTTGTCGTACGAGCTTCTTTTCTTGTTACAGTGGTTACTGGATCATGAACCGGAGCGGTTAAAAGGTTTAATTACCTACGCTCTTGGCCATGGACTTAAAGAAGATTTAAAAGAGGGCGCAAGTAGCGAAGATCTGCAATCAACCGAAGAACTACAGTACACTATTGTAGATTTCCTTAAGTTGCTTGAAGACTTGTTGCAAGAAGCGCTGACTGAACAGGCCATGAAGACTATTATGGAAAAGAAGCTGATGCCGGCTTTGGATCAAATAGACAGCAAGGGGTGTGACCAAGCAACGGTTCAGTTTAGTGTAGAAAAAGCATCATCACGGTTAGAACGTAATCCTGGTGCCAATCCGCAAGAAATTTTATTTAATGAGCTGCTCAAATGTTGGAAGCCAACTAAAAAAACGATCAGCCATTAAAGAAACCAAGTTCATCGAGGGCTTCTCGTACTTCATACATGGGGAGCCCCATAAGTCCACTAAAAGAACCCCGTTCAATAGATTTTAAAAACTGTGCTCCGTAATTCTCAACGGCAATAGCACCTGACGCAATCATCGCCCACGAATTATCCAAGTATTTGTTCATCCATGTTTCTGGTACATAAAACGTAAAAAATGTTTCTACACAGATCTCTTTACGCGTTACCGTTTCCCACACACCGTGCTGATTTTTAATTTTTTTATCGATACAAACGCCAACCACATTATGCGAGCGTTTATTGTTGATCGCACGAATTTTGTTAAGAGCATCCTGTCTATCTTTTGGTTTACCGAGCACGTTGCCTTCTGGATCGTTACCTAGGGAGTCTGCAGTCAGTACGTACGCGTATTGATGCGTGTAGGTTGTAGGAATAATCGTGTGGTCCATTTTAAGACGCGCAATAGTTGTAACTAGTTTTGGTAGGGGGAGTGTATGGTCTATTGATTCTTCGTCAGCAGTATGGCCAATAACGGTGAAGGGTATTTTAGATTCTTCTAGCAGTACTTTGCGAGATGCAGAAGAAGATCCAACTAACAGGGTGTTATGCATAACGGCGCCTTTTTTAGAAATATTTTTTAGTCAGTATAGCGCAGAGGGCATGTGATTGGTATGGGGGAGTATGTAAAATAGTTATGTTTTTCATAATAATTCTTTTATATAAATTTATTTTTTATGGCAGTAAAATAAGAGCCAAGAGTTGATGCCCAAGAAGTGTTACAAGGGGCAATAGGAGCATGAATAGAAGCATGATGTGAGCACTGCTTATTGTTGTGTTGTGCGGTTATGGAATCAAATGTTTTTTTGCCAATGTAACCTTGAGGATCATCTTCTGGTCGAGTTGTTATGGCGCGAGACCATTCTTTAGAGCACTGTTCGCAGTGTAATTTGTGAGCAGCTGTTGTATCTGCTCTTTTTTCGCACATTATATTATATTGATTATCTGTATAAGATTCTGCAGCGGTCATTAAATAAGATCCAGCTAACGTTTTAATGGCAATACGATTAATGGGCGCTTTATTTTTTAGGAGAAAAAAACAACTACCAGTTAGTAAAGATAATCGAGTAATTGTAAATGTGTCACGTATTAATTTTTTATTTTTAGCATCTTTATTTTGAATATGTGTTAATTCATGTAAGGCAATCTGTTTGTAATAACCGTGGCCGTTACAATAGACCATTAAATCGCAATCCAAATCTTTATTATTGATAAAGATAGATGTGCCATCAGTATATGCGCCCCAGTCATCTCTCATTGCTTTAAAGAAAATTGGGGGTGTTTCCATACCTAGTTCTTGGGCAGCTTGTTGATATATTGTTTCAATAATTTTTTCATTTTTTGAAAGAGCTGTATATGCATCAGAACTAGCGGCTTGTATAAAGTTACTTGCTCCACACAAAAGCCCTATCAGTAAAAAATTAAGCTTAAAAAATAACTTTTTCATAGGTAATTCTCCATAATTATAAATACAGTCTGAATATAATTATAAGCTATAAAATGGATTAAAGCAAAAGCCCTATGGTGAGCTTAAAAACTAAGATGAGAGCTTAAAGAGATGGGCTTAAAATGTTAATAATAAGCCTGGTAAGTGGGTATTTATAAAACTGATGCTGTCGTTATTATGAACTCTCCATTTTTGTTCATTAAGACCACCAACTCTGCAGCCATTTTACTGCGTTCGTAAGAGTACTTTGTGGTTCTGTACTTGTTTGTATTTTTGTTTCTAAAGTGATAGCTGCCTGTGATATTTGTAGAGATGCAGGATGCGTTTTAAGATACCAGACTAAGATATCAATAACGGGAATTGTACTGTTTAAGGTGTTACCATTTGTTTGGTAATAAGAAGTCAGTATGTATTCCGGGCTTGTTTTTTTGATATGTGCCAGCAGCATAAGGTATGTATAATCAGTTGCTGATAAACGAGTAATGTAGTTTGTAATGATCTGAATTTGATCAGTAGTGACCGGATGTAATGGGGGTAAATAAGCCTTAAAGCGATTAAAGTTCCAGTTATAGGTATGAGTAGTGGGGTTAGAAATAGCGAGCTTTGCATGGTTTGTATTGTACTCATCAAGAAGTTTAAACATTGGATGATCTGCTAGAGGCACTATTACTGGTTGATTGTTAACGGCGGTTGGTTGTGCCGTAGCTCTTGGAATAACGGTGGCTGGTGTAACAAGAGCAGGAGCTATACGTACTGGCGCTTGTGGAGCTGGAATTGGTCTTGTGGCAGCAGAAGCTGGTGTGTTTATGGCCGACTGTGGTTGTACAGTTGGTTGTGGCATTGCTACGTGTGGTGCGGAGCATTGAGGTACAGCAGCTCTGTTTGATTTTTGTAGATCTTTTATTTTTAACATTTCACGGCGAGCAACTTCTTGGTGTGTACTATTGGGTTTATCGAAGAATTTTACGTTAACACGAAATCTGTTGGTGGCCGGATCGTACAAAGTCATTCCTTCACTCATATAGCTTACATGCTTAAAAGAATCGTCTGATAGAGTAACACTAATATCTTTTGCAGCATCCGCATATATTTTAAGAACTTCAGCTTGTCTAGCCGAATCATTCATTGCAGGACAAGGTTTGCAAATATCATCTTTAGATGAAGTTGCTTCTGGTTCTATGTATTGAACAGAGGGGGTTGGGATACTACTAGTACAAGTTTTATTAACATAAGTTTTAGCAACAACTAATGCGGGAGTGAGTTCTCCTGTACAGTGAGTAAGGCATTTTTGGCCTTTATATTTTATAGCCATTGTTAAGCAATCTGCTTGAGTCATATATCCCTCTGGGTCGCAAGAATCATCACTTTGGCAACATCCAAATTCTAGAATACAGTCTTCACACGCTGCTAGGTGGCATGCTGTTTCATCTGCACGGCGTTCATGTTTTTTTGCTAGAGCTTTACGTTCTGGTTTTTCTAATCCTTGTTTTGTATAACCATCGTGGTGTTTAACGTGCGTCATTTCGTGTAAAGCTGTCATTTTCCAATTTAAAAAAGGGTTTTTTAGATGATGGTTGTTTATAAAAATGGTGTTGTGTATGACCCAAGCCAGTTCAGTATTCTGTTGATTGGTAAAAATAATATTTGGTATTGCTTCTTTTGGAATTTTATGCAGCTGTGCGGCTTCGTAAAATAACTTTCTAATTTCGGCTTGTCGAGGCGAATCTGCTGGTTGCATGATGTACTGTTTTAGATATTCCATTGCATGTTTTGCAAATTCTTCTTGGCGGTAAACAATAGTTTCAAAACTATATTTATTAATCCATATTGTATTGCCGTATATCCAAAAAATATCTTTATGTTCAAGATGATGCTTATGAGCAGGCAGTGTATTTGTGGCATCAGCAAAAATAATAGTTGGCATTTTGCTATGAGGGATGCCTTCAGCTCGCGCAGCATCTTCATAAATTTTTCTAACTTCAGCTTCTCGTGCAAATTCACCTGCTTGCATAGTGCTTGGCAGTACACACAGAAATACAGCTAAGTGCACTATCTTATTCTTGAAAAAATTAAGCTCCATAACCACAACCTCTATTATTAATCAAAACTGAATCTATAGTTAATAGTACTGATTAAGTAAGGCAAAAAACAAGAGAATGGCCTATATAGGCTTATTATGGAGATAGTAAAGGGGGGATTTTTGTTTGGGAGCAAGGGAAAGTTGGCAGATAGAATGGCAGAAGAGGTGGACGTGGTGTAGCGGACAGGGTTAGGCGTGTATAGGCCATAAGCTGTTGAGGGGGAGTGTTTTTTGTAAGTTACTGGAGTGGAGTAGTAAAGAAAAAAGCCGGTCTTTGGTAACCGGCTTTTTATCCGACCTAGTTTTCACCAGATCGAAACTTGTTTGGTGTGCCTGTCATCTTTGTAGAGTGACTGGCTGGGGCGGAAGGATTCGAACCTCCGGTGCCAGGACCAAAACCTGGTGCCTTACCGCTTGGCTACGCCCCACCTAATTTTTTAATTTCTAATTAATAACCATCTTCATAATCAGCATCGCTGGTTGCTGGTTTACCCAACTCACCTGCAGCTTCAAGTTTTTTGTATTCGCTGATGACGTTTTCTTCGATATGCTTGCGCATTTCACCGTTAAGTGGATGAGCGATATCTCTGAACGAACCATCTTTGCGTCTACGTGATGGCATTGAGACAAACAGACCTTTTTCTCCCTCAATCACCTTGAGATCGCGAACAATAAAGGCATTATCGAACACTATAGTCGCGTATGATTTCAAACGCGTCCCTTTTTCTCGTGCTGGATAGATTTTGACTTCGGTTATCTTCATTCTTTTTGACCTTTAGCCTCATATACCGCCTTATTCAGGCATCAATCGTTTGTCGTCGATTAATGTACTTGCTACTATTTTGTTTGTCAAACTTCTTTTTCAAATTGGTTGCCTAGTGCATGCAATGGAGAGATTACTCTTATATTTTTTCGATTACTCTGAGTTTTGCAGAGCGTGACGATGGATTAGCTGCTCGTTCGTGATCATCGGCAATTAATGCTTTTCTTGTGATCAGTTTTGCAGTGCCTTCTTGAGCACGTTGTCTGAAAAACTCTTTCACCAGCCTATCTTCAAGCGAGTGGAAACTGATGCATGCCAAGCGGCCGCCTGGTTGTAATGCCTGAAACGCTGCTGGCAGGAATGATTCAATATTTTGCAATTCACGGTTGACCACAATGCGCAACGCCTGGAATGTCTTAGTTGCAGGGTGTGTAGCAGAACCGCGTCGATGCACAACAGATTCTACCAAGTCAGCAAGTTGAGCAGTTGTTTTAATACGTGTCTTTTTACGCGCTTCTACAATGGCATTTACAATTCTTTTTGCATGTGATTCTTCGCCGTATGTCCACAAAATATGCCGTAATTCTTCAGGTGTAGCACTTGCTACAATGGTTGCCGCTGTCACTCGAAAGTGCGAGTTGGACATACGCATATCAAGCGGTGTGTCCGTTTTAAACGAAAAGCCTTCTTTATGGTGAATCTGATGTTGCGAGGTACCAAAGTCTGCCAAAATGCCTTGCACGTTACCAATACCGTACTTTTTTATTGTCTTATAAATATGTGCAAAACTACCAAAAAGCACTTGTAAACGTTCTGGGTATTTTTCTAAAAGCGGTGCAGCGTTTTCGTGTGCATCTTTATCCCAGTCAAGACCAACGACCTTGCTTTTAGGAAAGGTATCTAAAATTGCTTGTGAGTGACCGCCGCCACCAAACGTGACATCCATATACAGACCGTCAGGTTTGTTCACCAGTGTTTCAAGCACTTGGTTGAGGAGCACCGGAATATGATAGACGGTAGATGCTGCTTCTGTCGCTTCTGGAGCGTCTATAAGTTTCTTTTTATCTTGCATGTAGGTTAATCCTGTACCAGTTCTTTAACAACTTTGCTTAATTGTATGCCGCGCGATCCTTTGACTAGGACCGCAGTGTCGTCTTCTAGTGTAGCACGAACTGCAGGAATTGCATCGCTCCATTCCTTAACATGGGTCACGGTAACATGCGCTGGTACGAGCTTAAGGGAAGCTTCTGTTTCTTTGCCTACAAAAACCACATGGGTAACGGTAGGGGTCTTTTTAAGAAAACGGCCAAGCTGACGATGCCAGAATCCGCTGGTAGGGCCAAGTTCAAGCATGTCACCAAGCACGGCCACTTTTTTGCCTTTGTGCGGTAATGAATCAAAAGCAAGAAGAGCAGCTTTAACGCTTTCTGGTGATGCGTTGTAAGAATCGTCAATAACCACGCCTTTGTAATCTTTAAGTTGGCAGCTTTTAAAGCGTTGATGCACTGGTTGGTAGGCACTAATACCGGCAAGTACTTGTTCTATAGGGAGCCCCAAATGGTGACTTATGGCAATACACGCAAGTGCACTATTAAGTCTACCAGGATGATCTGGTGTGAGGGTAATGGACTGTTTTTGTCCGTATATTTTAAGTACGCACGAGAGTGAGTCGCCATGATGTTTAATCTGACGTGCTTGAATTTGGTTGGTTGTTTTAGTACCAAAACGGATCACCGGGTGTGTGTAACTGGTTCCGCTTAGGAGTGGTTGATCACCATTAATGATACCAATACTTGTTTCTTTAAAGCAGGAAAACAGGGCCCGTTTTTCGGCACTAATGGTGGTGATGTTACCAAGGCCTTCAGTATGTGTGTGGGCTATGTAGGTAATAATGCCTGTGGTTGGTTGTAGTAGATGGGCCATTTTTGCCATCTCGCCTACTTTACTAATGCCAACTTCAAATATGGCACAATCAAGATCTGCCTTTAAGCGAGACATAGTAAGGGCGATGCCAAGCAGTGTGTTTTGGTTGGCGTATGATGCGATATATTTTTTGCCTGTGTGTTCCATAACTGATACCAGGGTGTCTTTGGTGCTTGTTTTGCCAATAGATCCTGTGATTCCAATAATCGGGTATGCAAATCGAGCGCGCCATGCACGAGCAAGATCCAACAAGAGATGGAGCGGATTGGGAGTAACAATTACTATTTTTTGAGCGAGTATTGTTGCGGGAATAGAGAGTAAGAGATGTTCTTTATCTTGAGCAATAACGATGCCTGCACCTTTAGTAAGAGCGTCAGCTATAAAAAGATGGCCATCGGTAGCGGCACCGGTCATTGCGAAGAACAGATCAGTGCTTTGCAATGACCGGCTATCGATAGAAAAACTAACATCCTGCCCTAGGTGTCCGTGTAGTAGGCGTGCTTCAGGGGCGACTCGTGTAAGGATCTCATAATCAAGATGCATGGATAGGCTCTCCGGTTTTCCGTTAGGTTTGTGCGTTTGATGATTACTGTAGGTGATGTCGGCTAGAAGATGTCTATATTTTGAATAATTGTCAAGAATAGTAAGCTTAAAACATCAAAAAAGAGCTATTATTTTATTTGACAATCTGTTTCTGTTTGGCATTAAATTTTTGGGTATTTCACTAAAAAAGCTTATATCTGAGCTTAAAACCAAGCAGTTTTATTGAGTAATAGATACTGCTTTGCTGAGCTTATTTGCCGACCATTTGAGTGGCTCTGGATAATCGATATGCTGATCTATAGTACGTTTATGGAGGTATTAAGTTTATGAATAAGAATATAAAATCATTATGGATGTTGGGACTGCTGATAGCGGTTTCGCCTGTGCATGCTTATTATATACCGGCACCTGTTGTTGCAGCTACGCAAAGACAGCTCGTGCAAGGTGCTTCTGATACATTACTTACAACACTTCCTTTAGCGACTTCTTTAGTAGGATATGGCTGGGCTCAATCGGGTCTTGCTTATACTGCTAAAATTATTGGTGTTGAGATGCCTATGGTTATAGGTCTTACTGCAGTTCAGCAGGCCGTGCATCCACATACTGATGCATCTTTAGATATACCATCTCAAATACAACCGATTGCTGTGCCAAAAACTGCATCCTATTATGTAGGTTGTGCAGCTGGCGTCGGCACACTTGGTTTACTTCTTGCGTATAAAGCAGCTCGTTGTGATGAGTTAGCCTTTTCTATTTTAGTTAAAATTGGCTTAGGTACGTTGGTAGCAAAAGTGACTGGCGCTCTAGTACAACCACTTATAAAAGAATCTGGTATGTCACCAGAAGCAAAAGCTGCAACACATTTTTTAAAGCAAGTAACGGTTGATACGCGTATTACCGGTGCTCTAACTCAAAAACTTTTAGCAGTATAATATATACTTACCGCACGATCTTTCTTGTTTTGCCACCATCGGCAGGCATAATTTTTCCTTGTTGTTCAAGGAGTTCAATAATGCGTGCTGATCGGTTATACCCAATTTTAAATCTGCGTTGTAACAGTGAGATAGACACTTCATCTACGGCATCTAAAAATTGCATAATATCGTTTAATAATGGTTCTTCTTGTTGCTGAGATTGCTGATTATACGCAGCAACTGCATCTTGAAGATCTATATATGAAGGGCCTTGTTGTGCTTTGATATCGGCTACAATTTGATTAATTTCTTTGTCTGTTACATACGCTCCATGGATACGGCGCATGCGTGCGCTGTGTGCATCCATAAACAACATATCTCCTTTACCCAGTAAATGCTCTGCGCCGCCTGTATCTAAGATAGTGCGGGAGTCAACTTTTGAGGTAACTCTAAAAGAAATTCTGCTGGGGAAGTTAACTTTAATAACGCCGGTAATAACATCTACGGATGGACGCTGTGTTGCTACTACTAAATGTATACCTGCTGCACGGGCCATTTGCGCAAGGCGTGCAATACTTTCTTCTACATCTTTGCCTGCTACCATCATAAGATCGGCAAGCTCGTCGATCATGACAATAATGTACGGCATTGACTTTGGTTCTTCTTGTTGCGCTTGTAGGCGTTGATATTCGCTAATAGCGCGTACGCCTGCTTGTGCCATGGTTTCGTATCGTTCTTCCATAGTGCGTACAAGCCATTTTAAAACGGGTGCTGCTTTAGAAGGTTGTGTAATAATAGGGAATAATAAATGTGGAATATCTTGATACGATGCAAATTCTAAACGCTTAGGATCGATAATCACCAACTTTACTTGGTCAGGTGTTTTCTTTGTTAAAATACTCAGTAAGAGTGTGTTAAGAGCAACCGATTTACCAGAGCCTGTTGAACCAGCAATAAGTAAATGTGGTGTGTCGGTGAGATCAATAATAACACTTTCCCCTGCAGTATCTGACCCTAACACAATAGGGAGCTGGTATGTACTGCGCGTAAACAGTGCAGAGCGAACCATGTCGCCCATCAATACCGCTTTACGTTCTTTATTAGCAACTTCAAAACCTACGCGTGATGTGCCTGGAATAGGTGCAATAATACGAACACTCATTGCTTCAAGTGCTAAAGCAAGATCGTTTTCCAGTGCTAAAATTTTACTTACTTTAGTATCAATATCCGGTTGATATTCAAAGAGTGTCACGACTGGTCCCGGTTTTATAGCAGTGACAGTGCCCGTAATCCCAAAGCGGGATAATTTATCTTGTAGTACTTGTACTAACTGTTTGTGTTCATCGTTAACCGTTGCAGTTGATGGTTTATCGCTTTTGCTAAAAAAGTTTAAACTTGGGAGTGTAAATACGCTTTTTCTTTTTGGTGCGCTGTGTGCCGTTTTTATTATTGTGTCTTTAACAGCTTCTTGCTGTGTTGCTAGTGCGGGTTCAGAGTCGTGTGCAGATTCGTACACTGGTTGCGGATGTTCAAATTCCATAACAGAACTATTATCGTATGCCGGAGTTGTAGTTGTTATTGTTTTGTGAAGATAGTTTGCTGTAGTGCGTAGTGTGGTGAGTGCCATGTGTGCGCAGCGCACTGCAATTTTAAGACCTGGTAGCAGTATGTAACTATAGAGTATGGCAAGACCTTTAAGAGCAGTGAGTAACCATGATGCTACGGTGACCAGAGAAAGCCGTGTAATCATGAGCAGTTGGCTGATTGCAATACCGTTTAAGAGAGCGATAGTAGCCCAATTTCCTAAAGCGTGCACTAATTTTTGATAGAGCACGAGCCCAAGCATGCCACCAGCATTCATATAGGGTGTTGCTCCCAGTTGATAACTTTGTAAAAGTGCTGCAGTAACGGGTAAGAACGTGATGAGTGCAATAAGACGATCGCTTTCTTGTTTAACCGTTTTGCCAAACCATAGCGTGTAGCTGGTATACATAAAAAGTGTAGGGATTATGTATGCAGCATTACCAAGTGTATAGAATGCAAGAGCGGCTAATTGCGCGCCCCATGCACCAGCTGCATTAGTAATAGGGGTGATTTCGCTTGAATAGTAAAACCATGATGGATCATGTGGATTGAAACTAAAGAGCGCTAAGCTGCTGTAAGCGGTTAGTCCAATACTTGCGCTTAGTGAGACATACTGATGTTGTATAATAGAACTGATAGTGCGTGTTACTAATGATACGTACTTCTTTTTTTTGCTGTTCATAGGCTCCTCTTTTCATTTAAAGCCCTAGGTAAAAAGCAAGGGCAGCTAATCCAAGAGCATACCAACTAAAATGCCAGAAGGTACAGCGATCGGCTGTGCGTGCAACAAGGACAAGTAGTTCATAGGCACTTAGAGATGCAATAACACATAACGTTGATGTGGTAGTTGAGAAACCGAGTGTGCTGATATCGGTTGTGTAGCTGGCTAAGGCAATTGCTGCTAGTAACAGTGGTATCTGTATTAAAAAAGAAAACCATAAAGCATCGGCAGGTTTGTAGCCGTACCATCGGCCAACAGCGTAGGTGCTTGCAAAGCGGGATATGCCAGGGATGACTGCAATACTTTGCATCATTCCAAACACAAAAGCCTTTTTAAAACTAAACACTGATAGTTCAGGTAGATGTTGTATGGTGCATCTGCGAGTGCTATATAACAAACTGGCAGTTATTAAAAAGCCTATCCATAGAGGGAGTGTTGTGCCTTCACAGTAGTCGTGAAGTGCGCGAAAAAAATAAAAAAAACTGGTCATTGCATCTACTAATCCAACCCACAAGAGAACGCGTACTGTTTGTCGCCAGCGGCATCCATACCATGGTATGTAGCGTATCCAGCGTTTAAAGAAAAAAATAAGCAAAATAAGAAGCGTTGGTATGTGTAACAAGAAGTCTATGTTCTTACAAAAAGGCACGGAGGGTAGCGTTATAAGACCGAGCATGCTGCATAAGGTTGTCCACACCTTGACGTTGCCTGAACTACTCAGCGGAAGTGACTCTCCTACTATTTGCACACAGGTGTAGAGGGACAAATAATTCATGAACACGTCCTTTTGAAACGGTAAAGCTGCTAAACAAGCATACAATCTAACAATGAACAAAAAAGTATTTACTTACGAATTCGCGGGTGATTATACTACCTTCTGTTCTATGAGTCGACTCTTAGGTAACAGATGTTGACTTGTAAAATGAAATGTATTAGCGTGGGCTAAAAATGAAGCAGAACAAACTTGAAATCACGGAAAACAAAAGTTAAACCGTATAACAAGTGGAAAGGAAGGAGGAGTAAGAAGCGCAACACACAAGAACGATTCAGTTCTTAAATTTATCCTAAAAAAGTGTATGACACATTGAATCTCTAAGTAGATTGCAAAAAGGAGTAACAGATGAATCAATTTGCAAAAAAGTTATTTGCGGTCAGCATGCTTCTCAGCATTGCTCACGTAAATGCTACAACAAGCGGTAAGAGTTTCTTCTTGCCTCACGCTCAAAACGGCACAGCTGACGCGATTTTCGGTCAAACTGGCGCTATCCATAAATACGACACAGACCACATCTATGGCGTGTTTAAATCACAAACCGGTTACTACCAATCATTCAGCAACTCAAAGATTGGTAAGTACTTGTTCTTCAATGGTACAGATGTAATGACCATTGGTGCTCAAAAGACAACTACAACAAATACAACAACTGATATTATGAACTCTAACTTGTTGTTGAGCTCATGGTACACAGGTACAATTACAGCATCACCAAAAGTACAAACTTTGGTTTCTTCATTTGATCTTTTTGTTGGTTTCAACGAATGGGTTGATGGTCTATGGTTCCAAGTACAAGCTCCTTTAGTTTGGACAAAGTGGAATGTTAATCTAACCGATTTAACAAGCACACCTTCAACAAACGCAGTTCAATATGATTATCAGTTTGATACAGGTGTATTGCAATCAGCAGCAACTGCTCTTCCTTATACAAGTGCAGCAGCAGCGTTTGCAGGTACAGCAACTTACGCCGACCAAATTAACCCTTGGAGATATGGCCGTGTTGCTGGTTCACAATCAACAACTAAGCTTGGTGACGTTCATATGACTTTAGGTTACGATTTCGTACTTAAAGAAAATATGCACTTCGGTCTTGGTATTCATGCATTACTAGGTGCTGGCGGTAAGTCAAAAGCTAAGTATATGTTTGAACCAGTTGTAGGTTATGCAGGTCGTTTTGGTGTAGGTGGTACAATTGATACTGCTATCCGTCTATGGGAACGTGATGAAGATCACCAATTCACAGCATGGTTACATGGCGATGTGTACACTGTATTTGACAACACTCAAGTTCGTTCATTTGATTTGAACACCACTATGGGTGGCGTAGGTTCACGTTACAACTTAGTTAAAAAGATGACTAACTTGACTTCTGGTACAGTTACCTACTCAGGTGAAATGGACAGCATGATCAACGTTGGTACTCGTCAAGCAAAAATCGGCATGGATGTTGCATACGATGTAACATTAATGTTCATCTACCAACATGGTAATTTCACTGTTGACTTCGGTTATACAGCTGGTGGTCACTCATCAGAAAAGTTCAAGAGCTGGGTAGATAGCATTGCTGCAAATACTTATGTTTTATGGACTCCAGGAACTGCTAACGCAGGTGCTACAACTACTACAGCTGGTTCTGCACAATCTACTTATGCAGGTGTAGCTGTTTCAGGTTTAATATCTGGTACATTAACAACTCTTTCAAGTTCTAATTATGCAACTTACGTAATTGATAACACTAAACTTGATCAAAGTTCAGCATTGGCTCCTTCAGCAATGGGTAACGTGATCTTTGGTGGCGTTAACTACTGTTGGATGGATAATGACTGGGCTCCTTGCCTAGGCGGCGGCGCTTCTGTTGAATTCAGCGGCAGCAGCAACAAGACTCTAGACGTATGGGGCATCTTCCTACAAGGAAACGTTTCATTCTAAGAGTTTATAGTTAAGGTTAATCCCTTAGCAAAATTATCTAGCACTAAAAAAGGCTCGGTGAAAACCGGGCCTTTTTTTTAATTAGTATCTACAACAAGGCGAAGTCCGAAGTAGCTTTATGCGATGTCGGATAGACGTAGACAGTTTATACGTTGAATTTAATATGAACCCAATCGCCATCTTGCACTATATAGTCCTGGCCTTCAGTGCGTAAACGGCCGACTTCTTTGAGCTTTTGTTCACTACCGTAATGATCGATATCTTTAAATGAAGCAATTTCTGCACAAATAAAACCACGTTCTAAATCGGAATGAATTTCACCTGCAGCTGCACGGATGGTGATTCCTTTTTTAATAGGCCATGCGTGTGCTTCTTTTGGTCCTACGGTAAAGAAGGTGATGAGGCCAAGTTCGTGGTAGGTTTTTGTAATAAGTCCTGCCAGACCACGTTCTTCCATGCCAAGGAGCGCCATCATTTCTGTACGTTCTTCTTCTGATAGTTGTGATAGTTCAGATTCAGTTTTAGCACACACAGGCACGACGCGGTCTGCACCAAAAAATTCTGTCATGGTTTTAAAATGTTTGTTATGCAGATATTGTTTGTCCATGTACACGTCTTCAGACATGTTTGCCACCACAATAAACTGTTTGCCTGTCAGGAGTTCTACGGTAGTCACAGTTGGGTGGGCAAGTAAGAGTGAGCGTACTTGTTTTGCTTTGTTAGTGTTGATGTAATCGATCACTTTAACAAGAAGCTCTTGTTCAGCCATAAGCTGTTGTTTTTCAAGCGGTTTTTGTTGAGCTGCTTTGATAAGGGTGCCGATTTTTGCTTGGCGTTTTTCAATCGATTCAAGGTCTTTAAGGGCAAGTTCAGAAATGATCGTATCAAAGTGTTCAAGCGGATTAACTTCTTCATCCCCTTCAAAACAACGGAGCACATGGATAATCAGATCAACCTCGCGGATAGTGCCCAAAAACTGGTTACCAAGGCCTTCACCTTTTGATGCGCCTTTAACCAAGCCTGCAATATCAACAAATTGCATGCTGGCCGGAATAAGTTTTTTTGACCCATAGATTTCAGCAAAACGAGCAAGCCGTGCATCGGGCACTTCTGTGATGGCTGTGTGTGGCTCAATTGTGCAAAAAGGGTAGTTTTCTGCTGGAACTTGAGAATTGGTCAATGCGTTAAAGAGAGTCGATTTACCCACATTAGGCAATCCGACTAAACCTGCCTTAATACTCATAATAAATCCTTATAGATAATTTTAGTCTTGAAAGTAGTCTGTTTTTTTCTATATAGTGTGAAAAAGGGAAAAGAATCTTTTCTGATTATAACAAAAGGGGAAAAATAATGAATGCTGCTACTCACCGTATGTTAGGTAGATTTATCTGGTTTGTGTCTGGTCTTGGTTCTATGACTATAGGATTACAGGCTTTTGGTCTTGATGTGTATGCAGTTTTGCCTGTTGAATCAATGATTGTGCTGGTTCAGTACGGTTTTGGGTTATGTGGCTTTATCAGTATTCTTATGTTCTTTATGAAGTGCTGTAAGGGTTGTAACATCAGATAAAGAGGTATAACGGCATGGAGAAGAAACGAATCGCTTTACTCAGATTGCTTTTGGTAGCAACACTTGGTGCTGGCTGTTGTTGGGCAATCAAGGCAAGCCGCGGATTTTTTGGAAGTGCTGGCGGTGGAGGCTCTTCTTTTGATGATGGCTCTCATGGTCAAGATGATATGTTTATGAGCGGTCCTGAAGGAGAAGAATTTACTGCAGAAGAAACAAATGATGACGATTTTGGTTTTGATGCAGGAACAGATTCGCTTGGACTTGCAGGGGGGTTTGGTAGTAGTGACAGTGATGGTACGTCACCTCAGTCTGAAGTAGCTTTTTCTGAAGAGTCGTCATCTAATGCAGCTGCTTTTGATCCTGCCTATCACACGCATTCTACTAATGTTTATGATCAGCATACGCTTGGCGCAAAAGAAGAAGAATATGTTGATCATCATCCAATTAATTATTACGAAAAAAAGAAACAAGAAAAAGAGGCTGCTGCTGCGGCAGCAACAGATACAATACCTGAGTAAGAAATAAAAAAAGGGTCATCATGTTGAAGAGTACATTGTGGTTATTATGTATGGTTGGTTTCACCCAATACAGTTTTGCAGAAGTTATGTCTGGTCCTTCTGATGTTCTTGGAGACTATGATCCAAATGTTGATTATGGTAAAGAATATGGCGGCGGAGAATATGATGAAGATGATGATTTTGGACCTGAGCATGACGGTGAATTGCAGGACGATGATCAAAATGATACTCATGACTCTGAAAATCAAACATCTGGCAACTCAGGCTCTGGTGAATCAACTACTTCTATAGCATCAGAACCAATCGATTCTATGGATGTGCAGGGTGGTGATGCTAATATTGTAACTCAAGCAGGTGATTTTGACGAAGATGAAGAATCTATTGATGCATCATCATTAACACTGCAACAAAAAACAGCCTTAGAATCGGTGACTAAAAAATTTGAAACTATTAATAATGACATTATGGATCTGCAAGAGCAGTTAGAGCAAGAAAGCAATCTAGGGTCTGCTTTAAAAATAAGACAACAGATTAAAGCGTTAGAACAAGAAGCGCGCCAAACGGGACAAAAACAACAGGCGCTTATGGAGATGATTGCAGAACCTAATTTGCAGAAACAAATGGATAGGCAACAAGAAATAGTTGTTAAGAATATTCAAGAACTGAATACACAACTTACTATTGATGTTGTAGAAGCTACTCCTACGTGGCAAGCAAAAATAAAAAATATGATGCAATCAGCAAAAGAGTATGTAAAAAGTTTGTTTGTAGGATCTCAAAAAATAGAATCAGCAAAAATTTCTAACCTACAGTCAAACGCCAAAATTATTACTAATGCGCTCACAAAAGCTTGTATTGATCCTGCAGCGTGTGAACCATTACTTAATCAATATGCACAAACTATTGCTGATATTCAAGGCGTATTAAAGCAAGATATTGCTACGGTGCAAAAGTATCAATCGGGTTCTAATCCAACTGTTTTAGATGGGGCTTTAAAACGTATTCGTACGTTTAGAGAAGCAGATACATTGAATCTTTTTTGCAAAGGTCTGAACTGCAGTTTAAAAAATGTTTCGTTGTCTCCCGCAAATCAGCAAATTGCAGGTATTAAATAACCAGGCATTCAGGAGAGTAAGATATATACAGTCGTCGAGGGCTACGGCGGACTAAAAGAAGGGGTAGGGTATGAAGCGTTTAGGGATGCTCAGTTTAGTGTGCGTAGGTATGGTGCATACTGTTTATAGTATGGATATTCAAGAAGACGATAGTTTTGGATTGCCACCTGCATATGAATCTGAGTACCTAGGTATTGCTGCTTACACACCACCAGCAACACCGCCACGAGCATCAACACCTCCAAACCCTCCAGTAGAAGAGTTGCCGTCTTATGATTCTATTGTTTGTCCTCCTCTGTATACTCCTGCTTCTTCACACACCGCTTCTCAAACAAGAGCTAGATTGCCAGAATATACACCGGTTGCTGAGATTGTGTTACCTGCAGAATATCAACCATCACGTTCGTTTACGGATCGAGTGCGCAGACTTTTTTCAAGAGCAACTAGTGCTGTTCGTCCGCAGCAACCGGTTGTTGTTGGTTTTGATCCATTAACAATTACGGCTATTACAGAGTCTCTTGTTTTATTTAATAATAATTATTCTCTTCTTATGAGTCAGTTAAATGGATTGCGTAATATTACTGATCGTGCAACATATCAACGACAAGCAGAATCATTACGTGTAGCAGCAGAACTTGCCCAGAAAATAGAAGATGTTAGAGCTGATATACAAGCTGTTCAGTATCTTATGCAGGATCTTTCTTCACATCCTGAACATAGTCAAAAATTACAACAATTTGGAAAACTGACAGTTGGACAGATTGCTGTAATTTTGCGACGCGAAGTACAGCGAGATCAGGAAACAAAAAAGTTGGTTGCTTTACATCCACAATCTGTAGCTGAATTGTTGCGTCTTGTTTTTGCAGAACCTACTTTAAATTTGCCTACTATTACGCCGTCTTCTTCGGTAGATAATGTTTTTTTAGATGCAACAATAATGGGGATCTTTTCTGATGATATGGGCCCTGTTATGAAGGCTTTAAAGCGAACCAGTAGTTCTGCATATATTGATATACAAAAAACAACTTCTGCTTTATTGCAAGGAAGACCACTTGTTCTAGATTCATCTACGCAAATATTTATGCAGTTTTATCAAGCTACGGTACAAAATCCTGCTGGTGGTCGGCCCAATACACAGAAATTTATCGACAGCTTCAATGGCATCGTTGTATCACCTACAGCGTATGTTGATAATAAGTCAAAATTATTAAAACAAATAGGTACTAAAGTATAAAAAGGGATAGGTATGAAGAAAAAAATAAGTTTAGTATGCGGTTTGTTGTTGGTGACAACTATGTTTGCCTCTGGACCGGGTGAAGGTGTTGAAAGTGGCATGCCGTCTGATATGCCAAGTTATGCAACGGTTAATAGAGGGCAAAGTTATCGACCGCCGGTTTCTGCACGTATAACAAAACCAGCATTACCAACAGAAGATGGTGTGTATGAATCTCCAGTTTCTTCTGCATCTTCTAGTCCTGCAACAAGAAGTGCAGGTTCAACAGAAAGTATAGAAAATCTTCCAGGGCAAGTGCAGGGTGGTGATTATAGAGATGTGTATGATGTTGTTACTCAAACGCCTCCGCCAGTTCCTACAAGTAGAAGGCCAACAGATAATACATCTCCGACCTATACGGTTGTCGATGAAACAGATGATGGTATTTATGGAGCTGTTGTAACATCTCCACAACAACAGCCACGACAACAATCGCAAATGTATGATCAAGTTACTGGTTATGATCGTGCAGCACGTAGTAGATTAAATACGTGGATGCAAGAAGATCCTAGTCAATTAACGAGCTCAGATATGCGCCAAGCAAGAGTAGATATACAACAATTAGAACAAGAAGCATCTACTGATCCTGATAATCAAGGCGTGCAACAAGCGGAGCAACAAGCAGTAAGTTGGTGGAAGCGATTCAAACAAAGACTTGGTTTTAAGAGTTCTCCTACAGTTTCACCAGAACCGGCGCCATCACAGGCACCAACTCGAATTGCAACACCGCAAAAACTACCACAAACGCCAGTACAAGTACCAATACAAGTGGTTACACCAGTGCGGCAGCCAATGCCACAACCAGTAGTTCAACGTGATACTTCTTCTACACAACAGCCAGATACAGACATGCAACAACAATCGGCAGGGTTAAGATCTGGTCAACCTCTTAGACGTCTTATTCCGTTAAATGCAGCAAGTAGTTCGCAACCATATACACCTTTACAGAGAGTTATTTTATTAGAGAAACAAATGGAAACGTTTGTGCCGAATAATACTGAAGAATTAAAAGCTTTTAATTCTGATTATCGTTTAGTAGCAACAAAAAGTGGACGTATGACACAAGCTGAATTTTTAGCTAAATATACAGATCTTATAGCGCAGGCAAAAGACATGCAAAATCAATATGATCTTCTTAAGAAAGAGGTTTCATTAGCAAATCAGTCTCAGGCACGTTTGTTTATGTATAATATTGATCAAAAGTTTCAACAGACAATTATTGTTATGAATCGTGTTCTTGTATATGCAGAATCAGTAAAATCTAAGGAATAGCGTATGAACAGTATATTATTTGGTGTTATATTTCTTACGTCTGTTATGACTGTAAATACGCAACTTCAAGCAATAGAAGCGGAAATAGGTAGAGGCGAGATTGAAGAGCCAACAGGACCAGAAAATCCAAGAGATAAAAATCCTTCTGAGTTTGATCCAGCACATGAAGGTCCGCAACAACCTGGCAATTCAGTAATATCACCTGAACCTGTTGGGCCTACTAATGGTCCTGGTAATCGTGGTAATCAACCATCTCAATTTACTAATACTACTGCATTAACAGAATCAGTTGATATTGTGAGTGATAATCTTACAACTGTGCAACAATCAGTAAATAGTGCAACAACAATCACCCCACAAGCGCAGGAATTGTTGAACACTACTATCTCTAATTTTCAAACTACATTAGATGCAACCACTCAAGCGATTAATGACTATAATCCTGCTGATCCTACAACACAGCAAGATCTAGGTAATCAAGTTCTGAAATTGCAGCGACTTGTGAGGAAATTAAAAGGATTACAAAATCAAGGTGTTGCTACCGATGAGATTCAAACAACACTAGAAAGTGCTACTACATTACTTAATCAGTTAAAACCATATGAAAATCGAGTTAACGTTAATGAGGGTGGCAATACAACTCAAGACATACCAATTGCAAAGCAACCAACACTACCAAAAGCTAATTTTACTCCAGTTGATCAAGTAGTAAAAACTATGACTGAGTTATCTGAGCAATCAGCAGGGAATAAAGTACCAACGCTTGATGATATAAATAATTTAACAACAAAAGTAGTAGCCATGTTTGATAAATCGGATTCGGCAGAAGTAGGAGATTTTTTAGGTGCATATGGCAAAGAATTAGTGACTTATTGTACGGATCAAGTTGATGCTTTGCAAAGTTATTCACCAGATGAGGTGTCAGTAAATAGTGATGCAATAGCTAAGTTACTTACTAATATGAAAACAATATTTAATCGTATGGATATGTTTACAGATGTGCAAAAAGAAAATGGACAAGCAATAAATCAAACGCGAGTTACTATTGATATGCTCGATATACGGCAGAAAGTAGTGCAAGCGCAAGATAATATTAAAAATCATACTATGTCTCAACAGACTGGTTCTAAGATCATGAATTTCTTAAATAATATGCAAGCAGCTTTTGGAAGAATGTTTGGTACAGCATCAACAAAAGCGTCAGTGCAAGATGTAGTTGCAAGTGCGCGAACTGTCACAGATATGTGTACAGAGCAAATACAGGCGGCATCACAAGCTATGTCAGGTCAGGTACCAACAGTAACAGCGATTAAAGAAATTGCGTTTTATGCAGATATTATCGAAAAACAAAAGCAATTGTTGGTAGATTTAAAGCAAGAATTAGCAACAATGCCTATAGGTCAGTTTGCGTTACGTCAAAATATAGAAACGGCTATTAATCAGATTGAACCGTCGCTTAAGCAATCTTTAACAACAATTGAAGATACCGTTTCTTCAGATCAGTTAGTTGAGTGGCAAGGTCAGTTGCAAAAAGCATTACAACCAGTAGCTCCGTATAGTTGGTTGCAAGATGGTACACAGTTTCAACAGCAGCCTATTATGTATACTGATCCTATTACGTTAGTAACGTTTGCAAAAGCTATCGGTCTTGTCGGTCCTAATGCTTCAAATACACAAGCCTTAGCAGCATTTAGAGCAGCTGATATTAATACATTACTTAATAATATTAAAACGGTAACAGGGCAAAGTGCACCAACAACGGTAGCGCAACAAATAGTCAGAGATATGAATGGGATGCTTAATGCAAGCCCTGATATTGTAGGAGTTTTAAAACAGTTAGCTTCGCCTGACGTCAATGTGCAAAACAGTGCAAAACAAAAGATTGCAGATGGGTACCAACAATATAAACAATTACAAATCGCTCAATTTGAACTTGCGGATTTATCATTACCTACCAACTAAAGAGAGCTGTTTTCTTATAGAGCGCATAAGCTTAGCATGCAAAAACCCTTGTTAGATTGCTATCTGATTAGTTATAATTCAAGTAGTAAATCTAACATAGGGGGTTTAAATGAAGAAGAGAATGGTTCTAGGGTTGTTAGCAGTAAGTATGAGCAGTATGTACGCAGACGACGGTTTTTATGTGCGTGCAATGTCGTGGAGTAACGATGGTACAGCAGATGTCAGTGCCGATGATCAATTTAAAGATACGATTGGTTTTCCAACACATCCGGTCGCAATGCCAAGATCTTCCCAAAAAAGAAAATTGGACGAAGCACGCAACGATCAATTGGCATGTGTAGAAAAGCAGCCGCAGAAAAAAAGGGGCAAGCTGTCCACCTGGATATATCCAAATAAGACGCCGAAGAACTAATTACAATTAAACTCTTGTTTAGGTACCATCGCCTATATTATAATTACTACTAGAAAAGTTACAAATAGGGCATGGGGTGTAGGAAACGCTACTCCGCATGCATTTTGGGGAAATAGGGTGGTAAGTAATGAATGGCAATATAATGCGTATGATTATCTGTGCGATGCTTAGTAGTGTCATGTTTGTCTGTGCTGCTGCAAAAGCAGAAACAGTAACAGCGGCTCAGCCTATTGCCGCCGTACAGCTTGTACAACAAACAACTGCACAGCAGGATATAGATGCAGCCTTACTTGCTATTAAACAACAGTTTACGCTTATTCAAGATGCTGCAAAAGAGGCAACCTATGCATCGTATCTGCAGGTTTTGGCCATTCTTGATCAATTGTATACCTTAGCGGCTCAATGGCAAAAGGCGGTACCGGCAAGCGTAATAGAATTGGAAAATTCAGTTTTGGCATATATCGATAAACTTTTTAAACAAGAGTACCCAACGTTTGTTGCAGACGCGCAAAAACGTACCTTACTTTGTTTACAAGAATTAGAACATCCATTAGTTGCGGATAAAGAAGCACAGGTGGTGAAAAAAGAAAAAGGGGTAGCGGCGTATCTTGGCCATACGAATAATGATCAACAGTTATCGAGTGCGCAATTACCTTTAAAACGTAAGCAATTTCTTACCAGCCCTTGTTGGGTAAAGCGTAAGATTCAACAACAGAATGGTGTGGACAAGGGCAGTAATTAAGTTCTAGGGGGGCGTGATGAGCAGATATTGGTTGTGGTTAAGTATGGGGTTAACGTTTGCACTTTCTGCAGGCGAGCATGAATCTGATCCTGTTACGCAAGACAATGACTTGGTACAAGAAGATCAAAGATTAAAAGAACAAGCAGCTGCGGTAGCTCGTGCTGCACGGATTGCAGATCAACAACAACAGTCTCAAGGCCCAATATCTGGTAACCAAAAAAACGGTTCTACAAAACCAGTTACGCAAGATACCATTCCTATGACGCCCGGCATTACACTACCAGAAACTATTATTATTAATCAGCCGACTGTTGTGCTATCACCTGCTAATACTCCAGAAGGAGCAGCGTATAATGCATTAGAACATCAAGTTGCTACATTACAAGAGCGTATAGAGAGTGCGCCTAATGCTGCATCAGTAAATAATGCATTAAAGTCTTATAGGCAGGTGTATGGGTTGCATGCAGGTAGTTTGTCACCAGAAGCAAGAACTGCTTTTGAGCCGACAACGGTTCTGTATAATCTTATAACACAATATCAACCCCAAGGTGTGGTTGAAACTCTTACAGGTATTAGAACAGATGTTCCACCAGCATCGTCAACTCAAGTAGCAGTAACTGCATCTCGCCAAGAAATACATACAAGCATGACCGATTTTGTTACAAAAATTGATCAAGTACAAACGCTTTACACGTTGTTATCGTTACAAGGTGATTTGCTTAATCTTACTAAGCGTGCACAGGCAACAACGAATATACCAACTACCATTGATGCGCCTACGTATGCTTTGTATGCCAATCAGTGGCAAGAACAGTATGCGGCATTACAAGAAGCGTGTACGCCTACTAAGGCAGCTGTAAATATGTTCAATGCTCTTGCAATTAACATGCAGAATATAGATTTTATTGATATGAAGCTTGATGTAGATCAACAGGTTGCTGCATGTCAGGCCTTTAAGGATGCGTATAATAACTACCGTATGATGTATGCAGGTTTAGGTCTTGATGGCAAAAACAGTGTTTTAGAACCTGGGCTCTTTGATTTTGTCGATGATATGAGCAAGCAAATACAAAGACAAATCGAAAGCGAAGTTAATCGTAGAGCAGCGCAAGGTTCTTGGCAGATGTTGCTATTCAATATAAGACAGCAGCTTGGGTTGCAACCATCAATCTCTGATCAATTAAAAGATTTGTCGTCAGATTATTTATTACAGACACAGAATAAGATGTATACCATGTCGTTGTTAGACGGTGCGCTGACACCAGAGCATATTTCTGATCTTGCAACTATTAAGTCTGATATGGATGCCATTAAAGCATTAGCAGCTTTAGAACTCAAAACACTTTCTATTGCTGATTTTAGAAAGTATTTACAGTATAGCGAAACTACAGAAACTATTGATCAACAGTTAACGGATATATTTGTTGAACCATCTGGCGATAGTACGCAGCAGTATACGGTACAGCGTCCTGATGTTAAAAAGCCGTTGCTCAAACCTGAATATGTAAAATTGTTTATACAGTATCGGTTGTTGGGGCTGAGAGAAATGAATCAAGATTTTCAGGTTGATAGTGCATTAATAGACCTTTTTATTAATGAAAATAATTTGTGGGATATTGATGTTTTACATAGTAAAGATGGTTTAAAAAAAGAAAAATTACAGACGTTTATTCAATCTTTAGTTGTATGGGACCCGGTATCTAAGTCACCTAAAATTAATTTTAATCAAGATAGTGTTGCAGCTGATCAATGGACTAGTTTGACACAAGCAATACAAACATGGGCTCAAAAAGATATTGCACGGTTAGAAGAAATTTTACATAAACCAGAAGATCAAAAAGTTGAAGATGCAGATCTTGTATTAGTACGTAGCTATTTACAACTGCGTGCAGCACTTGTACAAAAACAAGGTGCTTCTGCAGATGTTGCAACAATGCAAAATTTGGCAGATATGTGCAATTCTCTTTTTGGTAAAGGCATTATTGCGCAAGCATTAGCAGGTTCAGAACCAGTACAATTGCAACCATTTAAAAAGAATGCAATTGGTATGCTGCCGTTTTATTATGGTAATACTGCCAATAAAAATGATGGTGGCATAGTCGCTATGTACACTGCCATACAAGCAAGTTATACACAAGAAATGCTTGCGGCAGTAGCACAACAGCAACAAAATGCAGATCAGCAAGATTCAGGGTATAAGTTTATTCCATATGTGGCTATGGTGCAGCTCAATCAGCAGAATACGGGTATGGTTAACCCTAATGCTCCTGCTGAAGGTGGTGGCGGAGGCCACGGGGGCCATGGTGGGCACGGTGGCGGTGCTGAAGAAGCTGATGGTAAAAAATGCTATGACGCATATAAAAATGAAATAAAGTGTCCAGAAGAAAAAGAGCCTGAAGATCCTGAAGGCGAATAGTTTAAGCTTATTCTTTTAAAATTAGATGATTTATAAGCTCCTAGAGCTAGTATGCTGCATTTTACAGGTTGTATTATTCCGATTACACTAAAAGTAGAGAATAAGTATAACTATGAGTTGTGTAAGGTCATCTAATTATGAAGAATTTTTTATTAATAAGCTTATTAAGCTTGATTTCTGTAGCATGTTTTGCGGGTCAACCAAAATTTCCTTATTTAAGTCAAGTATTATCATCAGAAGGTTTAACGGACGATGCATTTGTGTTGTTTGCCTATGCTAAAGGTAAAGCTCCTGCGCTACAGCCTGTAAGTGCGACTAATTTGCGTAATGGTACTAAGTATGATCGTACCGCTATGGTGGCTGTTTTTGCACCTTTACTTTCTCCTTTCAAAGAAAAAAATTCTAATTTATATCAACAGTTATTAACTGAGAAAGATCTGGTAACTTGGATTAATTTAGTGGCAAAATCTTTAACATCTGCTCAAAAAGCTCCGATGTTTGCATTGGTACAAGCAGCTGAAAAAGAAAGAGCTGCAAATGTTAAGAAGGCAATTACTGCAGTGTTAAAGCAGTTACCAAAAGCTTCGCAAAAAAAAGTGCAAGCTATGGCATCAAACGATTCAACAGATCCAGTTGAATTTGCGGGTCTTACTTTAGCAGAACAACAAGTATATGCAGCGTTACGTAAGTTAACTTTGTAAAAATTAATAACAGTTTTTAGATTTTAAAAGGCATCAGAAATGGTGCCTTTTGTTTTTTAGTGGCGAATCTATTACACAGCGTCTGACATATCGTCATCGCTTGGAATGCCATCAGTATCGGTATCACTCAGTTGTTTGCAGCCAGAATCGTAACGTGTACGGCGGGATGCTTGATGGTCAACGCTATCAGTAGATGATGATCTACGGCGTGTGCGGCCAGCAGTACTATAGTCTGGGCCTACATCTTTACGCAAACGTCCACCTATTAATGCAGCTGGACCTTTAGTGACTGTATGTAGATAGTCTTTCCATGTTGGACCAGGGTTATCTTGTTTGCATAATGCAAGGCGACCTGCTGTTGAATGTGCGGTAAAATAGTTGGCTGTTTCTGTTTTTAATACTTCAAATGCATGCTTAATGCGAGGAACTTTTGCAGATTGGTGTGCGGTTTGTATATCATCTCTAAAATTATGTAAGGCGTCTTCGTGTGTCGATACGAGTGAATCAAAATCATATGAGTTAGTATTTTTTTCTAAGAGCACCGCTAATGCTTGTTGGTGTTTTGTGCCTGCAGCTTTTTCAATAGTTTCTGCAGCAGTTACATAGTTTGCAGTCTGTTTGCGGAGATCAGTTAAGTGTGTATAAAGACTGGTGCCGCTCCATTGAGTAAGTTCTTCTTCTAAGGGGAGAACACGGTTATAGACGTCTACAGCACCCGCATAGGTAGGGTTTTTTTGATGTTGTTCAAGTGCTTGTTGTGCTTGGGATATGCGTGGGTTAAAAGTTGTTTGCGCTGCTTGTATAAACTGTTGTTCAAACTTTTGCTTACGAGCTGCAGTATCCGCCCATTGGTTTTGTAATTTGAGAGTTTCGGATGTGTTTGCGGGAGAAATGTTTATAGCTTGACGTAGGTCAGTTTCTTCTTCTACTAATGCTTGATATTCAATACTTGTTGTAGATGGATTATGAATATCCATACCCTTAAAAGACCAAGTAAGGCGTGTAGGTGTTGGTGCTTTTGTGCCGGCTTCTGGCCATGCATATGATGCTGGTGAACCAGGAGTGCCTGACAATGATGCGGAAGATGATTTTTCTGGTGTTACAGCAGTTACAAAAGGATCAGATACTCTGCGTTGAGATAGCTTTGACATGCGGTTAAGGAGAGAGGAACTTGATGATCGACCGGATGGTGATTGATTGATTAAATCTAGAATATTGTCACTTGGGGATTCTGTAGCGTGAGGTAAAACAGAAGCGTAACCTGAACTACAAGCGGTTGATCGGTCTTCTGGTGTTGCAAAGAGTGTTCTAATTGCAGCTATACGGCATGGACCGCCAACAGGGGTTGATTGAGGCCGTGTATCTTCTGGCTTAGAGCGTTTGGGGCTACCTGTTGTAGAACCGGCACTACCAGGTAATGTTGCTTGTTCTTCTTGGCCATCATCACAAGATCTTTTTGGGGATAATTCAAGGCTAGCAAAAAGCGTCCGCGTTGCTTTTTGTGGGCTGTTAGGACCGCTAGCAGCTACGGCCCCTCGTGCAGGGCTAGGCATAGCAGTATGGTCAAGGCTAGGGGCTTCAGAGCCGCCAGCTTTTAAAGTATTGGTATATCTCATAGGAGAAGGGTGAATAAGAGGAAGTGTGCTTGTAAGGACAGTAAGGTCACTTATTGGAGTTGTTGGGCGTGAATCGGCAGTCTGTAGTGACACAGAGAAAGACAGTATAAGCCCGTATAAGCACCAACGCATTGCCATTCATAAACCTTTTAATAAAGAGCCAACCCCTAATTATTATATATCAGTATAGGGATTAATTTTTATTTGTAAAAAGCACTAGAGAGCGTATTTAGCCTTAAAAGTGGTACAGGGTAGGCTTATTGTTGGTTTTATCTTTTTTTAGCCAGTCAGTATTTGTTAGATTTTGTTTATTAGGTTACATAATGCTCATCAAAAAAAGGGGAGTAGGGGATGAAGAAGCAGATAATAGCACTATTCGTGTTTGTAGGGAGCGTACAGCTTTGTGCGCAAATAGAAGTTGAAGTGGGTGATAGGGGCGAGCAAGAGAACAATAACGAATCGTTTGGTACTAGGTTAGCGCCAGAGCAAACAAGAGCGCAGCAAATTACAAACAGTCAGAAGCAGCAAGGTTTAGGTAGCCAAGTGCCGTTTGTGCAAGATGCACCAGGTCCAGTGGATGAGTTTACCGATACTACAGGCTTAGACCCAGAAGACATCACGGTTGCAACACAAAGAGTGGTTATTCCTGCAGATGACATAGTAGCAAACCCTACGGGAATAGAAGCAGATGCTGCAGTTACTAATCGTCAAGCAGCAAGTGCATTAGACCTTATAGTTGGCGATGTGGTGGGTAATCCACAAGTAGCGGTAAATGCAGTAGGGGAGGTAGTAAGTCCACAACAGTTTTCGGTTTTTAAAAAGATACTTAAGTGGTTTGCTGATTTAATTAAAAAATTAAAAGGCAATAACGTAAGGCTTACTAAAGGCGAAATGAGACGATTTGTTGAGGGTGAAGATGCTGTTGCCGATCTTATACAAATTATAGCAGAACGGGATGGTAGGGCTGCTCCTAAATCAGTATCAAAAGCAGCACAAACAGTAGAGGCAGTGCAAGATCAATTCACAGTTATGCAAGAGAAATTTTCTAGAAGTTCACAGGCTATGAGAGCGCAGATGTTGGCAGATAAAGCACAGATAGATCAAGAAATAGCGGATGCTTTTGGTAATTAATTCGGTATTTAAAAAGGGTTATAGAAATGAATAAGCAGTTACTAGCGTTGCTGGTTTTTGTAGGTAGTACAAGTCAGCTTTTTGCACCAGTAGAAAGTGGATCAGGAGAAATGTATGGTGATGGTGGTGATGAACCGGAACCTGTTACTAGTAATGAAGATCAGGAATCTGATGAGCGTATTGCGCAGCAACAGATTGCAGATGGTTTACATACGGTGTTTGCACCAGAAGCTACCTCAAAGACTCCAAATAGTCCGGTATTTGATCCACAAACTAATCCAGTCACTTTTTCATCGGTAGTAGGTGATGTTAATGCTACGGTAGTTATGAGTACTGGTGGTCGACAAATTCCAGCTCAAGTAACGTCCACTATTGCACAGGTAAGAGCTAATATTGCTACCAATATGGAAACGTTTAATACATTACAAACAAGTAATCTTGTAGAAAATGTGACAGAAGTAAAAGCTTTATTGGTAGATACAGCAAGGAATTTAAAAAAGCTGCAGCAATTAGATACGACCTATAGTGTGGGTAATGAGAATATCACAAATTTTATTACCACTAAATTGCAAGCTATCAGTACATCGTATCAAGAGATTGTATCGTTATGTTTAACGCCTGATGATTTCAGTACGTATATCATAAGTAGTGCTGGCAAAGACGCGTTACAAAATAATCTTGATACTGTCATCACTAAAATGAATGCGCTTATTGAAGGACAACCATTTGGGACAGATTTAGTAGCAGACTTACAAAATGCATTAAGATTAAAAAATCTTTCAAAGAATAACATGGTTGATGTTACGAGCGCTCTTGATACTACGGTAGAGCTCTTAACACAAAGAGTGGCTCAAAATGATGCATTTAACGTTGATCATACATTTAATAGCTTTTTATTATTAAAACAAACGATTGACCCAAATAGTAATGTTAATCAAGATCCGGGAGTTATTCTTTTTAGAATTAAGAGACTTTTTGTTGATCTTGATCAAAGCAGCTATACAGCTCAAGATCTTGTGGATAAACAAAACCTTATTCAACAATTTGTAGATAGTACGAGTAACGCCTTTACGCCTGAACAAAAAGAAGCGATCACCGAGCTGTGTATTACGCATCTTTTAAAATTAGAAAGTATGTCTCAAATATCGGATCAAGCAACGGTTGCGGCAATGGCTTCAGCAGGAGTTACACCAAAACAGGCTCAAGCTTTAATGCAAGACATTAATAAGAATAATTCAAATTTATTTGTAGGCTTTTGGAAATGGTTAATGAGCTTGTTTAGGAGTTTTAAAGTATCAAACCAACCTGCTCAGCCAGAAGATGAAGCAGCTATGGGCCTTTTAGAAGGAGTTTCTCCAGTAGTAACGAGCGCTGCAAGCAGAAAAACATTAACTACGATACAAAATACAGTAGGCAGTGCGTATTGAACATAAGAGTGTCGTAATAAAAAAAGGGCTCCAGAAAACGGAGCCCTTTTATATTTGTGTATAACCAAAGATGGAATAGTTACTTACTCAACTTCTGCATCAATAATATCATCATTTTGTTTTGATGATTGTTGTTGATCAGTGCTGCCTGTTGCATTTTGGTGTGATTGTTGTTCTTTATACAACTTTTCAGCAACCTTGTGCGACGCTTGCATAAGTTCGTTTGTTGCAGCTTCTAATTCTTGTGCATTATCAGCATGCTCTTGGAGCTTTTGTTTTGCTGTATCTACTGCTGCTTGTACGTGCGTACGTTCCGATTCTTCAATCTTATCTTTGTGTTCGGTCAATGTGCGTTCAACATCATTAATTAAACCATCAAGCTTGTTGCGTTTTTCAACAAGATCTTTTTGCTTAAGATCTTCAGCCTCATGTTCTTTTGCATCTTGTACCATCTTTTCTATTTCTTCTTTAGAAAGACCGCTTGAGCTGGTGATAGTAATATGTTGTTGTTTGCCAGTGCCTTTATCTTTTGCAGATACGTTGGTAATACCGTTTGCGTCGATATCAAAGGTAACTTCAATTTGTGGAACGCCACGAGGTGCAGCAGGGATACCATCAAGTTTGAATTGACCAAGCATCTTGTTGTCGCGTGCCATAGGACGTTCGCCTTGGAACACTACAATGTCTACCGCAGGTTGATTGCTTTCTGCAGTTGAGAACACTTGAGACTTTTTAGTTGGAATTGTGGTGTTACGTTCGATTAACTTAGTAAACACACCGCCCATGGTCTCAATACCAAGAGAAAGAGGTGTTACGTCAAGTAACAATACGTCAGTAACATCACCAGCAAGAACGCCACCTTGAATTGCAGCACCAATAGATACTACTTCATCTGGGTTAACTGATCGGTTTGGCTCTTTACCAAAGAATTCTTTAACCAGTTGGCCAACTTTTGCCATACGGGTAGAACCACCAACAAGAATAACTTCGTCGATGTCGTTATTGGTCATACCAGCATCAGCCATTGCTTTCTTGCAAGGTTCTAATAAACGCGTAAAGATATCTGCGCATAGAGACTCAAGCTTAGCGCGAGAAAGCTTGATAGCTAAATGTTTTGGGCCTGTTGCATCTGCAGTAATATAAGGCAGATTTATTTCAGTTTCGTGGAGTGTAGAAAGCTCACATTTTGCTTTTTCTGCAGCTTCTTTAAGGCGCTGTAATGCCATCTTATCTTTTTTAAGATCGATGTTGCCGTGTTCGCGTTTAAATTCTTCAATCAAATAGTTAATGATCTTGTGATCAACGTCATCACCACCAAGATGAGTGTCACCATTGGTTGCCTTAACTTCAATAACACCATCGTTAATTTCTAGGATAGAAACGTCAAATGTACCGCCACCAAAGTCGAAGACAACGATGTTGCCTTTTTTCTTCTTGTCTTGGCCATATGCAAGAGCTGCAGCGGTAGGTTCGTTAATGATACGCTTTACATCAAGGCCAGCAATTTTACCTGCATCCTTGGTTGCTTGGCGTTGTTGATCGTTAAAATATGCAGGAACGGTGATCACTGCTTCGGTTACTGTTTCGCCGATATAATCTTCAGCAACTTGCTTTAAATTGCTTAAAATAGCAGCAGCAATTTCTTGTGGGGTGTATTCTTTGCCGTGAGCTAGAATGCCAACGTCACCATTAGAACGTTTAACGATTTTGTAAGGTAGATGTTCAGCTTCTTTAGAGATTTGATCGAACTTTTTACCAATAAAACGTTTAGCTGAATAAATAGTGTTTTCTGGGTTAGTTACTGCTTGGCGCTTTGCCAATGTACCCACTAAGCGCTTGCCGTCTTTATCAAAAGCTACGATAGAAGGGGTTGTGTTGTTACCTTCTTTGTTAGGGATAACTTTGGCGGTGCCGCCTTCCATAAAGGACACAACTGAGTTGGTGGTACCAAGATCGATACCTATAATTTTCTTTGCCATACGTAAATCCTTTTAAAAAATAGTACTTATATAAAACGGAACGTATACCGTATATTTCCCTTTATTTTATACAGAAAAAAAGGATCAGCGTCAACAGGAATTGAAGAAAATCTGAGTAAAAGAGACTCAGGTTTTTTTATAGTTTTTTAATAATACTATTCATGTAACCAAAAAGGGGTTTGGTCTGATAAATCGCTTATTATGGTTATCTCTTGCTGGCCGTGAGTTAGGCTTAATGGGGCGAGTGTCTGATAAAGCGGCTATTATGTTGTTATTGTTATCTGTGGTTTATGTTTGGTCTTTACGGTTTTGGGTGCGTACAGATGGATGATGCCTGGCTATATGGCTTTTATGTAAGAAATTAACGTGTTTGTGGCCTTATGTGTTGCTAATAGCAAGTCAATTTTTTTGGTTTCTATTTGTTTTTACGTGCCCGTATTCCATACCGTTTTTGTCTGGATTAGGCGGCATAAAGCGCGTTAGCACACTCCATCTGCGGTCCACGCCCTTTATGCCGCTGGGGGTGAAACTTCGCGGGCATGACCCTTGATTACGTGGCTTTTGTACAAGCCATTATCTCTCTTATTATCTTTTTATTCGGAATTAATAATCAAAATTAATAATTACTACTCTCTTACTAACTTACACGCATACCTACTTATCTCTCTGCCTCTATACCTACACACGTACACGTGTACCTATCCACACGTTATCCATACACAGACATCTACTTAACCAATCGCACGCACGCCACTACGCACGAGCACGCTTAACCATACGTACGCGATTATGTGCCTACGCGTGGGTGTGTTTATAAGTATTAAGGTGGTGTCTGGTTTAAAAATTCCTAGGGGGGTTTCGGGCATTCTTAAAAAGTACAAAGGGGCCCGCGGGCGTTGATGTGTGGACTCTTATTTTGTGAGCTATTATGTCGACAAGAGATTGATTTGTCGTTACAGTAGCCGCCATTATAAACAATCCATACTTGAGGAGTATGACAGTGAACTGTATGTTGCGTGTGTTATGTGTAAGTGTTGGTTTGGTGTGCTCAGCACAAGCAGCTGATTCATCTTCAGCGCTTCCAGCAGGATCAAAAAGACCTGCCTTACAAGAAGTAAATAAAGAAGTAACTTTGGGTTATTTGCGTAATAAATCAGGTCAAATAAAGTTTGAGGGATTTCCTCGAGTATTACTTTGTAACACATCGCCTTCTGATAGAACTTTACCGGTAGGTATCTTAACTCAATTTACACAATTAAAAGAGGGTTCAAACGTACCTCTTACGGGGCCTATAGACGAATTTGCTTCACTTGGTCTTGACTGTTACGAAGAATTAAAACTGTCATTTGATGGGTTAGTTGCGATGTTAGAAAGAGTAAAACAAGGCAAACAACCAGGACGTCCGTCAACGATGCATGCAAAAAAAGATCAAGAAAGATATAACAATGTGCTTACCATGGCACGTTATTTAGACCTTAGAAACGAACCAGTTATGAAAGCTTTAGAAGGGCTTGCTGATAAGAATTAAAGTATAAACCAAGTTGCACCTAGTATCAGCAAGCAGGTGCCTGCTACTTTGTATAACAAGGTAGTGGGAAATGGTTGCTGATACGTGCTATATCCATACCACACCATACACAACGAACTAATGATACGTATTATTTGCGTTAGGCCTACATACGGAATAATACTCATGTTACCCGTAATAAGCGTTGCTATAAGCATGCTGTAGCCGATGATATACGGAATGTATGATACAAAGAGTTTGGTGAGTTTAAATTCAACTTCCAGCAGACGTTCGTATGGAGAGAGTAACATTTCAATAATATATCCACTCATAATAATACTAAAAAGTATCATCAGATCGGTTGTTGCAAGTGTGTGGAATTTTTTTGTGATCAGTAACGTCATAGTAGCAAGTGGAAACGTTAAAATAATAATAGTTCTTACTAGATAGCTGAACGCTTGGAAAAGCTGCTGGTGGCTATCAGCCAGTAATGCATATGATAATAATGACATATCTGCACTACCAAGAGTACGTAATAATGTACGCTGAAAAATAAGAGCTGCATCATTAGCGACCTTAAACATATTGGCAATTGGTGCACCTAACGTATACGTAAACAATGGTATCAAGAAGTTGCGCTCAGAGAGAGATTTGATGGTGGTAGCCATCCACATAAATAGAGAATATTTGATGAAAGAATGTTTAAGATGTTTTTTAGTTTGATTGGTTGGCATAACATGCATGAGCGTGGTGCGTTTGTACAATATCGGTAATAGTAAACATGAGAGCAGTATCAAAAACCCTGAACCAATAGCTTTATTCAGAAAGAGACCGGTAACAATAGTATAACAATCTTGTGTAGAGTGTAACAAAAATCCAGTGCATGTAATTTCTAATAGCAGCGTGGCAGTATGCATGATGGCATATTCACGTTGCCAAAAATGTGCATGGTACAAAAGCTCAAAAACTGCCGCTAGACCTTGCATAAGAAACATGAGCATAACATATGGAACTAAGAGTGTGTGCCCCCACCACCAATGCATGCCTATCCATAAACAGGGTAATGCGGTTATCAAAATCAGCACGCGGATGGCAATAGTCTTTGTTATAAATTGTCTATGGTAATTGATGCCTACATATAGGGGACAAAACCGGGGGATAGATTTTTTAAATCCGGTATCGATCCATAGTAAAAATAAAAATATTAAACTGTTTCCTGTTGCCCAGGCAGAAAACCACGTTGCAGGTAGTAGAGTAAAAAGAAAAAGAGTCAGGGTTGTTGAACTGATTTTGTATAAACCGTAAAAAGCTGCGTTCCAACCTAAGGCTGTGGTGAAGTATGAAAATAGTTGATTTCTATCTGTAAAAAAGCTTTTCAAAAAGAGCTCCTAACTGTACTTAGCTCTGTAGATGCAATTTGGGCAAAGATTTGCGTGTGGGTAATATGTTTGCATGGGCAGATCATAGGTATTTTTTAGTAAAAATCAATCGGTTAAGCACTAAGAGTAAAGCAAGTCGTATAAAAAAGCAGCTTATAATAAAAACAAAAAATGGTAGATGTATAAAATATAAAAATCCGCATCCAGCAAGACTTCCCACGTTAAGAGCAACTAATAAACCGGTTCTGTTTTTGATTAAAAAGTATTTCTCATAAATCATAAATAGATTTTCTAGAACATGGATAAAGAAGAAAAACCCAAATAAAAACGTTGTCTGGAAGTTCAGCCCACAACAGGTTGGTCCTTTAATAAGTCCATAAAGTAAAATACCTACACTACTTATAAGTGCTAACACATGTCCGAGATGTAAGATAATTCGTAATGCATGGTGGTGTTCTTGTTGGTCCGCATGTTGTACGCGTGTTAAAAGAGCGGCCCCCGGTGGAACTGAAAGTTTTTGGATAAAAAAAGTTGCCGTATGTGTTACGGCATTTGCAAAAGATGCCAGACCCGCTTGGGCGGATCCTGCATAAAGAGCAAAAAGAGGAATGATTACATTTCCAGAAAAAAGTGTTCGTCCATAATGGTTGATGCTAATCAGGATTTGGACTCGAGTCAGTTCTGCGGGTAGCTGAGTAACAGTGTCAGAGGTATCACCTGTTGGAAGATGCATTGCGTAGATCATCACCTGTCGACTAATACAGATAAGCACTCCCAGTGAACTTATTAAAAAAGGTACAAATAATCCAAGAAGGGTAAACGTGCCGGTGTACCAGTACCAACTCCACACCATTGTCGTATAAGAACCAATACCTAGCAACTCATAAAGGGTAGTCGCTTTGTTTTGAAAACAGAGTTGTAATAAATATCGAATAATTTTTTTAAGAGATTCAGTCACACAAATAGTAGCTAGTAATATAAGTATGTGTAGATGAGTGATGTCAGAAAATCGTGACCAATTACCAAACTGATATATACCGGCGGTGGCCATTACTAGTATGAGTGTCATAACAAAAAGTTGTCGACGAGTGTACAGGGATAAAAAAGAAGTAAAAGAAGTTTTAGTTTTATTGAATTCTGAAAAAAAAGGAGTTAATGCACCATCACTCCCAACGACGAGTAATGTTACTATAACATAGATGATACCAAAGAGAGAACCGACTAATCCAAAAAAAGAAGTTGGAGCAAGCCAGAAAAAAGCGGTCTGATGAGCTACAAAGATAAGTTGGTAGATAATTGCTTCTACAAAGTTCCACTTAACCGCCCAAAAAAAGCTTTCTGCTACGGTTTTGGTTTTTTTAGTATTCATCTCTTTACTCATTTCTTTTGTGGATGCTAGTATCGACTACCTCGTTCTTAGGAAGTATAACACAATCAACTTATCCAACACGACATTTATTCTAAGAAGGTAATGTAGTGAGAAAGTTCATCGTAAAAAATAAAAGAGTATGGTACACTGTAGCTGCATGATAACGAAAGTAGCTGCACGTATCTGAAAGGATGTGTGTATGTTTGACCTTAATGATAAGGTTGTCTACCCGGGACACGGAGTGGCCACCATTACACGAATCTTTGAGAAAACAATCGGACAACAAGTGACCGTTCTGTATGAACTCAAATTCCTCAATAAAGATATGATGATCATGGTTCCTAAAGACCGCTGCCAAGAAGTTGGCATCCGAGCTTTAAGTTCAGAAGAAACGATCGACGAAGTATACAATATTCTTACCACTCCTTCTGAGCGTTTCAAGAACTATGACGCAACAGCCGTGAATTGGAACAAGCGCCACAAAGAGTATCAGAATAAATTACGCAAAGGTTCTTTAAAAGAAATCTCAGAAATCTATAAAGACCTTAAGACCATTTCTAAACATAAAGAACTTTCGTTTGGCGAAAAGACTCTTCTGGCAAAAACAGAAAGTTTACTTGTTGAAGAAATTTCGGTTGCACAAAAATTGGATGAGGATAAAGCGATTGAACAATTACGTTCATTCTTTGTAATGCCTCGTTCATCGTATATACAAACCACTGTTTAAATATGTATAAAAATAAAAGAGCGTCTTGCTTGAGCGGACGCTCTTTTATTTGATATAGCTAGTAACCAAGTAGTAAAAAGCGTATTTTTAAAAAAGGAGAAACAGTGAAACGATTAGTTATCATTGCTTTATTTAGTTCATCAGGGCTGTATGCCTCAGCAAATTCTTTGCTTCCAACATCGGTACCAAGTAATTCACGTGGTATTAGGGTAATACTTCCAGGTGGCACCACTCAAAATCTTGGTGTTCCTAACCCACAAGAATTTGCTCCAAGCGTCTATCCAGGCGGAGTCGATTTTGATTTTGGCGATTCTGACACTCCCGGGTTTGCTAGAAATCCTGCTGACGCAACAAGTAGCTACTTTGCCATGGTTAAAGATTCTTCAAATAGATTAGTAGTATGTGGATTTGCTCCTTTAACAGGACCGGGTGGCGCAAAACGTTGGGTTGTTGCTCGTTACACCTCAGCAGGTGTTTTAGATACAAGCTTTAATACCGTAGGTTACAATCAAGAAGATGCTTTTAATCTGAGTGAAGCGCGTGGATTGGCAATTGATAGTAGCGGTAATATTGTGGTATGTGGTTACAGCACACAATCATCAGTTGTTACATGGACAGTAGCGCGTTATACATCGAGTGGTGTCCGTGATACAACTTTTAACTCAACCGGTACAAGCCCGGGGGCTATTTTTGAAACTGAACTTGGCATAGGTACGGCCTATTCGGTTTCTATAGGCGCAACTGGTCTTCTTTATGTTGGTGGTTATACTACTCCAGCTTCAGTATCAGTGATTACGACTATCAGTTATGACTCAACAGGTGCACGTAACGCTGCTTACAATCCGTAATAGGTAACCTACGATACATGCAGTAGGATACAACTTTAAAAAAGTCGGCCTTGGCACAAAGTCAGGCCGACTTTTTTTACTGGTTATTTTTCCCTGACAAACTAAGCGACTTCTGGCACACTAACCAGCATGAAGAAAAAATGCATTATCATTCACGGATCTACGGGTGTAGGAAAAAGCGACGCGGCTGTTAGGTTGGCACTCCAATATGGCGGGCACATTATTAATGGTGACGTTGGTCAGTTTTATGAACCACTTACGATTGGTACGGCTAAACCGGACTGGCGCCATGAACAAGTTCCGCACCATTTTTTTGATCTTATAGAAACGCCTCATAATTATACGGTCGTTGAGTACCGGGCCCTTGTACTGGCCAAAATGGAAGAGCTGTGGGCTCAAGGAATTTTACCTATTATTGTTGGTGGTTCTGGGTTTTATATCAGGTCGCTCTTTTTCCCTCCGTGTGAAGAAGCGCAAACTACAGAAATTGCATTAGATGATGCGTGTAGTGCTGATGCAGAACAAGAAGTTTCTTGGGATGTTTTATACGAACAAGATCCTAAGCGCGCAGCATCGATCAATCCGCATGATACGTATCGCATTGGGCGTGCGTTAGAGTTGCTAAGAACAGGCACAACACCTTCAACACGCGCTCCAGAATATAAAAGTCTTGGATGTGATGTACTGATGGTTTGGTTAGAGCGGGACCGTGCAGAATTGTATGACCGTATTAATGAGCGAGTGTATCAGATGATGCAACTAGGGTGGTTGCAAGAAGCACAGGCGCTTATCGGGACGGCATGGGAACCGTATTTAATTAACAAAAAAATTATTGGGTATGATCTGTTGATTACCTATAGTAAGCAAGATTCAGAACAAACATTAGAAGCAGTGATTGCTACTATTGCTCAAAAAACTCGTAACTACGCAAAGCGTCAGCATACCTTTTGGCGTATGTTTAAAAAAACAATTATGCCACATATGCAGGCCCCATCGCATGTTGTTGAAATTTCTCTTTCTGCACAAGATAGCTATACTTCTTTAGCGACTGTTGTTGATCGTTTTATAAAGGAAACAGTGTGAAGTCCATTTTAAAAAAGTTAAAAAGTTTTTTTGCTATAACGCATACAACGCAAGATGATCAGGCTGGTTTATTTATCCCACATCGTGAGACTAGCTGGCTTGTTTCGATATTCTTGGGTTCTGCTTTTACCGTTCTTTTTTTAGGATATTGGTGGGGGTATCGATCCGCTATTAACACCTTCTTGGTAACCTCAGAACAAGAATCTTTTGCAGACACCATTAACTACTCATTATACACCATGAACGATCTTGAAATCGGTGAGTTCGAAACTAAAGAAGAAGATACGGCAAATGTTGATAACGCTGATCAATCAGATGAGAGCGATGATCAAGTAGAACAGGCTCTAGGCGCAACAACAGTACCGGAAGAGGCTGAAGTTCCTGCGTGCCAATCGGTAGGAAATGTAGTACAAGAAATACCGGTTGCAACGCCTAAAATGACCAAAGTATATGTTGCTCCTCTTGCAGGGTTTGGTACACTGCAAGCTGCTCAAGCTTTTGCAAAAAAAATTCAAACAATTGATCCCTACGTTATGGTTAAAAAGCGTGTTAGTAAAACAGCACGCGGTAAGACAGTAGCCTGGTATCAAGCGGTCACTGGAGAGTTTGATAATGAAGAAAAACTTCAGGCAGTGCTCGATCAATTGAAGCAGAAAGAGCATCTTAAAGACGTGAAGATTATAGAAAAAAGAAAGGTATTTTCATCATGATAATAATGGCAATGCGAGAAAAAATTCAGGGTAAAGCGGGTAAATTCTTTATGGGATTTTTGTTCCTCACTTTCTTTGGCGGTGTGGGTATCTCAAAGTTTGTTATGAACCTAATTGCTGATAGTGACGCAGTGGTTATTGTGAATAAATTACCTATGTCACATACGGTTTTCAGTCAACGCGTGGTGCAAGAAGAGCAAAAAATTAATGCGTTTAAAGAAAAATATGGCCAACATGCTGATCTCGTGATGCGTATCATGGGTGTTAGCAATGATCCGTACGGTACGGCACTTAAAGTGGTTACCTATCAAGGAATTATAGAAAGTTGTTACCGTTCTATGGGGCTTCATCTTGCTCCAGAGTATGTAACGCTTAAGAAAAGCGATCCTTACTTTTTAGCAAATACTATGCGTCAGCAATTTCCTAACGAGCAAATAGATAATCCTATTGCGCTCTATCAGATGATACAAAATAGTCCGCGCCATCAGCAGTTTGAAGAGCAGTTGATCATGGATATGCAAAATGATTTTATGCAATCAATGCTTCGTGGCGGGCTTTTTGTTCCTGCAGCCATGTATGAGCATCATCAAAAAATGATGATGATGAGCAAAAAGTTTGGTGTACAAACATTTGCGTTACCGTTCTTTGTTGAACAGGCGCGTAAAGCGGGTGCAACAACTGAACAGCTTAAGAGTTTCTTTGATCAACAAAATGCACAAACAAAGCGTTATTGGATCCCAGAAAAACGTTCAGCAACTCAATGGACATTTACCCCTAAGGCGTATGGTATTCAAGTAACAGAAAGCGATATTGCGGACTTTTATACAAAAAATAAAGTAACTCGTTTTATTGATGGTAAGGCGCAAATCAAAGTTCGTGAGTTGGTTCTTAAGATTGATAAAAAAGAGTCTCAAGATGTTGTGTTTCAGCAAGCGCGTAGATTGCAAGAACAGGCGGCTCAAAATCCAGCAGACTTTGTTGCATTAATTAAAAAACATTCAACACACAAAACATCAGCAGATAAAGATGGTATTGTAGATTTCTTTGCAAAAAGTGCTACGCCTACAGAATACGAAAAAGCGGCATTCAGATTGAAAAATGATGGCGATATTTCTCCTGTGGTAGTGTTAGAAGATAAAGTGGTTATTCTGCAACGAGTAGCTCGTAAAGAAGCGACTTATAAGCCATTGGCTAAAGTTAAAGATGAAATTATCAGATTGTTGATGGATCAAAAGTTTAAAGCAACTTTTGCTAAAGACGTTTCTCCAATAATTCATACAACCGATGCTGCTGCGCTAGAGCAGTTCATTAAAGAGCATAATGGTGTACAGACAGAACGCGCAGCTCAGATTAAATCTGAAGAACCTTCAGTTATTGAGCAAAAAATGTTTGGTATTAGAAAAGAAGGTAATATGGCTGCGTTTATAGACGATGCAAAAGGGGTACTTCTTAAAGTAACTTCAATTGACCGTCCACAAGCGGCTTCGTTTAAGACGGTAAAAGAACAAGTTGCACAAGATTATTATGAGCAAGAAGGCTTAAAGGCTATTGAAGTTGCCATGAAAGAAGCTAAAAAAACGGCTTTAGCAGCCAAAAAGTTGGTACCAATGGCAGGTTCAACCATTACGAGT